>Ga0055584_100000424_pt1 | contig 40237 bp, 34 predicted proteins | sample OSDHelmetaG_FD_58716 | JGI IMG/M metagenome (GOLD analysis project Ga0055584, IMG submission 58716) | Pelagic marine sediment microbial communities from the LTER site Helgoland, North Sea, for post-phytoplankton bloom and carbon turnover... | ecosystem: Environmental > Aquatic > Marine >...
GTCCCATCTCAATAAGGATATTGAAGGTTGTCCAACTGGACAAGTTTTGAATTAACTTCGCCGTTCGCCATTTTCGTACTTTTCAAAGAAGCAAGTGGGTGCCTGATCTGGAGGGTCTCCTGGTCCAATCAAAAAATTACATTTGATTTCCCTTAGCAATTCGAATTGAGCATTCGTCAACTTGTCGGGCGAGATACTCAACTGCTCGATTGGCATAGTGAGTAATGGACTTAGATTCTCGATGGACAATCCAATTATGTTTATTTCCTTAATGGGGAGATATGAGAGTGGAGCAATGCTTTTAATTTGAGAACCAGGTAGGTGTAGAATCTCTAGTGGGCAGTCCGTCAAAGGTGTAAGATCATGCACTTGGGTTGCTCTCATTTCAAGTTTCCTCAGTGATTTTCCTGAAAGGGGGGAAAGATCCGATACCATGGTTGCATTTAAGTTCAATTCCTCAATTTGAGAGTCGGCAAGAGGACCGAGATCAGAAATTGGGCACTTGAATAGATCAAGAACAGTTAGTTGCTCAGGATTTAGATCATTGATTGAATCAATGGGATTATTAGCAGTGAAGAATGCATTCAGTTTTGCTTCTTTAAGGAAAGCTAGATCGTTTAGGTTAGAGTGGCAAAGAGACAAATCTTCTAGCGGGTGCATGGAAAGAGCAGAGAAATCATTGGTCTGAGAATAATCAGCATAGATGCGCCTTAAGGAGAAAGGGGAAAGTTCCGAAAAATGGATTTCGGGCGATCTCGAAAGCCTTAAACCCTTTAGATGAAAGAATTCGAGGTGAGCAAGGGTCGGATTTGAAACTTCGGAAAAATCAAACTCGGAGATGGGAAGGTGGGCAATTTTGGCAATCGAAGGATGGTCGTCATTCAGTATCTTCACCCCTACTCCGCCTTGGACAAAATATACTTCCGTCTCAAATCCCTTCCCCCTCAATTCTTTTGCACAGGACTCCCAGATATCCTTAAACACTGGGTGGTTCGGCAAGCGGTGGGAACGCTGACTTTTGTGGCCAAAGAGCATTTCCATTTAATAGAGAAACGCCTATCACCACGCAACCTTTTCGGATTGAAGTTGAATACTGCTCGAAAATCCTGTGATTTATGAAGTTATGTCCTTATGGGTTCATCTTGCTGGATGGTTATTGGTTATAATCAATTCCCTTTGCCTTCTACGCTTAGGCATATTGCCGATGGTTTTTTTCGGGAGGAACTATTCCCTTTACAGGAAAATTTTTTGGGTTTCTCTTGCCATCACCTTTGTCTTTATTTTCAGCGAGGTAATGCTTATTACGATAATGCTAAGCTTTGAGTGAAACTTGAAGTCCCTAACCTATGGGCTTTAAAGTTTTTCTTTTTATAGGCAAAAATTAATCCGCTTACTCTTGCTGAAGATAAGGAAATTATGAACGATTCTTCAACTATTTAGTGTTGCGGGACCTTAACCAGTTCTTCCTTTAAAAAGAGTCAGTCAAGTCCTTGTACGATTGTTTCAGAGTATCGAAGCTCCCCCGTAAAGGCATCATGGAACTGAAAAATAACCTGTGGATGCGGGAAGGCGAACCAACGTTCGCCGTCACGCTCGACTGGATTATTAAACACATTGTTGACCTGCACTACGCAGTAATGAGGGAAAGTACGGTTTACTCGGGGGATGTCAGCCATAGCGTAACTCGACCATCTGATATCGCAGGCGCGAGGACCATATTTGAATTTTCCGTTTGAGGGACGCCCTCCTTCGTCTTTCATTGGGGCATGATTGATCGAGTTGTGCGGTCCACTAGCAAACTCGTAGACATTGTCCGTGATTTTGATTGCGAAACTGTTATGCAAGTCGCCTGTCAAGACAAACACCGACTTGTCGAGTCCGTCCCAAAATTCGATTAATTCCTCACGTTCCTTCAAGAAGACGGTCCATGCGTCGTCTTTCTTGATGGCGGCTTGCTTGTCGTCCCCTCCCCCACTGCCGACGTGTGGAACCATGAAGTTGACCGATGAAACCACGAAGATAAAATCTGATTTACTATCGCGAATACCATCCTTGAGCCATTTTAGTTGCTTAGCTCCGATCATCGTGGCCTTCGGGTTCCCTGGGTTATCGACATTGTGAAGGCTTCTGTGTGTGCGGGTATCAAGGAGAAAGAAATCGCAATTGGAAACAGTAAACTTCCCATAGCATCGTCTACCTATTGAGTATGCTGGTCGACCATCGGCTTTAGCTTTCGGCTTAATTCTCAATTTGTTTGGACCAAGGATCTCTTCGATCTCATAGACAGCTGAATTTGGGTCGCCTGGTTGTGCGTCCAAAGCGGAATCAGGGACCCCTGCAGTGGGAGTCCCCCAATGAACATGCAAATTAGCCATTTGATCAAGATCGAGCTTCGTGAAGTCAGCGTCTTCGTCTTCAAGCAGGTCGCTACCCTTGGTCAGTTTAGCTGCACCGAACCAAGCTGGTATGTTATGTTCGGTTGGGTTCGCCCAGCCCAAATAGTCAAACCATGCTTGGGTTCCAATATCCCTAAATACAGCCCTGCGATTCACATAGCCAGTTTCTCCTGCACCGTAGATGTCATTTATTAATTCATGGTCGTCGGCAGTAAAGTATGTCGGGACATGACGGTGCCACTCGGAAAGGTTTCGGCCACGGTGGAGCAAATCCTTGTAGTTTTGCCAAACTCCTACGATTGTAGGGGCTTTTTGCACGATACGAGGAGTTTCGGCTTTATTCAAGCCCACTTGATACAGCCATTCCCGCGGTGAATAATCACGGCGGGTTTCATATAGCCAATCACCGTTCAGGATTGCGAAGTTAATCTTTTCACGAACTTGTTTGTTTAGTGTGTCAAAAACAGGCAAAGTGGGTCCCGCGCTATCACCTGAACCTTTCGGGTTATTTCCGCAAGCGAACTCGAACCGGAAGTTAAACAAACCCTCGGGATTGCCATTCGGGTTTTTGAAATTCTTCGCTGAAGGCATCGTCCGGAAGGATCCATCTAATTGATGATCCTCAATCCGGTAGTAGTAACGGGTGTTAGGTTCCAGACCCTTGATTGTTACAGTTCCTGTGTAGTCGAATTGGGCTCCGCGGGTACGAAAAGAAGATGAGAGATTGAGTCTTTTTTCATTTCGGCCATAGAGCACATTTACTTCCCCTTGCCTGTCGGTGCGGACCCAGATTGTCATGGAATCCGTAGCCGGTCGGCCAAGCATAGGCCCATCGGTCACCCGTATGGGTGTGGGTTTTCCGTCTTGTGCGAAAGCTTGGAGGGAAAGAAAAAGGAGTAGAGTAACTGTAAGCAAGTGGTTCATATTGATAGGTTTTATAAATAGAAGTTCCCCGAACTTGAAAATTCAGATCAGGGGTTTTCTGGAAAAGAAGAGAGGATAATCAGTTCGCGTTAACATTAAGATTTAGGAAAATGCCAAACAGTATAGTAAGCCATATCGTGAAGCAATGGATGACCTTCCTTTTTCGAACGAACACCTTCTGAGTTAAGTTCGTGCACATGTCCCCTTTTCATTCCGTCGATAAAGAGTCGAACCGTTTTCCCATCTTTAGCCAATTTGGCGTTTTGGATCGTTGGTGTGGAGTCGTCAACTCGGGGACTACCGTACTTGCCCTGGAAAATGTAGGTATAAGTCTTCATTGAATATGAATCGAGTGATTCTGCACTATTTTTGTCAACGGGTTTTGTGAATTCCAGCTCAAACCCGTCGGTCAGAATTCTCATCTCAAGAATCTCAAAAGGTGTTTTTCCAGTCCATACAACCCGGTCTAATGCATACCTTTTACCACCTCGGGCACCCCAACCACGATCTGTTCCTCCAGAAAAAAGACTTCCATCGGGAGCTTGAACAATGGGCACATTTCCAGAACCAAAACCTTTTACAAAAGGAAAGCAGGCACCCTGGTAGTATCCGTTGACCTTTTCCAAAAAACAACGATTGACTACACTATGAGTTTGATCTGCAACAAACAATTGCTCTTCGAAGGGTCCAAATTCCCCATTCGATGTATCCGGAGCAATTCCACTAGCTGAATTACCAACTATTCCGTGAGGCAGAAGAATGGCAGGTGGGCGGTAATAAGGTAAGCGGTCCATTTCCTCATGGAAACGACTTCCGTCCTTCGGTTTCTCATGCGTTGGTCCTATTGCATCCTTCACTCCATCAAGATCAAACCAGTTGAAGCCACCCGGATGTCCTTGAAAACTTCCGGGAGTGAGATGCTTGAGCGAACTCGTTCCGTTCCATGGGCCTTGGTTGTCACAGTAAAAGGCTTCCCCTTTTGCATTAAGCCCAATTCCACCAGGAGAGCGGATTCCGCTGGCTGTAGGAATCATTTTGCCGTCTTTGCTGACCCGTACGCACCATCCCCTGTAAGGAACCTTGCTACTGAAGGAACCAGTTAGGCAAAGAACGACCCACATGTTTCCGTCAGGATCAAACTTTGAGCCAAATGCATACTCATGGTAATCACCGGATATGCCCCAACCATCACTGACCGTCTCGAAAAGGTCCGCCCGCCCGTCCTTGTCTGTATCCTTTATCCTCGTGATCTCTGGGCGCTGAGTCGCGTAAAGCCAACCATCCGTGTAGGCCAGGCCAAGAACTTCGTGCAAGCCTCTGGCCCATAAGGAAAAGGTCTCGTTGTTCGCTTCATCATCCAAGGCATTACTAACCATAAAAATATCACCTCGACGGGTGGAAACTGCCAACTTCCCATCGGGCATGAAGTCAAGACCGCCTGCCTCAAGTACAATTTCTTCAGGTACAGGAATGGGGATTACTTTGTAGTAATCTTCCTGCTTAGGTGGATTCTTTGCAAAGCAGATACTTGCAAGCAAAAGGGCTTGTAAGTTTAAACTAATAAGCTGTCGGAAGTTCATGGAAGATGATTTTCCTCAATTGGTCAGGTTTAGAGTTTTTTGATTCGGATAGTTATAAAAGAAACGAGGTCGCTATGACCTGAGAAGACGATATGGCTTTTTTTCCTGATCAGTCTAAGCTATTTTTCTATTATGGCCTCGTCTAGGACTAGGCAAGTAAGCCATCCAGCGGGGCTCTCAACAAAAATCTATGTATTTTGTTCATCTCAGTCAGATTTAGGGGCAGAAAGTTCCTTCACATAAATATTACGCCAGCTGATTTCACCGCCGTGAGTTTGCAATTGGATGGGGCCACTCTTTGCTAGTGGCTTTCTTTCGGAAATAGGTGTCTTTCGGTCCCAGAAGTTGTTTAAGGGGGCTTTATCAACGACCAGCTTGTCATTGAGGACGACAGAAACGATTGTCCCCTTCATAGTTATATGAAATGAGTTCCATTCACCAAAGGGCTTATCTGCATGAACAAGTGGATCCCTTCCTGGACTGCCAGCTTTGCCGTTATTCCAAAGTCCACCTGACCCTTTGTCAGCACCAAGCTTCCATTTGGCTTCTTCCGTTGTATCCCAAATCTGAACTTGAGGAACGCCGCGTAGATAAATTCCGCTGTCTGCCTTTGCAACTGTCTTGTATTCAACGAGAAGTTCGAAGTCTTTGTAGTTTTTTTCGGTCGAGAGGTAGAGACCTTTTCCATCATTGATCAAGATGCCCTCTTTCACAGTCCAGTGTTTCTTAATATCTTCTATACTCGCCTTTTTTTTCTTTTTGAGCTCTTCGGAGGAGAGGTTCATCCATTTCGCGGGATCTTCGGTCTTGAGTCCCCACCAACCAGATAAGTCCTTGCCGTTGAAAATTGGAGAAAAACCCGCTGGCGGCTTTCCAACCAAGACAAAGGAAGAGGCAAGAAAAAGGAAGGGTAAGAATATATATGTTTTCATAGGCTGATAGAGAATAAAAGGAATAAAAATTCAATGCGATCAGAATTATGATCCCCAAACATGATCGCAAGTTGAAAACTAGGTTTTACTCAATTTAGGCAAGGAATATGTAGTCCTTACCTAGTAAATATTCTTTCCGCTCAAGAAAACAGGTGATTGCCTCTCTTGCAGAGCGAGCACCTGCAAGGACCAACAGAAATGTATCCCCAGGTGGGGGGATTTCATCAATGAAAGAAACTTGGAGGCCCGGGCGCGGAGATCCTACTTTCTTTCGATCAATGTCGAAGAAGCGATCTATCCGAAGACCATGTCTTGCCAGGTGGACTGCTTGCTTCTTGGCAACTTTCCCCGCACCCCACGCCGTAAGAACTTTTTTTTCAACGAAATGGGCGTTCCACCATTCGGAAAAATAGCGGGCTTTTGTTCTTTGAAATGCATCTTGGGAGTATCTTTTGCAATGCCGCGACAATCTGCCTGGGGAGTCACGCCATTCTAGTAAAACTTGATTGATTTTATACATTTTGACATCGCAGGAAAGAAGCCTAAGCCAAAGATCGTAGTCTTCAGGGAAATCGCCTTCCTCGTAAGGACCGTATTGATCGAGTAAGTTTTTTCGAAAAAGCACGGATGGGTGTGCAAAGGGGCTTTCAATGAAGCGGCTCAGAGATATTTCATCATGAGAAAGTAGCTGGTTAGTCCATTCAACATAACTTTTATACCCCCTTGTTTCATTTGGAGCCAAAGATGAATGTTTAACCCTCGACGAAACGAGGCCTATGTCTGGATTTTTATTTATGAAATCCACCTGCAATCTAAGACGTTGTGGGTACATACGATCGTCGGCGTCCATTCTCGCGATCAAGGGTGTCGAGGAATGCATGATTCCTAAGTTCAGAGATGAAACGAGACCACCCTGAATAGTTTGAATCGGCTTGATTCGAGTGTCTTCCTTCGCAAGACGCTTAACTACTGCTTCGGAGTTATCGGAAGAATTGTCGTTTACGGCAATTAATTCCCAATTTTTGAGGGACTGCTCCTGGATCGACTTTATACATTCTTCGAGAGTTTCTTCTGCATCACGGTAAGGAAGTACGATTGATGTCAAGGCAGTCATCCTTTGATTCTAACGCATACTTTTTCAGTCTTTTGCCGAAATTTGACGGATGGCTTCGTAAGATGCAATTCCTACGGAAACGGCAAGGTTTAGGGAGCGTAACTCGTTCTTTCTCTTCGGGATCATAATTCTCTGCTCTCCAGCCCAATCATGAATCTCTTGGGGGATTCCCTTCCCTTCGTTTCCGAAGAGTAATCCGTCACCAGCGAGGAAAGATATGTCCCAAAATGATTTTTCCGCGTGAGTGGTAAAAAGGTATATGTTTTGGGGTCTCTGTTCCGAAAGGATGAAGCTTTGCCAGTCCTTATGCTCTACAACATCAAGTGACTTCCAGTAATCCATACCTGCACGCCTTAGATTCTTATCTGAAATCTCAAACCCCAACGGGTGAATGAGGTGAAGTCGGCAATCAGCAAATGCACAAATCCTGCCAATACTTCCGGTATTGTGAGGTATTTCGGGGCAATAAAGGATTATCTCTATCATCGCTTCAACGAGTTTTTCAAAGCTTGATCTGCTTCTCTTTGAGCGGCACGTTTTTTGAGGTCTTGTCTCTTGTCGCGTTGGTTTTTTCCTGTTCCCACTGCGATCTGACATTTTATCAAGGCATTCTTAAAGTATATCCTCAAAGCAACTAAGGCTTTACCTGCAGCTTCCACCTCAGATCGCAGTTTTGATAGTTCTCTTCGCTTGAGAAGAAGTTTTCTAGGCCTTTGAGGAGCATGATTGTCTTCTCCTCCATATTCGTATTCTGCTATGTGAGCATTGAATAAGAAAAGCTCGTCTTTGACGAATCTGGCGAATGATTCAGATATTTGAGCATTACCTGCACGGATAGATTTTACCTCAGTACCGCAAAGGACAATTCCTGCTTCAAACTTATCACCCAAAAGGTACTTGTGACGTGCCTTGGAATTGGTGAGGACAGGCAGAGAATCTGTTTTTTTTCTTTTGGATGACACGGACTAGGGGATTGGAGATCCCAAAACCGCATGAACAAAACTAGTTTTTGGGAGAACGAGCAAAGAATTCACTCATCCTCGTCTTCTTCGTTCCACTCTTGGTAAGAAATTTTCCCTTCGATAATTTCACGCAGAGCAATATCTTCGGGTTCGAGTTTCTCAAGAGATTCAACTAGCGGTTTGTTTCCAAACTTTAACTGCTTGGAACGACGCGACACAACATTGATCAACGCGTTCGGGTCAGGAATGATAGCTTGGGCTTCTTTAAGGTATTCGTCTCTCACAGGCTTGTTTTTGTTTGTCGCTTAAAATACAGAATCCGTAACAATAGGTACTATGCACTTAATTGCAATTAATATTTAGGTAATGAAACAGGTAATCGGAATCGCAACCACAACATGCCCAAATGAGAAAACGGCTAATTCCATTGTTGGGTCACTTTTAACAGAGGATTTGATAGCTTGTGGCCAAGTGGAAGGTCCATTGGAAACGAACTATCAGTGGAAAGGGAAAGTTCTTAGGGAAAAAGAATGGAGAGTTACAATAAAATTCGCACCTAAGAAAAGGAAGGAGGTTGAGACTAGGTTTACTGAGCTGCACCCTTATGAAGTACCGCAATGGGTATGTTGGGAAGCTTCTTCAAGTAAACTGTATTGTCAATGGGTAAATGACCCAAAGCAAGTGGATGGGGATTAGTCCTCAGGTTTGGTCTTAATAAGAGAAACGACTCGATCGCCTTCTTTCCATTGCCCCCGCTTCTTAAGAAGTTCTACGCGTTCAAAGCGCTTTAAGACGTTGCGGTTTTTACTTAGACCACCTGGTGGCTTGAAACTTGGATGTCTGCTCATAATCTATAATAATTAAAATGAATGATTGTCGCGAAGGAGGCAAGTTCAAAGGTTAAAGCATCAGGCAGGAGCACCAGTTGGCTCGCCGCCAGGGTTTACATCGTCTCCTTCTTCTTTTTCTGTATCCTTGTTTTTTGTTGATTCATCTGATTCAACCTCTTTGTAGTCGGTTGGTTTGGAGTTGATTACAGGTGATAGGATTTTGCCATGCTCGAGGATTTCGTGCACATGCTTGCCCTCAATGGTTTCATACTCGAGCAATGCTGCCGCTGAAGTATGAAGAGCATCAGCATTTTCCTCTAATATACTTTTCGCCCTCTCATACTGCTCATCAATAACATTCTTAATAGCGATATCGATTTTCTGGGCTGTTTCCTCGCTGTAATTCTGAGCCCGACCAAGCTCTTTTCCTAAGAAAACTTGATCTTGCTTATCACCAAAGGAAATCATTCCTAAGTCACTCATGCCCCAATCACAAACCATGCTCCGGGCAATGCTGGTTGCCATTCTTATGTCTCCTGCTGCACCGCTGGTGACATCGCCGATTTCAATTTCTTCAGCTGCTCTTCCTCCCATGGCGCAACAAATCTGATTAAGAACCCTACCCTTACTGTGATTCAAGATGTCTTTCTTGGGGGTAAACATAGTACTTCCTAGGCTCTGACCGCGAGGAATGATGGTGACTTTGTGAATGGGCAGCAACCCATCATCTATTACGGCCTGAACAATGGCATGCCCTGATTCGTGATAGGCAATGATCTTGCGATCCTCATCGTCCATCACTCTGCGCCTTTCACGACCGAAAGATATCTTTTCGCGAGCATCGTCAAAATCAATTCTTTCGGCTGCTTTTTTGCGTCTACGAGCCGCTATGAGAGCACCTTCATTGAGGAGGTTTGCTAAGTCCGCGCCGGAAAAACCAGAAGTGGCGCGAGCAAGAGAGCTTAACTCAACATCATCGGCGAGTTTAATTTTCTTGGCATGTACTTTTAAGATAGCTTCCCTACCTTCAAGGTCTGGCAGATCAATCATAACCTGTCGGTCAAATCTGCCGGGGCGCAATAGGGCGTTGTCTAGGACATCAGGTCTATTTGTCGCAGCAATTATGATCACCCCTTCGTGTCCATCGAAGCCGTCCATCTCAACAAGAAGAGAATTTAGGGTTTGCTCCCTTTCGTCATTTCCGCCGCCAAGCCCAGCACCACGCTGACGTCCTACAGCGTCTATTTCATCAATGAATATTAGGCACGGGGCACTTTTCCTCCCTTGTTCAAACATGTCACGAACTCGTGCAGCCCCGACACCCACAAACATTTCTACAAAATCAGAACCACTGATGCTGAAGAAAGGCACATCCGCTTCTCCTGCGACCGCTTTAGCTAGAAGTGTTTTGCCTGTGCCAGGTGGACCCACCATAAGTACGCCTTTTGGTATTTTGCCCCCAATTTTCCGGAAGCGTTTGGGCTCTCTAAGAAAGTCAACGATTTCTGAAACCTCTTCTTTGGCTTCGTCGCAGCCTGCTACATCATTGAACAAGATTTTCTCGTTCTCGCGTGTGAGCATTTTGGCTTTGCTTTTACCGAAATTCAATGCACCTTTGCCTGCCATTCTTAGCTGGCGTACGAAAAGGAAGTAGAGCAATCCGATGATGAGTAGAAATGGCAGTAGACTAAAAAGAAGGTCTGTCCATATGGTGCTAGAAGGTGATTCGATAAGTCGGTCACCCAAAAGAGCTCTTAACTCTTTGTATTCTGATTCGGTGACTCTGCCTTCTACTAAAAAATTGAGGGTTTGGTAATCTTCAGTGGCTTGTGGGTCGTAGGTTGGATTTGTGAAATCTCCGCTAATGACATACCATTCTTCTCCTCCTTTGGGGTTGCTTTGAATAGTAGCTTTCTCGATACGCTCATCCTTCGCAGCAGTTAGAAGCTGATCGATTGTATTAAGACCATCAACAGTTGTGACTCTCGTACCAGACTGAGATACGACTAAACCTATAATTGCAGCCAAAATTGCTAGCCAGATCAGAAGGATCTTTGGCTGAAAGCTTCGCGTTTGTTCCTCGGGGGGTTCTGGGGGCTTGTTTTCCACAACAAATCATCATGTAGCTGTGCGAGCGTAAGTCAAATGGATTACCATCTTCTCTCCGCCATCAATACGGTGACTTTCTGCGGGTGGGAGACCAGGGATCCATATTATTTCGCCAACTGAGTTCAGTATTAAAGGAATCGAGTTTCGCAACGCAGGATCGATCTTTCTGTCGATCATCCAATTTTTAACTTTTTTGTTTCCGGGTGCCCCGATTGGTCGATAGGAATCACCTGGATGCCTTTTTCTGGCAAATAATTTTTGCGAAACATTCACTTTTTGCCTTAAAAAAGCCTCTTTTGAAGGATCAACATGTCCAGAAAGAATCCTTTTGAGAAGTGTAGACTCTAGCTTTAATAAATTGAATCTTATGAAATTACCGCAGGGTAGGAATAGTTTACCATTTGGGTGAATTGAGCATACACTCCAGTCGGGCGTATTTGGTTTTTCACACTCAAGAAAGATAAAGCCGTTGAGACCTCTAATTTTTTGATGAGGAGAGATGGGTAAGTCCAATTTTCCAGTCAATTCGATAAACTTAAGAATTTCCTTCATTTGGCTTGATGAAAGTTTTGTGTTGTACGATTGAATAGAGAACCATCGGTAAATTACTCTTCTTCTTACAGCAACGGGAGTATTTCTTAACTCGTATGCGTTAACCTTTCCGCTCTTGATACAATCCTGCTGCACTCGCCTCGCCCATTCATCAATTGCATCTTCTTGCTCCTCAAGTAAATCCCTGCTTCTGCTCATGCCACTTAGCAAGTCTCTATCAACATCCTGCTTAAGCAATCTAAGTCCATTCATCCTAATGCGATTTCGAAGGTGTAAAGTTGATTGATTGCTTTGATCTTCCCGCCAGGGGATTTTGAGTCGAGCAAGAATGGATCGGATATCCTCTCGTTTGATCGTGATGAAGGGGCGAACCAGAAGGACATTGCCATGTTCGTGAACTGGGCGTGGAGAGCAAAGTCCTTGAGGGCTTGATCCTCGTGAAAACCTCCAGAGGATTGTCTCCGCAACATCGTCTTGATTGTGACCTTGAATGACTAATGCTATTCGGCGTTTTTCACAAAACTCGATGAACGCCTTGAGCCTTTCTTCCCTGAGGGTTCCCTCATCCTTTTTGGACTCCAATCCCGAAGAGCGGAAGATCGAGTGATCTAATTTAAGGCCTTGAGCCAACTCTTTGACAAAAGTTTCATCGCCCTCAGAGTCCGTCCTCAACCTATGATTAAAGTGTAGGATATGCATTTTCTGCCTCAAGTGAGGGAACGCCGCATAAACTAGTAAAAGAGCAAAGGTTGAATCCGCACCACCTGAGCAAGCAACAGCAATTCTCTGCTGATCTAAATGATTTAGGCCATGTCTAGCTTTTTCATGCCAGCATTCCGAGGGGAAGATCGCGAGCAGTTTAGATGAAAGGGCGTCAAGTTTTGGCCCTGAAGGCAACTCCTCGGTCACTTGGTAAAAGAGCGCATCAAGGCCCGATGAATTGTGCGGGGAACCACGTACGTAAGCATTCAGGGATTTTCACACGCCCATCCGCCTGTAAGTTGTTTTCGAGAATGGAGGCAAGGACGCGAGGAATGGCGAGGGCTGAACCATTTAGCGTGTGGACGGGTTTGGGCTTTCCATCTGATCCACGGAATCGGATGTTTGCCCTGCGTGCTTGAAAGTCTGTGAAATTACTGCAGCTTGAGACTTCTAGCCATCTTTTTTGACCTGCCGACCACACCTCAAGGTCAAATTGCTTGGAATGAGGAAACCCTATATCTCCGGAGCAAATCAGTAAAACCCGATAGGGTAACTCGAGTTTTTGCAGTAAGCCTTCGGCGTCTAGTCGAAGGGATTCGAGTTCATCAAAACTATGGTCTGGGTGCACCCATTTTACCAATTCCACTTTGTCAAATTGATGTAGGCGATTGAGTCCTCTTACATCCTTTCCCCAACTCCCAGCCTCTCTACGGAAACAAGGAGTATAGGCGACCCGCTTGACTGGCAAATCCTCGGGCGGAAGTATTTCATCTCGAAAAAAGTTAGTCACCGGGACTTCGGCGGTGGGGATTAAGTAAATATCCTCATTTTCATCAACATACATTTGCCCCTCTTTGTCGGGCAGTTGACCGGTAGCTGTTGCACTCGCAGCGTTTACAACGATGGGCGAATGTACTTCCTGGTAACCATTTTTCCCTCCTTCTTCGAGGAAAAAATTAATGAGGGCACGAACAAGTTGAGACATTTCTCCCAAGTAAAAAGGGAAACCTGCACCGACCACCTTTACCCCTCGAGGGAAATCAATCATTTTCTCAAACCATGGAATGTCATAGTGAGGAATAGCATGAGGGAAGTCTCTTTCGGTTTCCCCCCAAGTGGCGACCACTTGATTTTCTTTTTCCGAGCCACCATCAGGAACTGATTCGTGGGGGATGTTAGGGATGGTCATGAAAACTTCCTTGAATCGGTCGTCCGCATCTTTGGCAAGGGCCTCAAGTTCTTTGACTTGGGCGGCGACTTCTTTCATTTGGGCTACCTTTTCTAGGAATTCAGGTGAACCCTTTTGCATCCTGGACATTTCTTCGTTGGCAGCCTTCTGTCCTCCCCTAGCCTTTTCGGCTTTGGCAATGCAATCTCTTCTCTCTTGATCCAGTTCGACAACCGAGTCCAGGTCGCATTCAAATTTCTTGCGGGCGATAGCCTTCTTTAGTTCGGAGACTTCTTGTCTCAGGAGAGATATGTCGATCATGATGATTTGTTCGCTACTTGTACAATTCTAGTTTAGCAACTTAAGCCTCGTTCTGTAAAAGGAATTTAAGTATTCATCTTTCGGACAATGTTCAACCATTCAATGTGAATAGTGTAAAATCAGTTGAAATATGAAAAGGATCGGCATATTGCGACTATCAGCGCTTGGGGATGTCGTACTCGTGGTACCGCTTGTCAATTGCTTGATCAAGGCGTATCCTGATTCAGAGATTTCATGGATTACGACACAATCTACAGTTGATTTACTTGGTCCAATAGATCGAGTCAGATGGGTCGTTGTAGAAAAGCCAAAGTCTTTGCGGGCAATCTTGAGTAATCGAAAAATACTCAAGAAAATGGAGTTCGATTTAGTCCTCGTACTTCAAGCCAGTTTTTCCGCCCATTTAGTAAGCATGTACATGACATCTCAGAGAAAAATTGGTTTTGACCGGCGGAGAGGTAAGGATTTTCATCGTTTTTTTGTCAACGAATCTATTCCTTACGAAAACCAGCATTTTGTTGATGCCTACCTTGCTTTTGCTAAAAAAATCGAAATCGATGTTGGAGAAGCATCTTGGTCGGGTGCCTTTTCCAATATGGACATTGAATGGGCGAACGGAATTCTACCCAAAGATACTTTCTGCGTCGGCATTTCCACATCTCCTACCAAGAATGAAAGAAGGTGGGGCATGTCTGGCTATAAAGACATTGTGAGGTATTTGCTTTCTAAGGATCGGTTTGTTTGCCTGGTTGGAGGTGATGGGGTTGAGGAAATCGCCTTCAATGAAGAACTGGAGTCTTATTTCCCCCGGGCAATCATGAACTTAACAGGGAAAACCAATTTATATCAATGGAGTGCAATTTTAAGGCAAATAGACCTTTTAGTTGCCCCAGATACAGGTTGCGTTCATGTTGCGAGAGCATTGGAGACACCAGTGGTGGGTCTTTACGCAGTTGCAAACCCCTCGCTAACTGGACCTTATCAAGAGCAAGATTATTGCCTAAATAAATACAACGACGCGATCGACCGATACCTCCCAAACTCAAAGAACAAGGATTATCATCTTCGGGTCCATCATTCTGATGCAATGTCGCTTATTACAGCAGATGAAGTTATCTTGAAGATGGAATCAGCTTTTGAGCTTTTAGACAAATAATGACTACATGTAGTAAGCTCGAAAGAAGATGGGTTCTTAAATTAAGTCCTCTGTCGTTCACATCATGAAAACCTTTTTTTCTAAGCACCACCAACGATGCTAACTGGAGCCCTTATTAAATCAGCGGGCTTCATTCTCTCCCTCTGTCCTTATTCACTTCTTGAAATTTTAGTGAAATCAATTTCATTTGTTTTTGTTTCGGTGCCCAGTCGTCGTCGTCGCTTGCTTTTATCCAACCTTAAGCATTCATTCCCCAACTGGAATCAAGAAAAAATTAAATCTGTCGCCCGCGAATCTTCGGCAAGGATGCTTGAAATGGGTTTTCTCTCCCTCGTTTATCCATTCCTGTCGAAAGAAAAACGCAAAAGGACGCTAGTCTTTTCAAGCAAATCCGAGAACCAAATCAAGGATTACAGGAATAACGCTATGCCTTTACTTATTCTTTTGCCACATGTTTGCCTTCTTGAGACTCTTGCAGTGTCTCCTTATCTCAGACCCCATGGAGGTAAGAAACTTGGTGCCATTTACCGACCAAACAAAAATCCGGTACTTGATCGTTGGATCAACCAAGCTAGGTTGAAATCTGGACTGATGACTTTCGCAAGAAAAGCGGGATTGCTTAAGGCGAGGGATCATTTACGAAAAGGTAATTGGCTCATTGTTTTGTTTGACCAAAATGCTGGAAAAAAGGGGGACAAGAGAATTTTTCTTGATCGCCTCTGTTCAATTTCCCCATTGCCAGATTTGCTGGGAAGGACTCCTGGCACTCAATGTGTTTACGCCTTCCCAAAGAGAATCAGTTTTTTTCAGTCGCAACTTGAGTTGAGGGAGATTGAAGAAAACCCTAAAAGTTTTTCTAGCCTTGCTCATGATATGCTTGAGTCAGATATAAAAGGTTCTAGCAATGGACTCCCTGAATGGTTGTGGTCACACGGAAAGTGGAAAACCAATGACATGCCCCACGAGTTTTTTCACCTTCAAGAGGGGAAGCGCCCCAAAGTCCTCCGCTCTGATCTTCCTCGAAAAACAAAGGTTTGGATTAGGGTCCCCAACTGGCTTGGTGATATCGTTATGGCACTACCTCTGATTCGGGCAATTCGAATGGAGCGGCCAGATGCTTCGATCAGGCTTCTATGCAAAAGACCGTATGTGAGCTTCCTTGAGTCCTTAGGTGTCGCCGACTTTGTTACTGCCCTGCCCTCCTCTAAGGGGCTTCGCTATTTCTTAGATTGCTTTCACTGGCGTAATCACTACGCGGATGCAATGCTCCTGTTCACCAATTCTTTGCGAGGCGATATTGAAGCATTCATCGTTGGAGCGAAATTACGATTTGGGATGGTCAGTAGGAACCGCAGACCACTTTTGAACTCATCATGGAGAACCCCAAAGAAGACCCTTGCTTTGCACCAGACTGCAGTCTGGGAAGGACTACTAAGAAACTTTGGCCTTCGGGAGGAACTGGACCTGTCACCTTTTCCTGCAGACGAATTGAGTGCGGTGACTCAAAATTCAAATGTTCGGATAGGGATAGCTCCAGGTTCGTCAAACACGCCGACTAAAAGGCTGCCTGTCGATAATTGGATTGAGATTAGTAAAATGCTCTTGAGAGGGCCATCGGTTGGCACGATTTCAATTGAATTACTTGGCACGACTTCGGAGCAAAGCGTGTGCGACCAAATCGAAAATGCCCTGCAATCTTCTTTTTGCATCGACCGCAGCGGCAAAACCACATTGGTTGAGCTCATGAAATTCTTACAGGAAATCGACCTGCTTGTTTGCAATGATTCTGGTGCGATGCATCTTGCAAATTGCTTGGGAACCCCTGTGTTGGCAATCTTCGGACCAACGAACCCAACAAAAACAGGGCCAATTTTTAATTCGCCTAAGATTATACTTCAGTCATCTTCTTCGACAACGGATCATCTTAAATGGAATATTGACCTAAGCGAGGTTCAGGAAGCCGCCTGCAAGCTGATTCCAAACTTTCAAGCGAAATGACTGTGACTGCCAGTGCGAAGCTAGATGAGGCGTTGAGCGGCAACTGTTCGTATGTGATCGGAGAAATTGGCCAAGCTCACGAAGGCAGTCTCGGGGTCGCCCATTCTTACATCGATTTCGTTGCGGATGCAGGAGTGGATGCCGTGAAATTCCAAACTCACATAGCTGATGAAGAAAGTTCAGAGTTCGAGGAGTGGAGGGTTAAGTTTAGCACGCAAGATGAGACCAGGCATGATTACTGGAAGCGAATGGAGTTTTCCAAAGACCAATGGATTGAACTCAAATCCCATGCAGAACAACGAGGCTTGTTGTTTTTGAGTTCCCCATTTTCTATCGCTGCTGTTCGCCTGTTAAACGAAATAGGGGTTGCGGCATGGAAGATACCTTCGGGAGAGATCACCAATTACCTCTTGCTCGATCATATAATTGAAACGGGTAAGCCTATATTTCTTTCATCCGGAATGAGCACCCTCGATGAAATAGAATCATCATTAAAGAGAATCCGGGCCAGTAACTTGCCCCATGTTCTATTTCAGTGCACAACAGCATACCCTTGTCCGCCAGATAAGATAGGTCTTAACATAATTTCCGATTTCATTCGAAAATATGAGTGCCCGATAGGATTATCTGATCATTCTGGAACTATTTTCCCCTCCCTGTCTGCTACTACGCTTGGGGCAAATTTCGTTGAGGTACATGCAGTAATGTCGAAGAAAATGTTTGGCCCTGATGTTTCTTCTTCTTTGAATTTCCAGCAACTGAACGATTTAGTCGACGGGATAAGGATGGTTCAAACAATGAGATCGAGTTCTACGGGAAAGGATGATTATGCAGCGTCCGCCAAGAACCTCAGGAAAACTTTCGGTCAAAGTTTATGCTCGTCGAAATGCTTGAGTTCAGGCGAAGTGCTCTCTTTGGATATGATTTCATCCAAGAAGCCCATGATTGGGATTCCAGCTCAAAACTACGAGTCATTTTTGGGTAAGAAAATAATCCGCAATGTCGAAAAAGGAAGTTTTCTTAGGTTGGAGGATTTCGAATGAGCATTCGCAAGGTCTGTGTGGTGGTCACGGCTAGGCCAAGTTATTCAAGGATCAGATCCGCTTTGCTTACCCTCAAAGAAATACCAGGTACTGAAGTGCAGTTGGTTTTGGCTGGCTCGAGCGTTCTGGATATGTATGGGAATATCTTGGATTATGTGAAGCAGGATGGCTTAGATATTTCAGCGAAAGTGTTCAATGTCGTTGACGGGTTAAGCAATTTAACTTCCGCAAAGACGACCGGTTTGGGACTGATTGAACTGGCCACAGTTTTTGACAATTTAAACCCAGACGTGGTTGTTACAATAGCGGATCGATTTGAAACCATGGCCACGGCCGTTGCTGCCGCATATCTGCATATACCGCTCGTACACATTCAAGGAGGAGAGGTAACGGGCTCAATTGATGAAAAAGTCAGGCATTCGATTACCAAGCTAGCTGACCTGCATCTAGTTTCGACTAATTTATCCCGCGATAGGGTCATACGTATGGGGGAATTGCCCGACAAAGTCCATGTGACTGGTTGCCCGTCTCTCGATATAGCCAAAGATGTTATTGCTCAGCCAGAGCTTGATTTTAATGTTTTCGAGAAATATGGAGGCGTTGGTGATACCTTGAAGCTCGAAAATGGATACCTTGTTCTCATGCAGCACCCTGTAACAAATGAATCACTGGACGGGAGAGAGCAAATGATGGTTACCTTGAATGCGGTCAAAGATTCGTCCCTACCAGTGCTGTGCTTTTGGCCAAATATCGATGCCGGATCGGATCAAGTATCTAAAGCCATAAGGTTTTTCAGGGAACGCGGAGAAGCCGAAAACTTTCATTTCTTTAAAAATATGCAAGGACACGACTTCCTTAAACTTTTAGCTAACTCAAAGGCATTGATTGGCAATTCTAGCGTTGGGATCAGAGAGTGCTCATTCATGGGGGTTCCGGTTGTAAATATCGGATCCCGCCAGGGCGGAAGAGAATATGCGAGCAATGTCGTTCACTCCACTCATAATTTGTCCGAAATTAAAAAATCAGTCTCTACGCAAATCCATAGAGGGCGTATTGAGTCGTCTGATTTGTATGGAGATGGAAACGCTGGGCAAAAAATTGCAGAATTGATCGCAAATACGGAATTGAGCACAGTCAAAAAACTTTCCTATTGAACTGTACATGTAATGTGGTGAGGCATTTAGAATTTTTTGATTTTTATCCCACGAACGATTCCCAATATTAATCCCGGTTTTTTTTTCGCCCCATATGGCAACTAGCGATTGTCATTGTATAGGCATGTTAACTTTGAAGACCGTGAGAAAAGAGTTAGCTCTTTTATGGTTTCGATGTGGCGAACGGGTGCGACTTATTCAATCATTACAATACCCTAGGCAAAGCCATCTCTGATTTAACGAGGAATCAATAATCGATCGGATTTATTCAAGGCAGCTCGAATTATTGAAGTTTATGAAGTTAAATGGAAAGTAAGTATTCTGCTATTCGCAACCCAGAACCGCCATCGAGTTTATAGCATTGTTGATCTACTATCTGCTTGCGACCCTCTGCGTCAATTCTGGGATTAATCAAGTATGCATCCGTGTACCTAACTGTTTCAGCGTTATTATACGCAATCTTTACTCCACCCGCTTCAACGATCGGGCGGTAATGTTCGTATTGATAGTATCGCCGACATGAATCGGCATCTTTTCGGGTAGAATAGCCATCATATGCGATATTCACAACTGGTGTATCAAAAGCGGCCGCATCAATCGTTATCGTTGAGGCAACATTGATTACAGCATCGGAGTATAGCATGAGCTCGGCAAGTCCATACATATCCTCTTCAGATGGGTTCCAGGAGTCATTCGTTTTCGCCTTTCGACCAGGGGATTGTAATATCACTTCGGGTAAGTCACGAAACCTATCATAGTCCTCTTCCCGATCTTTGGGATGCAATCTTATGAGTAATTGCACCGGTTGAGAAAACCCCCCGTCTTTCATGGATCGAACAAGTAAATCAATGACTTCGTGATCGAAAGGAGATGTACCAGGGGTGCCTGTCGTGTAAGTGATGAGTTTCTTGTTGTGGACCAATTGCCATTTATCGAAAAATGCTTTTTTGGTGATGTATTTCTCCTGTTGTGAGTAAATATCGAATTGAGGAACCCCAGAAACAAAAAGTTCATCTTCCTTGTAATCATGATGCCTAATGAGTTCCCGCTTGAGAATATTGTTCCAGACGATGACGCAATCGGGGCGAACTGGGAAGGGTCCCTTGCTTGTTGGGTTGTCCCAACTCAAGACAAAGGCAACCGAAGGAATACCTCTTTGCTTGGCGCCATGCTCTAAGCATAAATTCCTGGAGTATAAGGTGGCATAAAAAACCATACTTGGGTTATATTTCTTGAAGTAATCCGTGCCCAATAGAGGAAGGCTTTTCAATTTCAGCTTACTAAGAAATTTCTGGACATCTTGAGGGGATCTACGGGAAAGCTTAAGGAAAAACCTGAAAAATGCCTTCTTAAGGAAATAGCCGAATTTCCTTTTTCTTTTCTGAGTAAAAGTAAAGAGGTTATTATGGATTGCCCAAATATCTTTCTCCAACGAGTCTAGTACATTAAAGAAGAAACCTGACTGGTGAACTGGGTTCCTCTCAACTGTAACATTGGGACTTTCTATTTCCTTCAAAAACTCCGTGTCCGTGATAGGGCTAAACACTACTACTTGAAGATTTCTTTGATCCTTTAGAGTCTTGAGGACTGATGTCCTAAGCAAGTTTCTGATTGCAGTTCCGGAGTCCACAATGATGAAAATTGTTTTTGATTCCATTCCGTTGCTATAAAATTTTTAATCCTTGAGAATATGCTAAAATCAGTCTCTAACTGATTGGTTCTTACCTAATGTTTAAGTCTTACACTTCATTCAAACCACAAGAATAGTTTGGTACACGAATTATGTCATCAAATAAAACTCGAGTCCTTGGATTAGTCGTGGCACGGGCGGGGTCTAAGGGGATCCCGGGGAAGAATATGCGCACATTTGGTGACGCCCCTCTTGCCGTGCAAGCAATCAAGTTTGGACTGGATAACTCAAGTGTGAGTTCTGTTTTTGTATCAAGTGACATTGAGGAACTTAAACCTTCAGCACAAAAACTTGGAGCAGAAATGCCATTTTTCAGGCCAAAGCAATTATGCTTAGATGATACAGCCATGATTGATGTGGTAGATCATGTCGTAGATTTTCTGGAAACCGAAAATCGTTTGCCCGAGTTCTTGGTTCTTTTGCAACCGACTTCACCGTTCCGCCGCCATTCGGATTTGAATGATGCCCTTACTCTTTTGCTCGAAGATGAAAATATTGACTCTGTGGTTTCTGTTGAAGCAGTCCCCGAGCATTACTCGCCGGCATTTTTGATGAAGATTGAGGACGGCAAATTGGTTCCTTTCCTTTCTGACGAAAACCTATGTGCGAGGAGGCAAGATGCAACTCGAGCTTTTTCAAGAAACGGCCAATTTTATGTTACGAGGATAAGTTCTTTTTTACGATACAAGTCTATTTATGGTAAAACCTGCTTGCCCTTCCCCACCTCCCATCCGGCCGTCAACCTAGATACATTGGATGATTGGGATCAAGCAACGAAGTTGCTCGATTCGAGTACAAATGCAACCTAGCTTTTTTTGCTACTGAAAAAGAAATTGTTGCAGTATTCTTTCGAATCCCAGTGATCACCTTGATGGATTTTGGGGTCGAATTCACTAATGGGCTTTAATCCTTTAGGACTGATAAATCGCCCGTCATATCCAAGTTTCAAGAGCGGATCAATTACCTCCGAAACGCGATCATTTCCAATGTGTCGGCATTCGCATTCAAAAAGTAAGTCGGGCTTCCATTTTGCTAGGATTGAAGTGGCACCGCTGAAAACACTTTTCTCAAAGCCTTCGACATCTATTTTAATGAAATCGACTTTCCCCTTTTGCTCAAGAACCGAATCCAGGGTGACCGTTTCGCAGTCCAGAGAGTGAAGGTCTTTGATCGTGCTACTTGGTTCGATCAGTGATGCTGCCGGAGACGGTTGTTGCGAGGGAACAAAAAGAGTTGAGACTCCATTGGAATCGGAAACGGCGGCTTGTTTAATTTCGACATTTTCCCATCTCATCGAGGCACAGATCCTTTTTAGGTACCTGCAAAGTTTGGGTTGTGGTTCAAAAGCAATGACTTTTCCCGTTTTGCCGACCGCTCTTCGCAACCAATAAAGGAAAGAGCCCTTGTTGGCTCCTACATCGACGGCCAGGCCGCCATTTTTGAGTTGTTGGGTAATGAGTGAAATTTCGCTTCGTTCATCACGAACCTTCGCCCTGTATGCCCTGTATAAGAATCTAGGTAAGATCATTTTGGGAGATGTAAGCCTTCAGATACCTAAGGAAAGTGTAGTAGGCTGCCATTTGGGCAATCACATAACCTCTCCACCCATCCAGGAACCCTAACCTGAGGAAATATCCCCGCATGAATCTGATAAAAGGTCGAAAAATCAAGTCCGTCATTTTTACTTTCTTTCCCTCTTTTCCTTTTTCCTCTGCAAATATTTCAGCATAAGAAAGATATTTTTGGACTTGGTGGTCGGTGGACTCCATACTCTTGTGCATTAGTTCAGATTTAAGCCTGCCAACTGATTTCTCCGAAATTAATCTGTCGTGGGGGTTTGTCCCGCCCCACTTTGCGGTACCTTTTCTCCAAAGCCTCGTTTGGCGGTCGGGGTACCAGTCTCCATGGCGAATCCACTTATCGAAATACATTGTGCATCTCGGGAAACAGTATGAATCATAAGATATATTTTTAGAAGAGAAAAGGTTCTGGATTTCAATTTTGAGTTTATTAGATACAATTTCATCAGCGTCCAAACTCAAGATCCATTCAAAATTTGCCTTCTGTGCAGCAGAGTTCTTTTGGCCAATATGACCTTTCCATGGCTCTAGAAAAGTTTTTGCACCATATTTTGCTGCGATTTGCTCGGTTCCATCCTGAGCATCTTCGTTCACCACAACTATGATTTCTTCCACCCAGTCAACCAAGCCTTCTAGGGTTTCTCCTATTCTATGTGCTTCTTCACCAGCAATAATACAAACTGAAATTGGTAAAACAGAAGTCATTTAAAGATAGTATTCCATTAGTAGTAAGGAAATAATATATTTCGCATAAGTTAAGCCTATTCATAAAAAACCTTTATGCCTTCACATCCAACACCAAAAAAAATTTTGGCTATCCAATTTAAGCAAATTGGAGACTCCGTTCTAATGGTGCCATCATTACGGGCGATTCGCCAGCAATGGCCAGACTGCGAACTTCATGTGTTGGTCTTTGGGAATATTGCACAAATAATCCGCCCTCTTCCATGGATAAATCATGTGTGGGGCGTTCCGAAGAGTAAATCTCTCCGTTCGATCTTCAGTATTCTTCGCATGCTTCTTACCCTACGTAGATTGAAATTTTGTCGATCAGTGGATTTTGGAGCAAATGATAGAGGAGCTTGGCTTGGTTTTTTTATTCATGCCAAGCTTAGGCTTGGAGCAAAGAAAAAGAAAAAGGGAGCCTTACATGTCTCTACATTCGGCTACAATCAGACAATTGCCCAAAAGTACGATAATTATTACCAAGCTGCAGTATTATCAAGTGTTCTCAGAGCATGGGCTGTTTACCCCCAAAACTTAAAGTTAGAACTGCACGCTGATGACCAAAATAAGGGGCATACAAATTTGATTTTACCAAGCGAGTTCATCTGCTTACATTTGACAACAGCGAGGGTTGCCAAGAATTGGCCTGTTCCCAAATGGTCTCACTTGCATAACTTACTATGCGAGCGAGAGTTCCCCGTAGTCGTTTCGGCTGGCTCAAGCAGGGAAGAAAGAGAGATTCTTAAAGAATTTTCGGATGCTTCACCTAATGCAATCGTGCTGCCTTCCTTTGATACAATTCTTGATTATTTAAATTTCATAAAGAGCTGCAGGTTATTAGTATGCGGTGACACGGCCCCAGTTCACATTGCAGCTGCGCTAAATGTTTCGACTTTGACCTTATTTGGTCCCACCGATCATTTGCTTTGGAAGCCACGCGGAGAGGGACATTATGATATTAACTCTAAATGTCCCTGCAAAGCCGAGAAATCTTTTGGTGATCGCAAGTCACAATGTAATTGCATGGATTCAATTGATACGGTTGATGTATTTGAGATGGTGTCCAAAATCCTTGATGTGTAGAAACTTTCATTAGTAATGGTTGAACTAGAAGATTTCCATGAAGACATCCTCAGGAAAGCAATGCACGGACTAGGGATAGGAAAAAGCGAGATGGCTTCTCTTATCAAGGTCGATCAGTCGCAAATCGAAAATGTTCTTGTTGGTGGAGTTAACGAAATCATCATTGCGGGCATGGCTGAAATACTCGGGCTTAGTGTGCCAAGGATGATTTCCTCCGCAAGAAAGGATTGGTCCCCTGCCCCAGTTGAAATCCAGGGTATGAAACGATTCAATACGCCTTTTGGATCAATGTGCGTGAATTCCTATTTGATATGGGATTCGGCAATTATGAAAGCCTGGATTTTTGATACTGGTACTGATGCGAAACCAATCCTCGATTTTCTTGAAATCGAGAAATTGTCTTTAGATGCCATTTTCCTAACCCACACACACGGTGACCACATCGCTTGCCTAGAAGAGATAAGGCAAAAAACTCTCAATCCACCAGTTTTCGTTCATGAATTAGAGTCAATAAGCGGAGCAGAATCAATAAAGGAGGGATTTAAACAAGAACTTGGACTCTTGAATCTTCAAGCCTTACATACTCACGGGCACTCCATTGGGGGAACTACCTATTTTGTCAATGGTTTGGCAAATCCACTTGCGATTGTAGGTGACGCACTCTTTGCCGGCTCGATGGGGGGAGGCATGGTTTCGTATCAAGATGCTCTTCTTACTAATCGCGATAAAATCATGACTTTATCAGATGAGACTATTGTCTGTCCTGGTCATGGTCCGGTTACGACTATCGAAGGGGAAAAAAGGCACAATCCATTCTTTCCTGAGTTTATTGATACTTAGCGTGCCTGAAGACGGAAGTCTTGAAGCTCATTTTGCCTGCACAGATCTACGATCCGTGTTACAAACTTCAAGGAAACTTCTTCGTCTGCCACAACAAGTATGGTTGGTTTAACAGGGAGACGTGAGACTGTCTCGAATATATTTATGATTTTCTCTTCCGTAACTGTTTTTCCGTTTAGATAAAACAGACCCTGCTCGTCAATCGAAACAACCAACTCATTTGTAAGAAGATTCGATCCGGCACTGTCAATTTTTGGTAGTTTAACATTGATTGCCCTAAGATCCTGAAACTGCATGGTAACAAGAAAGAAAATGATTAGAACCATGAGAACGTCGATCAATGGGACAACATCGATTTTCGGCCTTCTTCTTTTTCGCTCGGGGAGCACTTTCATTCCAATTCACTCTTTGTCGAACGGGGTGAAATAGCGTCTACTAATCGAGCACTTAACCAATCAAGTGATGCCGCTCTTTTCTCAACGACTCGCATGAGGTAAGAATGGCCAATAAGAGCAGGGATGGCTATAGCTAAACCCATAATCGTAGTAAGCAAGGCCAAAGCGATCCCCTCAGAGAAGACTTCCGCTCCACCACCAACACCTCCAGTCGCAGGCAGGGCTGAAAAAACCCTGACCAAGCCAGTAACCGTCCCCAGGAGACCAATCAGAGGTGCACCTGCAACAACGACTTCAAGTAAGAAGAACCCTTGCTCTAGGGCAGCTACTTCAAGACGGGCGTAGGCGATAAGTGAACCAGGAGATGGCTTTTCATGGATCGCCACGAAAACGATTCTTTCGGCTGCAGATCTTTTCTTCCAACGCTTGTCTGGGAATTCACCATTCATGAGAGCTTTCTCGACCTTTCGGGGGAAAGTCAATCCACGCCTCAATGCATAGGTTCTCTCGGTGATCACAAACACAGCGACCAAGAGGCAAATAGCTAAGGGGTAGACGAATGGTCCGGCTTGCTTGTAGCTTAATGACGGGCGCATAGATTCAAATAATTCAACTACCTTGGGGTTACATTTCTGATTTGTAATAAGGGTGAGGTTCTCATTGCTGAAAATGCCTAGTGTTCCGTTTTGGTCATCAGCAACTAGGCCCTCAGTACTTACATCTGTAAAGACAGCAAGCATACTTTTATCGATTTCAAAAACACCAACAGGATTTTCGTTCAGGAATACTCTCTTTAGAGCAGGGTGGTTTTCCAAAGGTACGGCGATTGGAACCAAGCCATCTTCCTTGAGCAAATCAAGAAAGTTATTTGCTTCTAAAGAGCGATTATCGTCAGGAAAACAACCGAAAGAAAAAAAGATTGCGCTTAAAGTTACCGCTAACCAAGCATACTTCACTTGATTCTTATTGTTAGGTGTAACCAAGTGAAGCGGAAGTCCGATCAATTGACTCTCGGGCAACCAAAAGTTCGTCCAATGGATCCCATGTTCCGTTTAGAAGTGAGTCCCTAGCTCCGTCGCGCAATTCGCAATCGAGCTCGAAGTCTCCAAGTCGTATTTTTCGGCTCGAAACATCAATAAAGATGTCTTGGGCTGGCGATTGCTCGACCAGTTCAACTAATCGATTACGAGCATGACTCTCAACTGAGACGCATGGAATACCTAGATTCGTTGAGTTGCCAAAGAAAATTTCAGCGAAATTGCCAGCGATAATTGCACGAAAACCAGAACGATAAAGGGATTGCGGTGCGTGCTCTCTTGAGCTTCCACAACCAAAATTAGCATCAGAAATCATGATGCTTGCTTGCGAAAACTGAGGGTCGTTGAGGGAATGCTCCTTCTTTTGTCCATTTTCGTCGTATCTAACATCGTGAAACAGGTATTCGCCTAATCCGTCGAAGGTTATGCATTTCATGAAGCGGGCGGGAATGATACGGTCCGTATCAATGTCATTACCCGGGACATAGACCCCCTTTCCTGTTACCATCGAAATCTTTTCTAGTGCCATTACTCTCGGGTGTTAAAGTTCAGGAGAAAACTTCCCTTGTATCTGAAATCTTTCCAGTTACGGCTGCTGCGGCAACCATCATGGGGCTCATAAGCATCGTTCTCCCTGTTGGACTACCTTGCCTACCCTTGAAGTTCCGATTACTGGAACTAGCACAGAGTTGGTCTCCGATTAGTTTATCGGGATTCATTGCTAAGCACATCGAGCAACCAGCTGACCTCCACTCAAAACCTGCTTTTCGAAAGACTTCATCCAATCCTTTTTCCTCCGCAAGTTTGCTAACAATCTGGGATCCTGGAACTACGATCGCCTTAACCCCTTCCTTAACCGTATGCCCAACGATTCCGGAAGCGACTTCCTCAAGATCTGAAAGCCTTCCGTTTGTGCATGAACCAATAAACGCAACATCTACAGGCGTCCCCTTGATTGGACTACCGGGAGTAAGCTTCATGTATTCTATAGCTTCTTCGATACTGGCACGCTCAGTTTTTTCTGCTAGGTCTGGAATGGGTATGTCCTGATCAATTCCAATCGCTTGGCTAGGATTGATTCCCCAAGTTACCGTTGGCACGATATCGGAAGCGTCAATCATCACCGTGTCATCGTATTTACAATTCTTGTCGGAAGAAAAGGCAGTCCATTGGGAAATAGCCTGTTCCAATTCGTTACCTTTCGGTGAATAATTTCGACCTTCTAAATAATCGAAAGTTTTTTTGTCTGGATTCACATATCCGACACGGGCACCTCCTTCAATTGACATATTACAGGCGGTCATGCGCTCTTCCATTGAGAATGAGTCAAATACACTCCCTCCATATTCATATGCAAAACCAGTGCCACCATTGACCCCTAGAACCTTGATTATGTGCAATATGACATCCTTTGCATAAACACCAGGACCCAATTGACCGTTTACTTCAATTCGCCTGACTTTCAGTTTGTTCAGAGCTAGGGTTTGAGTTGCAAGCAAGTCTCGAACTTGACTCGTCCCAACTCCAAAAGCAATGGCCCCGAAAGCACCATGTGTGGAGGTGTGTGAGTCACCGCACGCAATCGTCATACCCGGTTGGGTTAGTCCTTGCTCGGGACCTACAACATGCACAATGCCTTGCTTGCCAGTACCGACATCGAAGAAAGTAATTCCGAAATCATCACAGTTCTTTCTTAGCTCCTTGATCATTGCGTCTGCAAGCGGATCTGAGTAAGGTTCGCTTACTTCATTGGTGGGAACGATGTGATCAACCGTCGCAAATGTACGTTCTGGGTATAGAACAGGAAGATTCTTTTCCCTTAGCATACCAAACGCCTGGGGGCTTGTAACCTCGTGGATTAAATGCCTACCTACAAACAATTGAGTCTGCCCATTGGAAAGTTCTCCCACAGTGTGAGCATCCCATACTTTTTCAAACAGATTTCGTTCTTTCATTTCAAAGGATCATTCCTAAATGATCTGGGTGGTTTGAGCAAGGCGGAATGCTTTTCTCTTTGCTAAAAAGTTCCTACTTACCCTTCAAGTTCGGGCAGGCGGTCTTTGTCGGAACTAAGGTATGCCTTCCTCAGTTTTCTGTCTATAGGCTTTTCGGAAATTTCCTTGCCTTGGTTCAACTTGAACTGCTTCTCGAAAAGACGACGAAAAGATTCTACATTCTTCTCTTGTAGGTCTAGAACCTGATCTACCAATGCATCGGCTTCGGAGATAGAGCGTGGGTCTATTCCGATTCGTTCTTTGGCTTCTAGTAACGCTTTAAGGTTCTCGTCCTTGCGCTCAATGATCTGCTCAATTGTTTCTAGGTGCTTAGCCGCAATTGCTTGCGTTTCAGCATGGAGCAAATTCTCGAAGGTCTCAAGTGCCTCGAGAAAAAAAGAAAACTCAGTCGAGTTCTTGGGCAAGGCAAAGGTAAGAGCTTAAGCTCGTAAAGACAGGGAACCTGATTGCTGGTCACCTGATGCTGTGTCTTCAGGATTTTGGGTCAGCATTTCGGCCCAAGCTTCCCGAAGCTCATTTATTACTTTATCTGCTTCGTCTATGGGCTTAAGTTCTTTGTTCAAGTTGGCCTGCTGCAGGTTATGCATAACATAATCGTACAACCTGTAGAGAGTTCCTGGAAGATCGCCTGGAACAGACATATCAAGCGACGCTTGTAATTCAGTGACGATATTTTGGGCTCGAATGAGGTTGTTGTTAATGTCCTCGTTCTTTTTGGTGAACTCTTCTTCTTCGAATGCCCTTCTAGCGGCAGTAGTAAATCTCAGGCAACCATCAAAAAGCATGAGTACCAATTTTCCAGGGCTGGCCGTTTGAACAGACTGTGCCTTGTAAGAGCGTGCTATCTTGTCATACTGCATGTCGAAACTGGAATAAAACCTTAGGCATTAAAGTCTTCGGAACTCAACAACTTATCTGCAAGTCCTTCTAGGACAGTGTCATTCGGCCAATTAGGATCGGCAAGCAACGCCCTGCCTCTTTCGACTGCATCGGGGCGTATATCATCACCAGTGCGACTCACTTTGTTCGCGAGTGAGTTGACATCAGTAAGTTGAACTTTCGTCGCAGCTACTTCGGATGAACCCGGCTCGGGTTGCTTGGCGGTCGATCCTGCCTTGGAATAGGCCCTTAGTATCGGACTATTCTCGCTATTGCTTATGGCTTCCATAAAAGAGTAGTACAGCTTAACTTGCGCCAAATTGAACTAAAGTGCAACCCTTTTTCATGTTACCTCGACGGCATGGTTGAAAAACAAGTCGATGCGACATATTTCGAAAATATCCGAGGGGAGTGAAGAGTGCTACCTGCTGTTTTGGATGAAATGGCACGAACCTGAGAGCTTTTTTGAAAAATGCTTGCCCCGGCAATCACGCTGGCATGACCTGAGTCAAATGTTTCGTCAATCGCCCACATGAACTCTCCGCTTTTAAGGTCAACAAGCTTGGCTCTAACCCCAAGGGACAAAGGTCTGTAGGGTCTGTAGGAATCAAGGTCGACGAAAAGTACGCCGTTTGCAGCGGTCAATTCCTCGAGTCTCCTCAGGAAGTTTTCGGGTAATGGTTTACTTGAGTCAACCCGCTCTATTCCAAAATGCTCTTTCATTTGATAAGCTGAAAATCGAACGGTCTCAAAAATTCTTTCCTGGGATAATTCCTGATGGAAAATCTCATCGACATAGTCAAGGAGGGGCGAATCTTGATCAGCGTAGTAGCAGGGCAATACAATTACTCGATTGAAATACTCTGGCAGTCTTTCTATCGGATAAAGATTGCTTGGGGCAAAAGGCTTCGCTTGAGCTACAATCTTTTCTTCTTCGAATCGACGGCAACCGGTGCTGAAAAGCACGGCAAGAAGAACAAAGGCTACTAAATTGCTACTGGTCATTTTTTCTTTGGTAAGGAGTTTTGAAGTGTCTGCAATTGGGTGTCTAGCTTGGATTGCATTTCCTCCATCTTCATGAAACCAGCACTCAGCTGTTCCTCTCTAGACTCAAGGTATCTTTCGAGTTGCTTGATTTTATCATCAATGCGTTCGTTTTGAGTCTTAACGCTATCAATGTGAGTCTGATAGGCTCCTTTGTATCCAGTGCCATCATCCCCTGACAGGAAATTCGAAATAAAATCATCTAGAGCGTAGGAGATGCCCTGAAAAGAGCGTGAAGTTTGAGTATTTTCGTCAAACGCATTCTCTACGGTTGCCTCAGAGAAAAGAGCTTCTACTTTTTCAGGGTTATCACTTAATGCTTGGAGTAAAAGGGCAGAGTTTTCAACCACTAACCTATCGGAACCAACCCCGAAATCAAGACCGACATCGGGCAAGCGGAAAGTCGAGTAAGCAGCGGTCGTTTGCTCCCAATCTAAGGACGATCCGTTCCATTTGAAGTAAGCTGAAGAACCAGTCAAATTCTGATCCAGGACTTTTATTATGTAACCATCGTTCCCTGAATTCAGAGCAAGTTGGGCTGCAATGTTGTTAATTTCTGTATTAGAGGAATCATTTCCGTTAATTATCAGGTCAGCACCATCCGATGTCCGACCGCTTTCAGAGTGAGGTCTCGTTTCACCGAAGACCACTTTTCTAAGCTGACTACCCAACCTACTTATTTCGATGTTACCAGTAAAACTACCCGAAGAAACATTATCACCATCTTGAGTTACTGCAGTCAAACTACTGATGTAATCTTGGGCATCATTAAACTCTTCTACAAATTTGTCGATGGCCGCTTTGGCAGCATTGACATCCTTGGCTACAGTAAAGGAAGCCGAACCTCCAATTGAGACGCTTGCGATATCAAAACTAATACCTTCGTAACCGTGGTGCTTCCCCTCGAACTTTGATTCCGTGCTGTAAACCAAATCTCCACCGTTTATGGTAACCGAAGAGTTACTTCCAAGCTCGCTCGCCATCGTTCTTCCTACGCCTTGAATGACTTGACGCCATTCGCTACTAGACGCACTCGGTTGATCGGACGGGCTGTCCTTCAGTGCCTGCCAGTAGGTAGTAACGGGACCGCTGCTAATTGAAACATATGTTCCTTTTGAGTAAGAGGAAAGGCTGAGAGGGTTATAGGAATTGGATATTGTTTCAGGATCGGCCAAGCCCATGAGCTGAAGCATATTCCCTGCTCCAACATTGACACTGGAGGATGCGAGCCTATCCCATGTCGGTGACTCATGCAGTGTGATTCCAATTGAGCCAGTATCTTTGTTTCTCGCGACGAACCTGTCTCCAATCGGGTCATAAAACAAATTGATGTTTGCACTTGATGAATTAACTCTGTCTATCAGTTCGGAGAGGGAGTCATTATTAATGTCATAGTCAATGCGTACCGCACCTTCACCTTCACCTACAAAGAAGTTGCCTAAACCTGATGCTAGACCAGTAAATGCACTCCCGAAATTAGAACTGGCTAAAGAAACCGTCATGTCAACCGTTCCCAATGGTTGACTGCTTGTTATTAATGTTTCCTGTACGACTTCCCAGTGCCCCGAGTTTTGATCTGGGTCTGGGATGGTGTAAGCGGACCAAAAATTTGTATCAGTGAATCGCCTCTTGTTAGCTTGCTCAGAAACGGACGAGGCTGTCATCGTTGAGGAATCAGAAACCAAGTTCCAGTCACCTTCATTCCCGGCAACTCCAGGGTCATTGGATGTAGCGACTCTTGCTTCATAAACCTTACTTCCACTCAAAATATAGTCGCCTTGAGCGGCTGCTCCAGTCCATGTTTCATAGTTGAAATTTCCGTCATTAGGTATGGGGGTTTCACCACTATCACTATTACCCCAGATGGCGTCTCCAGAATGTCCTCCTGCATTACCCACCTGTGCCCAGATCGAGTAATCTACGGAAGAAAGTTGGTTGCCTGCACCTGACTCGTCATATCTATTCATTCCTGGCTTAACTTGCTGCCAGTAATTTGAGTCGAAATCGGTTGCCCCGTTCGCATGAGCCACCTCGTTCCAGTAAGTTGTGTTCGTTACGGAAAGATCGACTTTAGTCCAGAAAGTATCGGCAAGTGAACCACTACCTACCGAGTTCAAGTTGTTAATCGAGGCTGTCACATCAGACCAGTTAGCTGAATTAAATGGAGAAGCAGTTAAATTCGATGTTGCCTGCAAAAACTGACCTCCCTGCTTGATAATATCACCTGAAGAATAGCTTTTAGTGGCTGAATGGGCTTGTACTTCATCCCAACTAGTGACCTTGGGCAAATAATAATGGTTCTCCGCTCCCGTAACACCACTTTTGCCTGCGACAAGATTCGTGGCACCACCCCATCCTCCTGCAGAGTCATAAACGGTTAAATCGGAAGCACCACCATGTTCTGTTGCGGTTGTCCCTTGAGCGATCTCGTACATGCGACCAGAGTTGTGTGAGATGGTTGGTGTGTTACCAGTCCAACCCTGACTTCCGATCGAGCTATTAAAGCCAGAAAGAGAATTATAGTTACTCCAGTCTACAGCGGAAGGATCCGTACGGTTTTTGATGGCACGAAAAAAAGAACCGTCAGTTGCCTTGACAATATCGCCAGCTTTGTATGAGTCACCACTTGTTGTAGTACCTCCGCTTACGGGTTGCGTAACCACATGCGAACCCGAGTCAACTGAATTAAAGGAGTCAACTTTTGCCGACTCAAGGTTCACAAGAAGCTCATAAAACGAGCTATTGCTTTTGACTAAACCACCCTGGTTTGATTCGGTGCCAATCCATTGAGTGGTGGGCAGAGAATTGGTGGACTCGTATACATAACCCTTGCTGTAAGCTTTTTCGCCTGCCTGGTATGAGCTCGCGGGATTATAGTCATTTTCAAGCTTTGTTCTCTCGTATAATAAACCATTGAAAGAGGCGTAAAGCCTGTCGTCAGATGGATCAAGGGCAAGATTGGAGTCAGAGGAGTGAATCCAGGCTTTACCACCGTCACCTGTGTTAAAAATCGAGATTAAACTCCCCGTTTCAAAGTCGGCATTTCTTGCCTGCGTCATTCTGTCGAGAAGACGCATTGCTTGAAGGAAGTTAGAAGTATCAGTTGAGGATCCTAACACGGGCAGGTTTGAACTCGCGACTGGAGACCTTTCATTTGTATCAAGATACATTTTGTCAGACAAGGCATCATACTCGAGTGTTATACCTGATTGATCTCCCTCTGGATTAACACCCGTAACGCCACCAAAAGTAGAGTTCACATTATCCATGACATCCTGCAATGTAAGATTGAGGTTATCTATGGAGAATGTTTTGCCCGATATAGTAAAAGTTCCAGTTGTGATATCGGAGAAAGTTGGAAGGTCTTTGAGAGGAGTATTTAAGTTAACACCAGAGGCTAGTCTGCCCGGGTGCCTGTTTTTGGATGACATCTCTGTTGTACTAGCCAGGGAGTGGACAAAAAGATCAAAGTCCCCAGTTAAGGAATTTGCTTTCGCAGTTGCACTAAATCCAGGGGAAGAAGTGCCAGAGATACCAACAGAGCGAGCATTGAAAAGATCTTTATTTTGGAGGGCAGATGCTGTTCCATTTAGGGTATCAAGTTGACTTTTGAGTATACCTAACTCGGAAACTTTGTCGTTGTTTCGTGCTTTTTCCGCTTGGAGTCTTTGCTTGGGAACCCCTTCGAGTTCGATAAGTTTCTCCACCAAAGGTTGCCAGTCGAAACCTGATGCAAGTCCTGTAAGTTTAAGATCAGATCCCATCTTTTCAGGTGTTTGCCTCGAAAGGAAATTCGACTATTGAGGGCACGACTTCGTGTTGTTGTTTGATAGACACGCCTACCGCGTAGCATATACTATGCCATGCGGTTATGTTAATTATGAAGGAAGACTGACTGTAGAAGACGCCTCAGGACTATTGATGTACCTGTCCAGTGTTTCCAGTAACCAATGACTTCCTTCGGTCAGTGCCCAAAAATACTCCTTGTTTCCTTGGACGGATTTCCAGTTTTTACTGGGGAAATCAATGTCCCTTATAACTCTCTGGTAGGCAACCAGTTCACTCTTTGTTTTTCCCTCTAAAAGGAAGCTCCAAAATTCCTTACTGCTATCTACATGCCGGTTAATCTCTCCTCCAATATCAAGAAGGCTCTTAATTGACTTATGCTCCGAATAGTTTGTGCCTTCCATTTTTGGTGGAAGCATTTCAGTTTGAACAGCAGCAGATAATGATTTTTCCAGAAGTTTCTCTACATAACTTCTTGCAGGCTTAAATACATCTGTAAGATCTGGGCACTCTCCCTGCTCTTCAAGCAAGGTTTTAATTCTATCACTAAATGCAGTGTTTGATGTAGAGCCTATCCACTCAAGAGCTTGGCCGTAGTCAAGATAAGGAGCACCTTTTATTTTAACACCAGTACGGGCAAGATTCCTGTATTCAATAGAGGGATCTTTTTTTGCAATAAATTGCTCAAAAGTCTTAAGGTAAACAAACAGCCTTTGCTCGACCAAGACTTTTTCTTGTGTATTTCCAGGTAAGCGCTGACCTGTGGCAGAATGAGAATAATGAACGCCACTGTCCGCATACGATGAATCGTCAGTGTAATAGCGCCCGTCATCTCTGACCGACATGTCTTGACCGACAAAAAGAACCTTTCGGCATCCGAAAAGCCTTGAGAGATCTAGGACGCAACCCGATACTGTCCCTTGCTCCATAATGATAGTCCCTGGTTCAAGCCCCATGTGTGATTTGACCAAGTCGACAATAGGGTTGTAGGTACACCAAGAAAAAATTCGACCCGAAAAGCGTCGAACAATCTCAGGGTAGGCACTGAACGAGCAAACTAGAGGAACATCGTCGAGGCTTATGTTTTGGAAACCAGCCAATGTTGGTGGCATGGGGTCCGCCGTGACAACCATGTGCGGTCTAATCCCTGAATTGATCAACTTCCGGTATGGACTGTTGCTCGAAATAATAATGGCTTTGTCTTGAACGGATTTCAAAAAGTCGATGGATTCATCGAGTGAAGGGCCTGCCCCGACCAAAATAAATGGGATGTCGGGAAATTCGCCCTTCATCTCCCCTACATCCGGAGACTGAGCCATGTGTGGAAGGTTCTGAAAGGTATTTTCCTGAAGATTAATCGAAGTTCTTACGTTTACTTCCATGAGCGGTCGTATAACAAGATACTGCCTAGCCAGTTCATTCCTCATTCTGTCGTAGTAAGCCTCATCAACCGAATGTAACGGGGAAAAGACGATGCTATTCACTTCATTCACACCTGTGAGTGCGGCCCCCTGAATTGAGGCGAAGTAATCGTCATTGAGTTCACCTGTGCCGAGAATGAACCTCTGGTGACTTAGCAAACCAGATAAATCAAATCGTGCGAGTGTCTCTCTTAATAAGGCGGGGTCTTTCTCTGCAGCGAGAAAGTTGATACCGGACCCAGATTCTTGAAGGAAGTACTTCAGGTGAGACCCATCCCCAAAGCCAGTTATACCATAGAGAGACTCCCCTTCGAGTCTTAAGTTATCGAACCACCTTTTGATCAAAACTCCAGGGTTATTGTCTCCGTAGGGGCAAAAGGAGTACTCACCTCTTTGTACCATCAATCGTTCGACTCCATCCTCGAGAGCATAATGAAAAGAATCTGGCATTCTGTCGCCCGACTCTATGATCCTTGATAGGACCGAGGGAAATCGAGCTCTAAGGACAGCTTCATTCGCAGGAAGTATCTTTCTAGGGCTCATTTCTCCTCAACCCTTTCCTTGAGATACGGTATAATTTCTTCTGCAAAAAGCTTTCTCGACCTTTTAAATACAGGAATGAATCGAATACTAAGATCATCGGATAGCTTCGCCGGATTGCCCTGCTCGAAAGCATCGAGCATCCCGTTGAGAGACTCGGCCTGCTCAACTGAAATCTCTTTTAGCTTTGTACCCCAAGGGGGGTCATAGGCACTTGCGTATGGGCTTATATTGTCGATGAGTTCGGCGAAAGGTTGAACACGGCTTATTAACTCATTCATTCGATTAAAAACCTCAGTCCAAGAGATTGAGAGAATATTTTTAATGTAGGCATCAAGTTGGCTTTCCGTTTCGCTTAATTGATTCATCGACTCGAGGATAACCCGAAGCGTTAACTCGTCGTGGGTAAGACTTGAAGCCTCAATCTTAGTGTAACTCTCAGGGAACTGGTCATCGGGAAAGGAGTCATCTCCATCGACTGTAAAGCCCACCACAACTCTTCCCTGTTCACTGAGTGCGTCCATGAGCAACTCATATATCTGAGCAGGCGCTTCAGGAACTTCGTCCCCAAACACAACTTCTTCCCCATCTACGACTACCTGCCTCATTTTAAGCCTAGACTATACTATCATGCGCATCCTTGAACAGTAAAAAATGGCTTAATAGGAATTCTTAAATAGAAAATTAAATATTTTTTTTTAAAAACATATAGCTTTAATTAACAGGTGTTTGCGAGACGAAAGGTCTCACCTGCAAAGGGTTTATCGTTTTTTTTTCTAAAGCTGGGCAAAGCTAGTCCGACTATCCAAAGCGTCGGAGACAAGGAGGTCAACGACAAGGGTCAAAAGCCCTTTCCCAAAAATCAGTCAGGTGTCACGGACGACACCTTCACAAAGTCAAGGAGGACATATAGTGAGTATAACGATAAATTCGAACATGGCAGCGTCTTATTCGGCGTTGAGTATGAAGCGTTCAAATAACCTTTTAACAAAGAGTTTGCAGCGCCTTTCAAGTGGTAAACGTATAGTTTCCCCAAGCGATGACGCGGGAGGATTGGCCGTTGGCATGAAATTGCAAAGCAGCCTGAAGCGATCTGCAGCATCTAGGTTAAACACCCAAAACGGTGTTTCATTTTTGCAGATGCAAGATGGCGTACTAAAAGTCGCAGGAGAAATTCTGGATAGAATGGCTGAACTTAAAAGCTTCTGGAATGACATTTCTAAGAGTAACGATGACCGCCAAACTTATAACCATGAGTTCAACGAGCTTCAAAAGGAGATGGCCACGCTTCAAGGGCAAAAGTTTAACGGTGTGTCTCTCTTCGCGATGGTTGAGCCAGATAACAATCCCCTCAAAATCATCACTTCAGACGATGGACTTGGTGAAAAAATTGAGTTGGCACGTACAGGTCTATTCGAAAACCTAAAGTCCAAATTTGGAGCCGACAGCACACTGAACACTGGATCGCATGGCGAATACCGTCAATTGATCGGGGATTTCACTCGAGACGGCGGACTTGAAGACGCTGACCCAGGGAAAACATCTCGGGCATACTCGAATGGTGCTATCGTTTACAAAAACGGCCCCACGAACAGTGAGTCCGGTTATTTCATGGCGTTGACCGATATCGGAGCGGGCACTAAGATCGAAGACACGGGCGGGTCTACTTCCCAGTGGATTCGTTTGGCAGATGAAGGAGGAAACGGTTTCGCCGAAGCCTTTCCATTGAGCCCTCAATACGATCACACCAGCATGAAGTACAATGCAAAGGGTGAGCAAGTCGCTTACCTAAAAGGCGATGTAGTAAAGATTCCAGCTCACTGGTCTAGCCCGGGTAGCTTTTTCTACCTCAAGGCTCAAAACGATGTGCCTCGTGGCATGGACTTGGAAACCTTGTTTGCCGGTAACCATGTTGGCTCGACCGGTTACTTTGATTATGTCGGATCAGACCGTTCCAACGGTGCCACCGCCGATGACAAACCTATGACGGAATTTCTTCGTACTAACTCAAACTTGGCCCAACCTTCAATTTTCGCAGGGACTGCTACAGCTCTGAGGGATATGATGAAGTTTCATGCATCAAACGGATACAATCCTGGTCATGTTATGGTTGGAAACAGCATTTATGCACCATCAGGTGATTGGGGCATTGGAATGTGGAACGCATCATCATCCTTCAAGGATGGAGATCTCGTCCTTGACGAAACCAACAACCCTCCTGTGATCAAGGAATTCAATTCCCTTGTTAAGGGCAACTATCACGGAGGATCTTATGACGCAGGCAGTCATGTCTTCTATGATGGCACATGGCACCGAGCCACTGGTGTAGCATCTGCAACCGACATCCCCCGCAATCCAGCAAACCTGCTCTCCATTAGTACAGGCCCAGTTTCGGCCGGTGATGCAGTCAAGGCCACCGCCAATAATAACAATGACATCGTCATGGTCGCTAACGCCAACATGCGAGGAACTTGGGACCCGAATAAAGACTACGCAGCAAATAACATCGTTTACGGTGGTGTTGCGAGTGGTCGTGGTCAATACATCGAAGTCACACAAGCACACAAAGGATCTTTTGTTTCTGGCGAGGCTTACACAGCAGGTCAAACGATGTACCACAACAACAAGATCTACATCGCACAAGCAAACTTTACGGCTGATGTGACCAACATCTCCCTTTCCGGAGGAGCTGGCACGTTTTTCGTATCGCTCGGAGTGCCCCCCGCGGCCAGTGCCTTGATCTCAGCAGATGCTGTTGCAAATGGTGGTACAAATCAAGATCGTTCCCTTAATGTCTTCAATGAAGCAAACAACGGAACAACCGGAACATACTGGACAACTAACTCTTGGCAGACTGTTCAAGCTGGGTCAGCCGGTGCGACCAATGTTGGTGATCCATCGCAAGGTGTAAACCAAGATGCATTCGTTGACCGCACAAACGACTACACATCCGTCAATAATTCTTCGAAGTGGGTAAAGACGCACTACTCGCATTTGGGTGGCAAGACTATAGGCACTAGCTACACTCGTGGTGACAATATTCACTACCAAGGTAAGAACTATGTCTATACTTCTCACCTAGATTCTAGCGATTCTATCTACAAGAGTCCGTCGTACGATGGATTCACCGAGTTCTCTGATCTCCTTCGACTTGGTGCAATCCGTGAAGTCACTGCTTACATCGACACAGTCGGAGGTGGCGGATCCCCGGATACACCAGACGATATCTACTTCCGCCCGAATCAAGGGTTGAAGTTTGTCGACCGTTTACCAGACGGAAGCGTACGGACTGCAAATATGGCGAGACGCACGGATGCACCGTTGCCTCCCGGCGACGAGATCTTTAATTCGCCTGACGACGCCTTCTTTGGTGGTTTGCAACCAGGGAATGATGGTATCTACGGAACAATGGATGACTTCTATGCATCTACTTCAGATATTAATGTAGCTCAGAAAAGTGCTCATCTGGACGCCGATTCGGACAACAACAAGAACCTTCTCAATGGCTCGAACGACTTGGAGCACTTCAGTGTAGCTGATTTCGTCGACTTCATTCAAACCTTGGCAAATGTGCGTGCTGTTAACGGTGGTACGATGTCCCGCCTGAACTATGCCGAACGTATTCTCGAGGAGAATGAAATCAACTTGGGAGCGGCTGCATCTCGCATAATGGATACGGACATGGCTTACGAGTCCACGAAGATGGCTCGTCAGAATGTACTGCTTCAAGCCGCTGCATCGATGGTGACTCAGGCAAACGCCCTGAATAATGTCGTCCTCAGTCTACTACAGTAAACTAAGAAGATCACAGACGAATAATCTGAAGTCCACTATTTGTGCGACCAACCAATCAACGACTTAACAACCGGGATTCATGAGCAAAGCACCCAATAAAGAATTCGTTCATACGATTCGATTGCTCAAGAGGACTGAGGTGTCGCCGCCAAGGAAAAACGGCGGCGGCACCCTCGCCTCTCCCTCTTTAGGGCTAAACCCCAAGCATTTGGGGGAAAGTGAAAAGAGTCGTTTTAGCCAATCAAGCTCAATTGAGTTAAATGACATAACCTGTCGATTCTCTTTGACCAAACTATTCACCGCCTTTCTCAGGAAATCTTTACGAATCATCCCTCTGCACATGTCGGTCAAAAGACAGCTTAGATGTGATACTTTCAAGACAAGCAATTTATACCCCCTCCACACTGCAATCAGCAATCCCTCTTCTCGATTGAAAGCTTCAGAAGGAAAGAGCTTGATCGATAC
>Ga0055584_100000425_pt1 | contig 40089 bp, 37 predicted proteins | sample OSDHelmetaG_FD_58716 | JGI IMG/M metagenome (GOLD analysis project Ga0055584, IMG submission 58716) | Pelagic marine sediment microbial communities from the LTER site Helgoland, North Sea, for post-phytoplankton bloom and carbon turnover... | ecosystem: Environmental > Aquatic > Marine >...
ATTTAAATCTTTGAGTACTTCTACAGTTTCAGTTCCAGCAGCTGTTTCAAAGTTTTTATAGAGATTATTAACTTCAAGAATCATGGACTTCCTTAAGGAATTAGAGGTAATAAAAAGTTATATACATGATCGGCTACAATTCTGCTGCCTTCTATATTCGGGTGAATGCCATCAGCTTGATTGAGCTCTGGAATGCCCGCCACATCTTGTAATAAAAAGGGCATAAAATCTAAATTATATTCTGTCGCTAAATCCGGAAACACTTGGGCGAAGGACGTAGTATATTCCTCTCCCATATTGGGCGGTGTAAGCATGCCTGTTAAGGCGACTTTTATACCATTACTCTGAGCAAACTCAATTGTTTCGGCTAGATTTATTTTCATATTATCTACATCTAGTCCTCTAAGGCCGTCATTAGCTCCCAATGAGAGTATTACTAAATCGGGGCGAGAGCGAACATACCACTGCATTCGTTCTAAGGCGCTAGCTGAAGTAGAGCCACTAATACCGGCATTGATAATAGATATGTTGTTGTAGCCCTCGGTTTTAAGGCGTTCATCAATCAGATTCGGGAAAGCTTGATCAGTCTCAAGGCCAAGGCCCTCAGTCAGTGAATCTCCCAGAAATAAAACAGTGAAACCCTCTTGAGCCATAATCAAGGGGCTAAAAGATATAACTAAACTAAAGATGAACAGTCGAAGCATCGGCGCATTTTATATTAATCAGATTGTTTTTATACGGTTAAATCGTGAAAAGAATGTTGAAGGGATCTATATAGATAGTTGAGGTAAGTAAAAGTAAATATGCCGTGGTTGTTGCGTGCATAATTTAGAATTTCCTTATAGTTTGCACTATTATATCTTTGATTAGCATTTTTTATAGTAGTATAATTTATTCTATAAATCTAATTGTGATGTTATTGCGTAAATATGAATACAAAAACTTTATGTTTAGCTGTTCTGAGTCTTGGTAAGGCTTCTGGCTATGATATTGGCAAGAGGCTCGAAGATCCTTTTGGCCATTTCGTCGATGTTGCTCGAAGCGGTGTTTATCCAATCCTTAAAGTTCTTGAAGAAGAGGGTTTAGTTCAATTTGAAAATATTGAGCAAGCTGCACTACCTAACAAAAAAATCTATGAGTTGACTGACAAGGGCCGAGATTTTTTAAAAGCTGAACTGGAAGCATTACCGCCGAGTCATAAAATTAGATCACAGTTTATGCTATTACTTTTTTTAGCGGAGATGCTGTCTTCTGAACGTCTTGAGACAATAATTTCCAAACGTATTCAAGATGTGGAATATTTTTTGCAAGAAGTTCCAGAACTAAGTAAGCGAGTGGCAGGAAATAAGGGGCAAGAATTTGTGTTGAAGTATGTGATTGATAAAGCAGTAAACGAAAAGAATTTTTTAGAGAATAATTCCGAGGAATTTATGGAAAGCTTGAAAAGTGAAGTTATGGAAGAGGAGACTAGCAATGAATAAGTCTGTTGGGATTGCCCTTGGAGTCTGTGTTGCACTGGTGCTGTGGATGGCGTCTGGCATGTATATGGAAGATCGTGCAGAGTTAAGCGATGATCTTGCGAATGATGATAGCAGCTCATCTGTAATCGATAACCGCGTGCTTGTTGAAGTTACTGACATGCAGGCTCAAGAGATTACCAGTTACATTATATCTAATGGTAGTGCGACACCAGATCGTGAAGTTGTTTTGCGAGCAGAGACGACCGGTCAAATTGACCGCATTTTGGTCGAAGAAGGTGCATTTGTTGATGCAGGTAGCGTCATTATGCAGCTCAAGATGGATGATCGCGCAATACGTGCAGAGCAAGCACAAATAAATTTACAAGAGAAACAACGTCTATACGAAGCGACAGTGAACTTGAACGCGCAAAATTTTGCTTCTTCTTCCGAAGTTGATAATGCTTTAACCCAGTTTAAGCTAGCTGAAGTGGAGCTTGAGCGTATTAAGCTGGAAATTGAGAAGACTTTTATTCGGGCTCCTTTTAGTGGCTATATTGAGGAAAATATTCTTGATTTAGGTGAGTATGTAGGCATAGGGAATGAGTTAATAAAGCTTGTTGATAATGACCCATTAGTGGTGAATGCCTATATTTCACAAAATGACATTGAATATTTAGCATTAGGTGTTGAGGCAAATGTTGAGCTGGTCAACGGCCGGCAGAGAACGGGCCAGGTGCGGTTTATTTCGCCTCGCGCTAATGAAGCGACTCGCACCTTTCGTGTTGAGATTGCTGTGCCTAATTCAGAAGGTTTAAGAGCAGGTAGTAGTGTAACTGCCCGCATTCCCCGTCAGCAGGTAACGGCTCACTATTTATCAGCTGGTTTGCTAACCCTTAATGAAGAAGGCGATATCGGAATCAAAACAGTCAATTTAGAAGGTGTGGTTGAATTCTATCTAGCAACTATTGAGTTATCAGATGCCAATGGTATGTGGATAAGTGGTCTGCCTGAATTCGCTCGCATCATCACTGCCGGGCAGGGTTTTGCACAAATTGGTGAGGCCGTCAGGATCGCTGTTGCTGACAGTGCTAGTATTGACCCTTCGTTGGAAGTGCCTCCAATTCGATATGTTGACTTGAAATAGTTTAATAAGATTAGCAATAAAAGAGACAGAATTTTACGATGAATACTTTAATAGATGCTGCTTTTTCGCGACCCAAGGTTGTAATTTTATTATTACTTTCGATTCTGGTTGCTGGATTTTATGCCTATATAACAATTTCTAAAGAGTCTATGCCGGACATTCCAATCCCTATCGTATATGTGTCTATGGTGCATGAAGGTATTTCTCCCGAAGATGCAGAGCGTTTGCTGGTGTTACCGATGGAAAGGGAATTACAGTCGATAGAAGGCTTAAACGAAATGACGGCTACTGCATCTGAGGGGCATGCTTCAGTGACGATGGAATTTGATGCCGGCTATGATATTGATAAAGCTATTATCGATGTAAGGGAGCAGGTTGATAGAGCTCGTGTAGAGCTACCTCCCGAAACGTTGGAACCAACGGTAAATGAAATCAATGTATCAGATTTTCCAGTACTTTCAGTTTCCCTATCTGGCAGAATATCTGAGCGTACATTAATTACTATTGCTCGGGATTTGCAAGACAGAATTGAAGCGCTACCTAACGTGCTTGAAGTGACAATTGGTGGTGATCGTGAAGAAATGCTTGAAGTTCTGATTGATCCTTCAGTACTAGATGCCTATCAATTGTCCTTTGTGGACATCACCAATCTGGTCAGTACCAATAACCAATTAATCGCCGCTGGCGCATTAGATACAGGTTCTGGACGCATGGTCATCAAGGTGCCGGGTGTTGTTTCTGAACTGGATGACATCATGACGATGCCGGTTAAAGTGCTAGAGGACCGTGTGGTTACCTTTCAAGATCTTGCCACCATAAGAAGAACCTATAAAGACCCGGAAAGTTTTGCCAGAATCGACGGTGAAAATGCCGTGGTCTTGGAAATATCCAAGCGCACCGGTTCAAATATTATTGAAACGATTGAAACTGTTCGCGTCTTAATAAATGAAGCCCAAAATACATGGCCGAGTTCTATCAATGTCACCTATTTACTTGATGGCTCTGATCAAATTCGGTCAATGCTGGGTGATCTGGAAAATAATGTCATTACCGCTATTATCCTGGTTATGGTTGTTGTTGTTGCTGCTCTTGGCATCAAGCCGGCTCTACTTGTTGGCTTATCTATTCCGGGTTCTTTCCTAGCCGGTATCTTGATTATTTATGCGATGGGACTGACCATGAATATGATTGTGTTGTTTGCTTTAATTTTGGTTGTAGGTATGTTGGTGGATGGTGCGATTATAACCATAGAGTTGGCTGAGCGACTGATATCTGAAGGCTTGGCGAAAAAAGAAGCTTTCGCGATTGCTGCGAAACGCATGTCATGGCCTATCATTGCTTCTACCGCCACCACATTATCGGTGTTTTTACCATTACTGTTCTGGCCAGGCATGGTCGGTGAATTTATGAAATATTTGCCAATTACTGTAATGTTTACCCTAACTGCTTCACTTTTTATGGCCTTGTGTTTTATTCCGGTAGTCGGTGGGACTATTGGTCGTCGAGTCAGTGCCTCTACTGTTGTCCAAGCTAATAAAATGACGCACCAAAGTGCTAAAAGCGCCAATGGTCTGACTTTGAAGTATTTAAAAGTGCTTTGGAAGTTGCTCAATCACCCTGGCAAGGTTCTCGCAGTTACCGTTCTATTTCTCGTCGGCACTTATGTTGCTTATGGCAGACTAGGAGCGGGTGTTGAATTTTTCCCCTATCAAGAGCCTGAATTTATTCAAGTAGAGGTGCATGCTAGAGGTGATTTATCGATTTACGAAAAAGATCAAATTATGCAGGATGTCGAAAATCGTTTGTTGAGTATGGACTATCTGGATGCAGTCTACACCAGGACATCAAATAGTGGCGGCGGCCAAGGAGGGGGTGGAGGTACCGAAGACACTATTGGTAGCGTCCAGTTGGATTTTGTCGACTGGGATTTACGCCCTACTGCTATTGAACTGCAACAAGTCGTTCGCAGTCGACTTAGTGATGTGCCGGGTATTCAAATTGAAATTGCTGAGCAAGAACAGGGGCCTTCTCAAGGTAAAGCCATACAGCTTGAAGTGAGTTCAACTAATCCAAATAAACTTAACGGTGCCGTAAGAAGCATACTTGATGCGATGGGAGAAATTGGTGGTTTTACCAACATTGAAGATAATCGAACTTTACCAGGCATCGAGTGGGAGTTATTGGTAAACCGTGAAGAAGCCGCTAGATATGGCGCAAATATTTCAAGTCTTGGCAGCGCAGTTCAGTTGGTCACAACCGGGCTAAAATTATCTGAATATCAACCTGATGATGCCGATGAAGAACTCGATATTCGTTTACGTTTTACTGATGTAAACCGTAATATGGAACAACTCAATCAGCTTACTATTCCTACAGCAAATGGTTTAATTCCTATAAGTAATTTTTTGAATTTTGAGACGTCTCAAAAAACCGGCATTATTAATCGTCTAGATGGTGCACGAACCATGACGATACAGGCTGACGTGGAAGATGGGCTGTTAGCGGCTACGCAAACTAATTTATTGAGAAACCTCTTATTGGAAGCACCTTTTGATCCTGATATAAGCGTGAATTTTGGTGGGGAGGATGAAGATCAGGCAGAAGCTAGCGCTTTTCTTGGGAAGGCATTCTTGGTTTCCATCGTTATCATGCTCGCCATATTGTTGACCCAGTTTAATAATTTTTATCAATCGTTCCTGATTATTTCTGCTGTTATTTTTTCAACAGCAGGCGTGATGATTTTCTTGCTTATTACAGGCCAGCCCTTTGGTATTGTTATGTGTGGAGTCGGGGTGATTGCCTTGGCGGGTATTGTGGTCAACAACAATATCGTGTTGATAGATACCTATAACGAGATAAGAAGAGATACTAATTATTCTGTAAAAAGAGCTGTCATAGAAACTGCTGCTCAACGTATTCGTCCTGTACTATTGACATCGACAACAACGATTTTGGGTCTGGTCCCAATGGTTTTTGCAGTCAGTATCAACATTATTGATCAGGATATTATTGTTGGAGGACCCTCAACACAGATGTGGGTTCAGCTTTCAAGTGCAATAGCAGGGGGGCTGCTTTTTGCCACCTTACTGACACTAATTTTTACGCCTTGTATGTTAGTGTTGGGAGCAAAACTTTTTGAACCAAAAGCAAAAGCTACTAAAATGCACTTACAAACAGCTTAATTCTAAGGTCTTTTTCTTATAATGCTTAGCCAAAAAGTGAGCATATTGCTTGCCGAAGATAACAAAGCAAATCAACTTGTTAGCAAAGCCATGCTGAATGCTATAGGGGCTGATGTTGAGCTCGCTAATGATGGCTTAGAAGTTTTATCTTTGTTATCCAGCAAGCCTTTTGAGCTAATCCTGATGGATTGTCAGATGCCAAATTTAGATGGCCTAGAAGCAACGGCTCGAATTCGGCAAATGGAAGGAGAGGCCTACCAGTCAATACCTATCATTGCGTTAACTGCTGATGTTCAGGAATCTAAACGTGAAGAATGCCAACCAGGCGTTCCAAGTCCTCTGAATCAAACAAATTTGCATTACTGGAGCTAAACAATAAGGCGAGAACTTGTGGGACCATGATTCCTATAACGTATGCTATATATGCTTGAATAATTGGACTGAGGGTTGCTATAGCGCCACCTGAAAACCCAAGCATAAGTGCAAAGATAAAGAGCTGTTCTTGAACAGTGCTATAGAATTCAGCCATAACGGCTGTAAAACCGAACCCAAAGCCCCCAAGACTGACGCTTAAAATAAACAGAAGAGAGGTTTTTTCCCATTCAGAATTGGCTTCAGTGCATTTCAATAGTCTTAAGCCTATAAAAAAACGAAACAAGCAAAGAATAATCATGATTAAGGCCCATATGCTCAAAATAGAAAAGGGCACTGAAGTGAAAAGTATTTGAAAAATAAAAATGATGCCGCAAAGTGTAGCGAATACCGCTATATTATTATTTTGGGCAACATTAAAGGTGAGTTCTGGGTGGATCTCAGCCATATTTTTTATATTAAACACAATAAAATTTCTTATTTTTAATCATTTTGAAATATGAGGAAATACAATACTGAGGAAAATAATATATACACTAATTCCCTATATATAAGTCTCTACTTGGCGCGCTTATTACGGCAAAACAGATTTTAAGCGTGATAGAATATGCCTTATTTATACTACATTCAGACAACAAAATAATAAGTTAAAAGTAATATTGAGGAGTAGTTCACCATGACGCTGATTCGCCAGCAAGATGTCATCCAGAGTGTAGCTGACGCTCTACAATACATTTCCTATTATCACCCCCTGGATTATATTCAAGCTGTACATCGGGCTTATGAGCGCGAAGAATCACCGGCAGCCAAAGATGCCATGGCCCAGATTTTAACTAACTCTCGTATGTGCGCAGAAGGTAAAAGACCTATATGTCAGGATACAGGCATAGTGGCAATTTTTGTTTATGTCGGGATGGATGTGCAATGGGAAGCTGATATGGGCGTAGAGGAGATGATTAATGAAGGTGTTCGTCAAGCCTATACACACCCGGATAATGTCTTGCGTGCCTCAATCGTTAGCGACCCTGCGGGAGCTCGTATCAATACTAAAGATAATACCCCAGCGAATATTCACTACAAGATAGTACCTGGGGATAAAGTTGAATTTAAACTTGCAGCCAAAGGTGGTGGTTCAGAGAATAAATCCAAACTGGTTATGCTGAATCCAAGCGATAGTATTGTGGACTGGGTATTGAAAACTGTGCCGACTATGGGAGGCGGCTGGTGCCCTCCTGGCATGCTCGGTATTGGTATCGGAGGTACCGCAGAAAAGGCTACAGTAATGGCTAAAGAAGTCTTGATGGACCATGTCGATATTGATGAGCTACGTGAGCGTGGTCCGCAAAACACCATTGAAGAATTACGTCTAGAGTTGATGGAAAAAGTGAATAACTTGGGGATTGGTGCGCAAGGAATTGGAGGCTTAACGACCGTCGTTGACGTAAAGATTAAGGAATTCCCAACCCATGCAGCCTCTAAACCAGTTGCGATGATTCCTAACTGTGCGGCAACCAGACATATAAACTTCACCCTAGATGGCTCAGGTCCGGCGGAGCTGAATCCTCCAAAATTAGAAGATTGGCCTCAAGTGACTTGGAAAGCAGCACCTAATGCTAAGCGGGTTAATCTACAAACAGTAACTCGTGAAGATGTTGCCGATTGGAATCCTGGAGATACCTTGCTGTTGTCAGGAAAAATGTTGACTGGACGTGATGCAGCACATAAACGCTTGATTGATCTCTATCAGAAAGGTGAGCCTCTACCAGAAGGCGTAGATCTAAAAGATAAGTTTATTTATTACGTCGGTCCGGTTGATCCAGTGAGAGATGAAGTGGTAGGCCCGGCAGGACCAACGACGGCAACAAGAATGGACAAATTCACCGATGCCTTGCTGGAACATTCAGGCTTGATGGGAATGATCGGCAAAGCTGAAAGAGGGCCTGCTGGAATTGACGCTATTAAAAAACACAAATCTGTATATTTAATGGCAGTTGGCGGTGCGGCCTATCTAGTGTCTAAAGCAATTCGTAAATCACGGGTAGTAGCATTTGAAGATTTGGGGATGGAAGCTATTCATGAATTTGAAGTCGAAGATATGCCAGTGACTGTAGCAGTCGATATGCATGGTACTTCCGTTCATCAAACTGGCCCAGCTGAGTGGTTCAAAAAAATAAATAAGGCCGAGCCGATAGAAGTGCTATAAACATTTACTGCTGATGAATCCCATAAGTTTCAATCAGCAGTAATGTTGTATTCGAGTGTAATGGAAATAACAGGATTAACTTAGGTGTTAATTCGGATTACAAAGTTAATCCCAGTTTCCCATAAAGAAATTATCGTTAAGATCATTTCTTTTTCTTGGCGCCAATTCTCTTCCTTTTAAGGCCTCAGGAATATTTTCCTCAGCTACCTGGTAGCCAATTGCTATTACCGCTATTGGTTTATAGCGCTCCGGAATTGTAAATTTTTCACTTATCGATTCTACAGAAAAGCCCGCCATCTGGTGGCTCATTAATCCCAGATCAGTGGCCTGTAAGCACATTGATACCGAAGCCGCACCTGTATCATATGCAGCCCAAGGGTTTGGGTTGTCATTCATAGAAAACTGGGTGTCATGACAAGCAGCAATTAAAACCGGCACATTTGCACACCAGCCCTGATTGCCTTCAGCTAAGCTGTCGTAGAGTTTTTGCCAGGCTTCAGGGTTTTCTGACTTGTTGCAGACGATGAAACGCCAGGGTTGATCACCAAAACAAGAAGGAGCCCAGCGTCCCGCTTCCATAATAGCTAGAAGTTGTTCTTGGCTGACGGGCCTTTCTGCATCAAAAGCGACTCCACTCCAACGTGAAGCGATAGTGCTATTAATCGGCGCTACAATGTCGATGATCTTCTTAAACATACTTTTTCCTTTTGATTAAATGAGTTTGATTTGAATAAACCTTAGTCACACATATCCGCATATGGATTGGAAAGCTTAAGGTTAATATCCAAAGCTTGGCCTGAAATTTTTATATTGTTTCCTTCAAATTTCACATCATCGCCCGAGCAAACATTGTGATCAAATTTATAAATTGGCGTTATTGCTTGGTTGTTGCTTAGTTCCTCATAAGCTGCGCTGGCTTCTGTGACTTTCTCGTTCTTTGTTTGGTATTCAGCAAAGGCCTTTGCGCCATGTTTATGGGTCAGCATACTATGTGTGATCTTTGGCGATAAAACTGAGGCCGTGGCATTATTGCCACCAAAACCTTTGGCGTTCAGTATGACAGCTTCAATAGCATCTGATTCAATTTCCCTATGCTCCAGCAAAATATCCAAATGTTGTTTATGAACATCATCAGCAATCGTTTCACTGCTTAAAATTCCTGGGATAACTCCATATTTCCAGATTCCCAGGCTGCAGGTAAGCTGGTCAGCACCGGCACTGGCAATAGAGTGACCAATGTAGGATTTAATTGCTGTCACAGGCCAGTTTTCAATACCAAAATGAGCAGCAACTTCATCTAGAATCGCGGATTCAGTCACCCGGTTTTGAGGAGTTCCGGTACCATGTGCTTGAACAAAAGTTTTATGACGTAGAGACTGTTCACCTAAGACGGCTTTAGTAGCTGCGGCTGCTTTAGCAAGGGTTAAATAGTTGCCTATTCCAGGGCTGGCGATAGATTTTTTATGGCCATCCGCATTGACGAAAACATCATTTATGGAGCCGTGGATATTGGCGCCTAATTCCAAGGCTAAAGCATCATCAAAAAGCACTATAAATTGCGCCGATTCTGCCAGTGTAAAACCCACATTGTCAGCAAACGGACGACAAGCACGGCGGTAGTTTGGTTCTACCAGTTTGTCTAAAGCTTTAAGTTTTGAATCATCTGCAAGAGCTCCCATGGCGCTATAGCCTTCAAATATTTCTGGGACTAATGGCGCTTCACTGTTACCAACAATTGCAACACGATATGTGCCACTACGAATATCTTGAATAGCTTGATTGAGGTTGTAATGAAAAGTTGCACAAGCGCCTAGGTTGCACGCAGTTTTTCCAATATTTCCCAGCATATAGGCATTGATAAAATCAGCAGGCATTTCTGCAAATCCTAGGGGTAACTGTTTAGAAGTGACGCGTTTACCTAATAAGCGAGCCTGTAACATCCCGGCGTTACCATTGTAATCAAGTTGGCTCATACCAGAGCCGGCATAAACGGCAATTTGGTCAGGGTTTACATGAGCTTTGATAGTGTCCCAATCAATGCCCATTGAGAGTATGGCATCAGATGCGCCGTATACCGTCATTTGTAAACTGCGAGGATGGTTACGTGAAGGGTAGAGTTCTGCCGGGTTAAATCCGCTGGGTAATTGTCCGGCACAATTAACAGAGCCCTTGTAGCTATCTGGCAGCATAGCTTCCAGATTTCCAGTAACTTCTACTTTGCTCAATTTTTCATTTATGGCAATTACATGCCAGGTGGCAGGAATTTTTTCAGGTAGTTTACGAGTCGGTAAAGTAAAGCTTAATGTTTCTCCTTCTACAGGTGATAAAACAGCACTGTTGGTTTGGAATAAATTTGAATTATCAAAAAGATTATTTTCAAGTTTGCGAATTAGTGTGCTGTTAAGGATTAATTCGCTATGAAATGTTAAAAACTCATCCAGTTCTATGGCATTACCTTGGGCATCTAGCCACTTATTGTCGGCCCCATCGATTTTCTTGATAAGGCCCATTAAGACGGCAAGATTAATCAGCGTTTCATCGGCGTCAGCTTGATTAAGGCTGTCTATAACCATGCGACGGTAGGCATAGTGATTAGAGGCTCTGCCTGCAGAATTAATACCGCCGAATCCGACGATTACTGGTAAATGTGACATTTCAACCCTTTTTAATCAAGAAGCCTTAAAACCAATGGTTTACAGGGTGATCATAAGGGTTTTAGGATATTATGGTTTATATAAAATAGCCACTTAACATTATTATTTAGCCAAGCAGTGAGAGATGGCTAAATTTGTAAAAGACGAAATTTTTAAGCTCTTTTAATGGAAATACTTCCATTAGAAAAAGTGATTTTATCTATGCAATCATCATCTTGATTAATTGCTAATATATTCATACCGAGATGTATATATTTGTAATCGAAGCTATCAAGTAAGCTTATTAGATTCTGCTTATTTGACTTGATAATTTCAATAAAGATGATTGGCTTATGAGTGCTTATTAATTTTAATGCACCATTTAAAACTTCTTCTTCCATGCCTTCTACATCAATTTTAAGCAGATCCACACGGACTAAATTAAGAGAATCTAGAGTAATTAAATCTATTTCCTTATTAGCATGCGTGTAATCAATTGCTTGCCCAATAAATTCATTATTTGCTCTCTTTTTGAGCTCGAAACTACCAAATGAGGCGGGCTTTAAATAGTCTGGCTCGGGAATGGTGATTTTTCCATTACTGGATCCTAAAGCAAGGTGCTTTGCACTGGCATTGAGACAATTATTTAGAATAATATTTCCAGCAAGTGCATAGAAAATCTTCTCTTGAGCTTCAAAGGCAATAACCTCTCCCCAACCTGTCATCAAATTGGCCCATTCAATTGTGTGCACACCGATATTCGCGCCACAATCCAAAGCAACCACACCGTCTCCATAGGCCTCATGCTTTAGTTTTAGTAATTCTAAAATTAGTTATACATCATTAGGGTCATAGCAGGAGCGACTCATGAGCTGATAGCCAACACCATAAGCGCTATTTTCAGAGGTCTTATGATAATCATTTCTATTAATGATCATGCTGCCATGTTGAGTTGACATTAAAACAAAAGGTGAGGGCTTAGAAGTTGTCATTTATCATTCCGATTCTGTTATAAATTTGTGATAGTGTAGTTTATAAATATGTAGTTGGCGTTTATTAAAAACCGCATGTTAATCTCATAGTACATTTAGTTAAACCATTTAGTTAGTGCATAAAGACAAAATTATAAAACAATAAGTAGGGAAAATTTGTGTCTAAAGTATACAAAAATTTAATAGCTGAAATTCATCAAGAATTAGGCATTCCGGCAAGTTACGCAAAAGATCGGAAACTTCTTTTACAATATGAATGTTTAGACCTTCTTCCAGTCGGGATAGATATCTTTAATAGAGAAGTTTCTATGTGTGCAAAGGTTCTTCCTGCTTGGAAAAAGATGAAATCGGCAGCTTTAGGCGATGGCATAGAACTGCAACTGGTTTCTGCATATAGAAGTGTTGAGTATCAAAAGAGTTTGTTTTTAACAAAGATGAATGCTGGTGTGAGTATTGCCGATATTCTTAAGGTCAATGCTGCACCAGGCTATAGCGAGCACCACACAGGTAAGGCATTAGACTTAACCAGTCCTGGTTCGGAATGCTTGGAAGAAAGCTTTGAGACAACGACTGCTTTTGCCTGGTTGAGGCATTATGCTGCAGACCATGCTTTTACTATGTCCTACCCTAGGAATAATAAGCATAGTTTACTTTATGAGCCTTGGCATTGGCGCCATGAGATAAAATAAACCAAGTAAATCAATAGCATGGGAATCTATTTTAATTTCAATCAAAAAAGACGGTAAATTTCTTTGACAGATTTATTCATAAGAGTAATATCTGGAGTAGTTAATTTATATTTCATAAAGAAGTTTCTACAAGCTAAAGCCTTTCTCTTTTAATTTTAAACCCTGAGTTAGTAACAAAGGAGCCTTATACTTATGGTAAGTGATACTAAAGTTGTATTCCGAGGTATAGATCATTCCCAAGCTGTTGCAGAAGCAGTTCAGAAAAGATTAGATAAGTTAGAACGCTTCACCGATGAAATTCAAAGTTTACGAGTCGTTCTTGAATCCCCTCATAATCATCACCACAAAGGTAAAGTTTTTCACGTAGGCGTAGAAGCCGTCATCCCTAACCACGACATTCTAGTCAATCATGATCAGCACGATAAGCATGAACATGAAGATATCTATATAGCAATTCGTGATGCTTTTAATGCCCTAGAACGTCAAATTAAAAGTATTTATGAAAAGAAAAGGCATCAAGACCGTGTCATGCAAAAACCACTGGAAACTATGGTTGTTGCAGAAGAGTCTGAGCTATAAATCTAATTTAAATATTTTCTTTCTCACCAGGCGACGATATTCGCCTGGTGAGAGTGAGACGATACGTTTGAATAGTACTGAAAAATAAGCACTGTCGGGATAACCAACAGTGTAAGCGACTTCAGCAATGGCTAAATTACTTGTCTTAAGTAATTCCTTGGCCTTTTCCAGACGAATTTCTTGTAAATATTGCACAGGCGACAAGCCAGTAGCTAGTTTGAAGCGCCGATTCAAAGAACGCTGACTTAATTCAAATATTTTACTTACCTCCAACATATTAATGTCGGCGTTAAAGTGCTGATGCATCCATTCTTGTATATCTATAATGACCTCATCATCATGAAAATTTTGACCCGCTATATTTAAAAAACTTGATTCGTATGACAATTTAAGTTCATGCGTGAAATGACTTGAAACCTGATTAGCGACTTGTTCACTATAGTGTTGCTCAATAATATGTAGCATTACATCACGCACAGAATTAACACTGCCAGTACAGTAAATATTTCCGGATTTAGTGATAAATCGCTCTCTTTTAAGCTGCACCTTTGGGTAAAGTTTTTCAAACTGATTAAAATAATACCAGTGAGTGGTAGCAATCTTATGATCTAGTAAGCCGGCTTCTGCCAAGAAAAAAGAACCGGTACCAACTGCGCAAATTATAGGGTCATTTAATGATATTTTGCATAGCCATTCTAAAAACTCAGGATATTTTTTTATCACACCACGTGGGCTTCCCCACATAGCGGGCAAAATAATAATATCTGATCTTGCAATGTCTTTGAGTTTGTTTTTGCAAAGAATCTCAAGCCCGGCATTAAGCTGGATATTAGTTTCATCCAGGCTGGCGATCTGCAGCTTCAATTTACTAGTTTTAGGATGATTGATTCTGGCTATTAAATCAGCAGCATTCAGCATTTCCATCGGAATAGTAATGCTGGTTCCGAGGACTTTTTTATAGCCGATCAGAGTTACATAGATTGGTTCATTTTTTATGTCAGGATTTGTGGTATTCAATGTGTTCTATACAATAATGTTTGATTCCTGATGGACTTTTGAAATTGATTTCATCATCAAGTTGCTTCCCCATTATGGCTTTGCCAAGAGGAGAATCGATACTGATGTAATTACGCTTAGGATCAATTTCGTCTGGACCTACCAGACGAACCTTTAAAACTTGCCCTTGCTCATCAAATAGCTCAACCCAAGCCCCGAAGTAAATTTTTGCTTGATTGCTTGGCAGTTGGTCAACAATTATAAGATGTTCTAGACGCTTTCTTAAAAAGCGTACTCTGCGATCGATTTCTCGTAAACGTTTTTTGCCGTATATATACTCTGCATTTTCAGATCGATCGCCTAGGGCTGCAGCATCTGATACTTGTTGAGTAACTATAGGTCGCTCTTTTCTCCATAGATATTCAAGCTCTTCACTTAAGGCGCGTTCACCTTCAGGGGTAATGTAGTTAGAAACAGGAGCTGATGGGGGGCGATATCGCGACATGTTAGTTTGGATTATCTTGTTTAGTTGTAGCATTATCTTCAAAATTTAAGGGGAGCTGGTAAAAGTTTAGCGCTTCCCTGAGTCGAATACCTAAGCCTAATAGGCGAACAGGTTTATTCCCGCGCTCATAACCCGTTTGGCAAAGTTGCTGAAATTGTTGTAAATCCAGTTCCTGACTAATCTGTTCTACTGTGGTTGTAATAAAGTCGGTGAATTTAAGTTTAACAAATAATTTGCCAATACTGACTTGGCGATTCGATCGATGAATCCGTTGTTCCAGTTTATCTAATAAATCAGGTAATTCAGCAATACAGTGTTTCAGGGTGGGAAGATCCTTATTATAGGTAAGTTCAACACTAATCGACTTTCTGGGGTGTTCTGTTACTACAGGACGTTCATCAATACCACGAGATAAACTGTACAGGCGTTCACCAAAACTACCAAATAATGTCAGTAGCTCTGTTTGAGAGTAGGTTTGTAAGTCCTGACAGGTATCAATACCAAGATTTTGCATTTTCTCTGCGGTCACCTTACCGACACCGAATATCTTTCTGACATTTAAAGCAACGACAAAGTCACTCACTTTGTCCGGCGTAATAACATATTGCCCATCGGGCTTGTTCCAATCACTAGCAACCTTGGCTAGAAACTTATTTGGCGCAATGCCAGCTGACAAAGTGATTTTCATTTCTTCCCGCACTCTTTGTCTGATCTCAGCAGCTATAAGAGTTGCGCTACCTTTACACTTATCGCAGTCACTTACATCGAGAAAGGCTTCATCCAGAGATAAAGGCTCTATTAACGATGTGTAGTCCTTAAAAATATTATGCATCTGTTTAGATGCTTCGCTATATTTGTTCTTGCTTGGAGGAATAATGATTAAATCTGGGCACAGGCGGCGGGCTCTAGCTGAAGCCATAGCTGAATGAACACCAAATTTTCTAGCCTCATAATTGCAGGTTGCAACAACACCACGCTTACCAGGGTCACCCCCAACTGCTACAGGCAAGCCCTCTAATGCAGGATCATCACGGATTTCGATAGCCGCAAAAAAACAGTCACAATCACAATGGATTATTTTTCTATTCATAGAATGAATCTAGCTTGTCGTACTTTACTGCTTGAGGCATTATGGCTTTGTGCGGAAGCTAAAGACAAGTTTGCTAACTCAGGTTAGGTTCTATTAAGTTCAATAAAGACCGATTATGGACGAAATTACCAGGCAAGAATATCTCAGTAATATGGGAATACAATCGTATTTTCCACGTTATATCTTGCCTGCGGCTGAAGAATCAATTCAATGTGAATGGCCTAAGATAGTAAGCCATGATGAAAAAGATATTGTTAAGCTTAAAATACCTTTAAGACAAGAGCTACTTCCAACTTCTACCCCTATACCTAAAAATACACAACAAACAGCAATCACAGCTGAGCGAATAAAAGGAACAAAGCCGGATAAAGCAGCAGAAATTGAAGAGGTAAGGTTTCAGCTGGTTATTATTCATGTGAATGAAGACTCTCTGGTATTGATTTCACGGCCCTATATGCATGCTAGTAATTCTTTAAGCGCTGTACAAAAACAATTATTTATCAATATTTTCAATGCCTTATATAATGATCCGGTTAACTTGAATCTGGAAATTAAACCCTTCAGATGGCCTTTCAGTGAAGCGTCTCATATAGAGAAAGATGGCCAGGCAGCAAAAGCTTCGTTAGGGGCCTACCTAGACCAGTTAAAAGCAAAATTTACCTTTAACAGGTTAATTTTAATGGGAGAAAAAATTGCGCAATTTGTTGATGCAAGCGACAAACATGAGCTCACAGTTTGTAGAAGCCTTGATGAGATGTTAAAAATGCCGCAATTTAAGCGAGAAGTTTGGCTTCAATTAAAAAAGAACTTGTAGATCAGCAGACTTATTTTTCATAGCTATGTCCGATTATATTTGCCGATTGATGCAGGAAGCTGACCAAAATGAGCTTATAGACTTAGTAAAGAGCGCTAGTGAATTTGCGTGGAGCCCTCAAAATATTGAGGAATCATTCTTATCAAATAACGATAACTGCTTTGTGCTCTGTTCTATTAGCAGTAACGACATACTTGCTTATGCTGTAATTCATAATGTACTTGATGAAAGTCAGCTCCTAAATATAGTGATAAAAAAAAAGGAGCAGGGTAGGGGCTTAGGGTCATATTTTTTACAGCAATTGATTGATTATTTGAAAGATCAAAACCAGCATTCTTTCTTATTAGAAGTTCGAGCTTCTAACACTATTGCAATTAAGCTATATGAAAGCCTTGGGTTTCAACGCGATGGTGCTCGAAGAGCTTATTATCCTAGGAATTCAGGCAGGGAAGATGCTTGGCTTTATTCTCTATCCTTAGTTTGATTTGAATTCTCAGATTTAGACTTGATAAGTTGCTTGATCTTCATCAAAAATTTCAAAGCACTGATGCTTAAAATAGCTAACACCAAAATCACCAAAAAAAACAACAAAGTCGATACCAAAAAGCTGCGCAGTTCTTCCTGAGGTATTTCCATATAAGTACTAACAGCAAAAATAGATGCAAGTCCTACCATCAAGCCTGAGATAGTGTTCCGGGTTTTTTTGCTGAGTTTTGATTTATTTTTAGTCAAGAGAATAATTAACTGTTCATTAATAATTGCTTTAGTGTTGACAGTAAGCGTTGATTTTCATCAGCACCACCAACAGTTATTCTTAAGAAATTATCTTGTCCTTCATGATTGAAATGCCTAACTAAAATGCCGTGCTGTTTAAGACCATTATAAAGTTTTTCAGCATTAATCAATTCAGGAACATTTACTAATAAAAAATTACTTTGACTGTCAACACTGTTTAGTCCCAAGTCAGTTAAAGCATCTTTAAGTATTGCTTTTTGTGACCTCACAAAGTTCCAAGATTTTTTTGCATAAACTTGATCCTCCAGAGCAGCTTGTGCAAGTTTTTGAGCAATATAGTCAGTATTGTAGCTGTCTTTAGTTTTGGCTTGCATTGGGGTGATTATCGACAAATCTCCAATGCCATATGCAATGCGCAATCCAGCCAGAGAATAACCTTTGCTAAAGGTGCGTAAGAGCAAAACATTATTGAATTGCTTAAGCAGTTCTATGCAATCATGATCAAGATTAGGGTCAATGAAATCGACATAAGCTTCATCGATTAACAAGAGTCCATTAAATTCATTCGCGATAGCAGCTAATTCATCAACAGATAATAAAGTACCTGAAGGCGCATGCGGGTTTGGCAACAAGCATAATTTTATATTTGAACTATTTAAAGATTTTGCAAAATTATCTGGCAAAGACCAATCTTTGTTTAGACTGAATCGTATGTATTTACAGCCATGCGCTTGAGCTAGCACTTCATATAAGGTGTAGGTAGGTTCGGCGACAGCAATTGCTTCATCTGCCTCAACAAAAGTGTTTATTGCTAGCCGTAAAAGTTCATCACCACCATTAGTGACAATGATATTGTCTTTATCAATGCCGTGATGTGTTGCTATAGCGTTGCGCAAGTTGATTGCAGTGGGTTGGGGGTAGCACCTTAAGCTATCAGTATTAATTTCTAAGAGCGCTTTTTGAACTGCAGGGCTGGGTCCAAAAGGGTTCTCATTGGTGTTTAATTTAATGACATCACTAGATTCTGGCTGTTCCCCAGGAATGTATCCCACCATTTCACGGATATTTTTTCGTTCAAAAGTCATATAAGTTCCTACAAATTGATCACTAAGCGGTCGGGTAGGTAAGTATCAATCCGATTAAACCAACCTTGCAACCATTGCTCTTCATTTCTTTGTTGAGGGGCATTATCTACTCTGTTTTGCAGAATAGTTTTAGCCGAGCTTACGAAAGCCTCTAAGATGTTTTCGCTGTTATCAGTGATGCTTTGTAAAACCTGCAATAGTCCCCAGCCTTGACCTGCATACTGTTCATTAGCAGATACACCTTCACCTTTAAAATTAACATAGTCAATTAGCGCATACATACCATATGGTGGATAGGCATTAGCAATTGAATAAAATTTCTCCTCGATATTACTGAATTCATTTTCGGGCAAAATTACATGCATTTTATTTAACGCAGCTTCAAATCTACTGATAATAAAAGATGTTTGCTGAGGAAAAGTTTCTGTAAGCAGCAATCTTAAGTCGGATAATTCTGTGCTTGAAAAATTCGCGAGAAATTCATCTCTACTTTGCCATGGGGATTCATAATTTGAATTCTCTATCCATTCCGGGATGTTTACGTTTTGAACTTTAAAATATTCTATCAAAGCAGGAAAGCTTTCTTCAAAAATCTCATTTTGATTTTCCTTGTACCAAATAAAGTGCCCAATACCCAGAGAAGGAAAATCTTCACTAGAATTCCATGAGGTTAAACAATTAATTTGCATGGCGCATTCATTATTAAAAATTTGCTCTCCAATCCATTGCTCTTGTTCGGCGCTTAAAACAGGGTAATTTGCGCCGAGAGCAGTTTTGCTTACCATAAAGCTCAGTGCAATCAACATATAGATTAAGGAGATATAAGTTTGCAATGATTTTGAAGATTTTATTAAAGGCATGGCCTAGCGAGAAACTTATGCTTACAATAGACATTAATTCTATCATAAAGCCTCAATAAACCGCTTTATGTATAAGTTTAAATGATGAAAGTTAAGTCTTATGGACAATAATATAGTAGAAACGGCAGCTGCAGAAAATACTGCTCAAAAATCCACTTCCGCTATGGAAGATGGTTTTGTTCGCAGTCTTGCTTCTATCCATAAAAATCTTAAATATTCCAAGAACCTTAAAAAGTCCATGAAACAGATTGAGGGGACCATCCTCGATCTATTTAAAGCTAAATTGTTTACAATTTTTCAAAGCGTTGATATGGAAAAGAAATAGTCGCTAGTTTTATGGGTGGGATTGGCTCTGAAAAGAGTCAAGATATAGAAATTAGAGTGCCGTTTAGTCCGACTTCCCTGGCTGGGTATGTCGCCTTAAGTCAACGTCCGATTTTAGTAAAAGATGTTTATGATGCAGCAGCACTGGAAGATATTCATCCTAGGCTGCAATGGGATAAAAGTTTTAGTGAGTCTCAAGGCTTAATTTTCAAATCAATGCTAGTGGTACCTATTAAAGATGATATTTTATTAGGCGTCATACAGCTGATTAATCTCAAGGAAGATGAAGCCTTTACCAAAGAAGATCTAAAACACGCCACAATGTTTGCTAATTTATTAGCAAAACAATTTAGATCCGAATTTCAAAGCACCCAAGGTCCTTACGATTATTTGGTGCAGCAAGGCAAGATTAGTAGCAAAGAGTTTGATGATGTAGAAAAAGCTGCGTCCCTTTATGGAGGCACTATTTCTAAGCTTTTGATGGAAGATTACAAGATAGAAGCTGATGAAATAGGTAAATCTCTGGAGCTTTACTATCGCGTTCCTTATATGAAGTTTGAAGCAGATCTGACATTACCAACTGATCTAATGGAAAATATCGGGACCTCTTATCTTAGAAATAATCTCTGGTTGCCAATTTCAGGTAGTAAGGAAGAAGTAGTTATCTTACTCAGCAACCCCAGTGACTATCAAAAAATTATGGAAATACAGGGTATTTTGAATGCCCGGAATTATGTCTTCCGGGTAGGTTTACCCGAACATATTCTTCAATACCTTGGAGGGTCTGTTGAAGAAGACGATGATACTGAGGGCTTTGATGATGTATTTAAAAACCTTGAAGGCGAAAATGTCGAAATTGAAGAAGATGATGATGGTAAGGAAGATGATAGTGCTGCTGAAACGTCCGGCATTATTCAGCTAGTAAACCGTATTATTGTCGAGACTGACAAGCTTGGCGGATCAGATATTCATATTGAACCGTCTAAAGATAAAAACCCAGGTATAGTTAGGGTTAGGGTAGATGGAATTTGTCGTGAATTATTAAAAGTTCCCGGGGAGCACACTGCCTCACTTATTGCTCGAATTAAAGTTATTTCGCGCTTGGATATTTCAGAAAGGCGATTGCCGCAAGACGGTAAGTGCAAACTTAAAATTCGTGGCAAAACGCTTGAGTTGCGTGTTGCAACTGTACCTACGGTAAATGGTGAGAGTGCTGTTTTACGTCTTCTCGCGGCTGGTAGTGCCTTGCCACTAGAAAAACTTAATCTTAGTAAACGCAACTACGATAACACCATCGAAATTTCAAAGCATCCGCATGGGCTTATTTTGGTAGTGGGGCCTACCGGTTCTGGTAAAACCACAACTTTGCATGCCGTATTAGGCCATATAAATGAGCCTGAAACCAAAATTTGGACAGCCGAAGATCCGGTAGAGATTACACAACCAGGCCTACAACAAGTTCAAATGCAGCCCAAGATCGGCTTTACCTTTGCTGCTGCTATGCGTGCATTTTTGCGTGCAGATCCGGACGTTATCCTAATTGGTGAAATGCGTGACCATGAAACTGCCGCTATTGGTATTGAAGCTTCACTTACCGGTCACCTTGTTTTATCCACGCTGCATACAAACTCAGCTCCAGAAACTATTACTCGTCTATTGGACTTGGGGCTTGACCCAGTAAATTTTTCTGATGCTCTACTTGGCGTACTAGCCCAGCGTTTGATGAGAACGCTGTGTAGTGATTGTAAGGAGCCCTATAAACCAGAAGAGAAAGAATTAAATCATTTAATTCAACAATATGGCGAAGAACACTTTAAAGAGCTAGAGATCAATACTGCTGAAGTAGAGCTGATGCGCCCAGTAGGCTGTGAAAAATGTGGGGATACAGGTTATAGAGGTCGAACCGGGGTACATGAATTGCTGCTGGGTACCAATGAGATTCAAAGTATGATTTATCAAAAAGCCAGCTTGGAAGATCTAAGAGAACGAGCGATTTTAGATGGAATGCGTACTTTGAAGCAAGACGGTATAGAGAAGATTTTTAATGGTCTGACGGACTATGAACAATTATTAAGAATTATCGCAGAATAGACGCTCTAATTAACGCGAAAAAACTCTTTATTTGCAGCATAAAAAACTTCGTAAAAAAAAATATTAGTTTAAACTCGGTTTTTTATGCACAAATCTCACCAAGCGTTAAATAACCCTATAAAACCAGTGTAAAAATTACCGTTTACAATTATTAATTATAAGCTATTGAAATTAAAGGGTATTTAATTGGTTAAATTTTAACCAATGTGTGAAGGCTTGAGGGTTTTACTCAATACTTAGCACTTCAAGCAAACTTATTCACAAAGTTATCCACAAAAACTGTGGAGAAAAAGATTCGCTAAAGATTACGTAAAATTTTATCTGAGCTTGCGACTATTTTATTAAGTGAATTACTGCAATTACTCGTGGAAATCATGGAGCTTGTTAATTTTCCAATGCTATACTTAAAGCTGTATTTAGCTTGTTTTTAATCCATTGATTAAGTTGGTAGATGATAGATATTAATCAAAATATACCTTTCCTCTGGCGTCTAAGTTCAGACAATGGGGATGGATTCTGTATGGTCACTATGGTTGTTCCATTCAATCAAGGTGAAGATCGCCTGGAGCATGTCATTGAAACAGATATTTTTAGTTTTGCTAGTGATTTGGAAAGTGCTCAGAGTGAAGAAATCCTTGAGTGGAATGAAGAAGATATTAGTCTCTTCTTAAAATTGATCAGTAAACAGCAGAGCGAGGGGCAGTTACCACCGGGTGAAACGGTAAGAGTTGATTTAAATGATCCTGAAACCATTGAAATCGTCCAGATAGTTGCTGCAGCTGGCTTTGGGGTGGTGCAATCCTGCGAGCAAATACTGGCCCAAACCAGTGGCACTGAACAGGTTTTTCCCAATCTAGAGTTAGGTACAGAAGTCAGTTTGAAAACCTTGAAAGGCTATAAGCGAGGGATCATCGTTGATGCTGAAGAAGATGATGTTGTCTGTGTCATGCTTGACGAAGTGGCAATTCGAGTTGATGGTGAGTTTATAGAAATTTGCCCTCATGACCTCATCATGGTTAAGCGTTATCAAATACTTCACCCTATGTATTCAAGTGAAGTACCCAATGAGCAAGATGTTCTGCACTAGCAGTCATTTAACAAGCTCAATGTTTTTCTTTCATTAATTGCCCCTTAACAGTTCTCGGGATTACTTATGACTGATTTTACAGCCGCAGTAGGCAAGCGGCGGACCTTTGCAATTATTTCTCACCCTGATGCGGGTAAAACCACTATTACTGAGAAATTGTTGTTGTATGGCAGAATTATCCAGAAAGCGGGCACTGTTAAAAGCAGAAAGTCTGACCGGCATGCTACCTCTGATTGGATGGGCATGGAAAAAGAAAGGGGTATTTCTGTTACATCCTCGGTAATGCAATTTCCATACAGGGACAGGGTTGTTAATTTACTCGATACACCAGGCCATGAAGATTTTTCTGAAGATACTTATCGTACCTTAACAGCTGTCGATTCCGTGTTGATGGTTATTGATGGTGCGAAGGGTGTTGAAGACAGAACGATTAAATTAATGGAAGTATGCCGGCTCCGTGATACGCCGATTTTCACTTTTATTAATAAGCTTGACCGAGATATCAGAGATCCAATAGACCTGCTGGATGAAGTTGAAAATATTCTAAAGATAGAATGTGCTCCAATTTATTGGCCAATTGGAATGGGGAAGGAGTTTAAGGGCGCCTATAATCTTTATACCGATACCATTCATGTTTATGAGCATGGTCAGGATAGTGAAATTAGAGAACTTAAAATTATTCAAGGCCTCGAGAGCCCTGAAGCCACTAGTTATCTTGGCGTCTATGTCGAAGATATCAAAGCTGAAATAGAATTAGTGCGTGGTGCCAGCCATAAATTTGATCTAGAAGATTGTCTCTCAGGCAAACAAAGTCCTGTTTTTTTTGGCTCAGCGCTAGCCAATTTTGGCGTTGAAGAAATGCTAAATGACTTCGTAGAGTGGGCGCCAGCTCCGCAAGACAGAGAGACTCAATCTCGTTTAGTCAAATCCTTAGAGCCTAGTTTCAGTGGTTTTGTGTTTAAAATTCAGGCCAATATGGACCCTAAGCATCGTGATCGTATTGCCTTCTTACGAGTATGTTCTGGGGAATATAACAAGGGTATGAAAATGAAACATGTAAGGATTGGTAAAGAGATCAGAGTGAGTGATGCGGTGACCTTTTTGGCTGGAGAGCGTGAACAAGCTGAACATGCGTTTTCCGGTGATATATTAGGCCTGCATAATCATGGAACTATTCAGATCGGCGATACTTTTACGACTGGCGAAGAGCTACAATTTACCGGTATTCCTCATTTTGCCCCAGAACTTTATAAGCGTATTCGTTTAAAAGATCCGTTGAAATTAAAACAGTTGAAAAAGGGACTTACTCAGCTATCTGAAGAAGGTTCAACACAAGTTTTCATGCCCATGAAGAATAATGACCTAATAGTGGGGGCCGTGGGTGTTTTGCAATTTGACGTCGTAGCATACCGCTTGCAGGACGAATATAAGGTTGATTGTATTTACGAACCCATCAGTATTTATACAGCTCGTTGGGTAAGTTCAAGTGATAACGCCAAGCTAGAAGATTTCAAACGTAAGGCGGCAGACAATATTGCCGTGGACGGGGGTGGCCATCTGACCTACCTGGCGCCTACCAGGGTAAACTTGAGTTTAATAGAAGAGAGGTGGCCAGAGTTGGAGTTTCATGCCACCCGAGAGCATTAAATTATCTACTACGCTTGCTAATTCTTCGTTAAAAAAATAGTTCCTTATGCTCATTTACTGGGTATGTGAATTCCGCTTTTCACTATTTATTTGCCTCGACTTAGCTTCGCTAATGATGATAACTAGCCGTACATCGACTGAGCTGCGCAAAAACCGTTATTTTAGCTGCAATGACAAAGACTGACTATTTACTCTTCGAGTTTGGGGGATAAGGACAAGCCACCAGTAGCTTCTTCGTCACTTACGCCTTCACCGCGTTCACTTTCAGCGAGAGAAATCTTCAAGCGTAAATTATTTTCGGAGTCCGCATTTTTAAGGGTTTCTTCCATTGAGATTCTTCCATCACGGTATAGTTGGAACAAGGCATTATCAAATGTTTTCATCCCTACGCCTTCTGATTTCTCCATGACTTCTTTGATTTCTTCCACTTTGCCATTTTTAATCAAATCAGCTACACGGGGTGTTCCTAATAAAATTTCAATTGCAGCAGCGCGCTTACCATCCGGGGTTTTAACTAGGCGTTGAGAAATAAAGCCCCTAAGGTTAAGTGCCAAGTCTAAATAAAGCTGTTTATGGCGTTCTTCCGGGAAGAAGTTAATAATTCTATCAAGCGCTTGGTTAGCATTGTTAGCGTGTAGAGTGGATATGCATAAGTGCCCGGTTTCGGCGAAGGCTAAGGCATGTTCCATTGTTTCGGCCGTACGTATTTCACCAATAAGAATAACATCGGGGGCTTGCCGTAAAGTGTTTTTAAGTGCTTCCTCATAAGAAAGCGTGTCTACGCCAACTTCGCGTTGGTTCACAATTGATTTTTTATGCGGATGAACAAACTCTACCGGATCTTCGATAGTAATGATGTGGCCATCAGAATTCTGGTTTCGATAATCAATCAAGGATGCCAGAGATGTCGATTTACCCGAGCCTGTTCCCCCAACGAACAAAATGAGCCCATTTTTGTGCATCATTAATTCAGGCAGAATTTCGGGTAGACCCAGTTTTTTGTAGTCTGGAATATCTGACACGATGTGTCTGCAGACCAGGCCAACCTCATTACGTTGTACGAATATGTTGACACGAAAACGGCCTATGCCTTCTTCCATTAGAGCTAAGTTCATTTCCAGTTTTTCTTCAAATTCTTTACGCTGATCTTCAGTCATAATCTGATTAGCGATTTTTCTGGTATACCCTTCAGGTAATGATTTATCCGTCATAGGAGTTAATTTACCGTGAGCTTTCATACTGGGCGGAGCTCCAGTCGTCAAGAACAGGTCAGAGCCTTCTTATTCGATCATAACTTTAAGTAAATCTTTTAATTCCATCTGCGACTCCTGTTTAAAATCTTCTATCTGTATACCAGTCTACTTTACTGCTCGTAAGGTGTATGTCTTTTCCCACTCCCAAAGTAAGCGCAAATAATGCCATGCGAATTAGCACGCCATTATCAGTTTGCCTAAATATTGCCAGACTTGGATGTTGATTTAAATCGCTATCTAACTCATTTGCTTCAGCTCTGGAATCTCTGGGAAGGGGATGCATGATGACGGTATTAGGCTCGCAATGGGCTGTATAAATAGATTGGTTAAGTCTAAATCTACCGCGATAGGTATTAGCTTCATTTTGGCTGCTAAAGCGTTCTTCTTGAATACGAGTAAGGTAGACCAAGTGCTTCTCATGCAGACCTGTTTCCATGTCTTCGGTCTCTCTCACGCTATGGCCGGCGGCTAACAAATCTTCAACAATTTCTTTTGGCATTTTGAGTTCATCTGGTGATACTAGGGTAAAGGAAATATTCTTATAGAGTTTTAATAGCTTACATAATGAATGTACTGTGCGCCCATATTTTAGATCGCCCACCAGAGCGATATTTAAGCCATCAAATTTGCCGCTGATTTTTAATTCTTTTTTTATAGTATAGAGATCTAGCAGAGCTTGTGAGGGGTGTTCTGCTGAGCCGTCACCAGCATTGATTACAGGAACTCTGCTCGCTTTTGAGAATTCATCTACTGAGCCCTCCATTGGGTGGCGCATTGCTATGATATCACTGTAACCACTTATCACACGCGCGGTATCGTATAGTGATTCTCCTTTTGCTAAGGCAGAAGACTTGATGCCTGTGGTTTCCCGAACTTGACCGCCAAGCAGATTAAAAGCGCAACCAAAGCTTATGCGAGTCCTTGTGCTTGGCTCAAAAAACAGAGATCCCAGAATTGCGCCTTCAAGAACGCGTGTTTTGAGCTCACGATGAGCATAGGGCTGCATCTGATCAGCAATAGAGAACAAAGTCTCTACGTCCTGAGTATCAAACTGATTTATTGAGAGAATATGAGAGCCCAAAAAGTTCATATTGTTAGGCCAATGTTTGGTTCAATAGTCGATGACATACTGAAAGCAGATGTTACTACTATTGGAGAGTAAAGGAAATTAAGGATTTACAGTCCGTACAAAAAACCTATAAGTAACTTAAATAGAGGTATAAGTATTAAGAGTTATGCAGTCCCTTTAAATAAGTTTTAGCCAAGTGTTTTGCCATGCTGATTGGTTCTGCAGAATTTATTCGATCCGGCCTCGAATTTATTGCCAGAATACACATGCCATACATGCTGGCCAAGATCACATGGGCGGCCTTAAGAGCCTCTTTTTTATTTTTGGTATGCGGGTAAAAAGCTTCTGCATAGAGTAAAAAAAGGCCGTCAAGTTTTTCCAAAAACCAGAGGGGAGTTTCATTCCTATTTGAACTATTAGAATATAAAAATAACCAGAGCTTAGAGTGTTTTTGTGAATATTCGATAAAATTTGTAATATGGAAATTTATTTTATTTTTCTTTTTAGGTAAGTCTTTTATAGCCTTGCTGTGTAAACTATCCAAAATTTTAGCGCATACATGAAGACGTAAATTTTCCATATTGTCAAATACATAATAAATGGTGCCTACGGTGTAGCCCATGCGTTTAGCTATATCTCTTGCTTTGAATCCATCTTCACCTTTTTCTTCAATTAACTTGTAAGCATGATTGATAGCTAAAGCTTTGATTTCTTCTTTACTGTGATCAGATCTACGCGCCAAGTCTATTCTTCCTATAAAATGATATTTTTTAAGAGAATGCTAAGTATTACATTTTTATCTATATATTCCATTTAGTCCATCAGTTTACTTTATTATGATCATTACAGGCTACAGACTTATAAGAGCTTGATAGAGTAAAATGTTAAAGCCCGCATACATGACACCCTAAAAATCTAAGGCAATATAACTTGGAAAGTAGTAAGTCTATTTATTGGCATGATTATGAAACCTTCGGTAGCGATCCTCGCCAAGATCGCGCCTGCCAATTTGCTGGTGTACGCACTGATGAAGCATTAAATATCATTGATGATCCATTAATTATCTATTGTCGACCTGCTCTTGATGTACTGCCAAATCCGGAAGCATGCTTAATTACAGGGATCAGCCCGCAGGAGGCTCTTGAAAAAGGCATATTGGAAGCAGAGTTTTGCGCCCAAATTATTGCTGAATTTTCAGAACCTCAAACCTGTGTAGCTGGCTTTAATAATTTACGCTTTGATGATGAAGTAACTCGTCATCTTTTATACCGCAGTTTCTATGACCCTTATGAAAGAGAGTGGAAAAATGGCAATTCACGCTGGGATATTATTGATTTACTCAGGATGAGCTATGCCTTGAGGCCTGAAGGGTTCAACTGGCCAACAAAAGTAGACGGTACGCCGAGTTTTAAGCTGGAACAATTTACCAAAGCCAATAATATTTCTCATGAGGGGGCCCATGATGCTTTGGCAGATGTTTATGCAACGATTGCAGTCGCTAAGTTAATTAAGGATAAACAGCCAAAGTTGTATGACTATTATTATAATAAGCGTAAGAAGAACAGCATCCTTCCTATGCTTAATTTGGCATCATCTCAGCCCTTGATACACATATCCTCGATGTACCCGGCTAGCAGAGGCTGTATGGCCGTTGTTATGCCAATTTTGATGGATCCTAGCAACGCTAATGGCATCATTGTCTATGATTTGAGCATAGATCCTAAAAGTTGGCTGGAAGAAAGCGTTGATGGAATTAGAGAGCGGTTATTTACACCAAATGCTGAGCTTCCTGCTGGTGTGGAAAGAGTTGCTTTGAAAACTGTGCATATTAATAAATGTCCAGCACTAGCTCCTTTAAATGTCTTAACTGATGAAATTACCGAAAGGTTTCAGATAAACCTCGAGCTCTGTGAGCTGCATCGGCAGAAAATTCTCGAGACAGCAGATCTAGAAAAAAAATTGACTGCTGTTTTTAAACCAGATTTTAAGCAGGAACGAGACCCAGATTTAATGCTCTATGGTGGAGGCTTTTTTGATAGTCACGATAAAGCGCTGTGTGCCGAAATTCGGCAGAAAATTCCTGAGGAATTAGGGCTCCAGAGTTTTAATTTCCATGACAGCCGCCTACCCGAAATGCTATTTCGGTATCGATGTCGCAATTATCCAGACCTGTTAACTGAAGAAGAGTCGCAACAATGGCGTAAATATTGCCGAGAAAAATTATTAGAAGAACCAAGGGATGGAGTATCTCGCGTAATGCAAGCTAATGAAATTATCTTTGAAAAAAGGAATGATGAAAATCCACAACAAGCTCTGTTGCTAGAACAGATTAGCCAGTATATTAAAGCACTTTGTGCTGAATTAGGGATAGAAACCGAATGAATTTAAAAGAAATCTATCACAAAACTGGCCCAGGATTAATAGTAGCTGCAACGGGTCTAGGCGGCGGTGATATTGTTGCAGCATCCGCAGCTGGCGCGAATTATGGAACCACCTTGTTGTGGGCAGTTGTTATCGGCAGCTTGTTAAAATTTTGCTTGAATGAAGGCATTGGACGCTGGCAACTGGTTACAGGTAGAACTTTACTTGAAGGCTGGATAGATGATTTGCCCAAGATTCTGACCTGGTATTTTACTGCATATTTGCTGTTTTGGACCGTTATGGTAGCCGCCGCCATGATGTCGGCAACAGGTATAGTCGCAAATACTTTTTTCCCAATTATTTCAGTTCAAACTTGGAGCATAATTCATGGCGTGATAGCACTGGTTTTGGTTTGGAATGGTGGCTATTTCTTTCTAGAGCATATAATGAAAATATTTATTGGCGTGATGTTTGTCTGTATATTTTTCTGTGCCATGATTCTTATGCCACCAGTCACTGAATTACTTTCAGGCATTTTTTTACCAACTCTACCTGATGGCAGTATGGTTTTTGTTTTTGGTGTCATTGGTGGCGTTGGTGGCAGCGTTACTGTGATGAGCTACTCTTATTGGATGCAGGAGGCGGGCTGGCAAGGCAAAGAAAAAATGGGCACGATGCGGATTGATTTAGCCGTTGCTTATGGCCTTACCGGGTTATTTGGAATTGCTATTATACTGGTTGCTTCAGGGGCTAACGCGGAAGCTGCCACGGGGACGGGAATAGCCCTTACCATCGCTGAACAATTAGTCCCAGTATTAGGTGAGCCAGGTAAATGGATTTTCCTAGTCGGTTTTTGGGGAGCCGCTTTTAGCTCAATAATTGGTGTCTGGCACGGCGTACCCTATCTTTTTGCTAACTTTTTCTATCATGTAAGAGATCAAAAAAATTTACTGGAATCTCCCGAAAGTATTGCTAAAACTCCCGCTTACCGAGGCTATCTCATTTATCTATGTTTTGTGCCTATGCTGCTATTATTAATAGGAAGGCCATTTTGGGTCATCATTATGTATTCGGTGACAGGCGCGTTTTTTATGCCACTACTAGCAGGCTTATTGCTTTATATGAATAGCGCAAGGCGCTGGTTAGGTGAATATGTTAACAACTGGTATACCAAGGTTTTGTTGGTTATATGTTTGTTGCTTTTTAGCATGCTTTTGATCGTAGAAATTCAAGAACAATTTTTTTCCTGATAAAAGCATTATTTTATGGTTGATGTTTAAGTGTTCTATATCTGGGTATTTTGATGTCTAGGTATTTTATAAGAGTGAAAAGCCTTTTTCCTTTTAGGGCTACACTGCTTTAAAATGCACCAAAGTACGACAAAAAAATCAAAGGCACCTTCTTACATATGCAAGATTTTGAAGATATCAGACCTTATCTTGACCATGAGGTAAGGCAAGTTGTTGATTCCTTGTTAGCTGATCCGGAATTTAGTGCTGCTATCGCAAGATACCGTTATCCTCGATGGCATTCCTGGTTTCCAGCCATAGTCAGCAAACTGGTGCAAAAATATTTGGCAAAAGAAACGGCTCATATTCAAAGTATCCATGATGTTCAGATAATTATTGAAAAATATCTTGATAATTTAATTGAAAAAACAACTACTAGCTTGACCGATTCCGGGCTGGATAAACTGGATTCATCGACATCCTATTTGTTTATCAGTAACCATAGGGATATCACCATGGATCCTGCTTTGGTTAATTACATGCTTTACCATCATGGTTTTGACACCTTACAGATTGCAATAGGTGATAATTTATTAAAAAGGCCTTTTTTATCAGATTTAATGCGGCTCAATAAGAGTTTTCTAGTGAAACGCGGATTACAAGGTCGAGAAAAGTTAAAAGAAAGTAAACGATTATCTGCGTTTATCCATTATTGTATCGATCAAGGTGAAAACGTCTGGCTGGCTCAACGTGAGGGGCGCGCTAAAAACGGCTTAGATAAAACCGAATCAGCAATCATAAAAATGTTACATCTTTCTAAGCGAGATAAAAGTGAGAAAAACGCGCTGACTAAAGGGGTTAATGCCTTGCATATAGTGCCGGTCGCAATTTCTTATGGCCTGGACCCCTGTGATGAATATAAGGCAGCAGAGTTGTTTTCTTTAGATACAGTAGGCAAATTTGAAAAAGATGAAAATTCAGATATACAGAGTATATTGGCTGGCATGATAGGGGATAAAGGTGATATCCATGTCGCTTTTGGTGAACCTTTGCATTTTGATAATGAAGTGACTGAGGAAGAAGTTGCTGCTGTTATAGATGCTCAAATAATTGAAAATTATCATCTACACCCGAGTAATTATTTTGCTTTTTTTGAACTTAAACCAGATTTAGAAATAAACATCGACTTGTCAAAAGTGTTTAATAAGACTGAAGCTGAGATTGAACAATTGAAAGTTAATTTCGACGTTCGATTGGGACAAATTCCCGCCAAGTTACGGCCTTATTTATTAGCCATGTATGCAAATCCAGTTATTGCAAAATCTGTTTAAAAACCTCAGAGTCTGAAAGGGCCTTTTATGATTTCAGACCAAGTTAAACAGGACATTCAGTCCTATTATTCCCAATTTCTTCAGAACCGGAAACTAAAACCACGCTACGGCCAGAAACTGATGATAGCTGAAATAGCTAAGTCGCTTGCGGCTATCGAGTTAGATGAAGATGGTAAGCGTGACCCTGATTCTTCTGCACTTTGTGTTGTGGAAGCCGGTACAGGTACTGGCAAGACCATAGCTTATCTAATTGCAGTATTACCGATAGCTAAAGCTTTAGGTAAACAAGTCGTCATAGCAACGGCAACAGTAGCCTTACAAGAGCAGATAATGTTCAAGGATATTCCAGAATTAAAAGCTAATACTGATATGGATTTTTCCAGTCTAATAGCCAAGGGCAGGGGGCGTTATCTCTGTCTTTCTAAACTGGAAAATATCCTCAGAACTAATAGTAGTCAGGAGGCTATGCAAGACTTGTATGGCCTAGAGCTAGAAGACCCTTCAAAGCTGGATAAGCAAATATACCAGGATATGATGGATGCTTTGGATGGAAAACGTTGGCAAGGAGATAGAGATGACTGGCCCGAAACATTGGATAATCAACAATGGCGAGGAGTGTCAGTCGAGCATGGGCAATGTTCAGGTAGTCGCTGTTCAAACTTTAATTCTTGTTACTTTTTCAAAAGCCGCCAACTTCTTCAACAAAGTGAATGCATCATAGCCAATCAAGATTTGGTTTTGGCAGATTTAAGCTTGGGAGGAGGGGCAATTTTACCGCACCCTTCTGAGGTCATTTATATCTTTGATGAGGCTCATCATCTGTCGGCAAAAGGACTGTCTCATTTTTCTCATTTTGTGCAACTCAGGTCTTCCATTAATTGGTTGGATCAATCTAAGAAGCTAATTACTCGATTACAGCAACAAGCAGGCTCAGAACTAAAAGCTTTATTTGAAAAAGCTGATGCAGCAACTCTAGAAACAAGACATAAATTGAACGAAGCTTTTTTAATGTTTGAACAATACCACTCAGAGCAAATGCAGACGGACCTTAAACAGAGCCAGCATACTTTTGAAAGGGGAGTGGTAGATCCTGAATTACGTGAAATTTGCGGCATTCTATATTTGTGTTTCTCTCAGCTTGGCCAAGCTCTGGATAAAATTCTTAATCGAATCCGGCAGTGTATGGAAAATCAAGGTGGGGAAATTGATTCTGCTTTGGCTGAGTCTTGGTATCCAGGTCTAGGGAGCCTTCAAGCCCGGTGCGAAGCCAGTCTTATGCTCTGGTTTCACTATGCTAACCCAGATGCAAACAGCGATGTTCCACAGGCTCGTTGGCTGACTTTCAGTAAGATTCAAGACGAACTGGAGATCAGTTTATCATGTAGCCCAATATTGGCAGCAGAGGCTTTAACTGAAAAACTTTGGAATGAATGCTTTGCAGCGGTTCTGACTTCCGCGACCTTAAGCGCGCTTAATAGTTTTGATTTTTTAAGTATGCGGACGGGCTTACCCGAAGGAAGTAATTTTTGCCGTATTGGCAGTCCGTTTAATTTTGCGGAAGCAGGTGTTTTACGTATTCCGGAAAAAGGTTTTGATGCTGGCGACAGCTCAGCCCACACTCAAGCCATTATTAGCTGTCTACCTGATTTATTAGCTGATGATAAAGGAGGACTTGTTTTATTTAGTTCCAGAAGACAAATGCAGGATGTTTTAGATGGCCTGGAAAAAGATTTTAGAGAGAAAATACTGTCGCAAGATGATTATCCTAAGCAGCAACTAATTGCATTGCATAAAAGCAATATAGATGCAGGAGAAAGTAGTGCCATTTTTGGTTTGGCTAGTATGAGTGAGGGTATAGACTTGCCTGCTACATATTGTACTCACGTCATCATCGCAAAATTACCCTTTTCAGTGCCTGATGACCCTATAGATGTTACTTTGGGTCAGTGGATGAAAGATCAGGGCTTAAACCCTTTCTCTGAAATTTCTATCCCTGAGACAGCTATGAAACTGGTTCAAGCTAGTGGTCGCTTATTGAGAAGCGAGAGTGATACAGGGAAAATATCTATTTTAGATGAGCGTCTTTTAAACCGACGCTACGGAGCATTAATTCTTGACGCTCTACCTCCATACCGACGTGAAATATTTAAGGCTTAATTATTTGGTGTTGTTTTAAATAATCAAAAATATGTTGAGAGCTTTGTTCTGGTGTGTACGTGACAGGAATAATAATTTCAGCATTATCAGGCTCTTCATAAGGTGAGCTAATGCCCGTAAAGTTAGGAATTTCACCGCGTCTTGCTTTGGCATATAGTTGCTTAGGATCGCGCTCCTCACAAATTGCGAGAGGTGTATCGATATATATTTCTATAAAGTTTAATTCTGCGTCCTCATGAATTTTTCTAACCAGTTGCCTGTCCTGTTTGAAGGGAGAAATAAAACTGGAAAGTACGATTAAGCCAGCGTCCGCAAACAACTTTGAGACTTCACCGACTCGCCGGATATTTTCTTCACGATCTTCATCGCTAAATCCCAAATTGTTATTTAGGCCGTGACGTATATTATCGCCATCTAAGACATAACTTTTAAATTCAGCCTCTATTAGTTTATGTTCCAGCGTAAATGCCAGTGTGCTTTTGCCGGAACCACTCAGTCCAGTGAACCAAAGGGTGCAGCCCTGTTGTCCAAAGGCTTCATGGCGAAACTGGCGGCTGACTCTACTTTCATGCCAAACAATATTAGTACTGGTATGTTCAGATCCCATATTCATTGATTCAGCTCCTTGCTATAGCTATTTGGGGTGATCAATTTAACCTGAGTTAAGAAACTGACTACTTATGGTAATACTCTAACTTGAATAATCCGAACATCCTGTATAGGCCGATCTTGCTCATCAACCGGGGTAACAGCAATCTCATCGAGTATATCCATACCCTGACGGATTCTTCCGAACACCGTATGTTTTCCCGCTAGCCATTCGGTATCGATTAAATTAATAAAAAACTGGGAGCCATTAGAGTTAGGCCCAGCATTAGCCATGGCGATAACACCTCTTACTGGCATTCTGGAACTTAAAGTTTCAGTATATTCATAGCCTTGATTTTCATATACATCTTTAATCGTTAAGCTGTTGATATTTTCTTCTATAGTTGCATAATTATTTTCAAGGTCCTCTTGTGAGCTTATATTCATTTCTGCGAATAGCGGCTCAAGAATGACGGCCTGAAATTGAGTTTGAGAAGCTATTCTTAAAAATGGATGGGGTATACCTTCCTCGTCTATTGCTAGCATTCTATCTAGGCCTAGGCTGCGCGCATTAATTTCATCCTTGAATGAATAGCCGGGTGTTCCATTACCAATTCCTGTTGGGCTACCTCCTTGAATCATGAATCCATCAATGACCCGGTGAAATATTAAACCGTCATAAAAAGGGCGGCTGACCAAAGCACCTGTTTCGGGGTCTTCGAAGGGTTTTTCTCCTTGCGCTAGACCGATAAAATTAGCGACAGTTTCAGGGGCTTCCTTAGGAAATAGTTCCAGTATCATACTGCCCATTGAGGTCTGAATTTCGACTAGAAGATTATCTGGATCCTCACGCAATGAAGAAACATCTTGATTTTCTACTGGGTTAATTTGGGAAAAGGCTAATTGAGAACTGAAAAGTAACGCGAAAAGCACGTTGCTAAGAATATGTTTCATAAATAGTCCTGCGTCAATGAGTATCTAACAAGCGCTAACATACGACAGACGCATGACATTTTTCAAGGCTTTAGGAGCTTAATGCACGATTTTCGAGTCAGAGCCTTCTTCTAATTCCTGCTGCGTGATCTCAACCACAAAGCTTTTTTCTTGCAATTTTTTGCTGGACTCAAGCCGCTCTGCAGCTTCTTCTTTACGCAGCTTTTCTTCATCTTGAAATAATTCTGCGTTGAGCGACATTTGTCGATTCAAGTGTTGTTTTAATCTATCTACAACATGCGTCATGACTTCAAGCGTCTGACTTAGTTGCTCTAACGTGATGAGCGTCTGCTCGGAGTTTAACTCTACATCAGATTTATCACTCATAGTTGCGCTCCTTTTAAAGAAGTAGCTAAGAATATTAATCCCAGTTAAGTGCACCACCAGTTTGATACTCGATAACACGAGTTTCAAAAAAGTTCTTTTCTTTACGTAAATCCATAATTTCAGACATCCATGGGAAAGGATTTTGCGCGCCAGGAAATTGTTCCTTTAAGCCCAACTGATTTAGACGTCGGTTAGCGATGAATTTTAGATAATCTTCCATCATTGCAGCATTCATACCGAGTACGCCACGAGGCATAGTGTCGCGGGCATATTCAATTTCGAGCTGGGTAGCCTCCAGAATCATCTGAGCAGATTCTTCTTGCATGGTTTCATCCCAAAGCGATGGATTTTCCAGTTTAATCTGGTTAATCATATCGATGCCAAAGTTCAGGTGCATGGATTCATCACGCAGTATGTACTGAAATTGTTCTGAGGTACCGGTCATCTTATTGCGACGTCCCATCGATAAAATTTGTGTGAATCCGCAGTAGAAAAAGATGCCTTCCAGACAGCAATAGAAGGCAATCAGATTCTTTAACAACAAGCGGTCGGCTTCTGGTGTGCCAGTATTAAAAGTTGGGTCACAAATATCTTTAGTGTACTTTAATCCCCAGGAAGCTTTTTTCGCTACAGATGGGACTTCGTGGTACATATTAAAAATCTCACCTTCATCCATAGCTAGAGATTCAATGCAATACTGGTATGCATGAGTATGAATGGCTTCTTCGAAGGCCTGACGTAAAATGTATTGGCGGCATTCTGGGTTGGTTATCAGGCGATAAATAGCCAGTACCAGATTATTGGCAACTAATGAGTCGGCTGTAGCAAAGAAGCCTAGGTTACGCTTTACAATCAAACGTTCATCGGCTGTTAAGCCATCTTCTCGCTTCCAAAGAGCGACATCTGCATTCATGTTGATTTCTTGTGGCATCCAATGATTGGCGCAGCCATCAAGGTATTTTTGCCAAGCCCAGTCATACTTAAAAGGCACTAATTGGTTTAAATCAGCGCGGCAGTTGATCATGCGTTTATCATCAACTTTCACGCGTTCTGCAGAGCCTGCCAGTTCTGCTTTGGCAGCGGTAATATCTAAACTATCTATTGCTGCTTTCGCCTGCTCAATAGCATTTAGCTGATCTGGGCTTTGTTGTATTTCTTGGCTTGCTCCGCTGGTAGCTGCAGCACTCTCGATGTTCTCAATGCTCTCAATGCTCTCAATGTTCTCAATGCCCGAGTCAGCGTTTTCGGTTGTAGCTTCAGGTGAAGCAAGTTCTTCTGAAGCATGATTGGCTACAGAACTAGCAGCGTCGGAAGGTGCTGCATTTTCTTCGACATTAAACTCATCCCAGTTCAACATTGTTTATACCTCTTATTAAATTTCTTCTATATTTATTATTAATTATTGGCACGCTTCACAATCAGGATCGTCTATAGAACAAGCTTGCGGTACTTCGGCAGCAGCAGTAACAGCAGGTTCAAGACCAGACGAAACTGCATTTAAGGTGCCATTGCTCACAGTTGATTTTTCCGTGCTGGTAGCTGCCATAGCGCGTAGGTAATAAGTGGTTTTTAGACCGCGATACCATGCCATTCTGTAGGTAACATCCAATTTCTTACCATTTGCTTCAGCAATATAAAGATTCAGCGATTGCGCCTGGTCAATCCATTTCTGGCGACGACTGGCGGCATCGACTAACCAGCGAGGGTTAATTTCAAACGCGGTTGCATAAAGTGTTTTCAACTCTGCCGGTATACGATCGATTTTTTGCACGCTGCCTTCGTAATATTTCAGGTCATTGATCATGACGCTATCCCAAAGACCAGCCTGTTTTAGATCGTTAATCAGATAAGGGTTAACGACAGTAAATTCACCGGACAGGTTGGATTTCACGAAAAGGTTTTGATAAGTCGGCTCAATTGATTGAGATACCCCGGTGATATTAGCGATTGTTGCAGTAGGGGCTATCGCCATAACATTAGAATTGCGCATGCCTTTAGCTAGCACCTGTTGGCGCAAACTATCCCAGTCGAGGGTGCTGCTCATATCTACTTCTATATATTGATTGCCACGTTCTTCCACAAGCTTTTTGAGTGAGTCGATGGGTAAAACACCCTGACTCCACAATGAGCCTTCATAGGTTTCATAGGTGCCACGTTCTTCGGCAAGTAGAGTGGAGGCTTCAATGGCATGATAGCTAATGACTTCCATTGCACTGTCAGCAAAACTGAGGGCGCCTTCTGAGCTGTATGGAATTTTCTGGATATATAGAGAGTCCTGGAATCCCATTATGCCCATGCCAACCGGGCGATGCTTCATATTTGAATTTTTCGCCTGAGGCACTGAGTAATAATTAATATCAATGACGTTATCTAGCATGCGAATAGCGGTATGGATGGTTTTTTTCAATTTAGCTCGATCCAGCCCGCGCTCAGTCACATGGTTAACCAGGTTAATTGAGCCTAGATTACAGACGGCAATTTCATCCTGACTAGTGTTGAGCGTAATTTCTGTGCATAGATTGGATGAATGCACAGTGCCAACATGTTGTTGCGGTGAGCGGATATTACATGGGTCCTTGAAAGTGACCCAAGGGTGGCCCGTTTCAAACAACATGGACAACATCTTGCGCCATAAGTCCTTTGCCTTCAGCGTTTTGTGAACATACATTTTTCCTTCGCTGGCTAGCTGTTCGTAGTGCTCATAACGTTCTTCAAAAGCCTTGCCATAAAGGTCATGCAGATCAGGAACTTCATTAGGCGAAAATAGCGTCCAGCTACCATCGTCGAAGACGCGTTTCATGAATAGATCAGGAATCCAATTAGCGCTATTCATATCGTGAGCGCGGCGACGGTCATCCCCAGTGTTTTTACGCAGTTCCAGGAATTCTTCAATATCAAGATGCCAGGTCTCCAAATAGGAACAGACGGCACCTTTACGTTTGCCGCCCTGATTAACCGCGACAGCTGTATCATTCACGACTTTAAGGAAAGGGACGACGCCCTGTGATTTCCCGTTAGTGCCTTTAATATACGCGCCTAGAGCTCGCACAGGAGTCCAGTCATTACCCAAACCACCAGCCCATTTTGAAAGCATGGCGTTGTCATGAATGGCGCCATAGATGCCGCTCAGATCGTCGGGCACAGTAGTTAAAAAGCACGAAGAAAGCTGGGGGCGTAAAGTGCCCGCATTAAATAGCTGTGGTGTTGACGTCATGTAATCGAAACTGGAAATCAAGTTGTAAAACTCAATGGCTTTTCCTTCACGATCTTCTTCATTTATAGCTAGGCCCATGGCAACGCGCATAAAGAAGATTTGTGGTAATTCAAAGCGAGTACCTTCACTTTGAATAAAGTAGCGGTCATAGAGGGTTTGTAAACCAAGATAGGTGAATTGTTCGTCACGTTCAGCAAGCAGTGCTTCACCTAGGCGGCCCAGATCAAACTCAAGCAGCTCAGGAGATAGCAGTTCGAGCTCCACACCTTTTTCTAAATAAGGTTTCAACACTGCAGCATAACGATTGTGCATTTCTGATTGTGTCGCGTTGTCCGTAATGTCTAGAAAACTCAGAGCTTCACTGCGCAGGCTGTCTAGCAGCAGGCGCGCAGCAACATAAGAGTAATTAGGCTCTTGTTCAACCAAAGTTCGAGCTGTCATTACCAGTGAAACGCGTACATCATTAATATTCACGCCGGAATAGAGATTTTTCAGAGTTTCGTTATAGATCTCCTCACCAGTAACATCTTCAAGACCTTCGCAAGCTTCACTGATCACAGTTTGTAAACGGGCGGTATCAAGTGGCTGGCTGGAGCCATCATCCATAGTCACTATGATGTCGGAAAGAGGTGCTGAGCTTTTGGGCTCTTGTTGGGCGCGTTGTTTAGCATGCTCAGCACGATAGATAACGTAGCTTCTTGCTACTTTATGTTCGCCTGAACGCATCAGCATCAACTCAACTTGATCCTGAATTTCTTCAATATGAATACTGCCACCAGAAGGCATACGTCTTCTGAAGGTTTCCGAAATTTCTTTAGACAGCTTAACAACGGTTTCATGAACACGTGATGATGCAGCTGCATTGCCTCCTTCTACAGCCAAATAGGCTTTGGTAATAGCGAGGGTAATTTTGCTGTCGTCATAACTGACAACTGAACCATTACGTTTAATTACTCGTAGTTGACCTGGTGCGGTTGCTTCTAGATTGGAATCCTGATTCGCATTAACAGGAACCGAGGCAGATGTTGAAGAGTCATTTGATGTCTCAGTTTGCATTGATGTAAAACTCCATAATTTGA
>Ga0055584_100000426_pt1 | contig 40044 bp, 32 predicted proteins | sample OSDHelmetaG_FD_58716 | JGI IMG/M metagenome (GOLD analysis project Ga0055584, IMG submission 58716) | Pelagic marine sediment microbial communities from the LTER site Helgoland, North Sea, for post-phytoplankton bloom and carbon turnover... | ecosystem: Environmental > Aquatic > Marine >...
TTAATAGATTTGGGGGGAAGTTAGTACCCCCAACATACCATCAGTTTTTTTATTCCTTCCTCTATTTCTGTTTCTGACAGATGACCGAATCCCATAGAAAAGAATTTCTTATTATTGATAGCGATGGGGTAAAGTTTAATTTTTTCTTTTTGTGCCAATTGTACTAAGGTTTGTAAGGATCGATTTTCTGTATAGAGTTCAATTAATAAATAAGATCCAGAATATTCACCATAATAATGAATTTTATCTTGATAAGGTTTGAATAATTGGCATAAGAGGATCATTTTTTTATGATAGATTTTTCGCATGCGATTAATATGTCTTTCAAAATCCCCCTCATTAATAAATTTAGCAATAAGGTGTTGATCAATACGTGATACGGTGGATTTAAAAAAACCACAAATTTGTTGATAATCTTGCACTAACGTAATAGGTAAAACCATAAAAGTAACACGAATGGAGGGCATTAATAATTTAGATAAAGAACCTAAATAAATAACTTTTCCACAAGTATCTAGACTTTGTAATGTTGGAATAGGATCTCCTTTGTAACGAAATTCACTGTCATAATCATCTTCAATAATAAAACGCTGATCTTTCTGATTGACCCAATCTAATAATTTCTGGCGAGCATTGATGGGTAAGACTTCGCCGTAGGGATATTGGTGGGAAGGCGTGAGATACAGCGTATTAATATCTGCTTTATTGATATCAGTCAAATCAATTTGATGAAGATTATTATGTAAAGGCAGCCTTTTTAATGGTTTTTTCAGTGCAGTAAAGAGATCGGCGACTGTATTATAGCCATATTCTTCCATGGCATATTTTACCGGTTGTGTTCCTTGTTCAAATAAGAGATTTAATTGCATTAGACAATTTTCAATACCAGCGGCTAGAACAATTTGTTCCGGTTGGCAAATAAGTCCCCTAGAAGCTTTTAGGTATTCAGCTAAAGCACATCTTAATACCCATTCCCCCTGATTTTCTCCTAATGTTAAAAGTTGTTTATGTTGACGATTGATCAATGTTTTACTTTTTCTCTTCCAGACGTCAAAAGGAAAATGCTCCGTTTCTATCGCATTGGGATTAAAGTTTATTTTATAAGGAATAGGCTGAGTTTCAGAAGTGGCAACTTTGGGTGTAGGTGGAATTTTTATAGGATGGGCGATGTGATTATGTTGATAGCAGACAAAATAACCGCGACGACGTTGAGATTGAACATAACCTTCAGCCATCAGCTGTTCATAAGCTGTTTCAATGGTGTTTTGGCTGATATGTAGGTATTCAGCTAATTTACGTTTAGAGGTGAGCTTTTCATTATAGCCTATATTTTGTGTGTGAATAGCTTCTTTGATTTGTTGATAAAGTTGTCGATAAAGAGGAATCGTATCTTGTTTATTTAAGGTAAAAAATCGGTAATCCATTTAAAACTGACCCTATAAAAATATTAAAAAGTGACCCTTTTCATCATATCTGTTTAGTAGAAAATAGAAAAGCATAAATATTAAACAGGAGAAAGAAATGACGGTAGTAACAGGTAGTGAAACAGTAAAACGTGGCATGGCACAGATGCAAAAAGGCGGTGTCATTATGGATGTGGTTAATGCACAACAGGCTAAAATTGCGCAAGATGCAGGGGCGGTGGCTGTGATGGCATTAGAACGAGTGCCTTCTGATATTCGTAAAGCTGGTGGTGTGGCTCGTATGGCAAATACACGCATTATTGAAGAAGTAATGGATGCAGTATCTATTCCTGTTATGGCAAAAGCACGTATTGGTCATATTACAGAAGCTCGTGTATTAGAATCTATGGGCGTAGATTATATCGATGAAAGTGAAGTTTTAACGCCGGCAGACGAAGAGTTTCATTTGTTAAAAAGTGAATTTACTGTTCCTTTTGTTTGTGGTTGTCGAGATTTAGGAGAGGCGTTACGTCGTATTGGTGAAGGTGCTTCCATGCTAAGAACAAAAGGAGAACCCGGTACGGGGAATATTGTTGAAGCTGTGCGTCATATGCGTAAAGTGAATGCGCAAATCAGAAAAGTCGCTGGTATGCAAAAAGAAGAATTAATGACAGAAGCAAAAAACTTAGGTGCTCCTTTTGAATTGTTGATGCAAGTTAAAGCTTTAGGTAAATTGCCAGTAGTTAATTTTGCCGCTGGTGGCGTGGCGACGCCTGCAGATGCGGCTCTTATGATGGAATTAGGTGCGGATGGTGTTTTTGTAGGATCAGGAATTTTTAAATCAGAAAATCCAGAGAAATTTGCTAATGCTATTGTACAGGCAACAACCTATTATCAAGATTATGCATTAATTGCTCGTTTATCTAAAGATCTCGGTGATCCTATGAAAGGTATTGATATAGCAACCTTGGCAGAGGGTGAAAAAATGCAAAATAGAGGTTGGTAATATGGAACATGATCTATCTCAGTTAATCGTAGGTGTCTTAGCTTTGCAAGGTGCAGTAAGCGAGCATATTGAGCAAATACAAGCACTAGGTGCTCATGCGGTAGCAGTCAAACATAAAGAAGATCTTAATCATATTCACGCGCTGATTTTACCAGGAGGAGAAAGCACTGTTATAGGTAAATTGATGTATAAATATGGATTTATTGAAGCTATTCGAATTTTTGCTCAAACTCACCCTGTTTTAGGGACTTGTGCAGGAATGATTTTATTGGCGAAAAAGATTGAAGGTGGAGCATCTAGCTATTTAAATTTGTTAGATATTAGCGTTAAACGCAACGCATTTGGTCGGCAAAAAGAAAGTTTTCAAAGTGATCTTAAGATAAGAGATATGCAAGAAAGTTTTCCGGCTATTTTTATTCGAGCTCCTTATGTTGAATGGGTGGATAGGCGTAAAGTAGATATATTGGCTAGCATCAATAGCCATCCGGTTTTTGTGCGTCAGGGGCATTTATTTGCCTGTTCATTTCATCCTGAATTAAGTAGGGATAATCGTATTATGAATTATTTTTTGACTTGCCTTTAATGCAGTTCCTTCACTTCTTTATAGATTAAAGCGGTGAAGGAATTTTTATCAAAAAAACTGTTATTGACTGATTTCCACACGAAATTCTGATATAGAAGTATTAGGTATAAGTTGTTTTATACTGAGTTTCTCTTTAGGCCCGATGGTCATATTTCTCCATTCTGAAACGAAAGGGAAAACTTCTAATCCATTTTCTCCATACCAATAGAAACGTAAGCGCAGATGTTGTGCAATTGCCTTCTTATTTTTTATTTCCACCTTAGCATTATTTGTTTCTATACGGGTGTTTATGATCTGAATACGACCAATGAGTACTTCATTTGAAATGATGTATCTATTATTGCTAGTCGTGATGGTACTGGGAGTTTGATAAATCGCACATCCAGTAAGAGAGCCGATCAATAGGGAATAAAAAATCAGTTTTAACATGTTAATCTCGTTTAACCATAGGGCCTAAAGGACGACCGCCGAGTAGGTGCATATGGATATGAAAGACTTCTTGTCCACCATCTTTATTACAGTTAACCACTAGACGATAGCCATCTTCCGCAATACCTTCATTTTTTGCGATGTGTTTTGCAACAGAAAATAGATGCCCTAGCGTTTGTTCATCATCTGGGGTAACATCATTGACCGTTGGAATCAATTTATTGGGAATAATGAGTATATGTGTTGGTGCTTGTGGATTTATATCTCGAAACGCTGTTACGCGATCGTCTTGAAAAATAATATCCGCAGGGATCTCTTTTGCGATGATTTTACTAAAAATAGTTTCTTCTGACATTAGGCTCTCCTTAATATTTAAGTTAATCCAGAATATATCATTAGCATCATAACTGAAAGATAAGGAAATTTCTATGGCACACTTATTGATAAATAATGTAAATATTGTCAATGAAGGCAAAATAATTACTGCAGATGTTCTTATTACAAAGGGGCGCATTAGTCATATTGCCCCTGAGATTATTCCTCTATCTGGTACACGAATTATCAATGCGACAGGAAAATATTTATTGCCAGGAATGATTGATGATCAGGTACATTTTAGAGAACCTGGGATGACGGGGAAAGGGTGTTTTGAAACGGAATCTCGAGCCGCTATTGCTGGTGGGGTGACTAGTTTTATGGATATGCCGAATGTAGATCCACAAACCACAACTATAGAAGCACTTGAGGCTAAGTATCAACGAGCATCTGAAGTCTGTTATGCTAATTATGCTTTTTATTTTGGTGCTACCAATACCAATATTGAGGAGATCCGTAAGTTAAAACCACAACAAGCTTGCGGTGTTAAAGTCTTTATGGGGGCATCAACAGGAAATATGTTGGTGAATAAAAAAGAAGCATTAGAACAAATTTTTAAAGAAAGTCCTATTTTGGTGGCGACGCACTGTGAAGATAGCCTCACGATTGAGCAAAATGAAGAAAAATACAGAGAAAAATACGGTGAAAAGGTGCCAATGAGAGAGCATGCTCAAATCCGTAGTGTTGAAGCTTGTTATAAATCTTCTTCAATGGCCGTTGAATTGGCTAAAAAATACAATACGCGTTTGCATGTATTACATTTAAGCACAAAGAAAGAGTTATCTTTGTTCGATCCGGCTCTAACATTAGAGAAATTGGCAAAGAAAAGAATTACGACTGAAGTTTGTGTACATCATTTATTTTTTAATGATGATGATTATGAGCGTTTAGGTAGCCAAATCAAATGTAACCCATCGGTAAAAAGTCGCGAAAATCAAGAAGCTCTACTAGGCGCTTTAAATCAAGGTATAATTGATGTTATTGCAACAGATCATGCACCTCATACTTGGACTGAAAAACAAGGTACTTATTTTAATACCCCCTCTGGTGTGCCTTTAGTACAACACGCATTGCTTACATCTTTAGAATTTTATCATAAAGGTTTATTAAGTCTTGAAACCATAGTACAAAAATGCGCACATGCGCCTGCACTTATTTTTGATGTAAAAGAGCGTGGTTTTATTCGTGAAGGGTATTGGGCCGATTTGGTTTTAGTGGATTTAAATACATCTTATAGAGTGAATAAAGATAATATTTTATATCAATGTGGATGGACTCCTTTTAATGGTTATGAATTTCAATCAACCATTGATATGACCATTGTTAACGGTCATATCGTATATGAAAAAGGTGAAGTCAATCTAGAGCACTATGCTCAAAGACTTACTTTTAATCGTGATGATTAAATTGCCCGTACGTTTAAAATTGTGGTGATGGAATTGATGCCTCTCTTTTTGATAGATTATTTTTGGGGGAAAGGGGATAAAGTTTTATTTAAATATCATTAATATCAAAAGGTGTGATTTGATAAACCATATTAATAATATTTTTGAACAGTAGGTTAGTATGAGCTCGCCATCTGACTATAGGTTCTTTCTCGGGATCATCATCTTGGTAATAATTTTTAGGCAAATTAATATCAAGCCCTTTTTTTAAATCGCGTTTATATTCTTTGTCTAATGTATATTTATCATATTCACCATGACCCATCATAAAAATACGCTTCATATCTTTTGTAGCCGCAATATGAACACCCGCTTCTTGTGAATAGGCTAATATGTCAACATCTTTTAATTGGGCAATATCTTCCGTTTTTATATAGGTATGGCGAGAATGTGGTGCATAAAAAACATCATCAAAGCCATGAAATAAATAATGTTCAAAAGACGTGATTTTGTGTGGGAACACGCCAAATAATTTTTTAGGTAAGGGATGTTTTTCTAAACCATAAAAGTGATGTAAAGCAGCTTGTGCTCCCCAGCAAATATAGATAGAGGTGGTGGAATTAGTGCGAGTAAATTCTAAGATTTGTTGCATTTCTTGCCAATAATCAACATCTTTAAAGGGAAGATTTTCTACTGGTGCTCCAGTGACGATGATCGCATCATATTTTTTATCTTTGACTTGATTGATCCCTTTATAAAAATGTCGAATATGTTGCATACTGATATTTTTAGGTGTGTAAGAACTCGTGTAAATAAGATCCAGATAAATCTGGATGGGGGAGCCAGAAAGTAATCGAGTAAATTGGGTTTCTGTGGCAATTTTGGTTGGCATTAAATTGACTAATGCAACATTAAGAGGTCGAATATCTTGTTGTTTGGCACGGTCTGTATCCATCACAAGAATATTCTCTTCCTTGAGAATATCTTGAGCAGGCAGACCAGTTGGTATAATCACTGGCATGAAATAACCTTATTATTGGATAGTGTTTAGAGCGTGATTGAGATCGGCGATGATATCTTCTACATTTTCAATACCGACATTTAAACGAATAGCTTCTGGAGGCACACCGGCAGCTGCTAATTCTTCATCATTAAGTTGACGATGGGTTGTGCTTGCTGGGTGTAATAAACAGGTGCGGGCATCGCCAATATGAACGACATTTTTAATCCAACCTAAGGCTTTAGTAAAAGCGAAACCTTGTTCTTTACCTCCCTTGACACCAAATAATAAAATACCGCTATTACCTTTAGGTAAATATTTTTTAGCTAATTCATGGTATTCACTGTCTTTGAGTCCTGGATAATTAACCCAAGTGACACTGGGATGCTGAGCTAAAAATTCAGCTACTTTTTGCGCATTTGCACTGTGACGTTCCATTCTTAAATGTAGAGTCTCTAAACCGCGATTAAAAATGAAGGCATTAAAGGCACTCATTGTACTACCTAAATCACGACCAATATTGGTACGCGCTTTTACTATATAGGCAGCATTACCAAAGGCTTGTGTATAAACAGTACCGTGATAATCAGGATCGGGTTCTGAAAGACAAGGGAATTTTCCAGAGGCAGCCCAATCAAAACGACCACTATCAATGACGACCCCCCCTAGAACACTTCCTTGGCCATCAATATATTTAGATGTGGAGTGAACCACAATATCAACGCCAAAGTCAAAAGGGTGACATAAATAAGGAGAAGGGATGGTATTATCAATAATCAATGGAATATTATTTTGATGGGCCGCTTTGGCAAATTTTTCAAGATCGAGCACATTAGCACCAGGATTACCTAAGGATTCACCAAAAATAGCTTTAGTATTTTCATCTACGAGTGCGCTTATTTCATCGCCACTAGCATTAGGAGAAACAAACTTTGTGTTGATCCCTAGTTTTTTTAGTGTTGAGCCTAAGAGTGTGTGAGTACCACCGTAAAGTGTTTCCGTTGCAATTAAATTATCTCCAGCCTCTAAAATATTTAATACAGCCATAGTGGTTGCTGCTTGTCCTGAAGCTGTTGCGACAGCACCTACACCACCTTCTAATGCTGCTAATTTTCTTTCCAGTACATCAACCGTGGGATTGCTGATACGAGAATACATATAGCCAGTTTTGGTAAGATCAAATAATTCAGCCAAATATTCCGGATCTTGGTATTCGTAGGTAGTGGATTGAACTAAGGGATAGACGCGAGGTTGACCGGGTTCATAAGGTTCTAAAGACTGGACACACGAGGTTTCTAGGGTAAAATTAAATTGATCTTTAATGTCTGTCATTATAAGGATAACTCCTGTTATTATTTTAATAAGACGAAGGTTTGCATTCTGTGTTTGAAATAAATCAGTGTGAATATTGTTGTGTAAACCTCCATAACTATAGGTTTCAACATATCATAAAAGCAAGCTTGCCTAGGTATGGAATATATTTATAGAGGTTAGTGAATTAATTTATACGGCTAGTCAAATTCAGCCCAAATAGGGGCATGATCAGATGGCTTTTCAATAGCTCGCATATCAAAATCTATCCCCGTATTTTTTAATGACTGAGCAAGAGACTCTGTGGCCAATATGACATCAATACGTAGCCCTCTATTTTCTAAATAACCTTTAGAGCGGTAATCAAACCAGGAAAATTTATCATCATCATCTGGATGTTGAAGGCGGAATGTATCCTGAAATCCCCAATCAATAATGTCTTTAAAGAATTGACGTTCTTCTGGTTGGAAAGAGCATTTTCCTGTACGTAGCCAACGTTTTGCATTTTTTTCACCAATACCAATATCTAAATCCAGAGAGGCAATATTGATATCTCCCATAATAATTAGGTTTTGATCCGGGGTACAGTTTGTGTGTAAATGAGTCATCAGATCGGCAAAAAATTTGCGTTTAGCCGGATATTTCGTTTCATGATGGATACTTTCACCCTGAGGGAAATAGCCATTCATGATGGTAATTTCTTTGTCGCCATCTAAAAATGTGCCCATGATCATACGACGTTGAGCATCTTCTACATCTGTATCAAACCCTTTTTGAATACGTATAGGTTCTTTTTTACTCAATAATGCTACACCATAATGTCCTTTTTGGCCATGGTGATAAACGTGATATCCCATTGCTTGCACGGTTTCAAGAGGAAACTGATCATCATGTACTTTAATTTCTTGTAATCCAATTATATCCGGTGAATGTTTATCAATAATGGCCTGTAATTCATGGAATCTTGCGCGTAGCCCATTGATATTAAATGAGATAATTTTCATGTTTTATCCTTTTCTGTAAATGTCGTATTTCATGATAGAGGGATTTGTATCTATTGTCATCTCCCTCTATAAATTATTAGTCAATGATATTGATAGACATAGGGTAAGTACCCTGTCTATCATAAAGGAGGGAAGAAATTAAATAATATCCATAACGGAGAGGAGAGTAAGACCAAAACTACAAGTAAAGACAGACCCTAAACTAGTCGTTGCAATAATATTAGCAGCTAAGATAGCATCCCCACTCATAGTTTTAGCCATGATATAGCTTACAATAGCGGCAGGAGAGGCGCTGAGTAAAAAAATAACGCCAATTTCGAGTTTAGAGAAGCCAAAAAAATAGGCACCGATGGCCATAATCGTCGGTGCAAAAATCAGTTTTGCTGCTGTGGTTGCCCAAGTCAATCCTGCTTTATCATGTAATTGTCTAAAATTTAGGGTACCACCGGTGCAAATAAGTGCCATTGGTAAGGTAATACTGGCAATCATGTTGCCTGTTTTACTCAAAACGAGAGGTAAATGCAGGCCGGAGAGGCTAAAGAGAATACCGCATAAAGAACCCACAATAAGGGGATTAGTGAATACATTTTTGGCAAATTTTATCGTTTTATCTTTTTTATTGGCTGAACCACCTTTAGGTGTGAGTAGAATAACAGCGAGAATGTTGTATAAAATAATAATAAAGCCCGTTAGTAAGGAGCCTATCGCTAAGCCTTCTTCGCCAAAAGCATTATTGATATAGGAAAGACCAATAATAGCTGCATTGGCCCTATATCCGCCATGAATAAAACCTTGTCTATTGATATCATCTGCAATAAATAACTTGCCTAGAAGACAGAGAAGAAGAAAGACGACCAGATTCCCCACTAAGACGAAAAAAATTAAATGGCTACCGTTAAAATGGGATAAATCTACACGGCTAATTCCCATAAAAATAAGAACTGGTAATGTGAATTTAAATACAATTTTAGAGCCCGTATCCATAAAATTTTGATCTATCCAATTAATGCGCTTTAAAACAATGCCAGACATTAATAAGAAGAAGATAGGGCCAGTAACACTAAGTGCAAATAAAAGGTGATTAATAAAATTGAGCATAGGAGCTGTCCATATGTAAAAGTGCTAATGGTATATAAGATAGATATTATAAAAGATAATCGTATTTAAACAAGCTTAGATCCAGTATCAGATCCCATTGCCTTTATCTTGGCTATTATTGTGGATTCATTGTGATATCAAGGGTCACTAATTCTTCTATTTTCGCTACCAGTTCTTCTACTGAATGCTGCCTTGAACGAGCACAAATTTTAGCTTCTTTAGCACAAATAAAACACTGGCGTTTAGGTAAATTTAAGGAAGAACGAGAGATCTGTTTACCACTTGGCGTGACCATATCTATATCCATTAATCGCCCTAGCATGAGATTTTGTTCTAAATCGACGAGCACCGCTTTTAATTTATTGAAATCAGAACAGCCTTTAATGACCCATAATGCCTCTGGACCTGTGGCATTTTCTTCTAATAATATGCTGTCGGTGATATGCCAATTTTGCACTTCCATGGTTTGTATAATGGCTTTGGTTCCACAGTGAAAGATATGTTGTACAATTGAATTATTTTTAATAGGTCCGGGCATATTTATCGTAAAAGAAATCAATGGGAGGTGATAAGTATCTAATAACTGTTGTTGACGCAACACTCTTTTTTCTTTGTTCTCTAAAACTTGTTCAATACCTACAGCTAAATTTTTCATTGAAATACCTTGTGATTAATTACTTACATTAGATGATATAAGCTAATTTATAGTAAAAAGTGTACAACTACCTAATAAAAACCATTTAAACCGTTTATAATTTTAAATTAACTTGAAAACATGACTTGCCTCACTCAATAATATCTCTCCTAAAGTAAGATCGAACACAGTTTCGTAGTCAATAAAAAAATAAGGTATTGTATCATGAAAATCACAAAACCAGCGTTCGCTGGGACATTGGAATCTAGTGATGTACAAGTACGAGTTTCTCCTAATGAATTTGATCAATTAAATATTGAACTAAATAGTGCAGTAAAAGATCAATTCGGTGAGCAAATTCTTGCTGTCGTCAAAGCAGTTTTAGCTAAAATGGAAATCACATCAGCTGATGTGATTGTTGAGGATAAGGGTGCATTAGATTGCGTTATTCGTGCTAGAGTACAAGCTGCGATTCTTCGTTCAATTCAACCTGAAAATATTAATTGGGGGCAACTATAATGATTGCTAATTTAAGACGTAGTATGTTATTTGTTCCTGGTTCTAATGCAGCCATGTTAAGTAATACTTACATTTATGGTGCAGATAGTCTTATGTTTGATTTAGAAGACTCTGTTGCTCACGCAGAAAAAGACACTGCTCGCATGTTGGTATTTAATGCCCTACAAGCACCAATGTATAAAAACATTGAAAAAGTAGTACGTGTTAATGCTCTTGATTCTGAATTCGGAATTAAAGATTTGAATGCTGTTGTTCGTGGCGGTGTAGATATTGTGCGTTTGCCAAAAACAGATTCAGCTGAAGATGTGCATCAAATGGAAGCTGTTATTGAACAAATCGAAAAAGACTGTGGACGTGAAGTTGGCAGTACTATGATGATGGCCGCAGTTGAAAGTGCGAAAGGTATTGTTAATGCCAATGAAATCGCTAATTCATCAAAACGTATTATTGCTATCGCATTAGGTGCTGAAGATTATGTTCAAAACCTAAAAACAAAACGTGATCGCAATGGTGATGGTATCGAATTACTCTTTGCTCGTTGTACTATGTTGCATGCAGCTCGAGCTGCAGGTATCAAAGTTTATGATGCTGTGTTCTCTGATGTTAATAACGAAGAAGGTTTCTTACGTGAAGCTTCACTGATTAAGAAACTTGGTTTTGATGGTAAATCATTGATTAACCCTCGTCAGATCGAATTACTTCACAACTTATATGCACCAACACAAGAAGAAGTGGATTTTGCAAATAAAGTTGTTGCGGCTTATGAAGAAGGTCGTCGTAAAGGCTTAGGTGTTATTTCACTCAACGGTAAAATGATAGATGGTCCACTAGTTGACCAAGCTATGCTTGTCTTAGAACGCGCAAAAAGTGGCATCAAAGAGTAGAGGAAAATATAATGACACAATTAAACACAGAACTTAAGCCATTTGCTGGTGCTTTTAAAACTAATGCTTATTTAGCCGATTCTAAGCAGAAACTTCAACGTAAGCTAACTGCTTCCATTGAAGATGCAATTAAAAAATCAGGTTTGAAAGACGGTATGACGATTTCTTTCCACCATGCCTTCCGTGGCGGTGATAAAGTGATCAACCAAGTGATGGCTGTCATTGCAAAAATGGGATTCAAGGATCTTACTCTTGCTTCTAGCTCTTTAACAAGTTGTCATGCACCTCTTGTTGAACACATCAAAAATGGTGTGGTAACTCAACTTTATACTTCTGGTATTCGTGGTGAGCTAGCTGAGTTTATTTCACATGGTGGAATGAAAAACCCAGTACAAATCCATTCACATGGTGGTCGCGTACATTTAATTCAAAGTGGTGAACTTAATGTTGATGTTGCTTTCCTTGGCGCACCAAGCTGTGATGAATTTGGTAATGCTAATGGTTCACAAGGTAAATCACGTTGTGGCTCACTAGGCTATGCTATGGCAGATGCAAACTATGCAAACTATGTAGTTGTATTAACTGAAGATCTTGTTGCTTTCCCATGCACTCCAGCTTCAATTAAACAAGATCAAGTTGATGCTGTTGTTCTTGTGGATGAAATTGGTGACCCTGCAAAAATTGGTGGTGGCGCAACACGTTTAACTAAGAATCCACGTGAATTGCTTATCGCTAAAAATGCAGCTAATGCTATTGTTAATTCTGGTTTCTTCAATGATGGTTTCTCTATTCAAACTGGTAGTGGCGGTGCATCTCTTGCTGTGACTCGTTTTATTGAAGATAAAATGCGTGCTCAAGGAATTACAGCTTCATTTGGTTTAGGTGGTATCACTTCAACTATGGTGGATCTACATGAAAAAGGTTTAATTAAAACTTTATTTGATGTACAAAGCTTCGATTCTGCAGCAGCAGACTCTATTGCACGTAATCCAAATCACGTTGAAATTACGGCTAATCAATATGCAAATCCATCATCTAAAGGTGCTATGGTTGATCGTCTTGATGTAGTTATTTTAAGTGCATTAGAAATCGATACTAACTTTAATGTTAATGTTATCACAGGTTCTGATGGTGTTATTCGTGGCGCTTCAGGCGGACACAGTGATGCAGCAGAAGCGGCTAACTTAACTGTTATCGTTGCGCCTCTTATTCGTGGTCGTTTACCTACTGTTGTGAATAAAGTGACTAACGTTGTGACTCCTGGTGCAACTATTGATGTATTAGTTACCGATCATGGTACGGCAGTTAACCCTAACAAGCCGGAACTAAAAGCAAGACTTGAAGCGGCAAACTTGAACGTGAAAACAGTTGAAGAATTACAGCAAATGGCTGAAGCTTTAACTGGCGTTCCAGCACCTATTCAATTTACTGATAATGTTGTTGCTCAAGTGCGTTTCAGAGATGGTTCGCTCATCGATACTATTTACCAAGTTAAGTAAATTAGAAAAGAGAGCAATTATCTAAATGATATTGACGAATGTGCTGCCTGTAGCCTTAGATGATCAAGATTTAGAGCAAAGTATTGCTTTATATGCTTATCAAGCGATGATAACTGAGGTACAGCTAACGCCAAAGCCTGGTTTAGTCGATAGGGATAATACAGGTGCACATTCTGATATGGATATAGATACTTTTATCCAAAGTGCGAATAGTATTTTTCCCTTTTTAAAACAATTTATTCAAGAAGGAAAAAAGACTTGTAACGAAATGCCAAAAACGAGTTTTTTGGCATTAAAACGTTTGGGATACCAATGTGAATGTCAAATGTTTACAGCGACATCAGGGATCAATACCCACAAAGGGATGATTTTTGCTTGTGCGTTACTACTCGGCGCTATGGGTAGATTGATTGGTCTTGATCTTCCCCTTACTACCACTAATATTCAAAATCAAATTCGACAACTTTCTGTAGGTTTAGTAAATCAAGATTTAACGCAAATAACCGCTAAGAAAGGTAGTCTCAGTGCTGGAGAAAAACTTTATATTAAATATGGAGTTACTGGTGCAAGAGGTGAAGCCGAATCGGGTTACGATACGCTATTTTCTCATTCATTACCGACCTATCGTTATTTTAAAGGTGTGACTGATGATGATGAGTGTGCCTTACTAATGACATTAGTCTCGATGATGTCGAAGAATCAAGATACTAATTTACTTTCACGAGGTGGTATTACTGCCTTACAATCTGTACAAAATCAAGCAACCTCTCTCTACGATCTTTTTAGCTCAATGTTTCATCCCCATAAACCTAAAGAAAATCTTTTTGTAAAAAGGCAATTGAAACATGAATTAAAAGCCTGGGACTCTCTTTTAATTCATGCTCATCTTAGTCCGGGGGGGAGCGCTGATTTATTGGCTATGACTTGGTTTATGGATAAAGTGATAATTGATTAACAAGCTTTATTGACGCTTTCTTTTATACAATCTTACTGGTCGTCCTACTTTCCCATAATTAATGACAGGTTCAAGATAGCCTGAAGAAATACAATATTCCAAATAGCGTCGTGCTGTTGTTTTACTGATCCCTAATTTTTGTATAACGGCATCAATCTTGACAACATCAAATTCATTTTCAAAAAAATCCTTTACTTTTCTTAGTGCTAGCTCATCAATACCTTTGGGTAATTTGGTCGGTTCTAAAGCATTAGATTGAAAATTTAAAAGTTGATCTACATAACGTTGGCTTGCAAAATCTCGTGCTTCTAATGAGGTTCTATATTGAATATAGCGATCTAAGGAATTACCTAATCTGTCATAAGAAACAGGTTTAAGCAAATAGTCAAAGGCACCGGAACGTACTGCAGTTTGAATAGTTTCTGTATCGGAGGCTGCAGTGATTAATATAAAATCAGGAGGAGATTTTAATGCTAGTAAAGTGGTTAAAATTTCTAATCCTTTACCATCGGGTAGATAATTATCGAGAAGGATTAAATCAGGTTTTAAAATTTTAACCATTTCTTGGGCTTCTGAAATTGTGTGGGCAATGCCAATAGGGTTTAATCTCTTTGAATGTTTTCTTAAAAACATGCTATGAAATTCAGCAATGTTTTGTTCATCTTCTATAATTAAGACGTTATAAATATTTTTCATGAAAGGGCTCCTTTTAGAGGAATATTTTTTTGAGGCGTAATTTTTTTAGGGATGTATATAGCAAATGTGGTACCGCTGTTTTTTTCACTATCGATTTCAATCATACCTTGAGCCGCTGTGATTAATTGATGAACCAGATAAAGACCAATGCCATGTCCTGGTGTTTTTTTATTAGTAAAACCACGGTGAAATATTTTTTCTTCTTGTTCTGGGCTAATACCAGCACCTTCATCGGTTACGATAATGCTCAGTTCTTGATCTGATTCCATCATGAGAAAAGAAACACTCATTCCTTTATTGTTGATGTTGGCTTCAAAAGCGTTACTTAATAAATTTGCGATAATAGTGCCAAGATCATTTTCTGAGATACATAAATTATCATTTTCAAAATAACACATGGGATCAAATTTTAACTCTAAGCCTAATTCAGCAGCACGGCTATATTTTCCAATCAATAACCCCGTAATTATTTTTGAATTAAAATGACGTTGAATAAAATCAATAATAGATTGTTGGCAAGCGGTATTACTGTTAATTAATTCTTTGGCTTTATCATAGTGGCCTATTTGTAATAAACCATTAATGGTGGTTAATTGATTAGCAAATTCATGTTTCACTACACGCAGATTATCTACATATTGTTTGATTTGGGTGAGTTCTTCGTTGAGAAGTCTAACTTCATCCTTAAGTCTAAATGTTAGAACATAACCAATGACTTTCTTGTCTATTTCTAGTTTCATTCGACTAGCAATAAGTTGGGTGTTGTTAATAATCACTAACTCGTCGGTAATATTATCTAAAATATAATCACTGATTAAGAATTTAGTATTATCTATATACTGAGATATTTTTTGCCCGCGCACATAATGTGAGGTGAGTTTCATATTGAATATTTTTCGTGCTCTATTATTGACATTAATAACAGTGCCATCTTGAAAAATAGCGACGATCCCTTCATCAACACTTTGTAATACACTTAATTGAATACGTATCGCAATGGCTAGTTCTTCTGGTTCTAAATTATGCATGCTTCTTTTTATATATCGACTAAATAACCCGGCACCAAAAGAACAAAAAATAATAATACCTATAGCGGTGAGCATAATGGGGGTAATATAACCAGAAAGCCATGCACTTTTATTTTTTAATAAATAACCTACAGATACAACGCCAATGACTTGATGATCTTTATCAAAGATAGGCGCTTTACCTCTAATACCATAGCCTAAACTTCCTGCTCTTGTAGATGCATAGTATTCGCCTTTTTGTATGGCGCGCATACTATCACCACCTTGCATTTTATAGCCAATTTTGTTTTTATCGGGATGAGCTAGGCGAATAATATTTTTATCCCCAATAACAATAAAATCGGCATCTGTTAATTTTTGTAAACGTGAGACTTGTTTTTGTACGCCAGGAGAATAGTGCAGGGCAACCTGTTTTCTGAGTTCTGGATCACTGGCGATTTCACGCGCTTGAACTACGGCTCTTTGTGAGACTTGGTGTACCACTGAATCGGAAAAGATATAGTAGACAACATTAAAAAATGTAACAGTGATAATGATGCTGAAAAAAAAGAGTAAAAACCAAAGTTTTTGACCAAAAGAAAATTTATTTGCTGCGTGTATAGATAGTCTATTTTTCATGGCTGGCGACATAATAAATTCTTGATAAAATCCGATTACAAAAGAGGCAAATAATAACATATTTTTTCATAATAGAGAATAGATGTTATTATTTGTATTGATTTAAAATTAAGTCGTCGCTGTTGCTATAGATACACACTGCAATAAAAAAGCCGAGGAAATGAAGTGTTCCCTCAATAGTTTGACTACCAATTATCGAGAGCCTTTTTTATGTCCAAATATAATGGTGAGTTAAAATTCATTATTGTCCAACAACTCTTAGATGGTACAAATTCTATAGAGCTATCTAGTTTATATTCAATTTCTACAAGGCAAATTAGATATTGGAGTCAAGTATTCGGCTTTAAAAATATAATCAACAAGGTATCGAGGGACTCACTTCTCATACTATAGGACGATATGCTATGAAATCAAAAACTCACATTCATTAAAGGATTTACTCCAAGCGACTAAATTAGCCAAGAGGGTTTTTTTATTATCATGTTCAAGCAAGTCAAAGGCCAATTGCTTATGAGTATGAAATGAATATGATTAAATCTATTTCCCATGCTCACAAGGGGCGCTATGGTTATCGTTGTATTTATTTAGCTTTAAAATGAGAAGGTGTGTATCTAAACCATAAAACAGTTCAAAGACTCATGGACTGAAACAAAGTGTGTTGTGAAAAGGGAACTGCTTAAACAACGCTGTAGCCGAAAACTTTTTTGTCTTATTAAAGACTGAGATGTATCATTCTCAACACATCAAAGATGCTGATGAACTGATAGTAAAGATTAATGAATATATAAAATACTATAATACACAAAGAATTAAAGTAAAATTAAAAAGCCTGACTTTAATAGAATATTGAAATCAGGCCTTATTAACTTAACCACTGAACTTAAAAGTGTTCAACTATTGGAGGTCACTTCAGAAAACCGGCTTAAATTGATGTTTAGTTGAAAGATTTAACTTAGTATTTCTTCAATGGTAATATAATCGCCGACATGTCCTGTCATTTTTTCTGCGTCTGTGTTAACTGGTAGCGTTTTCTTACCTGGTCTCCAACCTGCAGGGCAAACTTCACCTGTAGCAGAGGCATGTTGCCAAGCTTCTATTTGACGTAAAAATTCATTTACATTACGACCAACGGAATCTGCTTGTACTTCTTGAGCAACACAAATACCATCAGGATTGAATAGGAAACGTCCACGTAAAGCAACACCCTCTTCTTCAATTAACACACCAAAGCTACGGCTGACTTCTTGCGTGGTATCAGCACCCATGGTTAATTTAAGTCCTGCTAGAACAGGCTCTGTTTCAACAAAACGTTTATGAGAGAATTTAGAATCCACAGAAACGGGTAGTACCTCTACACCTAATTTTTGAAATTCGTCGTATTTAGCATTCATTGCCGCAATTTCAGTGGGACAAACAAAGGTGAAATCTGCAGGGTAAAAGCAAATAGCAACCCATTTCCCTTTATAATCATCACTGGAAACAGTGACATAATGTCCAGTTTTTGCATCATAAGCCGCCATTTTAAATTCAGGCATGATATCTCTTACCATTGATGAACTCATTGTTTTTTTCTCCTCGATAATAGTGTTTTCAGGATTAGATGGTGTGTTTTTTCTAGGCATTCTTGGTTTAAGTCCTACATCACAACTCATTATAATCTCCTATTAAGTTATGCAGATGCTTTAATATTAGAATTAACTAATATTTATATTAGAGTAATCTAATATAAAAATATATCAAGTTGAATATTTCAATTATGCTGATAGAAAAAATCGATTAATCTGTATTTAAATTAGATATTGATTGATAAAATCTAGTTAAAATAAGATATAGTTTTATAAAAAGGGATTAAGTGGGTCAATCAGATAGGAGGGTGTAGTGCTAACAATATTGTGATTAATTCAACGTTATGACAATGCTAACCAGTTTTTGAAGATAAGATCATTTTGCTTAAATTCTGTTAGGCTAGTGGCTGTTTGACAATGATTTTCCGTAAATTGTGGATCTTTTTGTTTGGCTGTTTGTGCAAATTCGAATACATTTTCATACATAAAGTCGGGATGAAATTGTATTCCCCATATATTTTTTCCTTTGACTTGAAAACTGTGGATGGCACAACGATCCGAATGAGCTAGGACTTCAAAGTGATCATCTAAATCAAAGACTTCATCGTAATGATAAACGGCGGCTTTAAGATGGTGGAGATGGCTAAAAATATTATTCGGCGTATGTATTATTTGTGTCCAACCTATTTCGGGGGTTGCTGATTTACGCACATGATTTTTACCTACTAGATATCGAATAAGAAACTGATGTCCAAAGCAGACACCTAAAATCGACTTTTGTGCGGTGATAAAATGACTCATGATGCGATCTAAATCTGCATACCATGGGAGCTCATCCATTGCACTTTGTGTTGATCCTGAAATAAGCAGATGGGTGTAATAATGAAAATCAACAGCTTGGTGGAGTTCATTGAGGTGGATAGTGTTATAGGGTACTTTATTTAGTGTGAATACCTGTGAAATTCTGTTATTAAAACTATACTTCAATGCACTTTCTGCCAAAAGGTTAAGTACTAAAACTCGTTTATTACACATAATTACCACCTTTAATATCTTATCTAGCTAATAGAAAATGACACTATGTAGACTAAATTATTATCAAAACGTGTAAAAATCAAGCCATTCTCTTTAACCAGATGACAAAAAAGGCTGGCAGATAAATTCTGTCAGCCTTTTTATATTGATGGGGTAAATTAAAGCACACCCATACCTTCTAGTAAAGACCACCATGGGAATCCGATAAAGATAATCATAAGTAGAGATATAATAGCAACGATACCACCTGTAATCCACCATGATTTCATATCATTATAGCCTTGACCAAAAATAGGTGCAGCAGGACCTGATCCATAATGTGTAAGCGCACCACCGAAACAGTTAGTGATAAGTAGACCTAAACCTAAATCATAAGGATTTGCGCCTGCAGCAACACCAACGGCGGCAAAAACAGGGAACATAGACGCAGTATAAGCACCACCTGAAGCAAAGAAATAACGGACAGCAACACTTAAGACAAGAATCAGTATGGTAACAAAGGTTTGATGACCATCACCTACATTAATTATTTGGCCCATCACATCAGATAACCATATAAAAAATTGTGCTTGTTTTAATACAGAAGCTAAACCAAGTAATCCGCCGTACCAAATCAATGTGCTCCAAGCACTTTTCTTTGCCAATAAATCATCCCAAGTAACCACTGAGGTCATCACAAGAAGAGGCATAATGGCAATGGCAACTGTTGATGATTTTAAATTTAGCGCTGCACCAAACATCCAGGAAAGAATAGCGATGAAGAAGATAACCAATAAAGATTTTTCTGCTTTGGTCATGGCGCCCATTGCTGCCAATCCGTCACGTGCGATAGTTTTATTATCAATTTCCTTTAGTTCTGGTTTATTTAATATATAAGTAACAAAAGGAATAATGATAAGAGAAGCAAATCCAGGTGCACAAGCTGCCATGAACCACTGAGTCCATGTAAGATCAAAGTGTAAAATGGGTTTTAAAAATTCAAGTGCAACCGCATTGGTCGCCATAGCCGTAAAGGTAATATATCCTGTTGTTTTCACTACCATATAAGTATTAACCATTAAATATTGGCCAATGCGTTTAGGGTGATTTTTAGGAGTAGAGCCTAATGTAACTGCAATAGAATCCATAATTGGCATCATAATACCTGCGCCACGAGCTGTAATAGAGGGCATGGCAGGGGAAATGATAAGATCCAATAAAGCGTTAACATAGCCTAAGCGTAACGAAGTATGACCTAAGCTACCAATCAGTTTATAGGCAATACGTTTACCTAATCCCGTAGTAACAAAAGCAGTACTTAGGGTAAATGCGGCAAAAACTAACCAGGTGGTTCCGGATTTATAGCCATCTAGCACTGCTTTTTGGCTTAAATGAATAATAGAACCATCAGCCATTACTTGAGCTGGAGTATTAGCAATAATAATACCAGATACGGCTACAGCGGTAAGTAATACTACCGGTTGCGGAAATGGTTTTAAAATAATTGCAATAATTGTACCTATATAGATACCGATAAGATGCCAACCAATAACGGATAGACCATCTGGAGCAGAGAATAAATAGGTAAGTATTGGGCATGCCAAAATAATGACATAATGCAGGCAATTTTTAACCTTCATATTATAAGCCTTTTATGTGTTTATGTGTGTTTATGAGGATGATTGATACCTTCGAGTATCGAGGAGGAAACTTAGCACATAATGACTTGTATTTACTCTAATTTAAAAAGTTTATATAACTAAAAAAATAGGATTTAAAGTTTAAAAGAAGGATATACTGGGATATTTTTAGTATTTTTCACTAAAATAGTCATAATAAATAGTATGAAAATGAGAATCAATATTAACATAAATAAAAAAAAGGACCAACATTAGTTGATCCTTTTTATAAACAGTCTAGGAAATATTAACCGGTAAATATACCGAATAATACACTTGCGATAACTAGAATAATACCGCCACCTAAACGAGATGATATTTGAGCATAAGAAATAAGACTCATACGATCAGCTGCTGCAAGTACTTCTAAATCTCCTGAACCACCACGGTTAGCCATACAAAGACCTGCTGTAATAGAAGATTCGATAGGGTAGAAGCCCATTGCCCAACCGCCTAGAGAGGCACCTATAATCGCACCAACAACAATCATGGAAGCAAGAATAAGGTTAGTAAAGTTAATGGCTGCAATTACTTCACCAAGGTTTGTATAAGCAATACCCACACCAACCATCAGTACCCATAGTAATTGTTTAGTGAAGAAAGTAGATAGACGTTTTGCCCCTTCTTTGATTTCATCAGAACACCAACCCAATCCGTTAATGATAGCAATAATAATAACCATATAAGCAAAAGTATGGATTTTAACATCACCAAATCCAGGTAGGATTTTTTTAGAAAGTGCGTAAGAAATAGTATAGATACAAACTGAAATCATAAGACCAATAGCGATTTCACGTGGAGTAATAGCAACTTCTTTATCTGGGCTGACATTAAATGCAGCTTTATTGCGAATAAGTTCACCATTACCAGTTAATGCTGGCATTTTTTTACCTATGGTATTAAGTACCGCAGCACAGATGATAGCAACAACGTTAGCAATAGTAAGAATAGCAATAGCAACAGAGTAATAAGTTTCAGTAGAACCGCCAGTTACAGAGTGATAAATTTCTGATAGAGGGATCGCACCAGCACCGTTACCACCACCCATAATTGGAAGTACGTATAGCATCATAATATCTTTAATAGAAATACCGAACATCATACCACCTAAAATACCTAGTACAGAAGCACCTATAACAGCTGCAAGGATAGTTGGGATATAACCGATTAAAGAACGTAATAAAAGTTTACGGTTTACAGAAAGAATAGATCCTGTGATTAATACCGCAATAAAAAGGTCTAAAAATTTGGTTTTCTTCATTACGTCAGAAACAGTACTGATTTCGCGATCAGTTAACCAGCCTAAGTACACAAAAAGTGCAGCGCCTAAGAAGATCATAACGGGTGCGCCACCAATATACTTATTAAATATAGGTAGACGTTTACCAATTTCACCGAAAAAAGCCCCTACGACAAACATAAAGGCAAAGCCACCTACAACGTTTTTAGGTAAGATATCAAAAAAGTGAGCGGTAAGAATAACGGCAACAAAAAAGGCATATAAGCCAATTGGTAAGCCGAAGAATCTAAAATCCTTCCAGGAAGTAGCATTGACTTCAGGTGTGTTAGACATAGTGTAATCCTCTTGATTAAATATTAAATTAAAGTTGGGCCTAGCTTATAAGAAATCTCTTATTATTTATGCGAAGTATCTCTATTTAAAAATAAGATTAAATAAGCCTATAAAGTTTAAAAGGATTAAATTAATAAAGGGGTGATTTGTCAGTACACAATCTTTAGAATTTGTACTTAATTGCATTTTATTTTTGGATAAATCATCATGACTGAGCTGAAGTTACAAACCTATAGAATGGATCAAAGTGCACCTATGGGGCAGATTCGTGCTTTTTTAGCACAACAAAATTTAGGTATAGATCCTGATGTAACCCTATTTGATGTGATTTGGGATGCAGATAAAATAGTGGCTTGCGGTGGCTTGGCTGATAATGTTTTAAAATCTATTGCAGTAGATGAAACCTATCAAGGACAAGGGCTGTCGTTAAAGTTATTAACTGATTTAACTAACCAAGCTTATTCTCAAGGCTTATTTCATCTTTTTATCTATACGAAACCTCGAAATACTAAATTATTTACTCAAGCTGGTTTTCACCCTTTGGTGTCTTTTGCTGATAAAGTCGTGTTAATGGAGAACAGTAGTACGAGATTAAAAAAATATTGCCAATATTTATCTGGATTTCGTCACTCAGGCGATAAAATTGGTGGTATAGTGATGAATGCAAATCCTTTTACTTTGGGTCATCAATATTTACTTGAGCAGGTTTCAAAACAAGTTGATTGGTTACACTTAATTGTAGTGAAAGAAGATAAGTCTTATTTTTCTTTTTCTGATCGTTTCGCTATGATACAACAAGGATGTGCCCATATTCATAATATAACAGTGCACTCCGGTTCCGATTATGTGATATCTCGTGCTACTTTCCCTAGTTATTTTTTAAAAGATGAACAAATTATTAACTCTAGTCACACTGCTATTGATTTACAGTTATTTAGAAATTATATCGCACCAGCTTTAGGTATTACTCATCGTTTTGCTGGCAGTGAACCTACTGATATAACCACCCGTTTTTATAATGAACAAATGCAATTTTGGTTACAAACACCTAAGTTAACTTCTCCTGCTATAGAATTTGTTGAATTACCACGTACAGCTATCAATGATCGCGCTATTTCAGCATCTTTAGTGCGTCGTTATCTACAGGAAAAAAAATGGGATAAAGTAAAAGCCTTAGTGCCAGAAACGACTTATCTCTATATACAAAAATTACATCAGAGTATATAAAGAAAATTCCATAATTAGGTGATGATTTAGGGGATAAGATAGAAAACTTCAATAACCTTGATCACATCAAAGAAATATAAGAAATACATGTAATATAGGTCGATTTGTGGTAATAGTAGAGCTGTATTTCTCGCTAAAGAAAAAGGCTCTAATTATGGATGATTCTCTATTACCCAATGTTATTAATTTTCTCTCTCAGACTGATCCATTTGATAATTTACCATCTTCCCTTTTGCAAGATATTGTGCCCGTTGTGCAGATTTCATATCTTAAAAAAGACGATTGCTTATACAATAAAAAAAAGGTAAATGATCGTTTACTCTATGTGATCCGAATGGGGGCGGTAGAACAAAGAACCGTGGATAACAAGCTCAGAGCGCAGTTAGAAACGGGGGATCTTTTTGGCTTTGGATGGCTGACTTCAGATACCGAAGAGGACGAATATTATAGTGTTACAGCATTAGAAAATACCTTGCTTTATGCTATTCCACATTGTGAACTTATGAAATTATTGTCAAAAAATCCTGAGTTTGCTCCTCTTTTTGCTGCCCATTCCCGTATTCGTTTAAAACAAGCGATTTCCGTTAAATGGTCAGCAGAAGAGAAAGGTATTTATGTAAAAGAAGTAAAAGATATTGCTAATACTCGTGTAGTGTCGGTCAATATTAATGATTCTATACAAGATGTAGCGTTAAAAATGCGAGCTCAACATAGATCTTCTGCTGTAGTCATGGATAGTGAGCGGTTGGTGGGTATTGTAAATGATAGGGATATGACTAAACGTGTGGTAGCGGTAGGTTATGATGTTTCTTTACCTATAAAGGAAATTATGACTTATTATCCGATCACTCTAGCTCCTCAGGATCTGGTATTAAAAGCAGTGACGTTGATGATGCGCTATTGTGTGCAGAGTTTACCTATTGTACAAGAAGGCAAAGTGCTCGGTATTTTATCGTCCACAGATTTGATACAGAATAATAATATGCAAGCAATTTATCTTCTGAATGCGATTTCACAAGCTCAATGTTTGGAAGATTTACAGCAATTAGTGGTGCAGCGACAAGCCATTTTTGATGCTTTAGTAGATGGTGATGTTAGTTATAATATGATTGCTGAAATTATGACCATGATTTTAGACGCTTATTCTGTGCGTTTATTAGAATTAGCCGAAGTAAAATATGGCTCCGCACCTTGTGAATATGTATGGATGGCAGCCGGTTCCCAAGCAAGGCGAGAAATTTTACCTAATTCAGACCAAGATAATGCCTTGATTGTCGCTCGCCCTTTGGATATTCAAGAGCGCCAATATTTTGCTCAGTTAACTACTTTTGTTAACCATGGTTTGGCTGACTGTGGCTATATTTTATGTAATGGTGGCTATATGGCATCTAATCCGCGGTGGAGTCAACCTTTAACGCAATGGAAAGCCTATTATAAACAATGGATTTTTTCTGTTGATGAAGAGTCTTTACTACATGCAACGGTTTTTTTGGATACTCGTTATATTTATGGTGATGAAGATTTATTTAATCAGTTGAATTTATATCTGAATTCATTAATTATTGATAATCATCATTTTTTAGCGCTGTTGGTAGCAAATTCCTTGAGAGTAAGACCTCCGTTGAATATATTTAGAAATTTCGTATTAATTCGAGATGGAAAACACCAAAATCAATTGGATTTGAAAAAACGCAGTGTTTCTCTTTTGGTCGATTTAGCCCGTGTATATGTGCTCGCTGCGGGAGAAACTAAAGTGACCAACACGCTAGATAGATTTGCTTATGCGAAACAACAGGGTATCATTAATGAAAACACCTATGCAGATGTGGTAGGTGCGTATCAATTTATTTCACATGTTCGAGCAAAATACCAACTATCTGCCGATAATGAAGGGCATGATTTTGATAATCATATTGCACCAGATAAATTAACTCAATTTGAACGTAATCATTTAAAAGAGGCTTTTCTTATTATTAATCAATTACAAGAGGTTGCTCAGATGCGTTTTTCATCGAGGGGAATATTAAGGTAATGAAGTACCTACGTCAATTTTTCCATCCTATATTAAAAATGGAACGTAAAAGAAGTAAATGCGCGAACTCAGCTTCTTTCCCAAAAGCTTTGTATCCTATTGTTTCTGCGCCTTTCCCTCCTTTAGAAACCCCAGTATTAGACGTGGATTATTTATGTATTGATTTTGAAACTACGGGATTAAATCCATTAATTGATCAGATTTTAAGTATTGGTATGGTGGAGATTTATAAGGGATTTATTAATCTAAAAACAGCCGAACACTTTTATATAAAAGGTGATCAGCAGGTGAATGAGGAAACGGCCATCATTAATCATATCGTTCCTGAATTATTAAAGGAAGGGAATGATTTAGATACCGTTTTGAATCATCTTTTTACACGAATGCATAATAAAGTTATTTTGGTACATGGATTAAATATAGAGCAACGTTTTTTGCGTCATTATATTTTAAGAAAATATAATATAGATAGCATTCCTTGGTTATGGGTAGATACATTAAGAATTGAACGTTCTTTATTCGATAATCAGCAAATACAATATGGGCCATCACCTTCTTATCAACTCAATAAAGTACGTAAAGATTATGGTTTGCCTGATTATTCCGGACATAATGCTCTAATTGATGCGGTATCAACGGCAGAGCTTTTTTTAGCTCAGCATGCAAAAGTTTATGGGAAAAATGAGAAACAGCCCTATGAAGAGATTATAAAACGTTCTTATTAGTGCTATAATCCGCCGCACTACGCCATACTCGCGTTATTTAATATATAAACATGGAGAAAAACTTTGCAATTTAAAGACTTACCTATTGATAAAAGATTAATGAAACCCTTAGTGCATAAGGGATTTGATGTGGCGACTGAAATTCAAGAATTAGCCATTCCCGTTGCTATTGCTGGTAAAGATTTAATTGCATCTTCAAAAACAGGATCAGGTAAAACACTGGCATATTTATTACCTACGATCCATCGTTTGTATCGCACTAAATCTTTTAGTAAAAGAGATCCTCGCGTGCTCATCCTTACCCCTACAAGAGAATTAGCTAAACAGGTTTATTCTGAACTCAAGCAGCTGGTGGCTCATTTGAAGGTAGAGATAGCACTGGTTGTGGGAGGCGAAAATTTTAATGATCAGGCTAAATCTTTTCGTCGAAATCCGACGGTGATAGTCGCAACTCCCGGGAGAATGGCAGATCATATGGCACATCGACATCTTTTTCTAGGATCATTAGAATTGTTAATTCTAGATGAAGCCGATCGTATGTTAGATCTTGGTTTTGCAGAGCAACTTCGTTATATCAATAATGTGGCCGATCATCGTCGTCGTCAAACCTTGCTTTTTTCTGCTACTTTAGATCATACACAACTGAATGGCTTGACGAAAGAACTCTTAAAAGATCCTAAACGTATTGCAGTGGGTGCAGCTAATACCGAACATACAGATATCAAACAATCTTTTTATCTATGTGACCATTTAGATCATAAAGAAGCGATTTTAGATAAATTAATTGCAGATGCTGAATATAATCAGATGATTATATTTACAGCAACCAGACATGATACCCAACGCCTTACCGACAAGCTGAATGAACGAAATTTAAAAGCGATTGCATTAAGTGGTGATTTATCTCAAGCAGAACGTAATAAAATTATGAATCAGTTTGAGCGTAAAATTTATCTTATTTTAGTCACTACTGATATTGCATCTCGGGGATTGGATATACGTAATGTATCCCACGTCATTAATTTTGATATGCCAAAACATGCTGAAGAGTATGTTCACCGTATTGGACGTACAGGTCGTGCAGGAGAAAAAGGGGAAGCATTTTCTTTGGTCGGACCTAAAGATTGGGTGAGTTTTAAAGCGGTTGAATCTTTTTTACAACAGCCACTTTCTTTTTCTAGTTTGGAAGGATTGAAAGGTAAATTTAAAGGCTTAAGTCCTAAAGTTAAAAAAACGATTAAGCATCATTCGTTGAATAAAAAAGGATTGGATCCCGTTAAAAATAAAAAAACTGAGAAGAAACGTACCTACAACAAACATTTCTATGAAAATCAAGAAGTGGGCGATAAGGTCTTTATTCCAAAGAAAAAGGAAAGTTAATATTTTATTGTATAGATATGCTGCTTTGTTTATTGAAGGTTATCAAAAAACAAAGTTTTTATTATTACACAGGGATGTATTGAATTTTAAATACTTCTTTTTTATGGGGTATTTATTTTTCTCTGCAGGTGTTGGAGCCACATCTGTATCCTCTCAAGGTTCATTTATTCCTAATACTGCTGCGACTACTATTGATAGCATTTTATCTCACCGATATACGCATAGATTTGAACAATTGTTTAAACAGAAATCCTTAACTTTTCCGCCGAAAAAAATGTTGTTTATTGGTATGAAACTAGATAAAAAGCTAGAGATTTGGGTGCAAGAAAAAAGCAAATGGATTCATTTAAATACCTATCCTATCCTTAAAAGCAGTGGCAGCTTAGGTCCGAAAAGAAGATCTGGTGATTTTCAAATTCCAGAAGGATTTTATCGTATTTCTGCACTAAACCCTTACAGCCATTATCATTTATCAATGAAAATTAATTACCCTAATGCTTTTGATAAAAAATGGGCCCTATTTGAAAATAGGAAACATTTAGGCGGTGATATTTTTATTCATGGTAGTGATAGATCTATAGGTTGTATTGCTTTAGGTGATCATAATATAGAAGAAGTTTATTTTTTAGCTTCGAGTATGCCTCAATTGGATATTGATGTGATTCTGCTTCCCTATGATCCGCAAAAAGTCGCTTTAAAACCAATGAATCCACAAAGTAATACCTTATGGATTAAATACCTATATCTGCAATTACAAGAAAAAACGCAACGTATTCGTGGATATTAACTTCTTAGTTAATATGACTTGCGAGCATATAATCTTGGATAATTTTGGCGACACCATTTTCTTGATTAGAGACCGTGACTAAATCTGCAATATTTTTTGTTGCGGGAGTAGCATTTCCCATAGCAACCCCCAATCCTGCAAATTCAAGCATATGATGATCATTTTCGGCATCTCCCATACAAATAACATTTTGTGGTTCTAAATGTAAATGTTGGGTTAATGCTTGAATACCCGTTCCTTTATTGGCTTTTTTATGGATAAATTCTAGAAAATGAGTTGCACTTCGCACTATGGTAAAATCTGCATATAAACCTTGATCTAAGCGTTCTGTCGCCAGATCTAGCTTCTTGGCGTCATCTACCATCATTACTTTAATAATAGGTTCATTATCATCTAGTTGAGAAAAATCTAAGCGGGTAATGTCAATACCATTAATATCAGATTCGATTTGTGTGTAAGGGTTGTTTTGGGGGGTAATTAGCCCTCTTTTGGGAGAAAAAGCGTGGACAAAAACACCTAATTTTTGGGCATAAAAAGCCACTTGTTTTGCTTGTTTTCCTGTTAGGGTAAAGGCGCAAATAATTTCTTGTGTACCTATATTTTGTACAAGAGAACCATTGTAGCAAAGAAGATAATCATTGTTAGTGTTCATGTCTAGTGTATTTAAATGGCGTTGCATTCCTTCAGGGGGACGCCCAGATGCCAATACAACTGTGACACCTTGTTGTTTTGCACGAAGGATGGTTTGTCTATTTTCTTGGCTAATTTCATGCTCATTATTTAATAATGTGCCATCCATATCCAGAGCGATCAGTTTGTAATTTGACATATTTTTCTCTCGTATTGATATAATAAAAAGCAGGTTTAGGCTTCTTTTTCTTGTTGGGTCAATAAATATTGATGTAAATTATATGTGCTTTGAAATATTGTATCTAATTGGTAAATCAGCATTTTTGCTGTATGGGTGGTGACTAATGGATCTTGAAATACATCGTCGCTAAACTCGAGTCTATGGTTTGGATCTTCAACTAGAGTGAGTAAGAAATCCAGATAACGATGTATTTGAGTATGTTTCTGACTGACTAATAGATAATCCATATCGTTTTTGAGTTGAGTTCTATGTGCGCCCATAGCGGAAATATAGTTTAAGATCGTATGATTAAACTGAGAAAATTGATAATTTTGCTGTAAATTAGTTCTATATCGCAGTGGCTCAGATTCTATTTCTGATAATAAGGTAGAGAGTGCAGCATCTTTCATATGAGCTTCTCGACGGGCGATACGATAGGTTAAATTATCTCTTTTTCCAATACGATACTGCACAATAATTTGTGCTAAATAGCGTTGATTAGCTTTGATAGCTTGACAGATTGTTTCTGTTTGGCGAGAAGAAGCCCAATCAGGAAAGAGAACACTGACATTGACCACCGCAATAAGGCAGCCCAATAAGGTATCACCTAAACGTGGTAAAATCACATTGAAACCTAGTCCAAATTGGTTGAAACAAAATAAAACCAATAAGGTGATAGCTGCTGTAGCTACGGTATAACGTTGATTTTTAGTCGCAAAGAAGATCACCCCAGCCACAATAATGAGCATTACTTGAGATTGAAGATCGACAAATAAAGACAACAAAATACTGCCTAAGACCAAACCTATAATAGTACCAATAATTCTTTGGCCTAGAATCATACGCGTGGAACTAAAGCTTGGACGACAAACAAATAAGGTGGTGAGCATAATCCAATAACCATTATGGATATGAAATAGTTGAATAATAGCGTAGCCAAGACATATTCCTAAAGAGAGACGTAGTGCATGTCTAAATAGTGGTGATTTTAACGTACTATGTTGACATACTCGATCCCACATTTGTCGGAAAGTAGTGGCATCATTGGTTGCTAACTCACTTTCTAGCATAATATTAATATCTGCATTATCAACAGACAAACGTACTAAACGTTGATTAATTTTAATTAAATTATGTAACAAATAATCTAAATGGGGGAGATAAGCTCGGTATCGGCCATCGTCATGTTCTTGTATATATTGTATCGATTTTTGTGCTTCTTCTAAGGCTCGCTGAATACGAATATTATGCTGATAAGTGGTACCGCTAATAATGTGCTGGGCCAAGGTTAAGCAGGCTTTCCCCTGTAAGTACATAATACGTTGGAATCGAAATAAAAGATCACTACGAGGAAAAGCTTCTGACATTTCTTCATAATTGAGATGTGAAGAACTACTTCTTTCATGAATATCTTGAATTAAAAAGAAAGTTTTTAATAGATATTTATATTCGAGTTTTTTTCTACAATCTTTTCGATGGGCTAAACTTAATTGAGCTTCATTTAACGCATTCACTAATGTAGCATTTTGTTTTGTGGCGACCAGTCGGCGTTGATGAAGATCATAGTCGGGGATAGGGATGAAAAGTTCGCTTTTATATAAAAGGTAATCCCCTAGATCAGAAAGGATCATCGATATACTTCGACGCACTGGATACAAAGGCCAAGCCCATTCCCAAAATAAGGCAACAAGAGCATACCAAAAGATACCACAAAGTAAAAATATAGGTTGAAACCAAAAAGAAGGACTTGTGGCATAACCAATCATCGTATAGATAGCAAGTAAAATAGATGAGAAAGCGATACTTGCATAACGAGGCCCTATAGCACCTAACATGATAAAGCTCATGCTAAAGAGGAATAAGCCACTACCAAATAAAATAGGGTAGTTGAAGAGAACCTGTGTCGTAATGGACGCTATGGTAGAACAAATGAATACCATCACAAAGGATTTTGTTTTACCTACAAGGTTATCATCTGTTTCTGATAAAGCAGAAGCAATAACGCCCAATACAAGTGGAATAATACAAGTATTGTTTTTAGAGAACCAAGCAGGTAATACGACACCACATAAAGCGATGAGTAGTTTTATGCTATAATTTATGCGAGGATTTCCCCAGCAATTGGTAATAACACCCCAAAACTGTTGCATGATATATCTTACCTATTTTTCCCCACCAGCTTCATGAAACCAATCATAAAGATGCTGATATAAATTACCTAATTCATCGGGCCCAATAATCGCCAGTCCCAGATCATTAGCGCGGTTGAGATCATAATATTTTAATGGTCTAAAGCTAACGAGCATAGCTCTTGCTTGAAGGCCACCAAGAAGATCTCTTAACGTATCTAATTTATATAGGGTGTCATCACCATCTTGACTCATTCCTTTGGTTTTACATTCAATAATATGGAGTTTGTTATTCACAATACAGGTGACATCAAGTTCATTCTTGACTTCTTGATCAGCAATTTTTCGATGTACTTGGATACCTTGTGAATAATCTTGAATGGTGGGCATATTGGCTTTGATTTTACGGACAGTATTATTGACTAAGACTTCTAGCCATTCGCCATTAGAGAAGCGTCTTGCTTGCTCATGAGCAAAAGTTAGCACCCCATTTTCATATTTAGCGAGATCAACAGATTGCAGATCATCTAATAAAATGCCTAATTCTCGATAAGATTGTTGTTTTTCAGATAGGGCAACATCTAGACGTTGTTCTTTCCGGCAAGTAGTAGCTAAATAGTTTAGGGTAGCCAGTCCTGGGCCTAATTCTAAGGCTGATTGTGCCCATTTATGCCCAAGATTACTTAATTTATCATCAAGCGCTCGTGTGATAGTGAGATCAGTAAATTCACTACGTGCACCAAAAATGGCTAAATAATCAGCTAATTTGATTTTATCATGTACTTGATGTTCTTCTTTTTCAGGATAAAGCCAACAGAGGCGATCACTAAAAGGTTCAATGACATAGATGGGCCAATTAAAACTACGAAAGACTTCGTAAATAGAAAGTAGACGATGTTTCAAACCACAACTAGCGTTATAAAGTATAGTTCCTTTTTCTTTAGAAAGTCGTGTTGCTAGTTCAAAGACGCGATTTCTAATTTGACGTGTTGAGACGACATCAGGAATAGTAAAAAATTCTGTGGTGATATTTCTTTCATTAAGAATAGTGGCCAGACGTTGATATTGTTCTGTATCATTATCGACACCAATAAAAATCATGCGATCACTTGGAATAGACTCATCTAGTAAAGGTGTAATTAACCGAACGGGATCTTGGTCGAGTAGACCAATATGTGTTGTATACATTTTATTCCCCTCTTCTGTGTAAGAATTCGTGGCGAGTGGCAATGTTTTTCTTAAATACACCGCCTAGCGCTGTTGTTGTTGTGTCACTGGTTGCATCCATGACACCGCGAGATTTCACACAATAGTGTGTGGCATGGATAGTAACTGCCACATCTTGGGTTTCAACTAAAGTTTGTAATGCCACGAGAATTTGTTGTGTAAGACGTTCTTGTACTTGAGGGCGTTGGGTAAAAAAACGTACAATACGGTTGATCTTAGACAGACCTATTATTTTATTTTTAGGCAGATATGCTACATCAGCAAATCCGTCAATAGTAACAAAATGATGTTCACAAGTACTGGTCAAGGAAATATCTTGGACTTTCACCATTTCGCTGACATGCATTTTATTATCAATCAGGGTGATTTTAGGAAAATGGGTATAATCTAATCCAGAAAAAATTTCATCCACATACATTTTAGCGATTCTAAAGGGGGTTTTTTCAAGGCTATCATCACTAAGATCTAGATTAAGAATAGACAAAATTTCATGAAAATGTGTTTCAATTAGTGCTTTTTTTTCATCAGCCGTGAGATGGGTATATTGATTATCTACCGTAGGGGTTTCTAACCCTTGTAATTCTAATGCATGTTTGACTTTTAATGCAGACTCACTTAATGACATAATATTATCCTCTTTTTTGATGCGCTAACCATATCAAACTTTAGATCATCTTGGAAGTTGGTTTTACTTTCCCAAGAAGGAAAGTAATGAGAAAAGAGATATTATCTGATCTAATAGGTTCATTTAAAGTATAAGCAGAAGAAAAGACGCTCAGCTTTATCTTTAGTTGTCCCATACATAGTATATAGGAAGAAACATGGAGACCGGTTTTTTATTAACTAAACAGAGTTACCATAAATATGGACAGTCTATTATAAGCCTATGGGTAAAAACACAAAATGGCCCAGTGAAGCTGTTAATCTATAATGAACCTTATGTTTGTTTTATGGCATCTAAGGATGTCGCAAAATTAAAAAAACTTTGTAAACAAGAAAAAATAGAGATTGTGTTTAAAGCCGTCCCGCTTAAAACTTTTTCTTATACATGGGTTAATGCTTGTTACCTATCCTCTTTTTATAATATGAAAAGATTGATAGCACTGGCTAAAAATAAGGATATTGTTTTATATGAAACAGATATCAAGCTGTGTGAGCGTTATCTTATGGAACGTTTTGTGTGTGGTGGTCTTGCTTTTATTGGAAAAGAACAACTTCGCACTGCTTCTTTTCGTCAATACACTCAAGTACAAATAAAATCTGCAGAGATCATCCCGCAATTTTCCCAAATTTCTTTAGATATAGAATGTTCTCATCGAGAAGAAATTTATTCTGTTGCTTTATATAGTCAGAAAGATTCGTGTGTTTTTATGGTGGGAGAAAAGCAAAATACTCAGGAAAATATTATTTGGTGTGCAAATGAGAAACGATTACTTAAATGCTTAGTAAAGTGGTTTCAAGAGGTTGATCCTGATCTTATTATTGGTTGGAATGTAGTGGATTTTGATATGCAATTACTGATAAAACGTGCTGCTATCCATGGTGTTAATTTTGCTATTGGTCGTGGAGCGAGTCTTGCGGTCTGGCGACAATCACGCGATCCTAATGGACGTGGTTTCTTGCTATTAGAGGGGCGTGTTGTATTAGATGGGATCACTGCGTTAAAAAATGCTGGTTTTCAGTTCCCTTCTTGGACTTTAGAATCAGTGGCACAACAATTATTAGGTGAAGGTAAGAACATAAAAAAAGGCGTCGACGCGATGGGAGAAATTCAGCGCATGTTTACGCAGGATAAAGAGGCACTCGCTTTGTATAATTTACAAGATTGTAAATTAGTCGCTAAGATATTCGCTGATACGCATGTATTAGATTTTCTTATACAACGTGTCAAGTTAACGGGCTTAGCCCTTGATCGCTTTGGTGGCTCTGTGGCTGCGTTTAACAATTTGTATATTCCAAAAATGCATCGAGCTGGCTTTGTGGCACCTAGCCTTCAGCAAGACAATTGGACGCCAAGTCCGGGAGGATATGTGATGGATTCTAAACCGGGTTTGTACTCCAGTGTGCTAGTTTTAGATTTTAAATCACTTTATCCTTCTATTATTCGTACTTTTAACATAGATCCTATTAGTTTAGTGGAAGGATTGTATTTACAACAAAAAAATCCGCAAGATCCTGACCTTATTCCTGGATTTCGTGGGGGAATTTTTCATAGAAAAGCGCATATCTTGCCCGAGATGATTGCTCAATTATGGGCTGCAAGAGATCAAGCTAAACGTGATGGGGAGAAAGTTTTTTCCCAAGCGATTAAAATTATTATGAATTCTTTTTATGGCGTATTAGGGGCCAGTGGTTGTCGTTTTTTTGATCATCGTTTAGCCTCGAGTATTACAATGCGTGGCCATGAAATTTTAAAAACGACTAAAAATAGAGTAGAAAACCTTGGATATGAAGTGATTTACGGTGATACAGATTCTATTTTTGTGTGGCTAAGAGAGGAAAAAACGGAAAATGAAGCTAATAATATTGGTCATTATTTAGCATCTAGAGTGAATGATTATTGGAAAAAAAGCTTGAAAGAAAAATATCAATTGGTATCAGCATTAGAAATTGAATATGAAACCCACTATTTAAGGTTCCATATGCCTACCATAAGAAATCAAGAACAAGGAAGTAAAAAACGTTATGCCGGTCTAATTAAAGGCGATAAATTGGTATTTAAAGGATTAGAATCGGTACGTAGTGATTGGACGCCATTAGCCCAAGATTTTCAACGTGAACTATATCAGCGAGTGTTCCATCATCGTCCTGTTGATCTCTATATAGAAGAGCTGGTGGCACAAGTGCGAACAGGAAAATTAGATGCAAAATTAGTTTATCATAAGCGTATTCGACGCCCACTCAATGAGTATAGGAAGAATGTGTCGCCACAGATTAAAGCTGCACGTATTGCAGATGCTTATTATCAGCAACAAGAACGACAGTTACAGTATCAAAATGGTGGATGGATCGCTTATGTGATGACAATCCAAGGAGCGCAACCTGTGGAGTATATAACTGCACCTATTGATTATGAACATTACATTGATAAGCAGTTAAAACCTATTGCTGATAGTGTATTGATCCATCTTGGATTTAACTTTGATGATTTTGCTCAGCCACAAATGGGGCTATTTTGATCCTCGATATGCGATCTTGCATCTGTTAGAATAACGCCTAAAATTAGGCCGAATATAAGATGGATCTTAGAATTTATATACAGGTGTATTGGTGTCTAATTCATCTCAATTTTAGATTAAGTTAAGCATAAAGGTAGCATTTTGAATCAAGAATTCTCTTTTTCGACATTAAAAAAATCACTCTCTCAATGTATGATTATTGATAGATTTCGTCTATTTAAACGTTTACAAGGTGCAAATCGCATAAAAAAAGAGGAATCTAAACAAGCTATTTTCTTTTCTATCGCACAAGACATAGGTGTTTCTGCTCAAAAAGCATTAGATAGGGAAGCAAACCGGCCTTCAATTAGCTATCCAGAACAATTGCCCGTTAGTCAGAAAAAAGATGAAATTGCTAAAGTTATTAGTGAAAATCAAGTGGTCATTATTGCCGGTGAAACAGGTTCAGGTAAAACGACACAGATCCCTAAAATATGCATGGAATTGGGAAGAGGTAAATTTGGATTAATTGGGCATACACAGCCAAGGCGTTTAGCCGCTCGTAGTGTAGCCACCCGAATTGCTGATGAATTAGATACGCCTTTGGGTGATATTATTGGTTTTAAAGTACGTTTTAGCGATCAAGTTTCCCCCCATTCTCAAGTTAAATTGATGACAGATGGTATTTTATTGGCAGAAATTCAAACGGATAGATACCTGAATCAATACGATACGATCATCATTGATGAAGCACATGAACGTAGTTTAAATATTGATTTTATTTTAGGTTATTTACGCGAGATATTAAAAAAACGTCGCGATCTTAAAGTTATTATTACATCCGCAACTATAGATCCAGAACGTTTTTCACAACATTTTTTTAATGCACCTATTATTGAAGTTTCAGGTCGTACTTATCCTGTAGATGTGCGTTATCGTCCTGTTTATGAAGAAAAAACGCAGGACAGTGATGAAACCAGCGATCGTGATCAAATGGATGCCATTTTTGATGCTGTAGATGAACTTTGTCATGAAGGTGATGGTGATATTCTTATTTTCCTCAATGGTGAACGGGAAATTAGGGATACAGCTGATGCTTTGAATAAACGTCATTTAAAACATACGGAAATATTACCTTTGTACGCACGTCTTGCGGCAACAGAACAAAACAAAGTTTTTCACTCACATCCCGGAAGACGTATTATCTTATCTACTAATGTGGCTGAAACTTCTCTTACGGTTCCTGGGATTAAATATGTGATTGATCCGGGAACAGCACGTATTAGTCGTTATAGTGCGCGTACAAAAGTACAACGATTGCCTATCGAAGCCATATCTCAAGCCAGTGCGAATCAACGAAAAGGGCGTTGTGGACGAGTTGCAAAAGGGATTTGTATTCGTCTTTATTCCGAAGATGATTTTCTTGGTCGTCCTGAATTTACTGAACCTGAAATCTTACGGACTAATTTAGCTTCTGTTATTTTACAAATGACCGCTTTAGGGCTAGGTGATATTGCAGCCTTTCCTTTTGTAGAACCCCCCGAAGGACGAAACATTAATGATGGGATTAAACTTTTAGAAGAGTTAGGTGCCATTGACACAAAAGCTAAAGATGTGCGTAAGCGTTTAACCTCTGTGGGTCGTCAACTGGCTAAATTGCCGATAGATCCTCGTTTAGCTAGGATGGTGATAGAAGCCAGCAAGAAAGGTGCTTTGCATGAAGTTATGGTGATTACAGCAGCACTTTCCATTCAAGACCCTAGAGAAAGACCTTTAGAGAAACAGCAACAAGCCAATGAAAAACATCAACGCTTTGCTGATAAAGAGTCCGATTTTGTTGCCTTTGTGAATCTATGGAATTATCTGAAAGAAAAGCAAAAAGAATTATCTCATTCTCAATTTAGAAAATTATGCCGCAATGAATATATTAATTATATGCGCGTTCGTGAATGGCAGGATATTTATCGTCAACTGAATTTAGTGTTAAGAGAGCTAGGAATTAAAGTTGAAAAAAATGGAGAGCCAAGTTATCAAGCTATACATACCTCTTTATTGGCCGGTATGTTGTCTCATATTGGTTTAAAAGATAGTGAAAACCGTAATTATCAAGGGGCGCGCAATGCCCGTTTCCATATTTTCCCAGGTTCGTCATTGTTTAAAAAGCAGCCACAATGGGTTATGGTGGCTGAATTAGTGGAAACGTCAAAATTATGGGGGCGTATAGTTGCAAAAATTGATCCTGAATGGATCGAACCTTTAGCGACGCATTTAATTAAGCGTTCCTATAGTGAACCCCATTGGGAGAAAAAACGTGCCGCTGTCACGGCTTTTGAAAAAGTGATGTTATTTGGATTGCCGATTATTGCTAAAAGACCGGTTAATTATGGTCCTATTGATCCTGAATTGAGTCGTGAAATTTTTATTCGTAGTGCCTTAGTGGAAGGTGATTGGCAAACGCGACATCAATTTTTTAAGAAAAATCGTACCTTATTAAATGAAGTAGAAGAGTTAGAGCATAAAGCACGTCGTCGAGATATTTTAGTGGATGATGAAACGCTATTTCAATTTTATGATCAACGTGTTGCCACTAATGTTGTATCCGGAAAACATTTTGATCGTTGGTGGAAAAAAACGAGCCAAGTTCAGCCCGACTTATTGAATTTTGAAAAAGAGATGTTATTAAAAGGTGATGCCTCTCGAGTAACAGAACTCGATTATCCGAATTTTTGGTATCAAGGTGAGTTTAAATTAAAATTAACTTATCAATTTGAGCCTGGTGAAGATAATGATGGTGTGACAGTGCATATTCCTTTACCTATATTAAATCAAATTCAACCTATAGGGTTTGATTGGCAGATCCCCGGATTGCGGCATGAACTTATTGTCGCCCTGATTAAGTGTTTACCAAAACCTCTACGACGTAGTTTTGTGCCTGCACCTAATTATGCCGATGCTTTTTTATCTCGCTGTGAACCTTTAAGCATGCCTTTATTAGATGCTTTAGAAAAAGAATTGCGTCAAATTACTGGAGTGACTATTAATCGAGAGGATTGGCAATTAGATAATGTGTCGGATCATTTAAAAATGACCTATCGTGTTGTGGATCATAAAGGACGTAAACTAAAAGAACATCGGGATCTGCTGTTGTTAAAAGACAGTTTAAAAGAGAAAGTGCAAAAAACCCTTTCACAAGTTGCCGATGATGATATAGAGCAATCTGGGTTACATACTTGGTCTTTCGGCGTCTTGCCTCAGGTTTATAAACAAAAACGTGGTGGTTATGAAGTGAAAGCTTTTCCTGCCTTAGTTGATGATAAAGATGCTGTTGCTATTAAACTGTTCGAAAATTCATTACAACAAGCTGAAGCTATGCAAGCAGGGATTCGTCGTTTATTGTTACTTAATGTTCCTTCGCCTATTAAATACCTACATCAAAAATTACCTAATAAATCTAAATTAGGGCTGTATTTTAATCCTTATGGTAAGGTAAATGATTTAATTGATGATTGTATTGCTTGTGGTGTGGATAAATTAATAGAAGAGAAAGGAGGCATAGTATGGAATGATCACCAGTTTGATGAGCTTAAAGAGTATATTCGTGCGGAATTAGGTGATACGGTGCTAGATATCGCTCAGCAAGTGGAAGCCATACTGACGACTGCCTTTGCTATTAATAAAAGGTTAAAAGCCCGTATGGATCTTTCTATGGCTTTTGCCATGTCAGATATAAAGTCTCAAATGCAAGATCTTATTTTTAACGGTTTTGCTACTCAAAGTGGATATAAACGACTACCTGATATTTTACGTTATATGCAAGCTATTGAAAAACGTATAGAGAAACTGAAAATTGATCCGAATCGCGACAGAATGTTATTACTGAAAATAGAGAATATAAGTAATGAATATAAAGCATTACTGAATAAAATCCCACAAGGAAAAGCGATTCCTGCACATATAAAAGAGGTGCGGTGGATGATAGAAGAATTACGTGTGAGTTACTTTGCACAACAATTAGGTACGGCTTATCCTATTTCCGACAAACGTATTCAATTAGTTATCAATGCAGATTAAAATAACTAAAAATTAGTATGGTATATTAGTATTTCAATTGTGATATATATCTTTATGATAAGAAGTATTTTTTTTATTCCCATTATTATGACTAATGTTTTATTTGTCTCATATGCAAATAAAACATTTGTCAAACTGTCGTATATAATTCATAATGAAAGAGTTATTTACTAAATAAATTTAATGAAAAAGATAAGATA
>Ga0055584_100000427_pt1 | contig 40040 bp, 32 predicted proteins | sample OSDHelmetaG_FD_58716 | JGI IMG/M metagenome (GOLD analysis project Ga0055584, IMG submission 58716) | Pelagic marine sediment microbial communities from the LTER site Helgoland, North Sea, for post-phytoplankton bloom and carbon turnover... | ecosystem: Environmental > Aquatic > Marine >...
ACATTCTTACTGGTGTCATCAGCTTTTACTGAAACTCTGGATTCCTGACCGGAAGTGACTGCTTCCTTGTTGGTTTCAACACCAGCGACAGTGCTGATGATTAACAGCAGGACGGCAAACATTGCGAGGCTGTTGGGGATTTGGATTCTGTGATGTTTGCGTAAATTCGTCATTTTATTTCTCACGAGTTCGATGATTCTCTTGTAGTGTTGTAGTGAAGTATAACACCATGTTTCTGGATTGCAACAATTAGGTGGGAAATTGTTTGCTAGGCAATCAGAATCCCCGGCCATGCTTGAGGACTGCACAGCGCTGAACCAGGTCTTCAGCAAGATCAATTTCAGCGAAACGGAACGCCAGATCATTTTAATGACCAACAACCGTCTGAACGGACCAAATAGCATGAGTTCATGCTGGAAAAATAATCGACCAATGCAGTTGCTACAATTGTTCTGAACGATTCAAAGGAACAAGACCATGTCCACAACTTTAGCCCTCGATATCTACGGTACCTTGATTGACCCTCTGGCCATAAAGACCGCGCTCGTTACCCATGTGAACGAAGAGGCGGGTGCGTTCGCAGAAACCTGGCGCAGCAAGCAACTGGAATACAGCTTTCGGCGTGGACTGATGGGAGCCTATCGTGATTTTTCCCACGTCACACGGGCGGCTCTGGATTTCTCCTGTGAATTGCATGGTGCAGGGATTGCAGATGACGACAGGATTACGTTAATGAACCATTACCGGGCACTGGATGCGTTTCCGGATGCGGCACCGGCGCTGGCAGCTCTCCAGCAACAGGGTATTGCACTGCACGCTTTCTCCAACGGTGTTGCAGACGATATCACTGCGCTACTGGAACATGCCGGTCTCGACGACAGGGTTTCGTCAATCATCAGTGCTGATGAAGTACAGACATTCAAACCTGATCCGCGTTTTTACACACACTTTCTTGAACGAACGGGTGCAGCAGTCGACACAACGTGGCTCATTTCCAGTAACCCTTTTGACGTGATTGGCGCGGCAGCCTGCGGATGGCGTACAGTCTGGGTTAAGCGCAACATCAATGCAGTTTTTGATCCGTGGGACCATGTTCCAACTGCGACTGTTTCTGGACTTGAGGAATTGCCTGCGCTGCTGTGTTTTTCGGATGCGTCTTGAGAATGACCGTTACAGTGAATAGGTTTCTTCAAAAAAAGACTGTATGTGCAATCCCGGTCTGCGAATGATCAAGCCGGGCATGTAGGCTAGTTGTTCTTGGCCCCCTGGTCGATCCACTCACCGATAACTTGAATCTCCTGCTCCGTCAACTTTGCTGAACCCTTTGGCATCGAAGTTGAGGGGGAGGCCCTGTGTTCCACCACAATCTGCAAAGTACTGAAATAACTGTAACCAGGCTCAATGACCGGGCCATTCCGTGTACCCTTCATCAAGTGCCCGTAGCTCTCGACGCTCAAACCACTTGCCTCAAATCCTTGCTTGCCTTCGGCGTGACATGACAGGCATTTTTTCTCAAGTATCGGCATCACATTTTCCGTGAAACTGACCTGTTTTGTACAGCCGGCCAAAAAAAATCCCAGCATAACCAGTAAACAAAATCTTGAAGCTGTGACACGCATATTAAAATCGCCTATTTCTCAAGTGAGAGTAACTTATTCCAACCCTGATGGTTGAAACACGGTTTACAAGTTGCAATGCTGATTCCTGTACCCAAAAGTCCTGCTGCTCCTCAGAGCGGTTATCCTCAATAAAGTCGAATATTTCTAACGGCTCCAAGTATAAATTAAAATGCATGCTTTGCTGCATCGATTCCGGTCAGACAATAGTTGACATAAAAAGATAGAAAACCTGTCTCAAATCGGTTTTTACCCCAGGGTGCGCGGCGCTTGCAGACGAATTTAAAGCTGCTTCCGGCCAGTATTTCGGCAATGATTCAGGTCAGTTTGCCTCAGCCCATCCGGTGCACTTAATTCACAGAAATCAGGAGAACTCGTGCGTACGATCGAAGAGACTCTGGCTGAAAAGCACAATCGGATGAGGGTCATCTTGAATGAGATGACGAGACTGGCTTAGTCATGTGGTCACAAATTCGGTGCTCAAGAACTCTTAATGCTGCCCCGCCACGCAAGGCCCAGCGCAACGAGCATTGGAATATAGCGCTCAGCAACATCCCCGGGTGTGTCCGTAGTCCAGTTAAGAATAACGGTCAGCAGAAAACCCGAGGTCATGGCGGCGATACGCCAGTTGGGGCTTACCGGTCCACGCCAGAGGGTAATAATTAATAGCGGGCCAAAGGCTGCCGCCAGTGCCTGCCAGGCGAACAGGACGCGGCTGAAAATAGCTTCCGGGGAGTATATCGCAAGGAGGATGGCCGCAATGCCGATCGATAATACCACCCAGCGTGATTGCTTCAGGCTTTCATGGGTGGCCATTTTTCCATTGCGTAAATCGTGACTGACACTGGACGCTGCCACCAGTAACTGGCTATCGGCGGTCGACATGATGGCGGATAAAATCGCGGAAACCATGATGCCGGCCATGATGGAGGGAAGTAAAAGCGTTGCAAGCGCAAATAATACCTGTTCACCGTCGCCCAGTGCCGATACCAGCAATCGTCCGCACCATCCCAGTACCACCATGCCCGTATAAATAATGACTGCCCATGTGATCGCGATCAGTCGCGCCGTCGGGATGGACTTGCGATCTTCCATGGCCATAAAACGGTTCACGACATGAGGCTGGCCGGGATAACCGAGGCCGATTCCGGCCAGGCCAATGACAAACCCGATTCCGGCAGCGAGGTTGTCCTGACGCGTCCATAAAGTGATAGAGGAAATGCCATCAACATCAAGACTGGCGATCAGAGCACCGGGACCACCTACTGCGAAGAGTGCAGCAATGGGTAAAATGACAGCACTTCCGGCCATCAACAGCCCCTGGATGCTATCGGTGATGCTAGCGGCCCAGAACCCTCCGAGCATGACGTAGACCAGGACGATAGCGGCGCCCAGTGAAATAGCTGTTGTCGGGTCCATATTCAGGGCGCCGGCAAAGGTATTACCTGCCGCCTGGAACTGCGCGGCAATATAAAATGTAAACGAGAAAAGAATTACAGCAGACCCGATTCTCATAATGGTCTTACGTGCCGGGTCACCTTGGGGGCCCGCAAGAAATTCCGTCAGGGTCAGCGCGTTGTTTTCCCGGCTTTGTTGCCACATTCGCGGCGCAATCCAGTACCAGTTAATAAAGAATCCAAGCAGGGTAGAGGGAATCAACCAGATGGCCGGCAGACCCCATGCATAAGCAGCACCCGATACACCCAGCAAACTCCAGGCGGAAGATGAACTGGCAGAAGCGCTTAAGGCAGCAACGGCGGCCCCCAGTTTGCGTCCCCCGAGGTAGAAATCTTCATTATCAGACGTTCTCCTGCTGGCCCACCATCCAATAGAAAGCAATAGCAGTTGATACAAAATCAGGGTTGCAATAATTATAGTCATGACGCAAAGCTTAACTCAGCTTGAATAATGAAACATTTTGTTTGCGCAATGGGTCATATATGTGGACAATTCGCACTCTGTTTATCAGGAGTTATCACAGAATGAATAATTTAAAGCGTTGCGGTCTGATTTTGGCCGTATTAATTTTCTCAACGAATACATGGGCAATTGAATTGGATACTGACGAAAAGAAACTGGGTTACATCATCGGCATGGACATCGGCAAATCACTGCGTGAACAGGGTACAGAAATTGACCTTGACTCACTTATGAATGCCGTACGTGCAACTTACAAGGGCGAAGAACTGGCGATGACCACTGAAGAGGCTGCGCAGGTTCGCAAGGAATACATAGAGAAGCGACAGGCTGAGCAGGCAGCAGAAGCTGAAGTTGCAGGTGAATCCAATCTTGTTGCGGGCCAGAAGTTTCTTGCCGAGAATGCAACGAAAGAGGGTGTCCAGATAACCGCATCAGGCTTGCAGTACAAAGTCATCACCATGGGTGACGGCGCCAAGCCGGCTGCTACCGATACCGTCAAGGTTCATTACCGTGGAACATTGCTGGATGGTACTGAGTTTGATAGTTCCTATGCCCGCAATGAGCCAATATCCTTTGGCCTGAATCGTGTTATTGCAGGTTGGACAGAAGGCGTCCAGTTGATGCCGGTCGGTAGTAAATTCATGTTCTACATCGCACCTGATTTGGCCTATGGCGCAGGTGGCGGTGGTCCTATTCCTCCAAATTCAACACTGATATTCGAAGTTGAATTGCTGGATATAGGTGCACCGGAATAAAGCGGTTCAACAGCGCATTGAATCATTAGTGCGTTGATTTAGACAAAAGCGCGGTCAGTAGTGATTCGGATTGAGTTTTCATAATCAATTCCGGGATATTAAATTTCTGGCCGCGTTTCATTTACATATCCCGTATCTCCTGACATACAGTCTTTCTGATAGTGTCATTGAAACAATATGAGCAATAGCCTTAAAGATCAATTACTGGCCCTGGGACTGGCTCCCAAGAAAGCAAAGCCCCAGCCCAAAAAGCAACAAAAGGCCCGCCCCAAAGCGCCAAGGCCAAAAAAAGACAGCGGTGCTGAAATCTCTCTTGATCAGGCCTACAGAATTCGCAATAAGGAAGAGCGCCTGCAAAAGGAAAAGGCTGTCGAACTCAAGCGTGAGCAGGAACGTCAACGCCGTGAGACCAATAAAAAAATCAAGACTTTGATCCAGGAAACCGCGGTTCGTGATCCCGCTGCTGAAAACAAGAGAAGTTTTCTCTACAAGGGTCGGATTCGTAGCGTTCTGGCAACACCGGAACAGATTAACGAGATCACAGCAGGTGCTATCGGTGTGGTTTACTTAAGTGGAAATTATCACCTGCTGCCCACTGATAAGATTGAAGAGATACGTCAGTTCGCGCCGGATCATATTCCCGATTTGAGCGGTGCCGAGCACGCAGAGGAAGAAGAAAACCCCGTACCCGATGACCTGATCTGGTAGCTGGAATTTAGCGGGGCTATTTTGCGGCTGAATAAACCGTGGTACCGATTTACAGATTAATAAAATTTAGAAGATCCCGGCCTGCGCCGGGATGACGTTGTGTTGGTTAAAACTCCACGCTAGAGCACAATATTTGCTGCCAGCAACCTTCGGGCCTGGTCCGGACTGATGTTCTTGCGTCCGGCGTAATCAATTAGCTGGTCATCGAGAATATTCCCAAGCACAAAGTAACTGCTTTGCGGGTGGGCGAAGTAATACCCACTGACCGATGACGCGGGCAGCATGGCATAACCACTGGTCAACTCCATTTTGGAATTGATTTCAGCATCCAGTAGTTCAAAGATCTTCTCCTTTTCACTATGGTCGGGGCAGGCGGGGTAGCCCGGAGCAGGTCGTATTCCGCGATAGTCCTCTTTGATCAATGCCTGGTTATCAAGAGTTTCCTGAGGGTCATAGGCCCACAGAGTCCGGCGCACCCGTCGATGTGTATGCTCTGCCAAAGCCTCGGCCAGTCGATCCGCCAGCGCTTTAAGCATGATGGAGGAATAATCATCATGGGTCTTTTCATATTCTGCCAGTTTGTCTTCAATACGCAGACCCGCGGTTACCGCAAACAGACCAATGTGGTCGGGTATTTCGGATTCCGGCGGGGCAATATAATCCGACAGGCAACGGTTGTAACGGCCTTTGGCTTTTGGTTTTTGCTGTCTAAGGAAGTTAAGCCTGTGCAATTGAGTGGTGCGTGTATGATCCGCATATATCACGACATCATCACCATCAGCCGAAGCAGGGAAGATGCCGATGGTAGCGCGTGCGTCCAGCCATTTCTCCTCAACAATCTGCTTCAGCATGATCTGTGCATCCGAGAATAGGTTGCGGGCGGCTTCACCTTTGTTTTTGTCTTCTAGTATTTCAGGGTAGCGTCCCTGTAATTCCCAGGTTTGGAAAAAAGGTGTCCAGTCGATCAATGGCACCAGCTCTGACAACTCAATATCTTCAAAGACATGCACACCGGGTTTAGCTGGTGGGGAGATATCTGCAGCGGACCATTCTGGCGAAAATGCATTGCTGCGGGCTTCAGACAGGCTGACAGGCGGCTTCCGGGAGCTGCCTTCGGCTCTCCGTTTACGCATTCCGGCATAATCCTGCGCCACGCTGGCGGATAGTGTTTTGCGCTCCTGGGCATCGCAGAGTTTTCTGGCGACACCAACGGCTCGGGAGGCGTCTTTAACCCAGAACACACCGTTGGAGTATTCAGGGTCGATACGCAGCGCCGTATGCAATGGCGAGGTTGTCGCACCGCCAATCATCAGGGGTTGTTGTAAGCCACGACGTTTCATTTCGCTTGCAACATGTCGCATTTCTTCCAGTGATGGCGTAATCAGACCGGACAGCCCGATGATATCCACATTTTCCCGGAGAGCCGTTTCAATAATGGACTCTGCAGACACCATAACGCCAAGGTCAATGACTTCGTAGTGATTACAACTCAGCACGACTCCAACGATGTTTTTGCCAATGTCGTGAACATCACCCTTGACGGTCGCCATCAAAATGCGGACCTGTCGAGTCTCGCCGGCGCCAGCCAGACGCTTTTCCTCTTCAATATAGGGAACCAGAACTGCCACAGCTTGCTTCATGACACGAGCGCTTTTGACCACCTGCGGCAGGAACATGCGTCCGTCTCCAAACAGGTCGCCGACGATATTCATACCGTCCATCAATGGCCCTTCGATAACATCCAGTGCCCTTGATACTTCAAGCCTTGCTTCTTCAACGTCTTCCATGACGTAAGTGTTAATCCCCTTGACCAGTGCGTGCTTCAAGCGTTCCGCCACGGGTTCCTGTCGCCAGGCCTCATCGACTTCTTCGGTTTTGTTGACACCCTGGAATGCCTGCGCTATTTCAAGCAGACGGTCGGTTGCATCCGGACGACGATTCAGAACGACATCTTCAACAGATTCGCGAAGGGCAGGGTCGATTTGATCATAAATCTCCAGCTGTCCTGCATTGACGATTCCCATATCCATTCCGGCGCGCACCGCGTAATACAGAAACACACTGTGGATAGCCTCGCGGATCCTGTCCTGACCTCTGAATGAAAATGAAATATTGCTGACGCCACCGGAAATCAGCACGCCTGGGCAGGATTTTTTAATCTGCCGGGTGGCTTCGATAAAGTCAATGCCGTAGCTGTTATGTTCCTCGATGCCGGTGGCCACGGCAAAAATATTCGGGTCAAAAATGATGTCTTCAGGCGGGAACCCAACCTCCTGAGTGAGAATTTTCCATGCCCTTTCACAAAAGCTGATACGTTTTTCCAGGCTGTCTGCCTGGCCATTTTCATCGAACGCCATGACGATGACGGCTGCGCCAAAACGCAATATGGTGCGTGCCTGGGCAATAAATGCCGCTTCACCTTCTTTCAGGCTGATTGAATTGACCACGCCCTTGCCCTGCAGACAGGCCAGTCCGGCCTCCAGTACTTCCCAGCGGGACGAGTCCAGCATAACCGGCACCCGCGCAATATCGGGTTCCGAAGCGATCTGGTGCAGAAAGCGGGTCATTACCGCGACGCCGTCAAGCAGGCCTTCATCCATGTTGATATCGATGATTTGCGCACCATTTTTGATCTGTTGCCTTGCAACTTCGACGGCGGCTTCAAAGTCATCCGCCTGAATTAGGCGGCGGAATACGGCGGATCCGGTCACATTGGTGCGCTCACCGACATTGACGAAATTCAGTTCGGGCGTCAGTGTCAAAGGTTCCAGGCCGGAGAGTCGGCAATAGGGGATGGGCTTCGGCGGGACCCTGGTCGCGTGGTTCCTCAGTGCTTTGCCAATCGCCTTGATATGCTCCGGTCGTGTGCCACAGCAGCCACCGGCAATATTGATCAGTCCATCGGATGCAAATTCAGCAATCACCGCAGACATTTGTTCAGGTGTATCGTCGTAGCCACCCAGTTCATTTGGTAGACCGGCATTGGGGTGCACGCTGACAGGGCATTCAGCCACCCGTGACAGTTCCTGTAGCCAGGGACGTAGTTCCGTGGCTCCCAGGGCGCAATTGAGCCCGATGCAAGCGGGTTTCGCGTGTCTCACCGAGTTCCAGAAGGCGGCAACGGTCTGGCCGGAAAGGGTGCGGCCACTGGCATCGGTAATCGTGCCTGAGATCATCACAGGAACCCGATATCCAAGTTCTGTGAACACATCATCCATGGCTACCAGCGCAGCCTTGCAATTGAGTGTGTCGAAAACCGTTTCCACCATCAGGATGTCAGAACCACCTTCAAGCAGTCCGGTGGTCGCTTCTGCATAGGTCTCGCGCAATTCCTCAAAGCTGACATTACGGAAATCCGGACGATTTACATCGGGGGACAATGATGCTGTGCGATTGGTCGGCCCCAACGAGCCTACAACAAAGCGGGGCTTGTCCGGGTCCTGTGCTGAAAAATATTCCGCTTCGGTCAATGCCAGTTGAGCGGCGGCAAAATTCAATTCCCTGACAAAGTGCTCCATACCGTAATCGGCCTGGGAGATGCTTGTACTGTTGAAGGTGTTGGTTTCAATCAGATCCGCACCGGCCTGCAAAAACGCCCGGTGAATACTGGCGATTTTTTCAGGTTGGGTAAGGGTCAGCAGGTCGTTATTGCCACGCAGGGGCAGGGAGTGGTCCTTGAATTGTGAGCCACGAAAATCGGCTTCATTCAATTCAAATGCCTGGATCATGGTTCCCATTGCACCATCGAGTATCAGAATTCTCTCAGACAACAACTTGTGGAACTGCGCAGCGCGCATCGGATTTTTATAAGTTTGGGAGTACATGTTTATTACCGTTTCATAACCTGGTCAGGAAGATGCCTGACCAGGCTTTTTGGCCATCAGGGTCAACACCTCAAAATTGGGGGTACGTTTCTCGACAGCCGACATCTGGATGTTTTGTGGTTCAAGACCAGATTGGATGCAAAACTTGCGTAACTGCGATTCTGTGTACCCGAGATTGAGGTGGTTATAGGCAGCGACCGCATTCTTGTGCGGATGTTTTTGAAGTGTTGCTGCCAGAAGGTGTCCACCAGGGCGCAGTACGCGTTTGGCTTCGTTGAAGACTTTTTGCGGTTCATTGGTGTAGGTTAATGCATGCATTAGCAATACCGTATCGAATGACGCCTCCGCAACCGGCAGATCATGCATATCACCCGTTGCAAATTTGACATTGGGGTAATTACGCAAGCGTTTTTTGCCCGCATTGACCACCTTTTGACTGATGTCCAGACACTGAATGCTGTGTGCGCCGGGTGCCAGTATCTCAGCAAGAACGCCGTCTCCGGATGCAACGTCCAGTACATCTCCGAGTTTGAGTAACTGAACGATCGTGCGTGTCGTGACCTCCCATGTGCGACCCGGTGAATAGTGACGTTCCATGTCTCCGGCGACGCTATCTGCCCAGTTTGAGTTGCCGCTGCGTGTATTCAGTACTTGTGGTATGCGTGCCAGATCCTGTTGTATCAAGGGGTCGGAGGTGTTTGCGCGTAACAATTCCCACAGGGCGTTCAGGCCCGGGTCAACGATAGTGGCAGCCATGCGATAAAACACGGATACGCCGTCGCGACGGTCACTTACCAGACCCGCTTCTTTCAGTTTCGCGAGGTGGGTTGAAACCCGTGGTTGTGCCAGTTGCGTAATGGCAGCCAATTCAGCAACACTCAGTTCCTCACGGTCAACCAGCATCAGCAGACGTAATCGGGTGCTGTCGGACAGGAGCCGGAAATGTTGCGAGGCATGTGCCAAATCCATTTTGGAGGGCATATATCTTTCTATCCTGATTTAAAGATATATAGAGATTAACCAGTCAGATGGGGCAGGTCAACCTGAAGCGGTGAAAGAGTGCGATTTCCCTGGCTGAAGAACCCCGAAAAGTGATGCCGGAACCCTTAAAATAATGTTTCTCTTAGGTAAAGTCTTTATAATTCGCATCTACTTCCGGGCCGGAAATATCGGTTGTCGGGCTAACGTATGTACTTATAGGGCAGGGTCATTCGATGAAATCTAATGGTGCGAACGACAAACAGTCAATACTCGAAAAAGTAAAAACCGCATTGACCGGACAATTGGGAGCAGCAGAGGCAAAGCAAGCTGGCTTTTTTTGTGATTTATTCTTCAAGCGGGTACCGTTAGCTGAACTCAATCACACTCCACCGGACAATGCAGCTTCCATGGTGATCGATCAGCTTGAGTTCTTAAAAGAAAGAAAAAAAGGGAACCTGTCGATCCGCGTGTTCAACCCTGAAAAATCGCGGGATGGTTGGGACTGCCAACATACGGTCGTTGAACTTGCCAACGATGACATGCCATTTCTGGTGGACACCTCCAGTATGGTGATGCAGGAACTGAACCTGGGAGTACACCTGATTGTACACCCCGTATTTAACGTTGAACGGGATACGGGTGGCCAGCTGAAGTCTATTCAGCCTGAATCTACGAATACGTCGATAAAAGAATCGTTTATCCACGTACACCTCGATAAGCAGACTGACCCATCGGTGCTGACTTCAATTGAAAAACAACTTCAGAGTCGCCTGGCCATGATTCGCACGACCGTTGCAGATTGGCAACCCATGAAAGAAAGTCTCAAACGGGTAATTTCTGAATTCGGCAAGAATGCCCCGGACTTGCCTGAAAACGTACAAAAAGAATGTGTGAAATTTCTGAAGTGGGTTGATGATGATCATTTCATGTTTATTGGCGCACGTAGCTATGACATCGTTGAGAAAGGCAATGTCGCCTCCCTGAAAGTGATCGATGGCACTGGCCTGGGCTTGTTGCGGGAAGATGGCAAGACCGTACTGAGCCGTCCGATAGGCAATGTCGGTGATGAATCACGATTTAACCCGAATGCACCACTGATCGTTACCAAGGCAAATTCACGTTCTCCAATGCATCGAAGCGGATATATGGATTATATCGGCGTGTTGCGATTCGATGAAAACGGGAAAACTATTGGGGAACACCGGTTTCTCGGTCTATTCACTTCGCTTGCCTACCAGGAACGGCTCGCTGACACACCATTGATTGCGATGAAGGTCAAAACGGTGTTGGAAAACTCGGGCCTTCAAGAGAACCTCCATGCCTGGAAATCGTTGCTACATACGCTGGAAACACTGCCGAGAGATGAAGTGTTCCAGGCCAGCAGCACCGAGTTATTATCCATTGCAATGGGTGTGCTTGATTTGCAGGAGCGTCAAACGGTTCGCCTGTTCATTCGCCGGGAGCGATTTGGGCGGTTTTTCTCCTGCCTGGTTTATATCCCAAGGGATCATTGGAATACGGAAAACAGAGAAAAGATCCAGGGGATACTCAAACGGGCACTGAAGGGCGTCAGGCTGGATTTCATGATACAGCTGTCAGATTCGGCCCTGGCCCGCCTGCATGTCATCATCCGGCCGAAAGAGGTTGAAGAGCCACAGCCTGATGTGAAAGCGCTTGAGGAAAAGATCATCAATGCCCTGCGCTCATGGAATGATGAGCTGGCCAACATCCTGCTACAGAATCACGGTGAAGAGCTTGGAATAAAACTGGTGAGGAGGTTTGGCAAAGCTTTTCCGGCGGCCTACATGGAAGATATCTCACCTTGGGTCGGTGCGTATGACATAGCAAAAATAGATTTATTGAAACACGACAATGATTTGCAGCTAAGTCTTTACCGACCGCGGGTAAAAGGTGCAACACCGGAAAGTAAGGACACAGGTATTATCCGTTTCAAGATTTTCAAAAAGAATCACCCCATTCCATTATCGGAAGTGCTGCCGATGCTCGAGGATATGGGTTTGCATATTGTTAGTGAAAGACCTTACAAGCTGCGGTTGGAAAACCGGGAGAACGTCTGGGTCCAGGATTTCGACATGGTGTACGGCCATGGTAAGGATCTGGATATTGAAGTGGTGCGTGAGAGTTTCCAACAGGCTTTCGAGAATACCTGGCGCGGTATCACGGTCAGTGATGGTTTTAATGGTCTGATCCTCGCTTGTCAGCTTCACTGGCGGCAGGTCAAAGGTGTTCGGGCCTATTGTAAATACCTGTTGCAGACCGAAATTCCTTATTCGCAGGCATACATGGAAGAAACCCTGTCGAAACATCCGTTGATGGCACGTTTACTGGTAGAACTCTTTGATGCCATGTTCAACCCCGCCCGGGATAGTGAAAGCGACTACCGCAAAGAACTGGCAGCCAAGAATCTGCGTCGGATATTTCGGAGTCTTTCGACATTGAAATACTGCGATGACAAAGTGCTTCTGGAGTTGCTGGAGAACGTAGTCAGTGCTCGCAGTAAGGCCCGGGACGTCCAGGTTGCCACCATTAAAAAGGTGTTCAGGCTTTCCTTGACCCGGATAAGCAGTATTGATGAAGACAGAATCCTGTTTTCTTTTTATGAGGCAATCAAGGGCACCTTGAGAACCAATTTTTATCAACAGACGGAAGATGGAGGCTTACATGAGTACATGAGCTTCAAACTCGACTCTTCAAAAATGCCACATCTACCGAAACCATTGCCATTCAGAGAGATCTTTGTGTTTTCCGCTGCAGTGGAGGGTATTCATCTGCGTGGCGGCAAGGTGGCCCGCGGCGGCCTGAGATGGTCGGATCGAAAAGAGGATTTCAGAACAGAGGTTCTTGGTCTGATGAAAGCCCAGAACGTCAAGAACACCATTATTGTGCCTGTCGGTGCAAAAGGCGGGTTTGTTGTTAAGCACTTGCCGGAGAATGGAAGCCGTGATGAGGTAATGGCCGAGGTGGTCAGATGCTATAAGATATTTATCAATGCTTTACTGGACCTTACTGATAATATACATGAAGATAAAATTATCCCAGCAGCCGGTTTGATTCGATATGACGAAGACGACCCCTACCTGGTAGTGGCTGCTGATAAAGGGACTGCAACGTTTTCCGATACTGCCAATGAGATTGCCTTGGAGCGCGGTTTCTGGATGGGTGATGCATTTGCATCCGGTGGTTCTGTTGGTTACGACCACAAGGCCATGGCCATCACCGCACGTGGCGCCTGGGAGGGGGTCAAACGACACTTCAGCGAAATGGGCAAGAACATCCAGAAAGAGCCCTTTAGCGTGGTGGGTATCGGTGATATGTCAGGAGACGTTTTCGGTAACGGGATGCTGCTCTCAACCCAGATCCAACTAAGGGCTGCTTTTAACCATATGCACATTTTTCTGGATCCCGATCCGGATATCAAGGCGAGTTTTAAAGAGCGCAAACGGTTATTCGATCTGCCGCGGTCCGGTTGGGATGATTACAAGCAAGAACTGATTTCAAAGGGCGGTGGGGTATTTTCACGGCTCGAGAAAAGCATTCCGATTAGCCGGGAAGTGCGCGCCTGGCTGGGTACCGAGGAGAAACAGCTGGCGCCAAACGATTTGATTCGTCTTTTGTTGAAAGCCGAAGTCGACCTGATGTGGAATGGTGGCATTGGCACATATGTCAAAGCAACCAGTGAAGGAAATGCCGAGGTCGGCGATGCACAGAATAACTGGCTGCGCATCAATGGTGCTGATTTGCGATGCAAGGTGGTTGGAGAAGGTGGAAACCTTGGTTTAACCCAGCTCGGGCGTATTGAATACGCGCAGGCGGGCGGCCGCATGAATACGGATTTCATTGATAACTCGGCGGGAGTGGATTGCTCAGACCACGAGGTCAATATCAAGATACTACTGAACCAGGTTATACGTGCCGGCAAATTGACCGAGGCGAACAGGAACAAACTGTTAGCAGAGATGACCGATGAGGTTGCGGATCTGGTACTACGCAATAATTACCTGCAAACACAGACAATTTCCATGATGGAAAGGCTCACCGGTGCCCGCCTGGGTGCCAAGCAGCACTTTATTTCTGTACTTGAAAGTGAAGGTGTTCTGGATCGTGACCTGGAGAAGTTACCGCATGATGAGGAGTTGACCGGGCGGCGTGGAATCGACATGGGTATGTGCCGGCCGGAACTGTCAGTCCTGTTGTCCTACAGCAAAATAATGCTTTATGGACAATTACTGGATTCAGATATACCCGAGGACCCATGGTTATCACAGGAATTGCAACGTTACTTTCCAAAACCTCTTCAGGAAAAATATAGCGACTACATGGATGGGCATCGCCTGAAACGCGAAATCATCGCAACGCAGGTCACCAACAGCCTTGTTAATCGGATGGGAGTTTCATTTGCATTACGTATGCATGAAGATACCGGTGCCAGTGCTGCCGAAGTTGTCAGGGCATTTACCATTGCCCGGGAAATTTTCAAGGCCCGTGATTTCTGGGGCCGGATTGAAGCCCTGGATAACAAGGCCGGGTCTGAATCCCAGATCAGTGCAAACCTGTCGATGTGGAACCTGCTGCGGCAGACCACCCGCTGGGTACTCAACCAAAGCACTGACAAGATTGATATCCGCGCGAGCGTCGAGCGTCTTTCACCCGGTGTGGAAGTGCTTGGAAAGAAAATCAGTCACTCGCTCAATGCTGAAGAAAAGGCTCAGGTTCAGGAACGTGCCGATCCCCTGATAGCGGACGGCATTCCAAGGGCTCTGGCGATTCAAGCGGCCAGGTTACATCTGCTCTATCCCTCTCTTGATGTGGTTGAAACAGCCGCAAGAAGAAAAGATGATGTGCTCAGGGTGGCTAGCGTCTTTTTTGGCCTGGGTGACCGCCTGGGTCTCAAATGGTTACGTGAAAGTGTGGAAAAACTGCCGGTTGACGGTCAATGGCATGCACACGCACGCGGTAGCCTGCGTGATGAGCTTTATTCACAGCACCGAAGACTGGTCAGCCAGGTTCTGGAAGCATTTCCAAATGCGAAAGACCCGGTTAGAAACTGGGTAGAGGCCCGTGACAAGACGGTTGAGCATGTTTCCCTTATGCTCGGTGATATGCAGAATTTACCATCGATGGATTATGCAACCGTGTCAGTCGCAGTCCGTTCTCTTGAAGGTCTGCTGACAAAATCGGGTACGAAATGAACATGGACCGCATTCACTTTGTTGCGAGCCGGACCGACTCCGCAGACGAGGCTATCGGGCTGATGAAAAAGCGCTATGGCCAGGCTCCGCTCGGTGAGGCGGATGTCATTGTTGCGCTTGGCGGTGACGGCTTCATGTTGCGAACGTTGCACCGTGTCATTTCGAAGAATATGCCGGTTTTCGGAATGAAGATCGGAAATGTTGGTTTTCTGATGAACCGTTATAGCGAAGATGATCTGGTTGAACGACTTGCTGCTGCAAGGCTGGTGAGTCTTAACCCGTTGCGAATGGAAGCCCTGACGGAATCAGGCACTGAGACCAGTGCTTTGGCTATCAATGAGATTTCACTTTTGCGCCAGACCAACCAGGCTGCCCACATCCGTGTCCTCGTTAATGACTCGGTGAAGGTGGAAAAAATGGTTTGTGACGGTGTATTACTGGCAACGGCTGCAGGCAGTACGGCATATAACTTTTCAGTGCGAGGGCCCATTTTGCCCTTGGGCACTGACGCATTGGCGCTGACACCTATTAGCCCGTTCAGACCAAGACGCTGGAGTGGTGCGATACTTCCGAGTTCCGCCCGCGTCAGCTTTGAGGTGCTTGACCATTACAAGCGTGCTGTCAGTGCAACCGCTGACGCATATGAGGTGAGGGATATCATCAGGGTAGACGCATTTGAGGACAAGGATACCGAGTTGAAGCTTTTGTTTGACCCGGCCCACTCACTGGAAGAAAGGATATTGAACGAACAGTTTCGTTAACCATACCCTGACATTCTCATGTTTTGATACGAGCCCTGTTAGGCTGTAAACATGGCAGAGACCAGTATTCAGAAAACCAACCCGCAGATGCGGGATAACACCAAGCCGCTCGTCGTGGCGATCTCTTCGCGTGCATTGTTCGACCTGGATGAGAGTCATGCGGTGTTTGAGTCAGATGGTCTCGAAGCCTATGCCCGATATCAGATTGACCGGGAAAACGAATTTCTGGTGCCTGGTGAGGCCTTTCAACTGGTCAAAAAACTGCTGGCACTCAATACCGAACCATCGGCTCATCAGGGCGTTGAGGTTATCCTGGTGTCCCGCAACAGCGCTGATTCCGGTTTGCGAATCTTCAACAGTATTGAACATCATGACCTGGACATTGAGCGGGCGGTGTTTACCAACGGCGAAAGTCCATTTCGTTACATGAAGGCCATAGGTACCGATCTGTTTTTATCCGGTCATGCAGACGACGTACGCGAGGCTCTGAAGGCGGGTTTCGCATCGGCGATAATTCTGCCGGGCGCACAACACAGGCCCGGTGGTGAGCAGTTACGCATTGCATTTGACGGCGATGCGGTATTATTCAGCGACGAAGCAGAGAAGGTATATCAAGCCGAGGGACTGGAGGCCTTTTCTCAGCTGGAAAAACAGCGTGCTGAGACGCCTTTACCTGACGGTCCGTTCAAGCCGCTGATGCAGGCCCTGCAAAATATCCAGTCGGCTTACCCGATTGAAAATAACCCCATTCGCACGGCACTGGTTACGGCAAGGTCTGCACCGGCCCACAAACGGGTCATACTGACACTCAGAAAGTGGGGCATTCGTATTGATGAAGCACTTTTCCTGGGTGGCAAGCCGAAGGGACCTTTCCTGGCTGCCTTTGGAGCGGACATTTTCTTTGATGACCAACAGGTACATTGCGACTCGGCGAGAGAGCATGTCGCAACCGGCCATGTTCCAAACGGGGTTCGAAACCCCGGTTAACATATCGATACCGGCCTCATGGCATGATACAGACCCTCAGTGTTTGGCTGAATTCGCTTTCAGAAAAAGCAACAAACGCCATCAGCTTGTACACTATTTAATAATAACAAGCCGTCAAACTGCCATGAGAATAAAGAAATTTACAACTAGTGTTCTGTTGAGTTGTATTGCCAGCCTGACCATTCCGGTGTTCGCTCAAGAGGTGGATTTCAAACCGCCGCCTTCTTCAGAGAACAGCTTTTTAGATGCCATAAGCAATGGCCGGATCAAGGCGCTGTTTCGCTATAGCGGTCAGTACCGCGACAGTAATCTTCACCTGTTGCAGGACAGTTCAACACCCGAGGTGCCGGATGAAAAAGTTCAGCAATACTCGGCTATCGGTGGTTATTTTGGTTATGAGACCGCACCCTGGCGGAATACAACTTTCGGCGCCACGGTTTATGGTGCTGTACCTTTTGGTAACAACCCGTCGGATCGAAGAGGACTCGGTGGATTGTACGAGGAAGATGGCGACCAGGATGCCTACGCCGCATTAGGTGAGTTGTACCTGAAGTATCAGGCCAATGGTCATATGCTGAAAATCGGCAGAACCGAAATGCCGGATTATCGATTTGTCGCACTTTCGAATATCCGTTTTTCCCCGATTACACATAGCGGTGCGATATACGAGAACCGTGTTATTGATGGTCTTGGTGTCAACCTTGGTTACATCATGAAAATGAAGGAGCGCAACGCGAAGAAGTTTATAGATATGGCCAGGGGTGCACGTTTGCACGAATCTGACCGTGGTAAACAGTTGGTTCGTGGTGAATACGATCCGGATGATTATGATGTCAGTGGTTATATCGGGGATAACAAGGAGATGGCGATGCTGGCGGTGACTTATCAGCAGGACACCTTCAGCTTTGAAGCCTGGGACTACTACATCAATGACTTTCTGAATACTTTATATCTCACAGGGCAGTACAGGATAGAACCGGCTGCCAGTAGTTTTCACTATGTTCTGGCGGCGCAATATACCAATCAACAGGATGTTGGGGGCCATATTGCAGGCAACATTGATACGTGGCATTACGGACTCAGTATGCAGGCATACTCCGGTGCCCTCAGCTTTTTCGGTAACTACAATCGCGGGGCCTATAACGAAAACTCCTACGACGGCGGAACGATCTTCGTGCGCTGGGGTACACCGCAGATGTTCAATTCATTCCAGGTCCAGGATTCGGAACTTGCCGGTACAAGATCGGTCGGTGTTGGTTTGCAGTACGATTTTGGCAGAAACGGATTGATCCCCGGCGTGGTCATGCGCTGGCGTTATGGTGACTATAATCTGCCTGACAAGCTCACCATGACGGATGCACGTCAGGACCGGCGTGAGGCAACTTTTGACCTGCGTTATTCATTCACACAGACATCCGGTTTTGGTATTTTTACTGAAATGAAGGGCTTGAGCCTTCAATTCAGGCTGGCATTTAACAATTACCGGACCGACTATGACTTCGAAGCCTATCGTGATATTCATGGCTACGATTTCGAATCAGCTACGAAGGACTTTATTGATGCCAGGTTGTACCTCGATTACATCTTCTAAACTCATGATAGGCCGTGACTGTGGTCGCCCGGCAAATTAAAATAGCGGTAATTAAGAACAACACCCCACGGAGAGCCCATGGCTACACTGAATCCCACAGATTTATTCGATGTCCGCAGCCTTCTGACTGAAGAAGAGCAAATGATCCAGGACACGGTTGCCCGCTTTGTTGATGAACGGGCACTTCCATTGATGGCTGACGCTTTTGACAAGGCTGTATTTCCAATGGAATTAATAACGGAAATGGCTGAGTTGGGTCTGCTTGGGTCTAGTCTGGAAGGCTATGGTTGTGCCGGTCTGAATGGCGTGTCGTATGGGCTGATCTGCCAGGAACTTGAGCGTGGAGATTCCGGCTTGCGTAGTTTTGCTTCGGTTCAGTCCAGCCTGTGTATGCATCCAATCCACGCTTATGGGTCTGAAGAGCAGAAACAACGATGGCTGCCGGATATGGCGGCAGGCAAGGTTATCGGCTGTTTTGGTCTCACCGAGGCACATGGTGGTTCAGATCCGGCGAATATGAAGACAAATGCCAGGCGAGATGGCGGTGACTGGATCGTCAATGGTTCAAAGATGTGGATCACCAACGGCAACATCGCTGATATCGCTATCGTCTGGGCGAACACCGATGACGGCATTATGGGGTTTGTGCTGGAAAAGGGTATGGCCGGTTTTGAGGCACAGGAAATTCACGGCAAGATGTCCTTACGGGCATCGGTAACCTCCGGTTTGTTTTTTGACAATGTTCGTGTGCCGGAAGCCAATCGCTTACCCAATGTTGTCGGTCTTAAAGGACCTTTGGGTTGTCTGACACAAGCACGTTACGGTATTACCTGGGGCCCCATCGGCGCTGCGATTGCCTGTCTTACCGAGGTAGTGGATTATACTGCTGACCGTAAACTGTTCGGCCGGCCCCTTGCAGCCAACCAGGCTATTCAAATCCGCCTGGCCGATATGGCACGAAGAATCACAACTGCTCAGCTTTTATCCCTGCAGCTTGGCCGCCTTAAAGACGCCGGCAGGATGGAGCCTACGCAGGTCAGCCTGGCGAAGTGGAACAATGTGCGAATGGCATTGGATATCGCACGGGATTGCCGCGATATTCTCGGTGGTGCCGGGATCACCGTAGAGCACACAGCAATACGGCATATGCTGAACCTTGAAAGTGTGATTACTTATGAGGGCACGGAAACCGTTCACCAGTTGGTTATCGGCAGGGAGTTAACCGGCATCAACGCCTTTTAGCCTAAGTCTGAAGCCAGGTACTGGCAGCGTCGTGGCCCTTATGGCCGGATAATCAAGGGTTCCGGCTCCAGTTCAATACCAAACCGGTCCCGTACTGATGCCTGGATGGCATCAGCAAGTGCAAGTATTTCCTGTCCTGTTGCATTGCCTTTGTTAATCAGTACAAGAGCATGTTGTTCCGAAACCGCAGCCCTGCCCATCGAGCGGCCTTTCCAGCCACACTGTTCAATCAGCCAGCCTGCACTAAGTTTTGCCTCATTGCCTGCAGGATACACCGGCAAGCCGGGATGTTCTTTAATCAGTGATTCTGCTTGTATACGATCAACCACGGGGTTTTTGAAAAAACTGCCCGCGTTGCCAAAGGTTTTTGGGTTGGGAAGTTTGCGTTGCCGGATGCTGATGACTGCATCGCTAAGCTGTCTGGCAGTGGGCGAATCGACACCCATCGCCAAAAGCTCTTCGCCCAAACCACTATATGCAAGCGCTGGTTTAAACACGCGCTGCAGGCGCAAGCGAATTCCCGTGATCAGGTACTTGCCCGCATCGGCTGATTTAAAACGGCTGTTACGATAAGTGAAGTGACAGTCCTTCTGTTCAAATTCGCGGGGCACCCCGTTTTTCAGGTCAAGAGTAAGAACAGAATCAAGTACATCTGCCAGTTCAACGCCATAGGCGCCGATGTTCTGCATTGGTGCGGCACCGACGAGACCGGGAATCAATGACAGGTTTTCAATACCCGACAGGCCATGGTCGAGGCACCATAACACCAGTTGATGCCAGTTTTCCCCGGCGCTGGCTTCCACCAAGACCTCTTCGTCCATATCCTCAACGATACTTCTTCCTGTCACCCGGTTCAGTATAACGGTGCCTTCAATATCACCCGCAAACACGATATTACTGCCGCCACCGAGGATGAGATCACTTGTGACATCAAAACTGTGCCTCGAAATGAGCGTCTGTAAATCTTCTTCGGATTGCAGTTCAAGTAAGCTGCCGGCGCGTGCCTCTACTGAAAAGCTGTTGAGGTGTTTGAGTGAAGCGTTAGGTATCCGCTTCATTCGGACCTATATGCCCTGATGGCTTTCAGGCTGTCTGCAACCAGGTCCGGCCCCCTGTAAACAAAACCCGTGTAGAACTGCACGAGATCAGCACCGAGTTCAATTTTCTCCGCTGCATCTGCACCTTCGGTGATACCGCCGGTACCGATCAGTGCAACTTCAGGTGGTAGGTGAGCACGAAACTCTGCCAGCACGTGGTTGGCCTTGTCTTTCAAGGGTGCTCCACTGAGTCCGCCTTGTTCGTCCGCATGGCGCATACCTTTAACAGTGTCGCGGGAGATCGTCGTGTTGGTTGCGATCAAGCCATCAAATTCATTCTCTATAACGGCCTGCGCCATGCCGGGAACCTGCTCATCTTCGAGGTCGGGTGCAACCTTAATAACCAGTGGCACCCGTTTTTTATATTCATCGGCCAGTTCCAGTCGCTTGCTGTTCAACGCTGCCAGCAAACTGTCGAACTGTGCAGCATCCTGTAAATCCCGTAAACCGCGGGTGTTTGGTGAGGATATATTGATCGTGATGTAGTCTGCATATGGATACACTTTTTCCAGGCAAACCAGGTAATCGTCGGCAGCCTTGTCATTTGGTGTATCAAAGTTCTTGCCGATATTGATACCGAGTATGCCGCTGAAGCGTCGTTCTTTCACCCGGCTAACCAGGTAGTCCACCCCTTTATTGTTAAAGCCAAGCCGGTTGATCATGGCATTGGCTTTCTGCAAACGGAAGATTCGGGGTTTGGGATTGCCCGGTTGCGGGCGAGGGGTAACTGTTCCGACTTCAATGAATCCGAATCCCACACTGCCGAGCGCATCGATATAGTCGCCGTTTTTATCCATGCCTGCAGCCATGCCCACGGGGTTTGGAAACTGCAAACCCATCACTGTTACGGGCAGGCTTCGGGTTTTGCAAATCAGGTGGGTAGCGCCTACGCCGTAACCCAGGCGCAGGCCCTCCAATGCGAGCCCATGCGCAGTTTCCGGATCTGCAATAAACAGGGCTCTTCGTATCAGTGAATACATGATCTGATTACTGTAATTATAGTCTACAGGTCAAATTTGATACCTTGGGCCAATGGCAGATCGGTACCCCAGTTAATTGTATTGGTCTGACGGCGCATATAGAACTTCCAGGAGTCAGAACCGGACTCACGACCGCCGCCGGTTTCTTTTTCACCACCGAAAGCGCCGCCAATCTCGGCACCGGAAGTGCCAATGTTAACGTTTGCGATACCACAGTCTGAACCCGCTGCCGACAGAAACCGTTCGGCATTACGGACGTTCATGGTGAATATTGCAGAAGAAAGTCCCTGGGGCACGCCATTGTGGATGGCGAGGGCTTCATCAAGGTCACTGAACGGGAGGATATAAAGAATCGGTGCAAATGTTTCATCCTGTACGATCTGCCATTCGTTTTTAGCAAGAATAATAGTCGGTTCAACAAAGAAGCCGGGACGGTCCAGGCGTTTGCCACCCGAGAGCACCTTCCCGCCCTCGCTCACAGCGGTGGCTACAGCGGCTTCAAAATAACCGACTGCAGACTCATCCGTCAGTGGGCCCATGAGCGTGGAAGGGTCAAGCGGATCACCAATGGTCACCTGCTTGTAAGCATTGACCAGGGCTTCGGTGACACGATCCATGATGGATTCATGGACAATCAAACGACGGGTAGATGTGCAACGCTGACCGGCAGTACCAACAGCACCGAAAACGATGCCGGGGATACACATTCCCAGGTCAGCTGTTTCATCCATGATGATGGCATTATTACCACCCAGTTCCAGCAGGCTACGGCCCATACGGGCGGCGACTTTCTGACCTACCTGGCGGCCTATATTGGTGGACCCGGTAAACGATATCAGGTCGACACGCTTGTCATTGACAAAGCGCTCGGCCAAATCATGACCATCTTCCATGAAGCAATGGAAGATCGACGGATAGCCGCCTTCTTCCAGCGCCGCGTTACAGATGTTCTGTACCGCTACACAGCACAACAGGCCACTGTGTGCAGGCTTCCAGATGGTTGTGTCACCACAGATGGCAGCAATAAAAGCGTTCCATGCCCAAACCGCAACAGGGAAGTTGAAGGCTGAAATCACACCGACGACACCAAGGGGGTGCCACTGTTCGTACATACGGTGCAAGGGGCGTTCTGAATGCATGGTGTTGCCATACAGCATACGCGACTGGCCAACCGCGAAATCACCGATATCGATCATTTCCTGGACCTCTCCATCGCCTTCAGCTTTGATCTTGCCCATCTCCAGGCTGACCAGGCTGCCCAGTGCATCCTTGTGTTTGCGCAGTGCTTCTGTGCACAGGCGGATGGCATTACCACGTTCAGGCGCAGGCACCTGGCGCCACTCCTTGAATACTTCCCTCGAGTGATTCACCAGTTTTTCATAATCATCTGAAGATGCCCCGTATACGCGAGCGATAACTTCACCGGTTGACGGATTAGTCGATTCTTTAATGCCCGCATCGGTTGTGCTTGACCATTGGCCGTTGCCAAGATAGGCACCAGGATTCATGTCTTTTATACCCAGGGATTTGAGGAATTCCATATTGATATCTGCCTTTTCTGGTTTTGAACCGGTGATTGCCGAAAGGCCTTCACCCACTCATGAATTAATCATATTTGAACCCGTTATTATCGCATTTCAAGGGCCGTGATGCATATAGCAGATTGCCTGACACCGTATCGGGGTCCACACAAACCGCAAATTTTTATCAGGATCGGGAACCACTGCCTAAAGAGTGGGTCATAGCGTGCAACATATCGGTAAATCAGGATTGAAATTATTCATGCTAAGCTCAACGTTAAAGGGAAAGGGCGCATGACAACGCTCCAGGCGGTTAGAATAATCAAACCGGGTACATTCCCCGGGGTGCCATCACCGGTAATGCCACTCAGTGCAGGGCCGGTACAAACACGTGGAGTGCAGGGCGGAGTGAGCGAAGCCAACGTCGATCAATTGCTGGTAGAGCGGGTACAAAAGGGCGATAAACGCGCCTTTGACCTGTTGATACAGAAATATCAGCACCGCATTGTGAGCCTGGTGTCGCGCTATGTGTCCGATCCTTCAGAGGCACAGGATGTCGCGCAGGAGGCATTTATCAAGGCCTACCGTGCAATCAAAAGGTTTCGGGGTGACAGCGCCTTCTATACCTGGTTGTATCGAATCGCAATCAATACCGCGAAAAACTGGATTGTTGCGAAAAACCGGCGCCCGCCAAGCAGTGATATTGATGCGGTTGATGCCGAGCAGTACGGCATAAGTGACCGGCTAAGAGAAACCAGCACCCCTGAAAATGAACTGCTTCGTGAAGAAATCGAGCGAACGGTGTTTGCCACCATAGCCAATCTTCCGGAAGATTTACGTACCGCCATCATGCTCCGCGAGATGGATGGTATGAGCTATGAGGAAATCGCAACCACCATGGAATGTCCGATCGGTACCGTCCGCTCGCGAATATTTCGGGCACGTGAAGCGATTGATGAGAAACTAAAACCCCTTCTTGGTGGTCACACTGATAGTGGGGAATAAAAAGTGATACATGAAACAGGTATCCGATACAGGTAGTAGTAAAAATGAGTAAGGAATCTTTAGAGCATCTTTCCAGCCTAATGGATGGTGAGATTTCCAGTGAAGCCGGTTCGTTTCTTACACGCAGATTATTTTCTGATGATGAGATGTGCGAAACCTGGGAACGTTACCACCTGATTCGTGACTGTATCCGGCAGCCGGGCAGTAAACAGGTGGTCACCGGTCTGAGTATAAAGCTCAGTGAGTCCCTGGGGTTGGAAGAAGTGCCAACGGTGTCGTCATGGCGTAGTAACCGCTGGTTAAAGCCGGTATCAGGCCTGGCGATTGCTGCCAGTGTAGCTTTAATCGCCATCGTGGTTACCGCACCGCAACCCGGTCAGGTTGCAGGCGAGGGTGATACAGCACTGGTTGCTCCAGGTAACCAACCTTTTGTCAGTCCAAATACCGTGGCTCGTTTACCGGCATCACAGGCAGCAAGTTTCGCACCCCAACAGCTGGCCGCTTCAAATCGTCTTAATGCCTATCTTCTGCGTCATAATCAAATGGCCAGAACAGCCGGCAGACAGGGTTTTGTATCCTTCGTTCCTATCGTTGCGACCCCGGCAACATCCATTGCTGATGATTCCAATGACAAATCCGAACTGGCTAAACCCGGTTCTGAATTGGATAACATTGAAAATAAATGAGTGTATTGCCACGTAAGGCCCTGTTGCTCCTGATTTCGGTCAGCTTCAGCACACTGGCAACGGCCGGGGAACCTGGAGAGGCTCGAGAGTGGCTGGAACGCATGACCACGGCAATGAGCCAGATGAGTTACCAGGGGACATTTGTTTATGTTCGTGATGGTGGGGTTGAAACCATGCGGATTACGCACGTAACCGATGAAACGGGGGTGCGCGAGCGACTGTACTCCGTCAGTGGTCCGCACCGGGAAGTTATCCGAAACAAGAAAGGTGTGCGTTGTGTGCTTCAGGACTCGTCGTCCGTTGTGGAAGACCAGGTTGTAGCCAGTTCGTATTTTCCCAAGCTTCCCTTATCAGTGATCGATTCTGAAAACACCGGTTACCGGCTTGAATCCCGCGGAGAAGCGAGGATTGCCGGTCACACGGCCCGGCGCGTGACGATCTCGCCTGAAGATAACTTTAGGTATGGATATGACTTCTGGCTGGAGGAGCAGACCGGTTTGTTACTGAAATGGGTGTTGTTTAACGCTAAGCACAAACCGATAGCAAAACTGATGTTTACAGATTTCGCGATTGGCACCGCAGTTGACATGAGTGAGCTTGAATCAGATTCCCACACCGAAGACTTCGTCGAAATGAAAACTTTCAGCTTGCTCAATTCGGTGGTCACCCACTCCAGTCCAAGATGGCAGCCGGCCAAATTACCACCGGGCTTTCATTTGGCCTCACACAGTCACAAGACCGGTGCCGATGGTGTCTATGAGCACATGGTTTATAGCGACGGACTGGCGGCGGTGTCAGTATATGTCGAACAACAGGGTGATGATGCAGCAGTCAAGCCCGGTGCGAGTCAACTGGGTACCAACAATGCGTATACCAGGCAGCAGGGTGATCTGCAGATTACTGTTATCGGTGAAGTCCCTGCCATTACCGTAAAAGCTATCGCAAATGAAATGGCACTATCAGTCGCTTCCGACTAACGGTTTTCTGGATTGGTATGATCGAACAGAATGTGCAGGTTTTGCGTTGCGAGAATGAACGGCTTTGGGTTCGTATGGGTTCGCGCTCGGGCTGCACGGCTTGTGACAATGGAAAGGGTTGCGGTGCCGGCCTGTTCGCAAAACTGATACGAAACAAACCTGTTGTTTTAGAGTTGGCGAGAAATGATCTGGAAGTTGAATCAGGTCAGATGCTGACCCTTGCAGTTCCAGAACAGGTGTATTTAAAGCTGGTGTTTGCCTCCTATGGCTGGCCACTTCTTGCGGCGCTTGGCGGTGCATTCATGGCCCATGGCCTCGCTGTCTGGCTTCAGTTCAGTCCAGTCCTGGTGGATGCCGCAACACTTATTGGCGGCATTTTGGCTGCCTGGTTTATCATCCACTTAACAAGGCGCCGGGGAACTTCCAGTGATGTTCTCAGCTTGCTCGACATAAGCATTTGTTTTCCCTCGGCCACACCCAATATATGTACTGGTAGTTTTGAAAAGTCGGAACACAAATGAACCGTTTTTATTATTTTTTATCCAGGAGTTAAATGATGAGACAAAAAGTTACCTTACTGTTTGCAGCGCTGCTTATGCTGTTCATGAGTTTGCCCGCCGCTGCAAAAGTGACCGGTCTGCCGGACTTTACAGAACTGGTGGAAAAAGCAGGTCCTGCAGTAGTGAATATTCAAGTCACCCAGTTTGGTACGCGTAGCTCAAGGAAGGCAGATGAGAATGGCGAGCAACGCAACGGGCGTGGTGAAAATCACCCCGAGATACCGGAGTTTTTCAAACGCTACTTTAATGTGCCCGGCAACCCTGGTGGTGGTGAGCCGGATCGTATGGGAGCCGGATCTGGGTTCATATATGATGCAGAGGGTTACATTCTGACCAATCATCATGTTATTGCAGATGCCGATGAAATCATCATCCGTATGGCTGATCGCCGTGAGTTTGAGGCAGAACTGGTTGGTTCTGATGAGTCGAGCGACATTGCTGTTCTCAAGATCAGTGTGGATGAGGCTCTGCCGTTTCTGACGTTGGGTGAATCGGAATCGGTCAAGGCCGGTCAGTGGGTAGCAGCCATTGGTTCTCCTTTCAATTTTGAACAAAGTGTCACTGCAGGTATTGTCAGTGCCAAGGGCAGAACCAACCGGGCCCAACAATACGTACCTTTTATACAAACCGATGTTGCGATCAATCGTGGCAACTCCGGTGGGCCACTACTTGACATGAATGGCGAAGTCATCGGTATCAATTCCTGGATTCTCAGTTCGGGCGGTGGTTACATTGGCTTATCATTTTCAATTCCAATTGAGGTTGCAATAAGCACGGCAAAACAATTGCGTGAGACAGGTAAAGTTGAACGTGGCCTGCTGGGTGTTATTGTTGGCGCGGTCACACGTGAAATGGCCGAGGCACTGGGGCTTGACCGCCCAGTGGGTGCACTGGTTAATGATGTTACCGAAGATGGTTCGGCGGATCGTGCAGGTATCAAACCCGGTGATGTCATACTGGCATTCAATGGTGCGCCGGTTGAAACCTGGAATGATTTACCGCCACTGGTCGGGGCAAACCCACCGGGGACAGAAGCAACCGTCAGGGTAAGCAGTAACGGCAAGGAAAAAACTTTCGAAGTCACACTGGATGCCCTGGACGGTGAGGAAGCGATTGCCTCCACCGATAGCGAAAGCGGGGAAAAGGCGGGAAATATCCTGGGACTCCTGGTTGATGATATCAACAGCGATCGCAGACGCGAACTTGGTGACCCTGAAGGTGGTGTTGAAATTACTGATATTGAAAGTGATGATGCATGGCGCGCCGGCTTGAGGCCGGGTGACGTAATCCTGATGATCAACAACCAGAGTGTGGAAGACCTGGACGGGTTTGAAGCCCAGGTGGAAAAAATAGAACTGGATCGCGCTGTAGCACTACGTGTATGGCGCAATGGCACCGCCACTTTTATCGCATATACACCTCGCGATAATGATGAGGGATAGCTTGTAGTCAGTTATAATTACGGGTTGGAGACAAGGAGGCCATTCGTTGTTTACAACGAATGGCCTTTGAGTGTTGAGCGCTGGAACCACGTATGAATATTCACAACTGAAGCATTATATGGATCAAAACTACATCAGGAATTTTTCCATTATTGCCCATGTAGACCATGGCAAGTCGACACTGGCTGACCGCTTTATTCAGCTGTGCGGAGCCTTGAGTGAACGTGAAATGTCCGCGCAAGTACTTGATACCATGGATATTGAACGAGAGCGCGGTATCACGATCAAAGCGCAGAGTGTGACCTTGGACTACAAATCAGAGGATGGCCAGGTTTATCATCTGAATTTCATTGATACCCCGGGGCATGTTGATTTCTCCTACGAGGTTTCACGTTCACTGGCTGCCTGCGAGGGTGCTTTGTTGGTGGTGGACGCGGCCCAGGGAGTCGAAGCTCAAAGCGTGGCCAATTGTTACACCGCAGTCGAACTCGGGCTGGAAGTCATCCCGGTATTGAATAAAATCGACCTGCCGTCAGCAGAGCCTGATCGGGTCAAGCAGGAAATTGAAGACATTATCGGTATTGAAGCGATCGATGCTCTCGAGGTCAGTGCCAAAACCGGTAATGGGGTTTTACAGGTTTTGGAGCGACTGGTTCGTGACGTCCCGAAACCCAAAGGTGACCCCGATGCTCCTCTTAAAGCGCTGATCATAGACTCCTGGTTTGACAATTACCTTGGCGTTGTGTCGTTGATCCGGGTGGTTGATGGTGTGGTTGGCAGACGTGACAAGATAGAGTTGATGTCCTCAAGGAATCAGCACCAGGTGGACCAGCTAGGTGTATTTACCCCCAAACGCGAACTCCGGGACGAATTGTCAGCAGGTGAAGTAGGTTTTCTCGTTGCCAGTATCAAGAATATTCATGGTGCGCCTGTTGGTGACACCATTACGCTGGCGAAATCACCTGCAAATGAACCGTTACCGGGTTTTGCAACCATGCAACCCAGGGTATTTGCCGGTCTGTTTCCGACAGACGCCGATGACTACCCCGATCTGCGGGATGCGCTTGAGAAACTGCAATTAAACGAAGCGGCTCTGAGTTTCGAGCCTGAGACTTCCGAGGCACTGGGTTTCGGTTTCCGATGCGGTTTTCTAGGCTTGTTGCACATGGATATCGTCCAGGAACGGCTGGAGCGAGAGTATGCCGTCGACCTGATTACCACGGCACCAACGGTCATCTATGAGGTGGAGTTGATCAATGGCGAAATTTTAACCCTTGAAAACCCTGCCAAAATGCCGGCCGTTAACAAAATCGCTGAAATACGCGAACCTATCATCCAGGCTGATATCCTGGTGCCACAGGATTATGTCGGCTCGGTAATTGGTCTTTGTGAGGAAAAACGTGGCAGGCAGATTGGAATGAATTACCTTGGCGGCCAGGTTTCCATTCAGTATGAGCTGCCACTATCAGAAGTGGTTCTCGACTTTTTCGACCGGCTGAAATCCGTCAGTCGTGGTTATGCATCCTTTGACTATCATTTTGTTCGTTTCACCGAAGGACCTTTTGTTCGTGTTGATGTTCTGATTAATGGTGAACGGGTTGATGCACTTTCACTGATCATGCACCGTGACCAGGCTCAACGGCGCGGTCGCGAATTGGCCAGCAATATGAAGGAGTTGATTCCAAGGCAAATGTTTGATGTGGCTATTCAGGCGTCCGTCGGTGCCCAGGTTATCGCCAGAACGACGGTCAAGGCGCTTCGCAAAAATGTCACGGCCAAGTGTTATGGCGGTGATGCATCACGCAAACGCAAGTTACTGGAAAAACAGAAAGCCGGCAAGAAACGCATGAAGCAGGTCGGCAGTGTTGAAATTCCCCAGGAAGCGTTTTTGGCAGTTCTGCAACAGGATACAAAAAAATAGGATCGCCCATTCGGCTGAATCCTGAACAGGAAAAAAATAATGAATATTGATTTTTCATTGGTGCTGGTCGTGTTGACGTCACTTGCCGGGGTTATCTGGCTGGTGGACAGCCTGCTGTTTAGACAGAGGCGTATGGACCGCTCGGTTCAAAAGAGTATCGAGCCAGCGCGTGAACCGGTTATGGTTGAATATGCCCGTTCCCTGTTCCCCGTTCTTCTTATTGTGCTGGTATTCAGGTCTTTCCTGTTTGAACCGTTCAAGATACCTTCCGGCTCAATGATACCCACGTTGCTGGTGGGTGATTTTATCGTGGTGAATAAGTTTTCTTACGGTGTCCGCTTACCGGTATTAAATAAGAAGATCATCGATATCGGCGAGCCCAAACGTGGTGATGTCGTGGTTTTCCGGTATCCGAAAGATACCAGTGTGAATTTTATTAAACGCGCCGTGGGCTTACCCCTCGATAAGATCACCTATCGCGACAAGCAGCTTTTTGTCAACGGTGAAAAGGTGGAAGAAACCATCGTGGGCCGTTTTGGAAGCAGTGATGTCAAGTGCACCACGCCGGCAATCGACGCCTCACTTTCCTGGGAACAACTGGGTGATGCGAATCACAACATACTGTTGCATGATCGCAGTGGCAGTCGTAATGGGCAGTGGGTTGTGCCGGAAGGTCACTACTTCATGATGGGCGATAACAGGGATCGCAGCAACGACAGCCGTGAATGGGGATTTGTGCCTGAAGAAAACTTATTGGGCCGGGCAGTGGGGATCTGGCTCAATTTTGACTTTGAAAAAGGCTGTGCTGATTTCTCCCGGGTTGGAAATGGCATACACTAGTATTAAAGCTAATAGACGCGCTATATTAAATGTAACAACATGGTTAACAGGATGCAGACTATGAAAATTAAACAACAAAGCGGTATAACCCTGATCGGGTTTGTGATTGTACTCAGTTTTGCGATTTTTATTTCCTTTATCGGAATGAAGATCGGACCGATTTACATGGAATACTATTCTGTTGTCAGCGCAATGGACGGGGTCGCATCTGAAAGGGGAAGTGCAGAACTCTCACCTTATGAAATCCGGGTCAGGGTTTTGAACCGACTCTATGTCAGTTACTCCGCGGATAATATTAAGGAAAGAGATATCAAGCTCGTCCGCAAAAACGGAGTCCACCTGCGCATCGCCTACGAAGTGCGTAAACCGGTCATTGGCAACCTTGATGTGGTCGCGGTGTTTGACAGATCGGTAAGACTGTCCAACTGATACCGGCTGGATGAAGACTTTCCGATCTGAATGATGATGAAATGAGGGAAATTCCCGGTATCCCCTACAGCTTTAAAACCCCCGAATTGCTGACTTTGGCATTGTCACATCGCAGTATTGGGCGAATCAACAATGAACGACTGGAGTTCCTCGGCGACAGTATTTTAAATTTTGTCGTTTCCTCACGCTTGTTTGACCTCAAATCAAATGACAACGAAGGTGACCTGACCCGTTTGAGGGCGCGCGTGGTACGTGGTGAAACCCTGGCGGAACTGGCAAGCGCTTTGAAACTGGGTGATTACGTCAAGTTGGGTGAGGGAGAACTGAAGTCCGGCGGTTTTAAGCGGAATTCGATCCTGGCAAATACACTGGAAGCCGTATTCGGCGCTATCTATCTTGATGGCGGGTTTGAGTCCTGTGAAAAGGTCATACGCCACGTTTGTGACCCCTACATTGCCCTGCTGCCCGAAGCAAATGAATTAAAAGACCCGAAGACCCGTTTGCAGGAGTGGTTGCAAGGCCACGGTTATTCTCTGCCGGAGTACACTGTACTCACTGATGACGGGCCGTCGCACAGGAAAATCTTCCTGGTGGAATGTGTTAGCCAGGCTGCGGGAATCAAGGTCACCGGCAAGAGCAGTAGCCGGCGCAAGGCGGAGCAGATTGCAGCCCTGGCGGCACTTGAGATTATTGCTGAAAATTCAAAAAAATGAGTGTTGTCAAATGATAGAGAATATCGAGTCACAGGAAGATTTCCGGTTTGGTTATGTGGCCATTATCGGCAGGCCCAATGTCGGAAAATCCACACTGTTAAACCAGATTCTCGGTCAGAAAGTCAGTATCGTCACGGCCAAGCCCCAGACAACCCGGCAAAAACTGGCAGGTATCAAGACGACTGAAAAAGGGCAGGTCGTCTATGTCGACACGCCAGGAATTCATCATACTGCAAAGCGTGCGTTGAACCGTTATATGAACCGTGTCGCAAAAGCATCGTTTCGCGATGTTGACCTGGTGCTGTTCATGGTTGAAGCAGGTAACTGGAGTCGTCAGGATGAGTTTGTGGCCAGCGCACTTCGTTCGGTGGATGTGCCCATTGTGCTGGTGCTGAACAAGGTGGATCTGGTTCCTGATAAGGAATCATTGCTCACTTATATTGATGAGCATTTTCGTGATGATGATTTCGATAGCATCATGATGATCTCGGCAAAAAAGGGTAGTGGTGTTGATGAGCTGGAAAAACAGGTATTAAATAAACTGCCTTTCTCCAGACCTTTCTACGATGCAGATCAGTTCACCGATCGCAGTGAGCGCTTTCTTGCCGCGGAAATGATCAGGGAACAGCTGACCCTGCGTTTACACCAGGAATTGCCCTATGCACTGACCGTGCAGATTGAAGAGTTCAAACGTAAAGGAAAATTGCTGACCATTGGCGCCATAATTCATGTGGAACGGGAAAGCCAGAAGCAAATCACGATTGGTAAAAACGGTGCAGTACTCAAACAGGTGGGTAGCGGGGCACGTATCGTGCTGGAGGAACTGTTTGGCGAGAAAATATTTATGCGATTGTGGGTCAAAGTGAGCAAGGACTGGTCGGACAGCGACAGATTGATTGAACGGTTTGGATACACAGATTAGAGATTACGCTGGTTGTTGTTCACCAGGCGCTCCTTCAAGGTGATATGAATGGGTCGAATACAACTTGAGCCGGCCTATGTTCTTCACAGCCGCTCTTTTCGTGAAACCAGTCTGATCGTGGAGGCGTTCACGCGCGAGTACGGACGCGTGGCCGTTGTTGCCCGCGGTGTGAAATCGGCCCGCTCACGCAGGCGGAATATCCTGCAGCCATTCCGGCCATTGTTACTTAGCTGGAACCAGAAAAGTGATCTGGGTACACTGACCGGTGTTGACCAGGTGGCGTCTCCGCCTGCTTTGCAAGGCCAGGCATTGTATTGTGGATTGTATTTGAATGAATTATTGATGCGCCTGCTGCATAGGGGTGACCCTCATATCGAGGTTTTTGAGCGCTACCGTCAGATACTTTCCGAGTTGGCTTCAGATGCTTCACCACAACCGCTTTTGCGGATATTTGAAAAACACCTGCTGGAGGCTATCGGTTACGCAATGTTGCTGGATCGGGAGCATAATGCGGGTGCAGAAATTCAAACGGAATCATGGTATGAGTACCAACCGCAACGTGGCCCCGAGCTACGTTCCGGACCAGGGAAGAACCGGGTTTCAGGTGCTACATTACTGGCCTTGCATGCTGAAAACCTGCGGGACGATGATCTGCCCGAATTGCGCATGCTGATGAGAAGCGTAATCGGCTATCATCTGGGTGATAAGCCGCTTGCCAGTCTGTCGCTGTTTTAAGCCTGATTTTGCAGGCATTTTGAGAGGTAAACCATTATGCGATCCGGGAAATTATTGTTGGGTGTCAATATCGATCATGTTGCCACCATTCGACAGGCACGGGGTGCAAGCTATCCCAGTGTTCTGGAAGCTGCCCAGGTTGCCGAGGCTGCCGGTGCTGACGCGATTACCGTACATTTAAGGGAAGACCGGCGACATATACAGGACCAGGAAGTGGTGGCACTGTGCAAACAGGTCAGTACCCGGGTCAATCTTGAAATGGCCGTGACCGATGAAATGCTGGCTATCGCTGAGTTAAATCGCCCGGCCGATGTTTGCCTTGTACCGGAAAAACGTGAGGAATTGACGACTGAAGGCGGCCTCGATGTACTGACCCATTTTGACGCCGTAGAATATGCATGCAAAAGATTGGCTGCAGCAGGAATCCGCGTGTCGCTGTTTATTGACCCGGATGTCTCTCAACTGGATGCCGCATTGGCTTGTGGCGCACCGGTTGTTGAATTACATACGGGTAGTTACGCAGATGCCGGAAAATCGACGGTTGAAGCCGAGTATCAGCGAATAGTCAGGGCAGCAGAACATGGTGATTCGATGGGACTGCAGGTCAACGCCGGACACGGATTACACTACCAGAACGTAGCACCGATAGTGCGTATTCCACAGTTGGTAGAATTGAATATTGGCCACTCCATCATTGCGCAGGCGCTGTTTGTCGGCTTACACAAAGCGGTTGCAGATATGCTGGTTTTGATGAAGTAAATATTTCTCTAAACAATGGCATAGTACGCATTTTATAACGCTTTTAAAATAGCAGTTCATATCAGGATATTAAACCATGGGGCGCAGCCGTAAGAAACTATCTGACCAGCCATTTGAGTTGGATATCGATTCGCTTGATTCAAAGGGTTTGGGTCTGGCTGTATGCGATGAAAAAAAACTGCATGTATTTGATGCCTTAGCGGGTGAAAAGGTCGTTGCCCGACATATGTTTGGTCGAAAAAACAGGGGTAAAGCGGAAACCCTGGAGGTCCTGCAGCCATCGGCTGACCGGGTCAGCGCACCTTGTCCATCTTTTGGTAGCTGCGGTGCCTGTAGTTTGCAGCATATGTCAATGGATGCCCAGTTGGCCCGAAAGCAGCTGGCGTTACTGCAAGCACTTGGAGAGACAGGTAATGTCGAGGCGGTCGAGATTTTTGCGCCGCTGGATGCCCCGCACTGGAACTATCGTCGCAAAGCACGGCTTTCAGTGCGTGATGTTGCCGCTAAAGGCCGGGTCCTGGTAGGATTTCGGGAACGTAACGGTCGCTTTGTTTTGGATATGGAGAAGTGCCATATTCTGCACCCGGTTGCCGCAGATGCACTGCCAAAATTGTCTCACGTGATAGAAACAATGGAATGCCGGTCCAGTATTCCCCAGGTTGAAGTGGCCTGTGGTGATGAGTGCTGTGCGATGATTATCCGCCACCTCGAAGGCTTGTCAGCGGATGATATTGAAAGTCTGAAGGCTTTTTCCCGTGAAACAGGTGTCGGTGTGTTTTTGCAGGCCGGCGGTCCGGATAGCATAACGCTGCTGGAGCCGGTTGATTTTCAACTGGAATATGCGTTTGAAACGCTGGCACTGCGGTTTCGCTTCGAACCATTGGATTTTATCCAGGTTAACGGTCCATTAAACCAGCAAATGGTCAGGCGCGCATTGGAGTTGCTGGACCCGCAGGCCGATGACAGGATACTCGATCTGTTCTGTGGTCTGGGTAATTTCACACTGCCGCTGGCACAACGCGCCGGTCACGTAACAGGTTTGGAAGGGTCCGCCGAAATGGTTGAACGCGGCCGCTCCAACGCGGCTCTCAACGGCCTGGAAAACGTGGATTTTCAAGCCGTTGATTTATACCGGTCCGGTGATGCTGCACCCCTTGGGTCAGAACATTATAATAAGATCCTGTTGGACCCACCGCGTTCGGGTGCACAGGAACTGTTGCCATGGATTGCTGCCAGCGGCGTGAGCCGGGTTTTATACATTTCCTGCAATCCGGAAACGCTGGCAAGGGATGCCGGGATACTGGTCAATCAACATGGTTTCACTCTTGCCGGTGCAGGTATCATGAATATGTTCCCCCATACCCATCACAGCGAAGCTATTGCCCTGTTTGAGCGCACAACTGCCGGGATGAAGCCATGACTGCTCCTGTTACACAACCAGCTGCTGAACAACCACTGGGGCCCGTATTAATTGGATTGGCCGGTCTTGAAATCAGCGCCGAGGAGCGCACATGGTTGTCTCACCCAGCAGTAGGTGGTGTTGTTCTGTTTACCCGCAATTACCATGATCTGTCGCAGTTGACGGAGCTCACTGCTTCAATTTCAGAGAGTAGCGGTCGGGATTTGCTGATCTGTGTCGATCACGAAGGCGGGCGTGTACAACGCTTCAGGGAAGGCTTCACACGGCTGCCGCCATTGGCAGTGCTTGGAAAGATGTATGCTGAATCAGCAGCCAACGCGCTGGATTTCGCTTATCGGCATGGACGTGTGATGGCGACAGAATTGTTGCTGTGTGGTGTCGATATGAGCTTTGCGCCAGTGCTGGACCTCGGCGATCGCAGCGTGGTCATTGGTGACCGGGCATTTGCGGCGGACCCTGATGCGATTATTCAGCTTTCTGATGCCTACATCGGCGGAATGCATGATGCCGGGATGGCCGCGACCGGCAAACACTTCCCCGGTCATGGTTCGGTAGTGGCAGATTCGCACACCGATGATGTTTGTGATCCACGTTCATTTGAGCTGATTGAGCAGGCGGACCTAAAGCCGTTTGCTGCTTTGAGCGGGAAGCTGGATGCCATGATGATGGCGCATGTGCTTTACCCGGCGGTGGATGAGAAGCCTGCGGGATATTCCCTTTACTGGATCAAGACCATATTGAAAGAAAAACTGGCTTATGAAGGTACTATATTTTCAGACGATCTGGGTATGTACGCCGCCAGGGTCGCGGGTGGTCTGATTGAACGGGTCCACGACTCCCTGCTTGCAGGTTGTGATGCTGTACTGGTTTGCGACCCGGATGATGTGCGGCAATTACTGGCAAATGAAAAGCTTTGCTTAAGTCATGCGGATAGCGCCTTAAAAAGGCTTAAAGGCCAGCTGTCCGCAACTCGCGAGGAAGTGGAGCGGGTGAGTGAGTGGCGGCAATGGAAAAAAACTATTAAACAACTGGAATTGGAGCAATCAAAATGGGTATGAGTAATCCCCCGGATCCGCGTACTTTACTGGAGAACTCACGGGTTCTTTTCAACCGTGAACAAGTCGCTGCCGCAGTACAGAAGATGGCAGTTGAGATCAATGAATACTATGGCGATCAACCCATAATATTGATCTCTGTTTTAACCGGTGCAATTATCCCGGCAGCCTGGCTGATTACAAAGTTGAAAATGCCGATACAAATGGATTTTGTCCATGCAACCCGCTATCGAGGTGGATTGTACGGGGCGGAACTGGAATACCGTGTTCCCCCCCGGCTGGATCTGGAAGGTAAACATGTACTGATTGTTGACGACATATTTGATGAAGGTAATACGCTGGCAGCGATCAAGGGTTCCGTCGAGAAACGCTTGGCGGGTTCGGTCAAAATGGCGTCGCTTGTGCGAAAGGACCATGACCGCGGCCTGCCGCGGGATTATGTGGATTTTGTTGGTCTTGATGTGCCGGATGTGTATGTGTTCGGCTGTGGGATGGATGCCTACGAAGAATGGCGGCATCTGGATGAAATACTGGTGTTGGAGTAGTGTCAGCCCCGAAACGCCTTGGTCTGATCGGTGGTACAGGTCTCGATCATTTTGGTGAAGCTGTCAGATCACATGAGATCGTTGGCCACTTCGGTCAACCTTCAGCCAGTCTGGCTGAATACAGGATTGGCAATTTGCAGATATTTTTTCTGCCACGTCATGGCGAGCAGCATCAATTCCCGCCACATGCGGTAAATTATGTGGCCAATGTGCATGCTTTCAGGCAGTTGGAAGTTGAAGGAATAATTGCCGTTAATGCAGTGGGTGGTATTTCAAACCAATACCCGCCGGGTGCTTTAAGCTTTCCCGATCAATTGATTGATTATACATGGGGCAGGGCGCACACTTTCAGCAGGGCAGCCGGTGACGAGTTGCTGCATATTGAATTTGCGGAGCCGTTTGAAGGCCGCATGAGACAGGCACTGATCAAAGCAGCAATCACTACAGGTATCAATGCAGTAGACGGAGGCTGTGTCGGTGTCAGCCAGGGCCCCAGGCTCGAAACCGCCGCTGAGATCAGGCGGTTCAGTCAGGATGGATGCGACCTTGTGGGTATGACTTCCATGCCTGAGGCGGCATTGGCGAGGGAGGCCGGGCTGGATTATGCATGTTTGTGCGTCACCGCGAACTGGGCTGCAGGGCTTGAACAGGAGCCTGTGACCATGGCCGCTATCGAAGCCACCCTTGCGCAAGCCATGATCCGGGTTCGCAAGTTATTGGAACGATTGTTTGAGGAGTTTTCCGATGTCCGCTGAGTCCCGCTTTCCACATTTACTGGCACCCCTTGACCTGGGTTTTACCACACTGAGAAATCGTGTTCTTATGGGCTCCATGCATACGGGGCTTGAAGACCATAAAAAGGACTTTCCGAAACTGGCCGCATATTTCGCCGAAAGGGCGACAGGTGAGGTCGGGTTAATGGTGACCGGTGGAATTGCCCCCGGTTTACGCGGTTCACTGATGCCATCTCCTTCCGGTCTTTTCAACCGGCTACAGGTACCCAGACACAAGCTGGTTACCTCGGCAGTCCACGAAGCCGATGGAAAAATCTGTATGCAGATACTGCATGGTGGGCGTTACAGTTATCACCCGCTGAGTGTGGCTCCCAGTGCGATCCAATCACCGATAACGCCATTCAAACCCAAAGCATTGTCTTCCAAGGGAGTGGATAAACAGATTCAAAACTTCGTGCGGGCGACAAGACTAGCTCTTGAGGCGGGTTACGATGGTGTTGAAATCATGGGTTCCGAAGGTTATTTCATCAACGAATTCACCACCAGTCACGTCAACAAGCGTACGGATCAATGGGGTGGCAGCACCCGTAACCGTTACAGGATTGCAGAAGAGATTCTCAGTCGCTGCCGTGAGGTCGCCGGCAAGGACTTTATTATTATCTATCGCTTGTCGATGCTGGATCTTCTGCCTGACGGTAATAGCTGGGATGAGGTTGTTGAGCAGGCCAAAATGGCCGAAGCCTCGGGTGCCACCTTACTCAATACCGGTATTGGCTGGCATGAGGCGCGTATTCCAACCATCGCGACCATGGTTCCCCGTGGTGCTTTCAGTTGGGTGACAGCGAGGATGAGACCGGAGGTCAATATACCGGTGATCACCACCAACCGGATCAACACGCCACAGGTGGCTGAGGATATTCTTGCGCGGGGTGATGCCGACATGGTTTCCATGGCAAGACCCCTGCTGGCAGATGCGGAGTTTGTAAAGAAAGCACGCCAGGGCCGGCCGGAAGAGATCAATATCTGCATTGCGTGCAATCAGGCTTGTCTGGATCACACCTTCAAAGGGAAAACCTGTTCCTGCCTGGTCAATCCACGTGCCTGCCGCGAAACCGAGCTGAACTATCTTCCCACCAAAAATACTAAGGCGATGGCAGTGGTAGGGGCAGGGCCTGCAGGTCTCGCATTTGCAACAGTCGCCGCCCGGCGTGGTCACCGGGTTAGCTTGTTTGATCAGTCGGAAGAGATTGGCGGCCAGTTCAATATGGCGAAGAAAATACCAGGGAAAGAGGAATTCAGTGCGAGTCTGGACTACTTCCGTGGTGAAGTTGAGCGAACCGAGGTCGATTTACAGTTGAATACCCGTATTGCAGCCGAAGACCTTGCGGGGTATGACGAAGTCATACTGGCCACCGGTGTATATCCGCGGAAACTGGATCTGCCAGGTATCGATCATGATAAAGTCGTTACTTATATCGATGTATTAAAAGGTAGGGTTAAGATCGGTCATAGCGTAGCGCTTATTGGTGCCGGTGGCATCGGCTTTGATGTCGCCGAATTTTTGAGCAATCCCGATGAGCATGATGCCTCGCCCGACACATTTGAGGAGTTCGCAAGTGAGTGGGGAATTGATCTAAGCCTCAATGCCAGGGGTGGTGTTAAAGGCATAAAGGCACAACCACCCCAATCGTCCCGTGAAATCTGGCTGTTACAGCGCAGAGCCGGTAAGCTTGGTAAAACTTTGGGCAAAACCACCGGTTGGATACACCGGCTGAGCCTGCGGCATCGAGGCGTCCATATGATGGGCGGCGTGAGTTATGAGTCTATAGATGACCAGGGTTTACACATCAGTATCGATGGACAAAAACAGTGTCTTGAAGTCGACCATATCGTGGTTTGTGCGGGTCAGGTCAGTAATCGTGACCTGGCGGAAACCCTGGAAGGAAGGGGTTTATCAGTACACATCATCGGTGGTGCACAAAAAGCGTCTGAGTTAGACGCCAAGTACGCCATCCGTGAGGGAAGCGAACTCGCGGCGAGACTCTAGTGTGGTGTTCTGGCCGGTTTTATAAAAGTCAGGCAGATGGCTTACCCGCTTTTGGGAA
>Ga0055584_100000428_pt1 | contig 40027 bp, 19 predicted proteins | sample OSDHelmetaG_FD_58716 | JGI IMG/M metagenome (GOLD analysis project Ga0055584, IMG submission 58716) | Pelagic marine sediment microbial communities from the LTER site Helgoland, North Sea, for post-phytoplankton bloom and carbon turnover... | ecosystem: Environmental > Aquatic > Marine >...
GATTGGTCCATGCTTGTTTGGAAACTCAACAATTGGTGGAGGTGTGGTTGTATCATCTGGGTCGGGTATGCTTGTTGTTGGTTCTGGAGTTGAACTAATATCTGGAGATGGGGACGTAGCCGGAGTTGGTGGACCCTCTGGAGGTGTCTCCGCTGTTGTGGATGGTTGAGGTGCAGTGGTTGTAGATGATGTAGTAGTAGTAGTAGTAGTGGTACTAGTGGTAGTAGATGAGCTTGATGTTGTAGTTGTAGTAGAGCCACCAGCAGTAGGATACTGACCCGAAGCAATAAATGAGCCGTCAGCCCCCCTTTCTGGATCAAACCAATATGCACCACCCGAAGCAGCTTTATTCATTCTTCCCACAATTATATTGTTAACCAATTGAGCCATATTGCCGCTACTGTTACAAGCATCAACAATGCTTATGCCATCTTCTAAAGGAAATTGATCAATGTTGCCGGGACTAGGATAGTCTCCATTTGTGCCAATATCGGCGGGGACTTGCATACTTCCATCAGCAAAACCATCAGGAAAACTTGGACCCCACCACAAGCCAAGACTTGTATTAGGAAATCCCCCGTCGCTGTCCCCGTCTTTATTTACTTCAACATTACATCTCGGTGTGCTTTGGCTAGAGTGACCACCCCTCCCATTACTAAGATCAAAACTGGTATACTGAGCATATGGTGACAACCTTAACGACGATTGAGCAGCGCCATTTTTATTACATAAAGAACTGCTAGCACCAGTTATACTTTTAGCCGTATGGAAAAACCTAGCTCTAAGTTTAGATAAAACGGAAGCTGGAGTAATGGAGTTGTTATTGGTTTGGTTTATAAAATATTGTTGACTGTCAGCAGCAAACATAGAGAAACCCCACCCACCATAACTAGCTCTGTCTGGAGGAATTTCCATCTTGCCAGCAAAAGTTGTAGCAATCCACTCCCCGTCGATCATAGTACATAAAACAACTTGACCCTGATCATATGCAAGATCAGATCTATTAACAACTCTTATTGCTTCTAATCTAAGCTCGTTTCCAGTAACGTCTTTAATTAAGTTAGGACCAAAAGCATTTGGATTTCCATCCTTAACGCTAAGAGGTACAGCTAATGCAGTAGAAAACTGACCCATATATTTATCAGAAGCAGGATTATAAAAAGTCGCATCACTTGCGAATCTCCCCTCAAGATCAGAAACTGAAAGATTCACAGCAGTAATTGCAGCTGGGTCCAAATCAGTAAGAAGCCTAGCTAATAACTGATTAGATGAATCAAAAGCACCCAAAGCCTCGTTATAGCAAATTTTTAAAGGCGCTGTAACGGTTGAGCCGGGATCAGTCATATCCACGCTCATTACATCTATGTATGTACCAAGCTTAGGAAGTGAGTCACGTTTCTGCAAACTTTTAGTAGCTTCGTAGTGATATCTACCACCAGTTTTTCTTCTTGGTGTATCAGTAATCATAGGTGCGCCCCTACTGGCGAGCGTTCTATCATTACGACGAGTACCAATATCATATATATGAAATGTAACTTTGCCAAACACAACTTCAGAATCTAGAGATTCTATAATATCTTGGAGTGGACTCGTGTCATCAGGATAGTCATTGGCATGTTTTTTATCTATACCATCTGCTGTTTGAGAATTTTCGTACTTAACAATCCAATCGAGCAAAGTGTCTATATCAATCGTCGTTTCTTGATATCCAATTCCTTCCTCATACTTTTTATACGTTCCCGTTGGCGGCTCATTCACATACCTTACGGGATCTTCTGCTTGAGGGTTAACCCCCTCTAGCTGTTTGGCAAATGGTTTTTTAATAAACTCCAAAAAACCCCTGCGAGAAAATGACGCAACTCCCCTGTCATTCAGTTTTTTGTCATGAATTATAAATACGTGATTTTCAACGCTTTTGCTATATAAATTTCCAGAATATGGCATTATGTTCTCCAGTAAGTCACTTGACTAATTGTATAGCCGTCTGCTTTTTCGTAATATTTAGCATTACCCTTTACGTTTACAACTGGCCTAGCAGACATGTTTGGGTGAAAGGGTTCCATAGAAGCAGGCATTTGAACATCTTCAGTACTAACAGCTACTGAATTATAATACTGTTTAGATTGAGTTTCTGCATTTACTGCCATATTTTGACTACCAGCAGAAATCTGTTCGTTACTTAACATTGCAGAAGATCTTCCAACTACACCGTCTTTGTTTCTATCTGTAGATATGACTGTTTGAGTAGGAGCGGAATCTGCTGACGGCGCAGCAGCGCTTGATGCAGCGGTTTGGCTTCCAAGATCTCTAGCTTGTTGCCTCATTCGTTTAGTTACCTCTTCCATAGTGTCATTAGTAGCCTGTTTGCCCATATTCTTTCTCTCTAGAGCATTTCTTTCGTCAGTAAGCTTTTGTTGATTCCTGCTCATTTTTGCTATATGGCCTTCTTTTTGCTTTTGTAGCTTACCAAAACTAGATGTAAACAAATCCATCTTATAAACAGTACTAACTCCTGCACTAGATATATCCATATTAATTGTAGTTATTAATGGACCTTTATCAACTAAAGCTTTTCCTAGCACAAGGCCACCAGTTGGTCCAGATGCAAGAGTAAAGCTACCTCTCTCGCTAGTAAACTGAGCTGATGAACCAAAGGAAGCTGAAATCTTTCCAGTGCTATTCATGAATCTATATCCAGCATAATTCCAAGGCGCTAGGCTTTCATCCTTAACGAATTCTATATTACCTCCAACCGATGCTCCATAAGAAGACATCCAAGGACCATAACATCTTTCCCTAGACATTAAAGGTATAGATATAAAATCTGGAATAACTGGTGAACCAGATAGTACGCTAATTCTATTTGGAGCAGACCCCATTAAATTACTATATGTTTTTTCAACAGCCTTATCAAAACCAGCCTTAGAATAAGTATCTTCATCAACGCCCCATCTCAAAGTTTTTGTTGGTCCAGCTTCTCCTTTATCTGGAGAAGTAAATACTGGCGTTACATCTGCTAATAATTGATGATACAAATCTCCTTTACTATGTTCCTGACAGGTTCTGTATCTAGACGTGACAGTTGACTGTATTCTACTGGGAAGCGTGATAAGAGCATACACATATTGAGTATCATACTTAAATGCTGGTTCAGGTATTTTGTAGCCTCCATCATCTTTATGAAAAAGATAGTCCAAGTCCATATGCTTCACTTCAATTGAGCCAGCACTATCAGTTGTAGGATAGTGAAAAGTTTCAGGGGCTGGTTGAGTAGATGTTTCTTTTGGAGGATTTGATTGTTTGTCTACATATGTAATAGGTCTTCTTTCTACATTTTTTGTGTTATATCCTCCATAATAAGTCAATGATTTTTGATCTGTAAATTTAGGAGACATGTATAATTTTGTATCAATATGACAAGACATAAAGGCTCTTGTTGGTGATTTGTTAACACCGCCAAGATTGCCATCACTATCTGGAGCGTTTAAAATACTTGCACCATTTATATCCGAAGAAGCATCACTACTATTTTCAAATGTATGAGCATAATCAGCCTTTTTTACTTCTCGATTACCTTCGCCTGAACTATTTCGTTGCTGAGTATAATCTTCTTTATTTACTTTAGAAAAATCTAATTCTTGTGACTGATCAAATATTACATAAGGTTTAAAACGTCCATTCTCGCCCATAATAGTCATAACGTCAGCTGGTAACAAACCTAGATTTTCTAATTCGTCCATAGAGTTAGCACCCGGATAACCACCCAGAGGTTCAGGGGTATAATTAAATTCATACTTATTTGCTATAACATTTTTATTAACTTTTAATGCTCCATTATGTAATTTTCCGTTACTACCAGCCGCACCTTCTTCAGCCCCACCTTCTTCAGCCCCACCTTCTTCAGCCCCACCTTCTTCAGCCCCACCACCAACAGTTTCCGGCACACCATAGACTGATAAAGAATTAGGATTTGAACTCAGAAACCTAGTAGGAAAACCAAAAGGAGTATATTCTGGATGCCAATTGTCATTACATTCCTGCGGCAATCTAACTAAAAACTTTTTACCTAAGCATTCGCTAGCAATAGATCTAATAAAATTATAAACACGCATAACATTTTCCATATTGCTTTTGCTTTGCTGTTTTGAAAATCTTACTATAGACATAGCTTGTAGTTTAGCTTCATCTAAAAATGAGAAGTCCGTGCCATTTTTTATGGCATTATAAATTTTTTCGTAGAAAGTTCTTTCTGTGTCTGTTAATCTGCTTTTATCTATTTCTCCCAAAGCCTCCAAAGCGTCATCAACTAAAGTTGCACCTTTGCCATCCCTGCTAGCATTTGATAGTTCAGCAGTAATTTCAACAATTCTATTATTGAACTGGGTAGAGGATACTAATCCAGCCTGTGGCATACCTATATTTCGCGCTCTCTTCCAGTATAAAGGGTATCCATAAGGTGGGTGGCAGGGATTTTTTGGGGTCTGACCGTCAAAGCCTTTTTCTGCTTTTATGGGAGGGATTGCACATCTAGGAACAGTAACTCGATAAGATGCGTCACCTTTAGGAAAACTCTTAATGTCGCCATCAGAAACTGGTTCCATATATATATTGTCATACATCAAAATAAAATCTCTCCAAGACTCGAAATTCATGGCTGCTGCTCTTAATTCTAATTCCGTAGCAACGTAGAAATTTCCAACACCGTAAGCAAACAGAGAAGTTGTATCTAGCATTATCTGTTGATATGCTCCTCTTCCAACTGGAATGCTAACGCCTTTATTTGCAATAGTTCCATAATATGGTATCACATCCCAAGTTAAGCACTTGTCTGGATACCAAGCTCCGGGTTCATCATCTTTTATGATTTTGTCAAGGTCACTTCTAAAATAAAAATTTTCTACTTCATTTGCGCCAACTACAATTTTATCTGTTACATTATTGGCAAGTTCATAACCCACATCATTACTTTTCATATCATCTACATTGAGGTTATCTATATAAGTTTTAATAGCAGATAAATTAAAGGGTTTTGATCTGTCTATAGCTGTTACTTTTATGACAGCTTCAAATGGTCCACCGGGAGGCATAGGCATACTGCTCTCCTCACCATCCCCACCTGTGCTTTTTGAACGATAAGGGAAATGTTTTGCGCAACCGGGATGGTTTATAACGGGAAGTAATGTTACAAAAATATCATGATTTAAAGTATCGCATATTTCCATTATCAAATCGAGTAAATTTATTTGATCGTATTCAAGATAGTGAAATGGAGCCAAAACGGGAAGGTCGCTTAAGTCTACAGCATATTTAATACCTCTAAAGTTTATAGAATTAAAAAACCCAGCTTTTTTATGCTCGGATTCTAACGCTCCATAGTGACCAAATAAAGCATTTATACCTTGAACAACTCTATAGTAGGGTATACCTCGTTCTGACCTTCTAGAGAAACCAGTACCTGTAAATATTCTAATAGGAGACGCTCCGATTCCGCTTCCTAAGTATGATTTAGTATTAGGATCTATATTATTAAACCTAAACTTAAGAACATTATCTAAAGATCTTTGGCTACCCAAATTTTGTATTTGATAACTAAAACCTTCAGCATCGACCCCTTGGTAATTTGAACTAGTTTTTTGAAAATCTATTTCAGTGAAAAGTTGGTCCTTTACTGAAATTGCTTTGCTGCTCGTTGAATCAGCCTCTGTTTTACTTGTGTTACACTCCAATAAACCATAAACGTTTAATATATTATCTTTCCTAAATGTAGAACCAGCATAATTATTAAGTATAACCTGCACATTTGACAGTATTTCTCTAGGGTCAACAACTTGCGCAGAATAGAATGGGTTGCCACTTGGACCTCTGGTTTGCACATATGTCTGAAGAATTCCACCAAAACTAAAATGGTTGTAGAAAGGAGAGCTTGTAGGGACTGTATTTTTATCGTAATACTGATCGTAAGCTCTTTTAAAAACATCTTTGACCTTTTCTCTAGTTTTACCCATAGTAAAGAATACTGGACTACCAGCTGGGGGCGGTTTGAATTCATCACGTTTTCCTTCGTGGTAAACATCTTGCCCTTCACCTTCACCTGTTTCATCTGCTTTATTATATTCATCAACTATCAAGTCTACAGAGAGAGTAGAAGTTGTGTCGCCAAAACCTCCGTTGGCAGAAAAGCTTCTGATAGAAGCTCCCAGAAAGGTTTGCTGTTCTATATTTTGGCTGGGGTAAGCAGCGAACTGTTTGAATTCGGAATTGCATTTTGACAAAGAAGCCATTTTAATATCCTTCTGATGATTCAGAATTAGTGCTAGAACTAGTGTTAGAGCTAGCATCTAAGTCCTGTAAGTCTTGGCTGGTAGACGAGTAATTACTATCTCCAAAAAGTTTATCATAAGCGCTAAAAGCTTGAACCGTGGCATTGCGAGAGAATGACACGTCTGTACGTGATGGGGACACGGTAGATTCAGATCCGGGCGCTCCCAAATTTGTTTGCTGCGAATCGCCCTGTGGAACAGAGTAATAAGAAACATATGGATTAAAATTTATTTCTGAGTTATAAGAATATGCTGAAGAAGAAATAGGATTAGCAATTTTAGAAACTTCCCCGCTTTTTGGATGAATAACATGATCAATTGTTTGGTATGGGGCAGAGTTTGAGTACTGATACCTACCCCTTTGGCTTCGTGGTGGAAGTAATACTCCAATTCTCGAAGGAGCAAAAATACTATCCTTAATTCCTACGGATTTATTTGCATTAATTCTAGAAAACACGCTTGGATACATCTCTTTTCTTGGGGAGTTGTATAAAAAACCGACTAGTCCACTTTTATTGTTTTTGCCAACGGGTAAATTAGAATAATTTGTTTGTGTGCGGTCTTCAAAATTAGCTTCTACGTGTGGAATTAAAGATTTCTGTGCGTGTGACTGTGGTTTTGAAATTCTAAAGGTACGCATTCTTGAATAGACTTGGCTATCCCTTGTAAATAAAGTCTGCGGTGGTGTTGAATTCGCACCAGAGTAAGAGCTAATGTGATCGTCATAAACCATAGTTACACCTATTCATTCATCTCGTAAGTCCACTCTAATTGTATGGAATATTTACCATCTTTAGGGGACCATGTTTCTTGTGGTGGGCTAACAAAGTATTTTCTAATTCCCGGCTCGCTAGCGGGAGAGCAAGAAGTTATCAGCGAATTTAATTCGGCCTTAAGTGCAGGAAAACAGCTGGGCCTAGACATGATATACGCAGTTCTCTTTTTTCTATAGTCTATATCTGTATAATCTAGTTGTAAATCTATAGATAAGCTTCTTTTATATTCTGTTCTGCCAAAAGTAAATTGCAATATAGGACCAATCGCTCTACCAATAACTGGAATAACAGCAAATTGATCTCCGGGGTATGTGTCGCTAATTTGTACATTTTCAGACAAAACATGACTAAAATAATTAGTAGGTCTATTATCAAACTCCATAGAGTAAGTTATTTCTCCACTGATTTCGTTCCTACCAATCGTAACCGATAAAGGCTGGCTGTTTAAATTAGCACTTGCTAGGGCATTTGCTCTCTTGTATATAGGGCTGCTGATTCCAAAATTACCACCATTACTTAAAATATTATATTTAGCTTGGGCGCGAGCTACCGGACTATTATTCACATTTCCCAGACCGTCAACGTAGTTTGCATCAGCGTGCCAAGTTCCTAATCCTTTTAGCGTACCGTTGACAGATACTTTAACGAATGGTGTGCTAAGATCAGTACTGACGCTTCCTTCAAAAGTTTCCAAAGCGGTGTCATCAACATTAGCTAGAACCCAGTTATCTGTAGCTGTAACACTTCCAGCAGATTTATCTATCTGTTCAGTTCTAGAATGATTATAAGCTCTGTAGTCACCATGCCCAGAATGGTGTCCCGTTAATGAAGATTGCAAAACAGCGGACAGACCATTCTCCGCATCACCCTGACTATCATCTGTATAAATGTACTTTGATAAGAAATTACTAGCATTAAGCCACGCAGGAGTTGTGGTATTGACGGGAGTTCTAACTCTAGGTGCTTTACCAATAGCGGTAACAGTTCTAGATATAGTGTAACTTCTTGGCATTTGAATCAGCCCGTTAGGACTAGAAGTTCCGTACTGGTCGTCGGGAGATATGTCCCAACTCTCAGTGAAATCTTCTAACATGTATAGTAACGACGTATCATTTGCATAATTCACGCCATACTCATGGAGATCCATCATTGATTGAGAGTGAAGATTAGTTCCAGCACCCCCTGTAAACAAAGCGTCAGAAGATAATGTTATACTATATCTACATATATTAACAAATGTTCCTTCTTCAAAATTAACACTCTCTACTTTACAACGCTTAAATACTAAAACATCCTTATTACTATTAGCATCCGTAATGCTAACGGTAAGCCCTTCACCTTCGTTTTTATACTGATCTAGCATTTTTAAGATGGAATTTTGGATGTGCAATATATGATGTAGGCCATCGTCTTTAACAGCACTCCCGCCACTAACGCCCAGTACCTTAGTGGACCTCCCTTTATTACTATGATTATATACAATAGCGCCAGATATAGTAAGAGAGTAGTTAGCTCCAAACTTACCTAGCTTATTTTGCAACGGAGTCATGCTAAAGTTAACTAATGGAACTGGCTGATAAATACCCTGACTGCCATTAAATTGAAGAGTTGAAACACCCATTTGTTTTCCTTTTTATAATTTGCCTCTAACGAATAAATTCAAACCGCTTATAGAACCATCATCTCCACCAGAAATAACTCCGCTACACAAACTATACAAATTAAATCCTTGTAGACCATTGGATGCTGGGATGGCTATTGAGCTTGGCGTTACACCCTGAGCAAAAACGTTCATTTCACCATTTGGTATACCGTCAGAACTAGTAGCAAACATGGACATAGTATTATACACATTTGACCCCTCCTGTGCGGCGAAAAGTGTCATATTGCCAGTTGCTTTGGGGGGTGCGCCAACACTGAGTAGAGGTATAAAGTTCTGCTCAAAAACGCCGTGCTTGTAAACACCTTCTATAGCTTCGATGTATGGCCTATGTATTGCATAGCCTTTATCATTTTTATCTTGACCAGATGCTTCTATGAATATTTCACCTTCCGTGCTTGCGTAAACAACTCCTCGCGTCCAAGTTGTATGGTCAAATTTGTTACCATTTCTAAAGTTAAAGTTGAAATACTTTTCTGTTTCAGGAAGCGAGTCACCTAAGAATCCATATATCCTACCTTCTATATTTGTGTCTGGGTTTGCAAACGATGGCTTAGGTCTTCTCATCATCGCATCATAGTAATACAAGGCTCCACCAGAAGGCGCAAGAGAAGACGTAACCCCAGATCCGTATTGATGCAAAGGAGCGCCTACGACCAGACTATAATCTGAATCTGATCTACTAGTTCTTGACACAGCTATGCTGCGAGCAAACGCTTCAGTTTCATGGTTTTGACTATATCTAGCATTATAACCTTGTGGTATGACTTTTTGTAAGAAGACCCAATCCTGCTGCTTTGTTCCCCAATCTTTTATCTTTCTTTCGTAAGTATAAACTGCACCAACGTTTTCTATTACTTGTCCACTGTCTCTAATTTCTTGACTGAGTGATGTGTCTCCAGTATCATAAGTTTCTACAGTTCCAATACTAAACTGGTCATTAAATTCTTTTCTAACAAAATCTCCAAAGTCACGAATAAGCAAAGAATCATCACTATGATCTGGAGCAGATATAGCCATAAAGTCTGCGTCGATTACAATCTCAGATCCAAACCTATCGCTTCTTCTGGTTTGAGCATCTCCAACACTTAGAGAGTTTGGTTGAATCTTACCAGTTGCCGTCCAAGGAATTATTGTACTATAAGGACCAAGACCATCATATGTTTTCTCAAATTTGTAAACACACCCAGCGCCACCATAGTAACCAAGCTTTGCATTGTGCAATGGTCCATTAGGAGTATTTTCTACAACTTCATCCCAAGGGGTAATAGTCTCACCACTAAACGGAGCAAAAGGAGACCCAATATATATGACATTATCTTCACCTATTTTAACATTATATCCAAACAAGTCTCCGGGGTATCCAGATATTAAATGTTTGTTATGATCAAAGTCTAAGAAGTCATAGCCAAAGTCTTCCATGAACTTAGGAGGTAGCTGACCCATTCCTGTGTCATAATATCTTTCTCCATTTATGTCAACATTAAACTTAGAATAACATGAGTAATCTGACATGATTCCTGAGAATTTAACACGCTGTTCGTCTCTAGCTGCGTCTCGCGCTTCAACGCTGTCGTCTGCGGGCGGTGGAACTCGCTTCTCAACGAAGGAGCTTGATTTGTGGTTTAATGGTTCGGCAGGCATAATCCATTGGAACTCAGTAACTTCTCTTAAGTTTTCGTCGTTACCAAAAGCGCTTGCTGATTTTCTGTTTTGAGGATAAGCGCCAAACAGATTATTAAAGCCTGCATTTTCTTCAGAAGCTACCAATCTAGCTGGACTATTCTTTTCTGGAGATATAACTTTTGTTGTTTGGGTATATGATAGTCCCGGTTCCCAATTATCAAAAAGTCCAAATGTGTCTGGTGAAGTTCTATACAAACTCTCTATCAGCTTAATAACATCTGGAGCAATCGTTTGTTTGTCATCTTCCTTGGTAGCATTAATACCCTGTATCATACTTGCATCTGTTATTACAGTAATTCTTGATCGCTCTGCCCCATATATGAATGGAGCTTGATGATATTCTTCTTGAGCAACAACTACAGGACCATCAGCAATGTCTTTTCCACCCTCTGGAGTTGCTGTGGTTGTGGTTGGAGATAGCGTGGTTGTACCATCAGGAATGACTGCTTGTGGTGTAAATGTAAACGCCTCTATACAATTGTCACTAGGACAATATTGATGACTTGGATGACTTATCTCTCTGTCTATTACGTAGGTACGAATTGAATCAGGAGTTCCGGGTTCAATAATATCCCTGTATGACATAATATTCACATATGTTCCACCAAATACATCGTATGGTGGATCAATTTCAATACCAGAAACACCAAGCAGTCTCCAAGTATCTAAATCGGGAGGACTATCCATAGGGTCTCTATGGTAATCAGCATTTACATAAAGGTCTATGCTTGTAACATTTTCAGGTATAGACAGAATCACAGAACGTCGAAGTACGTCTCTGCTTCCGGGTTCTACAGGTCCATAATTTTCTACCCACCACTGACCATCGTTTTCGCCTTTATTCTGAAAGAAGAACACAGCAGGTTTAGGCTTGACAAAACTAGTATTAACTTCTTCTTTATAAACTTCTATCTTAAGATCAGTTGGGATCTGAGGTGAAGAACGTATTTCCCGTGTAAGCCACTTTGATATACGGGATGTACGACCTTCTGGATTAGCGCCGGGGGTAACGTTGAGTTGTCCTTTGCGCTGATGAAACTCACTGCTAACATCGCAATTCGTTATAATATAACCCAGTGGTAGTCTTTCAGATGCAAAATTACTTACTTCTTCAAAAAACATTCTGTAATATTTATTTGGTTCTACACTAAATGTTACTTTAGCAGTCCCACTTCTAACAAAAGGAGTTCCAACAGGTATCTTCCTTGGCTCCATTATTTTATTACCAGTGTACAATGTTGGATTAGCATTATTTGTCTTGATTCCTATATGCTCGTTCGGGATTGGTATTATAATGGCTGCTTCGTCGTCGTCGTCTTCATCACCAATCCTTACGTGAGAAATGGTTCCTCTCTTGCCAAATACTAAATCATCATTTCCACGGGGATTGAGTATTACGCTATAACCGTCACGGCGTTCGAAATCAGTATCATCTCTGAGTGTCGCGTACTTAGATTTTGATGCTATGAAGTATGGACGCATCGTAATGCCCAACTCCTCGCAAATGTACTCTGCGATTCTAATTCTTTCTACAAATGCGGGGCTTTCATCATACCCGCCTTGATTCTCCGTTTCTTGACCAAATGTTATGACTAGTTTTCTACCTGTGTCACCATTTAACCATTTCTTCATTTCTGTGACTTCTCGACTAGACGGCCTTCCTCTTGAGTTAGCAACCCACAGAACATCATACTTTCGACCCGCATCATTTATTTTTAGGGGATCAACATTTTCTTCAACAACATTCCCGCGCATGTCAAAGAATGAACCTAAGTCAGATCCTTTCCCCGGTCCCTCCTTTGGATAGGCTGTGCGGAAAGTATCGTTACCAGTAAATCCTCCAAGTTGCCCAATTCTTGCTCCACCGCCAATCTGCCCCGCTGTATCTTTATCTACTAAATTCATATAGAACAAGCCATTCCTATCGTCCCCAAGGTTAAGAATTTGGGAGGATTCTGGTAGGAGCATAGAAATTAAATGTACTTCAGATGTGCCTTTACCCAAAGGTTCTCTTGCTGCAACAACAAAATCATCAATAGGCTCATCAACGCTTCTATCTGATCCTAGAATTTCAGATTTAGCCATAAGTATAGCTGTCTTATTATTTTCTTCCAGTATTGGATTGTTAGGTTCTAAGAATTTACTATTAGAGTTTTGAGTGGCGTATACATTTTGGTTTAAGGAAATAAAGTTACCGCTATCTGCCGTCCAGCAAAAATGAGGAACCCCACTAACATCCACACTGTCAACAAATTTCTTAGTGTCCTTGGGAATCCACCTCCTACCGGAAACATAAGGTTCTTGCGTAACGCTGTCTGCGCTACCTCTAATAAACTCAGTTTTAGTTAATCTTTCTCTAGCTGCTAAAACTGGAATTGGTTCATAGCGCTCTCTAGGCGCGGGTTCATGGAATTTTTGTTCTACATCACAACCCCAATCAGGTGTTTGATGAGTGCCATATTGGAAAGCAATGTTTCTTTCGTAAGAAACCAGCACTATGCCCCTTGGTGTCCACTTTTCACATTCGTCTGTCCAGTGCGCTCTTAAGTCTCCACCGTGCTGAATTGGCAATTCACATTTGTCATTAACTGCTTCATAACCTGCTGGCTCTTTGAAAGGTAGCTGATCTAAACCTTGCAGTATACTAAATTCTGGTGTCTTGGCACACGTATAGTCATCATAAATAGTTTCATCGTGGAACCTAATATCAGCAACTCCAGAACCTCTTATATTGCCAACATGAATAAAAGAATGAAGTGGGCTGGGGGTGTCATCTCCATATTGAGGAACATAGGAGGCTCCAATATTGTTGTATAAACCAGTATCTTGATCAACCATAGATTCGTAACGAGTATCAGCTTTTTCTATTCTCATCCTAGAATCTAATTGAGATAGTAATGAATTTAGAATTAAATTTGATCTTCTATATACCCCTTGGTTGCCTTTACTGTCTGTCTCATAGAAAGGATCATCGCCAACTAATACTAAATTCCTATCGCCCAAAGCAAGCCAATCTTTAATATTCTTCAAGACTTCTTCACTAAGAGAATTTATCTCTGGAGTGACAATCATTAAAGTTCCCACATTCTCAGGAATTTCTGGGTCTGTAAATTCTGATTCTAAATATTTAACAGGGGTATAATCGCTATTCAGTGAGCTGTTAAAAGTAGGACCAAAATGATTAAATAGTGCTGTGTCTTTATCTGCTTCAGATAAAGTTCTGTGCAAGTTACCAAATATTCCGTACTGCATAACCGTGTCATGAGGGTAATACTTTCTACCTTCTAGAATCCTAACAGATCCAGCATTAACATTAGAGAACCACTGTGCAGTGTCTGTACTAGTTGGTCCCGGCTTATACCAGAATTGACTTTCATCTCTAGCGCCCAAGCTATCAGTTGGACAACCAATAACGACTGTAGTTCCATCATTATTAACATCAACACTGTAACCTATTCTGGCAGTAGGAATGTGATCGTTTGCTAGCCAATTCCAATTATGACCACCTCCGGCTTCTTCATAAGTATATATTCTTCTAGGTGAGTATTGCCGCTCGTCATCATCCTCTCCAGCATCATACTGATTGTGATACAATCTAAATTCAAATCTTCCACTAGGACTAAGAGTATTAGCAAACACATCTTTGAGTACAGCCTCGTACTGTTCTGGCGTAGTCGCTCCACTTAGTCTATTATCTAAAGTTCTAGCTGATTGATATAGTTCTCCGTAAGACGTATCTTTTGATCCTTCAAACCTTAGCCAATCTCTAAATTCAACATAAAAACTGGAATCGTAATAAGGATTATATTCCAATACTTGAACAGCCTCGTTAATAAATGGTGAACCAATAACTATAACATTGCCTTCTTTGCTAATTGCGACATCGTGAGCATATCTGTCTACATAATGATTGCTAGTAGTAGTTGGTGACAACAATTCCTGAGTAAGATCCCAGCCGTAGTCTAACTTCTCAAAAACATAAGCAGCTCCACCACTAGGTGCAGGTGTATTAAATTCAGATAGACCTTCTGTAAATGTTCCTAGATTATTTGCAAAGAGTGTTACAGCTCCACCTTCGTATAAATTTTCTCTATCCAAGGCTCTTTTTAAGATGGCTGATGCGTGATTCATCCAGCCTTCGTCAGCAGTCACAGTAGTATAGAAGTATGGTCTAGCCGCTTCACCCTTGTAATTAACTAAGCCATTATTATAAGCATAGTCAGAGAGCCAAGTTTGAAAACCTCCTAAAACACCACCTTTAATTCGATCAGGCAGTTCAGAACCTAAAGCACTAGGTCCATAAGAAAGACTGTTATCTACATCGAAACCAACTATTGGAGGCAACCCATTGTTAATAATAGAAGGGTCTAGTGGGAATAACTCTTGGTATATATCTATAATTTCATTAATCAACTCGGATTTGGCTGTGTTGTACTCCTCTATGGTTGCAAATCCTCCCATCCTGCCTATTTGACGTTTGTGTATAAAGTCTGGAACTGGTAAGATGTCATCTTCAAAGTCATCAGAAGGCTCAATACTTGTTCCAAGTATACCTTCTAATATTACAATCTGAACGTCGAATTCAACAGGTGGATCGCAGAAGTATCTAAAGTACGTATCTCTTTCCGTGATATCTCCCTTGATTGTCGTCCAATCATCATGCTCTCTAACTCTGGGAGATCTGGGCCAAGGTTTAACAGGTGTGAATTCATCAGTGAAAAGAAACAGTATGACTTTGACAGGATCAGGATTTAAATCATCAAATGTTCTCTCCCAAATACCACCCGGACCTCCAGCAACAATAATTTCCCTACCATTATGAGAAGAAACTGCAACAGAATGTCCAAGCTGTCTACCCTTCTGACCATTAAACCAATCCTTTTGATTGGCGTAACCAACAACTTTTATTTTATCGCCAATTTGCTCCGAGATCTCTACTCGCCTACTTTGATATCTGTCTAATCTAAATCCGCTAGGCATAGCAAGTTGAGCCTCTAATGACCATCGAGCTTGATCGTCTTGAGTAGACCAATCGTACCCGCTTGGTTGTGGATTTCTTCTATATACAAAAACTGATCCAGCATCTCGTATTGGCTCTCCGTTATCTTCTAAATCAAGGTGAGGAACACCAACAGCCATTAGGTCTCCTGCAATATCAACTGAGTACGCAAACTCATCGAATATATTTCTCTTACCATCTGGGGCTACTAATTTAACTCCGCTGTAATCAACTTCATTTGTTGAGCCGTAACCAATCTCTGTGATTTCTCTAGGAACTTCTAGTACTCCTGCTTGAGCAGACTTTGAGCCAATTAGTATATCGTAAGGTTGTGAAGGTATTAAGTTTGTGAATTTCCTAACCCCGTAATAATTATTATGATATCCTGCTTCTACAGTATTATATCCAATGGTTTGGTCATTATTATATACGTTGATAGGTCTAATTACACCTCCCGGTATACATTGCGTATCTAACCATAATGTATCATGTGTAATCAACTGTTGTTCTATACAGGTTCCATTATTGTCGCAGTCGCCATAACACATTGTAACAACGCCACGTATTTCATCATCAGCGTCTAAAGCAAGTCTGTAGTTATCATCAATAACAATTGAAGATCCAGTATTAGTGCCATCCCAAGTAAATGATACAAGATAATCTTGGGCGTTATTTATCGGGTTAATATTTACAGTATATAAAGGCATAGATCCTGTAGCGTAGAATATGCTTGGATCAATACTGCTAGTATAAAAATTCATATTACCAGAAGATGTCTGGTCTATGTCATCAGTCTTTACAAACAGGTTGGTAGTCTGAGCTATTGTATTCTTCGTAATACCACGTATTTCATCTCGCCAGTAGTATGCAGATTTACCGTGGGTATATATGTTGAATGAAGAATTAGAGTTATTATGATCCTTGCCAAACTCGTCCATAGCTCTTACAAACAGAGGGGCTTGAGCTAAAGAATGAGGGCCACTAAATTCCTCGTCATTTTTAGCATAAAGGGCCATTATTGTGCTAGATGTACCACCATCACCAACAGCTCCAAACATAACATCGTTAGTTTTATTATCTTCATACTCTAAACCAAGAGATCCAAAGTTGCCACCATTATTACTAAAGAAGTCTTCGATGCCATTTGTATGTAGCGTCATTCCCGGCTGCACATGTGATGACGAAGCAAAGCCAATAGGAGTTGTTGTAAAGAGACTCATAGGCCAAGCAGACAATTCACCAATGCCAGAGCTATACAAGTTCATACCACCACTGATGTGAGGCATAGTTCCACCAGATGCAAATATATTCATTTCTGTAACAGTGGAATAAATTGGCTCCTGACAGAACAAATTCATTTGCTCAAATGCTTTTGGTTCACCACTTGTGTAAAGAATAAAGTCGTCTACATAAAGAACGTCTTTAAGATGCAACGCATCTTCAAGTCTTACTTCAGCAGAATGCATTCTAATCTGTGATTTAAAGTTTCCAGAAGGATACGCTAAATCATACTGCAAGAACATATCATTAATATCATTTGAATAAAGATGATGATCTGTTTCTTTTACAAGTTGATCACGATTGAAGTTTGACCAAGGTTCTGTTGTTTTATCTGTAATAGTACCTACAGTAAACTTACTTGTGAGTTTTCTCCAACAATCTTCAGGTCCAATGTGGTGATAATCTCTATTTATAAGACCCCAGTTAGTTGTGTCAAATAAGTCAGTTTCTTTTCTCTTAGTATAAAGACTTACTATAACTTTAGGACCAACATTTCCGTCAGGCCACTGTATATCGCCAGTAGTGTCATGTTCTACTATAGTGTCAACAGCAATTGCATCAGTAGCAGGATCGTAACCTCTTGGCAGAGTTTTAACAAGTCGTGGGGCAGCTGCAATAAACTTATTACTAATGTCATCCAAGTGTAATCTAAGGAAGTCGTTTTCAATTTGGGTATGATACGATAGACCTGAAGCAATTACATTATTAGGCAAAGGAGAATCACATATTGATCCGTAAGTTTTACCATCAGTTTGATGTTCGTGTAATATGAAGTCTGAGCCAATTCTATTACTCAGTGTATCATACGATGCGCCAAATTCGCAGAACTTAAATGCTCCAATGTGCCACTCGCTTGCTCTCTCGTTTATAAAGTCCCAAATCTTAAACCGTTCATCTTTATATGTTTCTCCAACATTCCAGAATTTAGATCTAAACGAATCAAAAAATCTACCTATGTTGCTTTCTTGTCTAGTAATATTTGCTCCTGATGGAACAATTAAAGTGCCAGAAGGATTGCTTTGAGCAATACCAAACTCTGTTACGAAAGCGCTCATGCCAACGCCAGAGCCGGAAGAGTGACCCACTACCAAATTGCTATCACCACTATACATGACAAAAGGAGAAGAAGATGCTCTAAGTGAATTAAATTCTCCACTAGCAATTTCATTATCAGCATAAAGTCGTAGCTTGCCAGATTGTTTATCATTGTAAGCAAGAACTGTTGCTAGGGGGTATGAGTAGTCTGTATAAGACAGTGAATCTTGTACTGTAATTATGTTGCCGTTTTCATCCCGCGCTTTTCCTGTAAGCCTACCGTCTTGGTATCCTAGCGTAAATTCAAGATCTTTTCCTGAGTCCCACTTAGAAACAAGAACACCTGAGTTAAACAGGTTGTAATCAGTTCCGCTAACATTAATGTCTGGGGAGAATCTTGCGAATACAGAGAAGCCTTCAGAAGCGTGTATGTCGCCGTAGTTTATATTTTTAGAAGCTTGATCGACCCGTATGGCATTGTCAAAACCATCCATGATTTGACCATGAAGTTCGTGTCCTTCAGTTGTCCAATCTATAGTTTTGTATTCTCTATCTTGCGTTGCAAATAACTTATCAGTATCGAATCTCATACCAACATTTTTAACAAAATTATCTGATAGAGTATTATTATAAATACCAGTGTAAGATATCTCTGGGTTTTGGTCAGAGTATATAGTATTACCATCTACGTCGTTAAAGAGATAGTGTCCAGCTGTAAACGGATAATAAAGAGGGGGATTCTCAAATGCTAAGTCAAACTGATCTGCTTGGAATGGTCCAGATTTTATGCCTCCATCAACACCTCTCCATCTTCTAGCATAATTAGTTTTAAGTGTTTCAGCACTTGTGTATGCGTGTGGTATATTTTCTATAAGAGATAAAGGCTGCTCTGTCCAGATACAATTTAACCTATGGTCATTGCTTCCCATTTTGTTTAGTTGTAACGAAGCAGATCTTCTAGAAACCTCTTGAGGGCCATGACCAACTGTGTGCATAGTAATAGCATTAGAAGGTATATATTTTACTTCTAAATCTACTCTAGCTATTACAGCGCCTGTTGGTAGAGGGAATATATCAAGTATTAAAGATTCAAAATTGTTAGATCCAGAGTAGTCATCTTGTAGTCCAAACTTATCTGTGCTTCTATATATTTTAAGTGGTATTACATAATTTTTCAATACAGTAGAGTTAACTACTGGAGCAGTGCTAAGAAGATAATGATCGCCACCGTCATTTGCGGTGGTTGTATTTTCAAAGAAACCTTCTCTAGATGAAAAACTCTCTGCTGAAGAAGTGAGATAGTTAGATTGTTTGAAACCTGATGTGATCGGTATTGATCCTGCTCCAGCGTCATCATTCTGTAAAAACCCACCAGCAGCAGAAGAGACATTAAGCAATCCATCGTCTGTAAAGCCTACGACATCTAAAACATAATCACGGCTACCAATAGCTTTCCTAGCACGAACATGTAATTCTATTGAATCTACCTTAAAGAATTCATCTGGACCCTGTATCAATTCTACCTTAGCGGTATTAAGTCTGCTACCTTCGTTCTTGCCTCCTAGACCCCACTCGCCGTTGCTAGGCTCTTTAACAAAAACTGGAGGTTCATGTTCAAACTTAACTTTTAATTTACCAGAATCAGCTACGCTACTTGACATCAACTCTATGTATCGCTCGCTTTGGAAATCTCTTAGAGCTTTCGCCATACCCTTCTTATCTAAAGGCGATTGATTGAAAGAATAAACACCTCTATCTGGTGAAGACCTCCAAACAGTTTTAACTTCTGGATATATGTCAGTAACATAATCCTCTAGCATGACTTCTGTTGGATAAATCTTTCTACTGCTTCGCAGGCTTTCTGTTGGAGGCAAGCTATACAAAGGCATGTAATCTTCTACTAATGGTCCTTTTGATCCACTAGCAGCAATTTCAATATTAGATATTCTTATAGAATTATTAGGAGTAAAATCAAAACCCTGAGTTTGAGTGGATAGCGGAGATCCATCCAGCCCAATATAATCATTATCACCAGTTATTACAAAATCTAAACTGCAACCATCCTCGTAACCTTTATTGAACTCTGGGGAAAATGGCTTGTGGAAACAAGTCACCTCAAAGTCCATGTTTAACTTGTAGCCACTAACTCCACTGAATGATGGGAGCTTTTCATAAGTGTCCCAATTATATCTCTTGGCATTATTTATAATAGGTTCTGTGACATATGTAGCAAAATTATAGTTTTCATCCTCACGGTCAAATTGACTATCACCTCTAATCTTAATATCTTTATAAGTAGATATTATATTACCATCAGGGTCTGTCCATTTAATATTATGTATTCTGTATTCTGGCGGTATGTCAGACTCCAAAACTGACATTGGCGCTGCTGCACGAATAAACAAAAAGTTTTCAATTGGTTTAATTTGAGGAGGCGTTAATTCACACTGGTAATTAAAATTACCTTCTGAGTATATAGATGACGGTTGGATAAAACTTCTAAATTCGTCAGAAATAAGCGAACTAACTTTAAAGGATTTAGTGTAATTACCAGTAAATAATCCTTCATCTACACTTCTATATATACCGCTGTTGTTAAGAGTTTCATCTACAAAAGAAACATTATTCTTCTCTGTATTTATATCCTTAATTGGATAGAACTTTTGGGTTGCTGAGAAGTCTCTTAGCTTGTTAATTTGTTCAACATGACCACCAATTTTATCTACATGTGTATTTGTAAGCTTGGATTTACCCGACACCCTAGCCCTGCAAGCAATAACTCCACCCTTGGCCTTGGCAACGATTTTACCATTTTTTTCTTTCCTACTTAAAGCGCCACCGTAAGAAGTTCCGTCTTCATCAGAAGCGCTGAAATATGGATCTACGCGAGGAGTCCTTGCTTTAATATATATATTGTTTGTAGATCCTAGAATATTATTCGCCCAGTTTCCTAAAAGACCAACTGGTAACTGTGATAAAATAGCAGGTATTGGTAGTGATACTTCTACGTCTTCTACATCTATAAATCTTATAGAACCAGAGCCATGTAAACGTTCTTTTGTGGAACTAGTAGACGTAGCAAAGCCGCTAGATTCTAAATAATCTAAAAATAGTTTTGTAATTTCAGAATCAGACATACTTTCTGTAATCGTACCATTAGCCTTACCTTCCTCTAAAAATAAATTCAGTATGTCTTGAATCAAGTTAGTGTCTGTAGAACCAAAAGCTCCAGCAATAACAGAAGATATAGTGTCAATATCAGTATCGACACCTATATTTACAATAACAGAAATGGTTCCTCTGATTGAGCCAGAAGTTCTAAACTTTGACTCAGACTTATGCATTACTGTAGCGTTGGAAGCTAAAGCTTCTTGAGTAGCATAAACTGAGTTTTTGGTTGTTATGTTAGCTATAGGTGCGCCAGCTCTTATTTTACTAACAGCTTTAGGGTTTGACCTTTGAGTGCTTACTAAACATTCCATATTATTTTCCTATTGTGCCAACTGGCTAGAAGATGATGCGGCTTGACTACCATCTGGGTTTTGTCTAGTTTCAGCTAGTTTCTCTTCAATCTTCTGGCTTACCGTGTCGCCCATCAATTGAGTAAGTTTCTGAAGTACTCCACCATCATTAATATTAACACTAACATTTGTGTCAGCTAATTTAATTTCTAATTTAGTATTTTCTAATCTATCTATATTAGCAGATAAGTCAGTATTAAACTTATCTAAAGAAGCAGAAAATGCATTTAATACTTCTGGATCAATTCCTACAGCTCCGGCTTCAGCAGGCATTTGACCCTGAGCCGCCGGTTGACTTTGAGCTGGAACAGCTCCAGCAGCTGCTGGGCTAGCGCCAGCTTTACGTTGATTTTGTTGATATTGTTTATATTCTTCGGTATCAGCTGTTGTGTCGGTTATCCCAACAGAGTCAGTAAACGCAGAGAAGTAACTTCTATTTTCTTTTCTTTTACTTCTTCTTACTTGTTCTTCTTCTGCAAGCCTACTTTGTATTCTTTCTTGCTCTTGAGTGTTTCCAGAGGATTGAGCCATAGCCATTTCATCTTGTAATCTGGCCTGCTCCTTTGCCTTGTTTCTTTCTAATACGTCTAGTCCAGAATTATCTATACTGGCTGTCCTCATATTTTCTGTCTTAGCTTGCTGCTCTGCTGCTGCTTTCTGCTCTACCCTTAACTGGTCTGTACTTTTAAGTAACTCTGCTCCACCACCAACAACTGCTCCAACGCCAGCTCCCACGGCTGTGCCAGCACCCGGAATTACAGACCCTATACTTGCGCCAATAGCTGCACCTCTACCCATTGATTCGTAACCAGCCATTACTTGGTCAGCAGTACCACCCTCTTGAACTCCAAGTAAGCTACCAGTAATAGATCCACCTACTGTAGCACTACCAGTTAGCATTCCAGCAGCACCCTTTTGAAGTGTACTTTGCTTATCTAACACCCTGTCAGCAACCAAGCCCGGACCAACTACATTACCCTCTTCATCTTTGGCAGCTCTAACATTAGAGTCAGATGTAGCTCCTTTATATGCGCCCATTGCCAAGTCTGCTACAGCCATTCCCGGTCCAAGTGCTTTACCAAGAAGCTTGCCTCCCGCACCAGCAGCCCTGCCAGCTCCCTTTGAAAGAGTTGGAGCATATTTAGTTGCTAGATCTGTTCCCTTTGTCATCAGCTTCTGAGCGCCTGCTCCCATCCTGCCACCAACTGTTTTTTGTACGCCAGCTCTTACTAACTCGTCTGTTGGTCCCATTGGACCCATTTGATTAGCAACCTTAGCATACTTCATACCTTGAGATACATTGCTAACAAAACCTTTCCCGCCTTTATAAGCATTAGATACTAAATCTTTAGTGCCTTGTGCAAATCTGCTGTTTCCTACTCTTCCAGCCATGCTTCTGCCTGAATCAACCAAGCCTTTAGTGCGAGATGCTAGTTTATCAACATTTTTTGCTCCCATAACTCTATCAGCAGTTTTAGTAGCGAAATCTTTACCACGACCCAAAGCTTCTCTTGCTCTTGATCCCATTTTACCACCAACAGTTGATGTGGCTTTATCAGCCGCTGCAATATCGTCTGCACTCATGACTGAACGCTCAAAGTAGCCAAGTTTACCACCAGTATTAAATCCAGCTTTGGCATCGCTAGCCATGTCAGCTGCTTTTGTGCCAAGCCTTTGGCCTCTTTCAGCCATCTTAGTGCCAAAATTACCAGCCTTAGTTCTAACGGTTGATGCAACATCGCTGCCAAAGTCAGCAACTTTAGATCCAAATTTTTGAACTTGGCTACCACCCTGCTGGAACATGCCACCTGCCTTAGTAAGACCTGACATGTTTTTAGTAGACATGCCCATCTTAGACATGTCATATCCTGCTCTCAACTTCGTTGCAGCTGACGTAGCCGCTGGTATGCCAGCTTGTAATCCCATTTTACCAGCTTGGAGGGCAGTTGCAGGGCTTCTTTGTACCATGCTAGAAACTGATCCAGCTATACCGCCACCGCCACCATCTCCTCCAGTGCCACCAGCATTAACTTTTTGAACATTAATATTTGCTGTTTGTGCTTTAACTGTAGCTGACTTGGCTCCTGCTCCAGCGCCACCTTCAGCTGTCTCGCCAACGTCGCTACCTCCAAGAGCTTTACCTGCACTCTCAAGTACTTCTCCAGCTTTCATTAGTTTTCTAGCGCCATCTTCTATCGCCTTGCCTACTTCCAAATCGCCCTTGGCAGATTCTTCCATAGCTTTAGCCAATGGTTGCATGTTTGCTGCTAAATCTCTAATTCCTTTATTTAAATCATTTTCTTCTAGTGTAGTTCCAGCTGAAGCTTTAGCAAAACTAGAGTCAGCAATTCCAACATTGTCAGAAACCGCTTGGAATCCACGCTCTGTCAAACCTCCCGGTCCTGCAAGTTTTTGACCGTACAGTTCTGTAACTCCAGCGTCTTGCAATCTTTTATTTTCTTGAGCAGCACGACCAATAGCTTGACCGCCCATCATATTCATGGCAGCGGTATCACCACTAGCGATAGCAGCTTGAGCAGACTGAGTAGCCATACTATCAAAGAATCCTTCAATGTCTCCACCGATCAAAGCATCCATCGCATCTCGTTCAAGCTTGTTCTTTTCTTTAATCGTTGACAGCTCTTGTTGTTTTATACTAATTAAATTCTTAGTAAGATCATATTGTGCTTTTTGTAAACCATTAAGTCTTTCTTGGTTTTTAGCTGCTTCTACTCCAGCTTCTCCGGCTAGTCCATCGCCTCCACCAGCTGCATCCATTCTTACATCGTTTGCTGCTGTAATTCCAGCACTTGTGTTTTGTATACTTCTAAGTATTTGATCAGGTGAACCAGATGTGATTCCAGCGACACCAGCTGCTTCAGACTCAACATTATATGCATCAATTGCGGCTTGTTCTCTCATTGCAGGACTAACTGCCGCACCACCGTGCTTGGCTTGTATCTCTTGCATTTCTAAGATCATACTAATGCCACGCTGTTGAGCTTTAACATATTGATCTTCAAGTTGTAATCTGCGTGAAACAACTGCATTAAGTTTTTTCTGCATTTCAATTTGTTTTTGAATTGCATTTCTGACTTGCTCTAATTGTTTACCACCAATATCGCCAATCTTCTTTTCTAATACGTCAAAGTTTCCAAGTTCAATTTGTTCTAACTCAGCTTGTGACAGGTCCATATTCTCAATGCCAGCAAGTATATTCTTTTCTACCTCTGCACCAAGATTCATAGATTTAATGTCTTTTACAAGAACGTCTATTACTGCATCTTTCTGAGAAGTTCCAGTACCTCCACCAGACAATCCCTTAGCAGCAGCGGCTTTAAGATCATTCTGTGCTGTTTTAAACGACTCTGGCAATTGTTGCTGAACAGCATTTACACCCTTCATGTTAGCTTCAAACTTATTAATTTGATCGTTGGTAGCGCCAAATCCTCTCAGTGTGCCAGAAGCCTCACCAAGAGCTGCGTTAAAATCAGCTGTGCTAATGTTATTAGCAGCTCCAGTAACACCATTCTCAAGAACAGATAATGAATTAGATAAACTGCTATATCCAGCTTCTTGAGATGATAAGAAATTATCTAGCCCCATAGCGGCAGCATTTGCTGCGCCATTAACGCTAGCCATACCTAAAGTCATTGCTTCAATTGCTGCTCTGGTTCTTTCAGTTTCTTTTGCAATATTATCAAATTTAATGGCTAGATTCTCCATTCCATCATCCATCTTACCTACGGCATCTAGATAAGGCTTGCCCATTGCTGTATTTTTTTGAATACTGTCTTTAAAGTCGTCTAAGTCTCCACCAGCCGCAGCTACCTGCGTCATAAAGACTTTGATGGCTGGATCGGAAGATGATATAAATTCCGCAGCTCCTTTATCCGCTTGGGCAGAAATTTTTTCTTGTTCTTTGATACGACTGTTCTTCTGTGCGCCTGATTCTAATCCAGCAAATCCAGCTAAACCTCCAGTTAAAACTCTAGCACTACCTCTTGCAAAACTTTCAATTCCTCCAGACTCTCTATTAGCATAGCCATTCATAATCCCCCTGTCGTCAAAAGCTTGCGTTCTGTTAAGTTGGTCAGCGGTTGCTTCTGCTGCTGGAGTAAGTTTATTTAATACATCAGCGGCAGTAGCATTACCATCCTTAAACTTTTGCATTTCTTCATTTGTTGCCTTCATGGAAGTTTCTAATTCTTTAGCAATTTTTACATTTCCTGCTTGAGCTTCTGCCATAGCTCTGGCGCTGTCAGCAGCAAAGCTAAACATAGGACCAATAATTGGTATATAGCTTGCAATTGTGCCTGCAAAATTAGCAACACCTCCAAGGGAAGCTCCCAGTGCTGCTCCGATAGCTGTACCAATACCGGGAGCTATTGCGGTTCCTATAAGAGCGCCAATACTGCCACCAGCCATTCTTGCGCTATTAGCATTTTTCATAGATGCTTGTCCAGCTGCCGCATCTCCAGCTTCTTCAACGTTACCCTCTTCAATAGCTTTATTAATTCTTTGAGTATAATTATAAAATGTTTCAATTGCATTATTAAGTATACCAATCGCAGCAACAGAAGTACCAAGAGCAGCTACATATGGTGTAATCATTTGAGCAGCTTTACCAAGACCTTGACCAAATGCAGCAGCTTGTTCAGGACCGGCTCCAAATCTACCAGCTATTTTTTCTCCTGCGCCTCTAGCAACGCCACCAATCTTACCCATCACTTTACTTTTGCCCGTCGTATCAAAAAGCCCTTTAAAGTTTTCAACGTTAGCTTCTACACCCAGTTTTTGCAAGGCTGTTGCAAGCATCAAGCCTTGAGAAGCAACCGCTCCAAAAGAATCTAATATTGCGGCACTACCTGTTGCAAATGATCCGCTGGTAGCGTCTATTGTGGGCCTAAGCATTGATGTGGCGCTGTTCACAGCCATAACGCCCATAAACATGGCTTCGAGACTCATCGTGTTTTTCTTTAACTTATCAGTATTGTCTTTAGTTACAGGACTACCTCCTCCCCCACTAGGAGGCATATTAGGAGGTCCACCGCCGCTGTTTCCAATGTTACCTTTAAGTGGAGATCTTATGGCTTGACCTTGAGAAGCAGACATGAATTCTTGTTTAGCAGCTCTTGCTCTCGGTATAGCCTCCTGTTTATTTTTTTCATATACAGCTGCCTTTTCATCCATAGCAATAGCTTTTTCAGCGACAGCCATTCTTTTTGTTTCAAGTTTAACTTTTAGGTCAGTTGCGCGCTTCATGGCTTTTTCGCCCTTCGCGCCATCCTCTGCGCCCTCTCCAAGCTTAATCATAGAGTCATCAACTGATCTTATACGTTTAGTTAATTCGTCTTCCTGCTTATAAAGTCTTTCTGATGCTGCTTTAGATTCTTGTATTACAATGCTATGACTTTTAACATCAGTTTCTAGGCGATTCCACGCTTGTTGTAAAGCGTCAACATTTAATCCAGCACTACCAGTAGCGATTCCAGAAGAAGCTACAGGTTTTACTCCAGTTCCAGTAGTGCCACCAGCAAACTTTTGTACAACGCCACCGTCTGCGTACTTAGCAACCTTGTTCATTCTATTCAAAGAGCCATAGCCAATTTTCTTAGCAGAAGCTCTATTTACAACGAACTCACCGGGAGTCAAAAGTGCGGGAACTGTGTCTGTGCCAACGGGACCACCAGTAGCAAAACCTTTAAGACCTTCTGTATTACCTTTATTAATATCTGAAACTAATTTATCTGCAATACTATTAAAGGTTGCTCCACTAGCTGTACGTTTAGCGTCCGCTTTTATTAAGGCATCAATATCATTTGTGCCTTCACCGTACATTGCCTTTAAGCCCTTTTTGGCATTCGCAATACCTGCGGACGGGAAATCAAACCTACTTGTTCCACCAGCTAATTCAGCTCCAGTAATAGATGATATAATACCCTCATTCACAAAGCCTTCAATTGCATCACTAGCGCCACCAGCTACAAACAAATTATCTAATGAACTATTTAATTTAGCCTTGGCATCGGGAGTAATAGGTGGAGCATTTATCAAGCCTTGTTGTTTAATTTTTGAAACAGTAGAATTGATAGTTGCCTTCAACCCTCTTTCAGTTTGCGCTTTAACAAGATTAGCAATTTCTGGAGTGTTGCCTTCTCTAGCTCCGGGGAAGAATCCTTCTATGGTTCCAGAAAGCGGTATCATCTGCGCCCCAACAGTAGCTGAACCATCCTCCATGTCTTTTTTAAATGCGGCTTCAACTTTTGCTTTTGTAGTCTTCGTTCCCTTGCTAAGATTTCCTGATAAAGAAGCATTATTAAAACCTTTACCTTTACCGGGAGTATATTTAGTAGCATCAGGGCTAGATATTAAACCTCTTTCAAATTGTTGCTGTCTAGTTAAACTATTAGCATAAGCATTTAATTCCGTTCCTCTTTTTGAAGTATCTTTGGCAGATTTTAATTTACCAAGTTTTTTAAGTACTGCACTATTAGTTATTTCTACCTCGTCATTTATTTTACCATCTCTATCTTCACCCTGTCCCGGTCTTAAGAAGAAACCACCAATGGCTCCTTTTTCCATTTCTATTTTACCGCCTCTAGCATACTTATTATTATTCATACGCTCAAGATTAGAAGCACCAAGTTTTTGAACACTACTCTTCTTAATTACAAACTCTCCGGGCGTGAGCATAGCGGGGACTGTATCGCCATTTCCAGAGCCGGGGACAACGCCTCCTCTGTTAAAACCCATTACGCCCTTACCGCCACCAGCCATAGAAGCCATTCCACCCATCATTCCTTGCATACCTTTAACTAACTTAATAGCAGCTAAAGCACCAAGTAAAGGAATAAGAGGTTTTACAGCTTCACCAATTTTAATCAAGGCGCTAGCTAGAGTTAAAGCGGTATTAGCCATCGCTTGGAAAGTACCAGTTTCACTAATACTTCTAACCAAAGCGGCAAATTCACCAGCAACATTCTGTATACGAACCGCGAGTGTTTGTTGAGCCTTGGCAGCATCTTCAGCCAAAGAATTAGAACCAGCTTGAGCTACGGCTAAAGCTCTTTGAGCAACAGAATATTCTTTAATTAATGGTAAGACTTTACCAATCTGTCTAAATCCACCCAACTGTTCTGCAATTTCAACAAATCGTAAATCACCTTCTTCAAGTCCAGCAAGCGCTTTACTAAGTTCACCAACAGCTTTATAAGGACCAATAAATTTACCTTCTAAGTCAGTTAATTGAACTCCAAATTGTTGTAAATATTTAATAGTCTCAGGGCGTTGAATACGAGTGAATATAGTACGTAAACCAGTAGCAATACTTTCAGCAGATTCTCGCGTAGTTGATCTAACGCTAGTGAATAATGCTACAAGCTCATTTAGATCTCCACCAGCTTGCTTAAACACACCACCAGTTCTACGAATAACTGCAATCAAGTCACCGGCTTCTACAGCAAACTGACCAGCAACAGCATTCAAAGAACCAAGCTGACCTTCTAATGCTCCAGCTCCTTGCTTGAACTGATTGAAGATAGCAACAGCGCCTTCAGCCGTTTGGGTAATATCATCAAAAGTAGGAGCCAAGTCAGACTTAGCAAGAGCGTCTAAAGCAATTCTAGTTTGGTTGGCATTAAGACCCGCCTGAGATAGTACCCTACTGACATTTAATAATGCATCTGCTGCAACACCAAAGTTTGTAGAAAGTCTAGTTATTTCATTTGTCAAGTCTCTTAAGTTACCCATTGTCTTTCCGGTAACTTGAGAAATCTTAACTAACTGTCTTTCAAAAGAAATGGCATCTTTTATAGCGCCACCCAAGGTGTTAGTAAATAAACTAACAGCCCTAGTAGCTATAGCCAAGCCAGCAAATCTTCTAACAGAAATCTGAAGGCTATCTCCTAGACCTTTAGCTTCCTTGTTAGCAGTCTTCATGGTGCTAGAAAGCTGCTGAATTTGTTTCTGAGCTTGTTGCGCACCTTGAGCCTTGACGTTCACATGAACGCTATTTAGTTGACTCTGTAGGTTTTTAACTACCTGACCAACATTGTTAGGTGGCTGTAATTGTAGTTGTGCAGTTAGTACGAACTTTGACATATTGCCTTTCTTACTAAGCTACACTCTATCCCTTGCTATCCGTGCTTTTTTGCTTCTTGGTTCTTCTAGTAGTAGTTTTTTTTGCTTTTGCTTTTGGTGACAGTTCTTTACCAGAATCATCAACGTACTTGACAGAAGCTACATAATTTCCATCCTCATCTAATTCGTTTCCATCTTTATCAACTCTGTTACCATCCTTGTCTACATACTGTCCTAAAATGTTAATTAATCTACCATCTAAATCTACAGTTTTTCCGTCGCTGTTAACCAATGATAGATCATCGTTGACAAAGTTAAATTCTTTGAGGAACTTATTTTCTGGAAGATTTGACTCAAAATTCTTGTCGATAGAATACATCATTTCCGCTAAAGCAGAAGCGGCGGCAAATGCAATCTCTCCGTCAGACTTTTCATTGTAATCATCCAATGATTTATACACTAATTGACCATCCTCGTCATACGTACATTTATAAACAAGAAAATCAAATCTGGAGTTATCAGAAAGAGCATCTGCCGTATTAGATTCTAGAGCCATTCTCTCACCAATCAGGTCTCGTAATTCAGCCCTTTTCTGCCTCATCTTGATGGCAATGTCCTTCGCCTCAGAAGCCTTGAGGGTGTGAGATGACTTGTTGCCAATATATAGCTTTCTTTCTAAAGCTGCAATCTCTTTGCTAATATTGTCTTGCTCAGAGTCTTTAGCCTTGTCCCATATTCCCTGCTGTCTCATGAACTTGGAAAGTTCCTTCTTTGTCATGATTCCGTCTCTGACGCAATCTGTCCAGCTTTTAGCTGCAACTCTTTGCGCCTCAGACATAATACTGCTAGATGGACGCTTAACCGTAATCTTTACTGTTTCGCCATCTCCGTCCTCATCAAGAGTAACGTCTACAACTTTTTCCTTTATCTTTGCCATTTCTATACCTCTTTTCCTTTATTAATAACCGGAATATTAACTTTATATCTTAACCACTCAATTTCATATTGAGACAATTCAGCGTCAATATTTCTTGCTTGGTTATTTCCTTTATCCAATACCTCTGAGCGGATTTGTTCATAAATTGCTTTCATTGCTTTTTGATCTTCCGTAAGAGTACCGTCAGACTCCCATAAGAAACCTAAGTGTTGCTCGATGCTACTTAAAGCACCAATCATAGTTGTTTGTATTTTCTTTTTAAGTATTTTAGATAGTCTATCTTTTGAATCTAACTTGTATCTATCTTTTCTGGTCTCTTTATAGTTTTTTCTATCCTCGACCATCTTTTTTAAAGATTCATCCATCACACTATCCCCTGTGTTTAATGTTTTCGTTGATTTCGTTTTGTTGCATTATCTTCTGGTCTTGTAATTTATGGTGGGCCACTTTGCCTTCTGATTTAATTTGCTTATCTCTTTCGCTGAGAATCCAACGACTTGTTGGTTCGTTCATGTCGTATATATCTTGAATGCCTGAAGAATTATCTTTTCTAGACATTACATAAACTTCATCTTTATTAGCTATATCTTTATTAGTCAAGCTATCTTCTAAATGTTTCTTTTTCACTTCTCGCTTTCTCTTTCTACCCTGTTCTATAAACCAACCGTCTAGCATATCATCGTCCTCTATGACTTCATCTGGCGGTACATCCATAGATTCTCTTATATTATCATAGAGCTGAGACCATACTATTAAATTTTTTTGATTATTTGTAAGTTCTTGAAAATCTTTGTTAATAAATAATTTTATTCCAGCGCTTTCTCTCATAGACCATAAAGATCTCCAAGGTTCATTTCTAGCTAATTCTCTTATTTGTGAATCTGACATGTTAGTTTGCTGCCATGAATTTATGACGCTTGTAACATCATGCTCTTCAAAATCATATAACTTATCCTCTAAATATGTACTATTTTTTATAATCCAAGAGGTTTTTTGTAAAGAAGCTATACCCTCACAGGTGTTGGAGAAATATGAATTTTTGTAGGAAATTTTTTCTATTTTTTTCTTAATTAAGGCTCCTAATACAATTCTTAAAGTTTTTACTTTGTCTTTGTCTGTATAATTTTTAAACATTTCTACCTTAGCGTCCTCTATGGCTCTGTCTACTTTATCAAGCTCGTTGTCGTCTGCCCTGTGCCATAAACCCTGCTGAATCATCCACTTGACCATCTGTTCTTCTGTCATTACTCCTTCGTATAAACTAGTGTCAAAAGAGTCACCATACACTTTTGCGGCCTCAACAGACTGATCTATAGTTAAAGGTTTTATGACTAAATTAAGTACCTTTATATTTCCAGTTCTTATTGTGGCAATAAAAAACTCCCGCTCATGGTGCTTCATTACAAAACCTCATTTACGGGAGCTTCATGTGAGTTGTTTCCTTTATCGTCCTGATTAAACCTTATTAATCAGAATTATTCGTTTACTACATTAAGACTTCCAACGTCGCTAAAGTTGAGGTCGAAAGTAAATGTATAAGTCTTAGTCAGAGTCGAGCCGGATAGACTACTACTAGTACCTACTCTAATTTTGTCTGCACCAGCAGCTTCTGCTGTTTGAGCGGCAATCTTATCATAAAGATGATTAACGATATTGAATGCAACTTCATTACCGTCACCATCTCCAGCAAAATCACCAGCTACAGCGTTAGTCTGAGATACAAGTACTCCACTAAAAGAATTGCTTAGTGTTGCACCGTCAAAGATACCGCTCGTTCCAGTTACTAGAATTTCTGTCGCCATAATTTATTCTCCATTCTGTGTGTTGTATTAAACTGCTTCTACGTACAGTTCATTGTAAGTACTGTAAGAATATGTTACAGTAGAGTTTCCACCGCCAGCATCACCACCACTTAAAGATACACCAGTAAGCCTGTTCTTGTCGCCAAGATCAATCTTGTAAGCTGCGGTAGCAGTACCATCAGTAGGGTTAATCTCATCAAGTTGAATCTTAATGGTTTTATCCTCTGTAACATCCTGAAGCTTATCCTGAGCCGCGCCACCATCACCCACAATGTCTGGGTCATTAGAAACATTACCATGAGTTTGATCAAACAGATAACTAATTTCACAAGTTACTTCTGTTGGATATGTAGCAGCCCTAAAGTATGGATATTTACTACCAAGTTCATTTAAGTCTTCACGACCGAAATCAACGCTGACACTAATACTTTGTACCTTATCAACACCGTTGGGAAGGGAGGTATAGGAGGAGGTATTAAGTGACTGTCTTTTCATAACAGCTACAGGAGGCTCATCATCAGCCCCAACACTTCCAGCAGCATGACTTCCCCAATTTTTGTCATTACCAACCAGCGAGCAAGATTCAGTTGATGGTCCATCCAAATTAATGGAAATGCTGTAATTACCGATATACATACCAGTACATTCAACACCAGTTTGAACAGAACCTGTGTTTGAATCTTTATTATCTTCAAAAACACTAAGAACCAAAGATTTCTGACCATCACCTACATTAAGGAGTGATTGACCCGGATTAGTAGAATCTTGTGTTCCAAACTGTTGATAGAGGGTAGCTTCACCATCCAAAACTCTTTCAATTGTGGCTTCAACTTCTGGTACACCTTCGATATTTTCGTAGATTTCAATCTGACCAAGTTCAAAAACTTGTTCAAAACTGAAAGAAGAATTTAGCCCGACAGATTGAACGCCGTGTTGAACGTCTGGTGTGCCACCACCTTCTTTTTGACCCAACCCGACACTCTGACAGGCGTAGAATACTCTATTATTCGCCATTGTAATACTCCTGTATTGATAAAGGAAACTCTAATTGTATATACACAAAAATCATATATTTCTGCGAACACTTTCCATTGTTACTCTTACTATCCCCGCATAGAAATTAGAGTTTATCAGCTCCATTCCCTGTACGTTTGAATCCTTAAATGACATCTTAATGTCAAAATGTTTTTGCACTATTTCTGGATATCTGAGCGCTCCAGAAACAGGAACACCCCTATAATCTAAGGGGAAATCACCACTTTTCGCAAGCGAGTCGTTGTCGAAAAGAAATATTGATTTATCGTTTTGTTGAGATATAATATCTACTAATGTATTGCGTGTTATTTCGTCCTCTGCGAGACAATGAAATAAAACGTCTGTTCTGACATATTGACCTCCACCAAGCTGATAAGGCGCAAATGTACGTCTAGGAACGACTTCTATGGCTATTGCTGGGAGCTGTACGCGCATCTCAGAAGGTAGGGTAAAATCGCTATTAACAGTGCTATTTAAGTCTAAGCTTCTGTACTGTATTTCTCTAAGCCAAGGCAAAGAGTTGGCATATATAACATTAATATATTTGTAGCTAAATTCTGCTTGAACATTACTTCCTGTGGGGATAGGGTTGTCAAAAATAACCCTTCCGTTGAAATAATCTACGTGGTGAGCGTAAGTACCTGTACTATCTGAAGGATAAAACGTTCCATCTACATATACACCAGAAATCCCCGGATTTGAGTTATTAGTCCCAACGATGGGATCATCAGCTCCGTCAACACCAGAGATACCACTTTGCCAAACCCAGTTTTTACGAAAGCCTTCCCAAGCCCTACCGGAGCTGTAGCTCTGAGTACTGGAAAGGTTTAGCTTGCTATAATCAAAGCCATTGCTAGATGTTTCGCCAAGAGTAACATTGAAGTAATTACCCTTTTCTAGAAGACCGTAATCTAGAAATTCAACTAAGTTGTCTTGAATTTCATTATTGAGGGTCGTCTCAAATACACTATTAAATCCTTTAAGTTCACTCAAAGTAGCACCTTTTTAAGTATATTATAAATACGTTGTTCTTGTTGTGGTTCTGTTAATGCTCTAGTTATAAAATTATTAGTTAGAGTACCAGAAAACTCAGGCGGTACTCTAAAACCTGTACCATCCTTCATGTTTCCCAAAGAACTTCTACCTAAGCCAGTTTGTGGATTGTAATCATAATTAGCTACGATTATTGTGTCTCCATATTCTAACAACCATCGTAACCAGTGCAGATCGCCTTTTGAGTAAATGACATGACCTTCTGGAAGATTAAGTAAACTACCAAAATCAGAAGGCTGAACTTTTACAGTCAGACCGCCTCGTAATTTATCATTGTATTTTCTAAAGTCTACATACACAGAACTGAGGACAGATTTCATTATACTATCTACAGCTGTCTCTGGAGTAACTAAACCGAAAGCTCCTCTTAAATATCCTCCAACCAACGACACCATTTCGGGCTGATTAATTATAGAATCTCCAATAAAAGACTGAACTTCTGGTTTAACTTTTATTAAATTTTTTCTTATCCTTTTATTTGCTTCTTCAGATATGGCTAGACTTATCTTTTTCTCTACGCTGGAAACCGAATCTAAAATTTTAAAATACATTATACACGCTTCCAAAGCATTCCAAAATACCTATTGTGACGCAAGCCCATAGGAATATGTTCGCCATGTCTTGTGAATCTCATCTCCTTAATATCTTTAATACCTTTATGTACGATTAATTCTTTTGCTCTAAGTACCGCTTGTAAGTCTGTCATTAGACCTATAACCTGTATAGAGTTATCAGGTACTTGAACTGCGTCGGTTACTCCAACCCACTGCTTTTGGTCCCAATAAACTTTAAGCTTTATGTCGGTTAGCGTCTCCACTTCTTTGATTGTTACAGTTCCCCTATTTCTGTCGCCACCGCCCCTGCGATGATCATTAATAGTATTTACATTTGGTAAATTATTATCTGGATTATATACAATTACTTCTTTCTTTTCTATAGAAACAAGCTGGCATGTTACTCCAAAAATATTAAACGTAGAATCTATAACGTCATAATATTTATCGAATACTGATTCTGGAATTGATATTGGCATTATTCTACCCTATTTACAGTTACATTAAAGTTTGCGGTTTGACTAGATGCTTCACTGCTTGTATAATTAAAAAATACAGACTCTACTGAATCATTGCCGTTTACGTAAGAATAACTCAACAGTATGTCAGCAAGTCTGCTTTCTGGGGAAACGGTTACTGTGTAATCATTGTTTGTTGAAAGTCCCGCAAATGCAAACTGATGTACTCCCGTAGAGTTAGCTGGAATTGCAGGAATAGAAACATTTGTAAATGCGATACTAGTAGGAAGCAAGCTATCTATTCTTCCACTAGTTGTGTCGAAGAAGTCATCTACTCTACCTGACTCTGCGGTAAAGTGATTTACTAGACTTTCGTTCTGACCAGATATATAAGAAATAATATCACCAGAAACAGCCTCATACTTAGCATCTAAAACTGCTCCACTAGCAGCCACCTTAGTTGATGTAGAAGTTTCTAGGACACCAGAAGTTGTGTGCAATTTCTCTAAAGTGGTATAAGCGGTAGACAAGTCTGGAATATCATCTAGCACTAATTCTCTAAATTTTGGATAATCTTCTGCGCACGGTACGCCACAAACACCAGTAGGCCCAGCGAATATGTATCCGGCTCTTTGTTTTTTTAGTAATAGGTATTCATCAGATACTCCGCTAAACTCTACAAGAAGCTCTGAGTTTGTTTCAAAGGGAAGTCCTTCATCATTTTTATTTGGGACAAAGTGTTTGTACTGAACGCCTCCAGTGTATGAAGAATCATCACCATTGTTAGCTGGAAAGAAAACACCGCTAGTGCCTGTAATTACTCCATTCACTCTAATGTGTGATTCCGAGGTTCCGTCACCGCCTAGATCAATACCGTAAAGTGGACTAGGCTGTTGTATAGCCAAGGACTTAAGATCTTTATCCCATGTAATATTGGCATCGTAGTTAACCATGTTGGGCGATGACCAAAATGTTAAACCTTTATTGGCTGGGGTGTCATAACCAGCGATACCTGAACTTTGATAGACTGCATTAGTCGCTGGGTAAGTAGAAAATACTTCTTTAATTCCAGCACCAAAGTTAACTTTGCTATTGTTATTATTACTAGAAAAAGGGAATCTCTCTATGCGAGGATAAGAAGATTCTGCGTCTGCTGCATGGAATATTCCAGAGCCAATTTCAAAATTATCTCTATCTATAATAGCGTAAAAGACAGTATCTAAATCGCTGAAAGCTTGTGTGAAAGACTTAAAGCTACGAACAGCACCTTGTAAGCCAAAATCGCCTGTGCCAATACTTGTGCTGGTTTCTTTTACTCTATCATGAATTTTTATTATGTTTGACACTTTCTTCTCCTAGTTTGTGCTGAAGATGACTAAATCGTTTGTTGTGCTGTCTACATATTGTCCTGATCTATTTTGAACTACAAAACCACACGTATTTTCTTTCCTAAAACTACACGCAGCGCTAACAACGCCAACGTCTGCGGCTGAGTTGCCACTTAATCCGTTGCTACTAGTTATTGCAGCGTAGTCTCCTTTTATGTTTTCTTTAAAAGTTATTATGAATTTACCAGCTGATTCTCTATGTATAGTATTCACATTGTACGATGATTTGACCACTATAGGTGTTTCAGTGGCATCAAACGCAATCCAAGCTCTCGCTACTCCAAACCCGCTTTCTAACTTAGAGTCATCATTGTCAAATACTAAAGATGTGTTATCACCTATGACAAAAGACTCTGATGTTACTGAATTTGTTTTAAACGATATGCCTAAATTATCTGCACCGCTAGAGTTAATCCATGATCTATTAACTCCTAAATTTCCTGTCATACTATCACCAGTAGCAGCTATATACTGAGGATGATGGTATGAGTCTAATCCTATTAATTCTCTATGTTGAATGGCTCCAGAATAAGGAACCGTTTGTAATTCACCTTCTATATTTATTCCTTTACGAACTCTAACTAAACCACTCGTTGACACATCGTTATAAAATGTAGTTAATTCATGTGTTAGTATTGGTAATACAGATACATTGATTTTTCCAACCTGTGTAAGTATGTCATCTCCACTAATATAATCCTCTCTCGCATCTGAAATTATGGATGCGGTATTTGCATTTAATAAAGTCGAACTTGTATAAATATCCATATTTCATACTAAATTACTGTTGCTATGGGATGCTCAACGGTATTTACGCCAGACGCTATTCCAAACACAACAACGTCGTTTAATTTAGAGTCTACATAAACACCAGCATCATTTTGTATGGCTAGACTAAACACATCCCCACTTCTCTCTACTGAAGCGGCATTTACTAAATCCATATCTTCGATAGATCCAGCGCTTGAAGTACCATTGGCATGAGCTACAACCACATAATCAGCTAGACCCGGAGAAAAACGAGCAGATGGTTTGAAGTAAAATTCATACTTACCTTGATCTATACGTTTGATTGATTGTATATTGTAAGAGGATTTAACTATAGGTGGATTTGCGCCTTCAAATCTAATAAATGCGTGAGCTGTAGGAACGGCACTGACAATCTTAGAATTATCTTTATCAAATTCCAAAGTTGTTCCAGACCCCAAGACAACATGTTCTTTAGTTGCATCGCCCCCAATATCTGTATTGCCCTGATTAACAAACTTGATACCTAGAGTTTGTGAGGTTTCGTTGAGACCCCGTGAATTAAGCCAATTTGATGTTGTGTCACCGTATCCACCCATACCCAAATTACCCGTCATCAGGCTTCCAGAACGTCCAACATATTGCGGGTGTGGATCACCAACGTCTTTACCTGTTAAGTCATTATGGTTGATCAGACCGGGACCGGGATATGGAACTCTTTGTATTCTTGCTTCGCCAGCTGCCAAGCCAAGCGCGCTCGCTGCGGTTGTGTCAAAATAAATTCCAGAACCAACACGTAGTTCCCCACCTATTTCAGAAGAGGCTCCTTCGTCTGAAGTGATTGTACTGACTGCTAAGTTAATGTCGTTTTTGAAAGGCTTGCCGCTAGAGCTGAAATCGCCACTAGCAACATTTTCTATAATAGAATCTACAATATCAAGTAAATTGTTCCTGACATCAGCAGCGCTAATATTACCAGCGTTATTATCAGCCAGCATTTGTTGTATGCGATACTCAATAGTCTCTCCATCTGCTGATTCCACGCAGGTTGAGCCAGCGCATGTTAATTTTCTAACTGCCATTGTTTTCTCCTTTAATGTCTAAAATATCCACCCCGGAAGTCGTTGTCGGAATAAGAACGGTTAATGTAATCGCTGCCGGGACTGTATGGGCCAAGAACTGCATGACCGGCAATACTTCTACCAGCAGCATAATCTAATACTGCCTTGTCATATTTTGCACATAAATCTTTATGTAAAATAACTAGAGTTGACGAAACCCCTCTCAAATCTACTGCTGAAGGGCCATCTTTAATAGATATAGCATTTCCAGACTCAAGCCTTATTTCTCCACCTATAATAATGCAAGCAGTCTTTAAACTTACTAAAGATACAAAGTCATCATCTTTAGTATCAGAGTCAGTAGGATCTGGAGACAAGTCGCACTGTTCCACATTTATTGTGTATGCTTGTCCAAAATCAACTTGTGATACAACAAACTGTGCGGATACTAGAATTGTAGTTTCTAACCTACGAGTTGAATAAGTATAATTAGCTGGATCTACATCGCTAATAAGATAACGAACCATTGTAGACATTTGACCTTGCCAAGACATATATCACCTATAAGTTGCAGTGTACTTTAAAAGAATAAATATCCGTGTAATAAGTTCCTGTAGGTAAAACTACTTTTGCTTGCAATTTATAAAGCCCCGCTTCATCTAAATCGCCAGCAATCGTGGTGTAATAAACCTTACCGTCCGTACCGTCGCCATTTAGCGTACCAGTTTTCTGAACTACTTCATCGTCTGGTTTCTTGAAAATCATTGTAATGCTTGTAGCGCTAGAAATATCTACTACAGTACCATCATCTTTAATGGTAGCTAAAAATTTAGTGCCAACATCATTTACATGTATTTCACTAGCCATATTATCTTCTCAGTGTAATATTGGATTGTTGTTGGATAGATAGTGTTATGTTGAGAGTATTCATATTATAATCTGTGGAGATTCCTGTATAACCAGATCTATGGTAATTGTAGACATAACGGAAGGAGAATGGACATCTGATTGTTGAATATTTAAAATCAACTCAGAATCCCTGCCGTTATAATATATTACTTCTAGACCTGAAAATGGTAAAAAACTGAAAAAGCCAAACATACACTACCTCATGTAATTATACACTAAAAGCTATACTGACGGTGGACTGATGACTTCATTTTCTATACCAAGTTCAGCAACGTATGCTATGATTCCAGACATGGCAGCTGCAAGGCTTGGGCTTTCTTCTGATTTTTCTAGCATATTACTCACGCGAATCCACTGACCATTTCCCGGCTCAAACTCAGCTACACCATTAAACATGCCATATTTGCGTAGTTTGACCTCTCCAGATATATCTAAATTAGGATCTTGACCACGAATAATTACTTCTTCGATCCATACTCTGTCATAAGTTTTAGCAGGAATCACTTCTGGATTAACTGCATCTAAAATTGGTAAATCTGCCATAATATGCTCCTTAAGTTTTAGGATTACTATCTTTAACTGATTTAAGAGATAAGTAAAATTCTGATGTTTTATCTAAAGATTCGGTATCAATAGCGTGCCATAGCATATCTAATTGATCTCCTATTTCTGGGTATTGTTCTCTTCTATTGTGCTGGTATTCTATAGCGTCTTCTATAGATT
>Ga0055584_100000429_pt1 | contig 39996 bp, 31 predicted proteins | sample OSDHelmetaG_FD_58716 | JGI IMG/M metagenome (GOLD analysis project Ga0055584, IMG submission 58716) | Pelagic marine sediment microbial communities from the LTER site Helgoland, North Sea, for post-phytoplankton bloom and carbon turnover... | ecosystem: Environmental > Aquatic > Marine >...
TAGCGGCGAAACGCGCCTTGCATATGAACGCTTGAGACTGCGCAGAGCTACCATAGAGTTATTCAGAGGTGCCCTAACGATTCCATCGCGGGAGAGCATTACGCCGGCACCGAGGAAACCGATGCCCGTTACGACCTGGCCGATGATGCGCGACGGGTCGGTCTCATCGGTGGCAACGAAGAACGAGGCGGTCACGAAGACATAGGTGCCGAGGATGATGAGCGAGGACGTGCGAATCCCGGCGGGCTTGCCGCGCAGCTGTCTCTCGAAACCGATGATGAAGCCACAAAGAATAGCGGCGCCAATCTGCGGCCAGGTAAACGGGTCGATATTGAGAAAATCGCTTAGCATGGGTTGCTCACTTCTTGATCTTGTTGTCAGTTAGCCGCGCTCGGGAAGAAGAATCCCGACCGCCGGTATCGCTAGCCAGCGGCCTGGCTAGCGCCTTGGTCGATGACGGCCTCAAGATTGAGGCGTTTTGTCCAGATTCAATAGGGCGGTTTGGAAAACCGCAGCAGTCTGTCACCTCTGCGTGGGCAGTAACAGCACAATCTGCACAGGGTGAGACTTAACCAGGCTGGTCCGCGAACCAGAACTCGATCTCGCAACTGTCTTCGCGAAACTCGGCGCTGTGTTCCTTGCCGGCGGGCACGTGATACCACTGACCCACCGATACCGTTTCGGTCGCGCCATCCATGGTGAGCAGCAGCTCGCCCCGCGTGATCACGCCCACGTTGTCGGTGTCGTGAGTATGGGCTTCGATGACCGTGCCGGCGGGATAGTTCGCGAACAATACCTCGCAGTTATCTGCAGTGAGTCTGCGCGCGTCAAACTGACCATCGAATTTGGGGAGCTCGCAGATTCGATCGGGATAGTAGTTGGCTAGAGCCATGGGACCTCCATGTAATGTCGGCATAGGGACTTGAGAGGGTGATGCGGGCTGATTGCTTCAGAGTTCTTGCGAGTTAGCCTGCAGCCGCTGGGGGTGCTGCATCCTGATGCCCCGAATGTCTGCCCATTGCTTGTCGGACCAGAGCGTGTTGCGGGGCATGAAGCGATTCGAGACATAGGCCTGTCGCGCCTTCTCGCTCAGCTCAACTCCGGTGGCGGGCTGCATAGCCATGATGCCCTCCATCAAGGTGCGCTGCCAAGACAGGCCGAAATCCAGATCCTCCAGCAGATTCTGATAGCGCGGGTCGTCGACAACGCCGTCGGCGAAGTATACCTCGCTAGCGTGGACGCTATTGATCAGTCTGCGCTTGTGCACGGGGGCGAGGTCGCTCCAATATTCGATGCCCTTCTCGATATTGCCCAGCATGAAGCTGAGGGCGCCATTGTTGTAATTGAAGTCGCGGCCCAGGGCATATTGCTGCGCGAGAGCGGTTGAGCCGGGGTGTAACTCGCCGCTCAAAACGCCCGCGACGACGTGGGTGAAATTGCTGCTTATGCCCTCGCCGTCGGAGTCGATCTGGCGTTGCTGAAAACTTTGCGCCTCTTCACTGCGCCCGAGCAGGATCAGGCTGCGTGCCACAGTACCCAGAATGCCGGTGTGGCTGGGCCGCTCCAGAAGTTGTTGCTTGCGCCGCTCCACCGAGTCTTCGGGCAGTGCCACCTTCAGGCGGTAGTCCCAGGTTTCGTCCGGTGAGATCTGGAAGGGATCGACCTCGTCGGCTACATCCAGGAAACGCTCGGCCTCGTCATAGAGGCGCGCCCCAATGAGAAAAAGTGCGTAGTGCGCCAGTGCGAATTCGGGCGCGTTGCCCGCGAGAATCTGCTCTCGAAGTCCCTTTTCCTGGAGGCGGTAGTCGTTGCCTCTGATGCGAAGCTGGATCGCGCGTATGGAGGCGAGCGCATCGTGGTTCGGTTCCAGTCGAGTTACCTCGCGATGCATCCGGTCGATCAAAAGGCCGAGTTCGGCGATCTTGTCAGCACCACTGTACACCGCGTAGTTGTTTGCCGCGGCAACGACGCCGAGATAGGCGTTGACGAAATTTGGGTCGGCCTCGATGGCGGCGAGATGGTTCTCGATGGCGAGCTCGAAATCGTGAGGGTTAAATTGATTGTTATAGAACTCGCCTCGCATGAAGCGTTCGTAGGCGATCGCATTGGCCGTGCCCCAGTCCCGCATCTGCGACCTCTCTGTCTCGTCCAGGTGTATGCTCAAGGAGGTGACGACGTTATCTACGATCTGATCCTGTATCGCGAATATGTTCCGCTCGGCGAGGTCGAACTGCTCCGAATACTGATGCACGCCGTCTTCGACGCGGATTAGCTGCACGGTGATGCGTGCCTTGTCGTCCGCATACTGAACGCTGCCTTCCAACAGATGTTCTACGCCAAGCTGCTCGCCGTATTCCTGCGCGGACTGACGGCGCGCATTCTCGCTGCGCTGACTGGCTGGATTGCTTATGCTGAGTTGGTTGAGCTTGGAGAGTCCAGCAATCAGCGACTCGCTGAGCCCTTCGACGAAGAACTGCTCGCCGTCGTTGGTGCTGCCTTCCTGAGTGAACGGCAGCACGGCGATGCTAACGTCGCGACGCTCATTCAGGGCGAGGTCAATCTCGGAGAAGAACAGAATGCCGAAAACGAGGGCGACTGCGCCGAAGCTGCTCGCGTACTTCAGGGACTTGCTAAACGAAGCGCTTCGCCACCAGCTTGTTCTGTCTTTTAATGAACCGCCAGCGGCGGCGATGGGTACCACATTCGCCACCAGCGAATAGCCGCGTTTGGGGACCGTCTTTATATATTGGGAATTGTGAGCCTTGTCGCCGAAGGCGGCGCGTAGCTCGGCGATGGCCTTGTGCACGGCATGGTCGGAGGAGATAGTGCCCTGCCAAAACTTGTCTAACAGCTCGGTAGCGCTGACCACGGAGCCGGCGTTCTCGGCCAGATACACCAACACGTCCATGCTTCGTGGGGTAATCTTGGTCTGTTCTGCGCTGTTCGCAGCGCTAAGCGTGCAGGTGTCGGCGAAGACGAACCATTCACCTATCTGCAGACTATGACGGCCTGGGGCCATATATCCCTCTCTTATTATTCAGCTTCACCCGACCCAAATGGCAAAGTCCGGTGAGGTACCGCGTGGAGCCTGGGGAGTCCAGTGTTTTCGCGCTATCTGGATGACCCCGAAGTTCCGTAAATCCTTTCGATTATACTGTAGATTCCTGTGGAGGAAAGCAGCACTTTTCCAAGGCAGATGGAATGAATTTAGTAGGTTTCAGGAAGGACAGCCCACTGGGCAAGTACAGATAATTAGCGCGCTCCAAAAAGGCGGCAGGTCAGGGTGGGCTAGCAATAGCGCCAATACCGCAAAGTCGCGATCCCAGACATACCAGCACGGCGCGCCACGCAGGTGGCTGACGTGAATTGGTAATAAAATGTGGCGTAGCGTTCATACGCCCTTATCGATGCTGTAATCTGTGCCGCACTAGAGTAGAGTATACGTTATTAAGTAATTGTTATTATTAGTATTTTCACCCTGAACCCTGGTCTGGTGGTCGATTTTCCAAGGTCAGGATCGATTTAATCTCCGGAGGTAGGCGTGTCTAAACAGGTTACGCGTAGAGAGTTCTTAAATTTACTGGGCGCGGCGGGCGGTACTGCTGCCGCGCTGAAGGCAGGCTCCGCTCTGGGGCTGCTGCCGAACACACCACAGGCGGCTAGCCTCGACCTGCTGGCGGCGAATGCATCCAATCGCAGAGTCGCCATACTCGGCGCAGGCATATCTGGCCTGACTGTCGCCTACGAGCTGAGCAAGGTGGGCTACGAGTGCACCGTATTGGAGTCTTCCCACCGCCCAGGTGGCAGGATATTCACCGTGCGTCACGGCGATCTGATCGATGAGATCGGCAATCGACAATACTGTGAGTTCGACGACGAACCCCATATGTACTTCAACGCCGGTGCGGCGCGTATCCCCAGCACCCACAGAAACTTACTCGCCTACTGCAAGGAGCTGAATGTCGATCTCGAGATTTTCATCAACGAGAATAAGACTTCCTATATACAGGACCCGGCGATGCTGGGCGGCAAGCCGATTCGTAACATCGACTACACGACGCATACCCGTGGCTTCCTCGCGGAGCTGCTGGCAAAGTCCTTGAGCGCGGGCGAGATGGATGAGCCCTTCACCGAGCAGGAAGCCGAAACGCTAATGAGCATGATCCGCTCCTTCGGAAGCCTGAACGAGGACAACCTGTATCAGGGCAGCTTCCGTGCGGGCTATGCCTCCGGCGGATTCCTCAAGCACGGCGTGCAGAAGGACATCATCGCCTTCCGCGACCTCTTAAAGACACAGATGGGCCGGCAACTACTGAGCGCGAACGAGGGCGATACCGGTCCGATTCTCTTGCAGGCTACTGGCGGCATGGACAAGATCATCGAGGGCTTCACGAATCATGTAGGGCATCAGATCCGCTACCGCGCCATGGTGAACTCGGTCGAAGTGAAAGAGAACGGCGTCGACATCTCCTACGATCAGGACGGCACACGCCACCTGTTGCAGGCGGACTTCTGTTTTAACTGCATACCCAGCCACCTGATGACAGGCATTACCAACAACTTCCCGGCGCAGTATGTCGAGGCGTTGAAATACATCCGTCGCGGTACCGCCTACAAGGCGGCGTTCCAGGCGAAGGAACGCTTCTGGGAGAAGGACGATATCTACGGCGGCATTAGCTGGATGAACAATCCTAGTAACCAGATCTGGTACCCCACCGCGGGCATCCATAAGGAGAAGGGTATTCTGCTCGGCGCTTACGACTACGGCAGTGGTGAGTTGCACACAGCTATGACGCAGGAAGAGCGCATCGAGGCGCATATTACCGACGGCGAGAACATACACCCGAACTATCGCCAACAGGTAGAGAAGCCAATCACTATCGCCTGGCATCGCATGAATCATATGCTCGGTTGTTCGGCACGCTGGCAGCGCGATCGCAGCGGCTGGACACATCACGAGGAAGAACTCTACCACGCGCTGCAGCAGCCGGTTAATGGTCGCCACTACATGATCGGCGACCAGGTCAGCATGCATTCGGCCTGGCAGGAGAGTGCCGTGATGTCGGCGCAGTGGGCGATGGCCGACATGGACCAGCGTCTGCGCGCTTAGAATTGAACGCATTAGTGGTCCCGCCGCGCGGTGGGGAAGAATTATTTTAGTGGCTTATCCCACGATTTGGAGAAGTATGAGTATGTTGAGGACCTTTCTTGCATTCAGTCTTTGCATGATTTTCTTGGGAAGTGCTACTGCGGCGGAATCGGAGCGCGAGCCCTATGATGATCGCTACTGCACTACCTGCCACGGCGCCGACGGGCGCGGTAACGAGGGCGTGCAAGCGCCTCGACTCGCTGGCATGGAGCCCTGGTATCTGCGCCGCCAGCTAGAGAACTTCCGCGCCGGAATCCGCGGCACGCACCCCGAGGATATCGAGGGCATCGCGATGCGCCCGATGGCAACGAAGCTTAGCGACGAATCCATCGATGACATCATCGAGTGGGTTGGAAGCTGGGACTATGTGCCAGCGGAGAAGACCATCGAGGGCGGTGACCCGGCGCGAGGCCGTACTTTATACAGCGGCTGCGCGGTCTGTCACGGCGACAACGCCGAGGGCAACGAGAGCCTGGGCGCACCAGCCCTGGTGGGACAGAACGACTGGTATCTCGTCACACAACTGAAGAACTTCCTCGCCGGCTACCGCGGCGCCCACCCCGACGATACCTATGGCGCCCAGATGCGCACCATGGTGAATACGCTACGCAACGAGGCCGGCATACTAAATGTAGTGAGTTACATCAACACGCTTTCCCGTTAGACTAAGTGGACGTCACCCTCAGGAGCCGATCATGCCCATCGTAGCGATTATTAACCTAGTTCTCTTCACCGCGTTGTTGAGTCTGCTTTATCAATTCGCTAAGAACGATGCATTCACACTCTCGCGACGGGTCTTCATGGGCCTCGTCGGCGGCACGGTGTTCGGCATGTATCTGCAGTTTGCGTTCGCTGGCAATCCGGATGTCATGTCGGCGACGCTGGAGTGGACCAACGTAGTCGCGAATAGCTACGTCGCGCTGCTGCGCATGATGATCATGCCGCTGATACTGATCACCATGATCGCCGCCGTTCTGAAGGTAGAAGAGATCAAGTCGCTGGGCAAGATCGGCGGTACCGTAGTCGGCACATTGATCATCACCACGGTTATCGCCGCACTGATCGGCATCGTGATGGCTACGACCTTCGGCTTGAATGCGGGCGATCTCGCCGGCGGCGCCAGAGAGATGGCGCGGGCCGAGGTGCTGCAGTCGCGTCAGGGCAGCGTCGCCGATCTCAGCCTCGCCGAACTCCTCGTTAGCTTCGTGCCGACCAATGTATTCTCCGACCTCGCCGGGCATCGCAGCATGTCTATCATAGGCGTCGTTGTCTTCGGTCTTATCTTTGGCATCGCCGCGCTTTTGGTGTCGGAAGAGAACGCCGAGCAGGGCTCTCGTATCCGTAGCGGCGTAGATACTCTGCAGGCGATCATCATGCGCCTTGTAAAGATTGTTATGGCGCTGACACCCTACGGCGTGCTCGCGCTGATGACCAGAGTGATCGCAAGCTCCGATGGCGAGGCGATCATGAACCTGATCTGGTTCGTCGTCGCATCCTACATCGCCATCGCAATCATGTTCGCTATCCACGCCGCCATCATCATCGCCCTGGGCGCGAACATTAAGACCTATTTCCAGAAAGTCTGGCCGGTGCTTACCTTCGCCTTCGTGACGAGAAGCTCCGCCGCCACTATCCCTTTGACTATTCGCGCGCAGATCGAAGAGCTCAAGGTCCCAGCGCCCATCGCTAACATCGCGGCCTCCTTCGGCGCGACGATCGGACAAAACGGCTGTGCTGGCATCTATCCCGCCATGCTCGCCGTGATGGTTGCGCCAACCATGGGTGTCGATATCGATCTGAACTTCATTGTGAGCCTGCTGGTCATTATCGCCATCGGATCATTCGGCATCGCCGGTGTCGGCGGAGGTGCGACCAATGCCGCGCTAGTCGTATTGCCTGCGATGGGATTCCCGGTGACGATAGCGGCGCTGCTCATCTCTATCGAGCCGCTGATCGACATGGCGCGCACCGCGCTGAACGTAAACGGTGCGATTACCACCGGCATGATCACGACGCGAATACTGGGCGATAAGACGGCTGCCAGCGAGGCCACGATGCCAGAGGCGAAGCTGCAGAAGTCATAGCTCCCACTAACGCCATTTACTAGTTTCAATTATCAGCATAAACAGGAAAGAGGGAACACAAGTCATGATTAAACTTAAGAAGTCATTCACTGCAGCCACCGTCGCCGCATCGCTGCTAGTCACACTGGGTGTTGCCGCCATTGCGAACGCCGCCGAAATCGTGCGAACGGGCGAAGGCAGGAACTTCTATAACAATATTCTTATTCCACCCGGTGCCGAGACCTTGTACCTGAGTGGCTCGGGTGCACGGCAGCAGGCCGATGGCACTTGGGGCGACATGGAGCAGCAGACCATCGATACCTTTAGCCGCTTCCAGGAGACGCTGGAGTCTCAGGGCTGGTCGCTGGAAGACATCGTGCAGGTGCGAGCCTTCGCCGTGTCTGGCGCCGATGGCGAGTTGGACTTCGCCGGTTTTAATAGCGGCTATCAGCAGTTCTTCGGCACCGATGAGAATCCGATGAAGCCGGTGCGCTCTTTCGTCGAGATTGCCGGCCTGGTCGTCCCCGGTTGGCTGGTTGAGATCGAGATACGCGCGGCGAGAATGCCAGACTAAATCGCTGCTTGGATAAGCTTCTAGCTTTAAAGGGCCGGTGCGATGTTAATTCATCCACCGGCCTTTTTATTGCTGAGCGTTATTAGTAAGCGTTAATAGTGCGAGTTATGAGTTCGGGTTTTCGCGGGAGGGGGGAAAGCCCCTCGCCTTGACACTCGCCGGTTAGTCGGCGAAAGTGCATCACAGAGGCGGGCTTGCTGAATAGAGCCCGCGGTTTCAGCCTCAGGAGGGCGGCGATGTATCTGCGAATTCCCAACTTACTCAGCGAAGAGGGTCTGCAGTTCGTAGATCAACTCGTCGCCGCCAGCCAGTTTGTCGATGGATCTGCCACTACCGGCGCGCCTACGAAGTCGGCGAAGAATAACCTGCAGATTGATCTCGCTGACAATCCCAATCGCGAAAAATTTCTGCAGATGATGTCGACCGCGGTGAATGCGAATCCTGCCATGCGCGCCGCCGCGCTACCCCGCAGGATGAGCAGCCCGCTGCTTAGCAAGTACGAGCAGGGCATGTCCTACGGCTGGCACATCGACAACCCTATCATGTCTTCCATGGGGAGCCCGATACGCACAGACATCGCCTGTACCGTCTTTCTAAGCGACAGTTCCAGCTACGAGGGCGGCGAGCTAGTCGTGCGTACGTCCTCGGGAGATATGCGGGTGAAGTTCAACCGCGGCGATGCGTTTATCTATCCCGCCACCAGTCGCCATCAGGTGCTGGAGGTGACCAGCGGCGAGAGGCTAGCCATCGTGTTCTGGATACAGAGCATGGTGTCCGATGCAGGCAAGCGCGAGACCCTGCACGATCTTAGCATCGCCTACGACCGCGTCATGCAGGAGTCGCCGAAATCGGAAGCCCTGCAGATCATTCAGCGCGCCCAAACCAATCTGCTCAGGCGCTGGGGCCAGGTCTAGCAATCATTCAGTCGCGGTGCAATCGGGAAGCCAGTGATGTCTAATAGATTGCATTTTCTTCACCGTAAGTTAGGTCTGGACAAACTGGGACGCTATGCGCCGGCGTTCTCGCTAGCGCTGGAGCGTGGCGCGCTGGCAGAAGATGATTTCTACCAAAGCCTGCCATTCAGGCGTTCTCCCATCGCCATACTCATCGCGGCCGCGTTCTTCGCCCTATTCACTGTGCCGCTATTTACAGTCGGCGGCTTTCTGGAGGGCAGTGGCGACGACAGTCTCTTCTCCTTGGTCTTCATGCTCTTCTCCCTATTTTGGTTGTTAGGGTGGTGCTCGGGGCTGATGGTGTTGTTGTCGCTGTTGCTTTGTCTCTGCGCCGGTCGAGAGACAGTTCATGTGTCGAATAATAAGCTCACCCTTCGCATAGGCATTCCCGGCATCGCTTTCGGAGCCAGCTACAGTGGTGAGCTGATCCGAAACTTTCGCTATCGCGACAGCGATATCCCGGCGGCGAGGCAGTGGCGCGGGGCACATATTGAGTTCGATTACGGCGGCATCGAGATCGGGCTTGGCTCGGCCCTGAGCTCGGTCGCGGCGCAGGAATTAATCGCGTGGCTGCAGGCCGCGTTCCCGCAGCACGCGGAAGCGCCTAGGGAGATCGAGCAGGCGGAACCGGCGCCGGCGGAGATCGAAGTCGCAGCAAAGCCCCAGCAGGTCGAGAGCGCCCCGGTCGCGCAGCCGCTGCGCTGGTATTCGGTATCTAGCGTCGCGCTAATACTCGCGAATCTCATTCCTCTCGCCGGCGTGCTCCTGGCGGCTTGGAACATCGGCGAGATCATGTTGTTGTTCTGGGCTGAGAGCGCCATCATCGGCTACTACAATCTGCTCAAGATGTGGAAGGTGGGCCGCTGGTCTCTGCTGTTCTTCGGCCCGTTCTTTGTAGGCCACTACGGCGCATTCATGGCCGTGCATCTGCTATTTATCTACGCACTCTTCGGCGGCGAGTTCCTGGGCGAGACGGAGGTGACTCAGCTACAGGTCTTCAATGACTTGCTTACCCTGTGGCCGGCTTTGCTTGGTCTGACCATCAGTCACGGCATCTCCTACTACCGTAATTTCGTTAGGGCAGGGGAATTCAAAGGCCGCACGATATCCACACAGATGCACGAGCCCTATCGCCGTATTATTATCATGCATATGACGCTAATCTTCGGCGGCTTTCTCGTGCTCAGTCTAGGTACCGGACTGGCCGCACTCGCGCTGCTGCTGTCGCTGAAGATTGCCGCAGACCTGCGTGCCCACTTGAAGCAGCACAGCTGATCAGCCAGATCTGATTGACTAGTGCGCCATGGTGGCCTTCGGCGAGTCATTCACTTACACTTTCTGCTTCTCCTAGGATCAATCACTCGTCGGTGTTTACTATGCTCGCAGCCCGAATTTGCATTCTCCCCCTTCTCTTAACGCTGACAAGTTTTGCTCAGGCGCAGACCGAGTTTAACGTCTTCGAGGCCAGTATCTCTCAGATACAGAGCGCCCTTGAACGGGGTGAAGCTACGTCGGTGGACCTGGTCCGCCAATATACGGCTCGCATCAACGCCTACGACAAGCAAGGCCCCGGCCTTAGTAGCATCGTGCGAATTAATCCGCTGGCAGCGGCGGTGGCGGCGCGGCTGGATGCCGAAAGACAGGCTAGTGGCGCGCGTGGTCCACTGCACGGCGTGCCCATCTTGATGAAGGACAACTACAACACGGATTGGATGCCGACTACTGGCGGGTCGGTGGCCCTGGCAGACTTCCTGCCTAACGAGAATGCCGCACAGCTGGACAAGTTAATCGAGGCCGGTGCCATCATACTTGGCAAGACCACCCTGCACGAATACGCCTATGGCATCACTAGCATAGGTTCGCTATTCGGGCAGACCCGCAACCCCTATGATCCGCGACGCGTACCCGGTGGCTCCAGCGGTGGCACCGGTGCTGCGGTGGCCGCTAGTTTCGCCGCGGCGGGATTCGGCTCCGACACCTGCGGTTCGATTCGCATCCCCGCGGCCTTCAATAACCTGATCGGCCTGCGGCCCAGCAAGGGGCTATCCAGCATCTACGGCATTCTGCCGCTTGCCCATACCCAGGATGTGGCAGGCCCGCTGGCGCGCAGTGCCGAGGATCTTGCCATCATTCTCGATAGCGTTGTCGGTTTTGATGCGCGGGATGCGGCGACCGAGATCATGCAGACCCAGGCGCTACCGCGCTTCGTCGAACGGCTGCACACGGCAGACCTCGGCGCGCTGCGCATCGGGAAGCTGAACGACTACTTCGAGGACAGCGACGCCGCCGTAGTCGCGAAGCTGGAGGAGGCGCTAGACTGGTATGCGCAGCAGGGCGCAGAAGTTGTCGAGATCGAGATGCCGGAACAACTGGCAGAGCTGATTCGGCGCTCCGGTGTGATCGGTCACGAATTCAAGCCAGACCTCGATCACTATCTCGCGACATTCTCAACGGATGGAGATAGGGATAGGGACTTAAGTCTGGAGCTGGATTCCATCGTCAGCCTCGGTCTCTACCACGAGGCGGTGAACGGCGTGCTGACTCGCTCGAATGCGGCACAGCCAGATGAGCAGGCCTATGGTGAGGCCTTGGCGGCACGCAGCGAACTGCGCGCCGCGGTCGAGACGCTGCTGGCGGAGAATGATATCGATGCCATCGCCTATCCGACCATACGCCGCCTGCAAGTCTTCACCGGTGAGGCACAGCCCGGCAGCAACTGTAGCCTGAGCGCAAATTCCGGGCTGCCAGCTCTGTCTATGCCGGTCGGTTTCACGACTAGCGGTCTACCTGTCGGCCTGGAACTGCTCGGCGGCTTTCTGCGCGACGCCGAATTGCTCGCCCTTGCGCAGGCCTATGAATCGGCCATGGACAGCCGGCGCGCGCCGTCGACGACACCGGCGCTAGTTGATGGACAGGCGCCCGCCGTGCAGACCTTCGAGCTCAGCTTCGAGCGTTCAGGTCTCGGTGTCGAGGCCCGATTCGGCTACGATGTCCTCAGCAATCTGTTTCGCTTCGAGCTGAGCAAGTCCGGCGCTCAGGCACATAGCATTAGTGCGGTTACGCTTGTCATCGACCGCGAGGACGACGGCGCGCTGGACGACCCCGTCGTTCTAAACTTGCTGGCGCCGGATGTAGCGGCGGCGAGCGGCAGCCACTTCATGTCGGCGCCGTTTCGCCAGGCGCTGGATGAGCGGCGCCTCTACCTGCGCCTCTTCGGCTCGGCATTTCCTCGCGCGGGGGAAGTGCAGCTGATAGAGTAGTGAGGCCAAACTGCAAGTTCCAGAATCAGACCAAGAGGCCAGAATATGAAGCCCACATCACGATTGAGAACCCAGGCACTTATCTTCGCAGCGATGGCGCTGCTACCCTTCGCCCAACTCGGCGCGCAGCCGCCAGAACTGGATTTCGACTTTTTCAAGAACGAGGTGCAGCCCATCTTCCTCGCCAAGCGCGAGGGTAATGTGCGCTGCATTCAGTGTCATATCCGCAGCAGCAACTTCCGGCTGCAAGCCCTGGGCGAGCACCAGCTGTTCTGGACCGAAGCACAGTCGCGACAGAACTTCGAGTCCGCGCGCCAGTTCGTGCTGCCGGGCTCCGACCCGCTCTCGAGTCGCTTCCTTACTCACGCGCTTGAGGCATCGGCCGGCGGCGACCCCTTTCACGGCGGCGGCAAACACTTCGCCAGCCAGTTCGACGCCGAGTGGCGCATCATGGCTGACTGGGTCGCCGGTGCCAAGACGCGCCGACCGCCCTCGGATGTCGCCGTGCGCATCATTCAGACCAATGCGGCGGGTGATGATTCGACAGTAATCGACCCGGCGACGAATCAGGTGGTTGGGCAGATCAGCGACATAGAAATACCACACGGCGTAGTCGGCGCACCGGATGGTTCTCAGGTGTATATCACGAACGAGGCCATGCACAGCCTCGATATCGTCGATGCCCGGACGCTGCGCGTAAAGCGGCGCATTCCATTGAGCGGCAGGCCGAATAACGTGGCGGTAACCGGCGATGGCGCCAAGGTCTATGTCGCGATCATGGAGATGCCCGGCTCGGTGGACATCATCGACGTCGCCAGCATGCGCAACGTCAAGACGCTGCCAGTCAATGGGGCGATACACAATGTCTATGTCACTCCCGATAGCCGCTTCGCCGTGGCAGGCTCGATTCATACCAGCACCATCAACGTTATCGATACTCGCACCGACGAGCTGGCGTGGGAGCTTGAGATGAGTTCCGGCATTCGCCCCATGACGTTCGATACGAAGCCCGATGGTTCGACGAAGAATATCTTCGTACAGCTCTCGGGGTTTCACGGTTTCGCCGTTGTCGATTTCGATAGCAGGTCGGAGGTGGCGCGCATAGAGCATCCCGCGGTGCCGGGGGAAGAGGCCCATCTCGATGGCCTGCAGGGTGCGCCGGCCCATGGCTTGGCCGTGTCGCCCGATGGCAAGACGCTGTGGTCAACCAGCAAGGTCTACAGCCACGTCTATATTCATTCTCTGCCAGATCTCGAAGAGATAGGGCGCGTTTTCGTCGGGCAACACCCCGAATGGATCACCTTTACCCCCGATGGCAGCAGGGCCTATATCGGCGCCGCCGGCGACAATGTCACCTACGCCGTCGATGCGATCAAGTTGGAGGCCATCGCGAAGATTCCGGTCGGGCAGGTGCCCAAGCGCGTTGCCATGGTGCGCATGGCGCTAGACTAGGGTGTGCTAAGGCAGTATGAGTGTGATGTCGATGCTGTAGTCGCCAGACTCGTTGCTGAAGAAGCTGGTTATCCCCAGCCAGTAGGTGCCGGGCGGCAGGGTGCTCTCGATTCGGGAATTGGTGCCGCTGCCGAAGTCATCGTTCTGCAAGACGAAGCTGCCGACCTGTTGGTTTATCACATTCACCAGAACGAGGTCCGTGTCGAAGGCAGATGAGCTGAGATCGACGCGCACGGTGGAGGTAGCGGTCACATCGAATTGCACCAGGTCCAGGAATCTATCGTTGAACAGCGCGTCGCCCGACCCAAGTTCGCCGTCGATCTTCGAGTTCGGGTCTACCTTCACGTCAACACCGTATATTGAGGTGAATGAGGTGGAGGACGAGGAGGGGTTGTTGGTGCTGGATACGATGGACACGCCATAGTTACCCTGCGCACCCACATCCGCGCTGCTTACCCCAATCCAGTAAGTACCCGCCTGAATAATTTGATTGATGCTCGCATTATTGCCGGTGCCGGAATTGTCATCGACGAAGGTGGAATCTGGCACGGCGCCCTGTGTCGCGGACACTCGAACGAGATAGAGCACCGGGTCGAATGTCGAGGAGCTTAGCTGGATGTCGATAGTGGAGTCGTTCTCAACCGTGTACTGGTAGAGATCCAGCGGTTTACCATCTAGCTGATTGTCGGAAGCGGCGAGTGAGCCACTTAGATTCGTGGTGTCGCTGGGCCCGGAGAGTATAGACTCCTCGGGGGCGACGAGCGCCAGGCCATAGATGTTGGAGACAGGCGTCGCAATCGACTCGCCGCCGCCGTAGATGGAGACGACGCCGGCGATGTCATCACTCTGCAGAGTGTCGGTATCCGAGACGAAGGGTGCCATGACGGCAGAGTCGTTGCTGGAGTGGTCTAGACCTAGGGCGTGCCCCAACTCGTGCAGGGCGACCCGTTCGAAATCGACGCTGCCATCAAAACGGACTGGCCCTCTATAGACGTCCCAGTCGGCATCGTTCTTGAAGACGATGTCAGCTTCGGTGATCGTGAAGCCATTCGAGCATTCCGAATTTAGGCAGGGGCCGGAGGTTCGCGTAACAGCTAGTGTGCTCTCACCGAATTCTGCTCCGCAGACGTTGTCGGTAAAATCCACGCCCGAAACATTGTTACCGGAGCCACCGGCATCACGGTCCATACAGGGGTCGCTGTATTCGTTCGCGACTACGAACTGGAAGGCGTTAACGGCACTCCAGTCATCCATCGCACGAATAAACGCCGCATTCCAGGTGTCACCGCTGGGCGCGCTACCGCTGATGCCGACATGGAAGGTGGCCTGTAGTGTGTCCCAGACGTTTTCTGAAACCTCGAAGGCCTGGCTAGGCAGCATCGAGACCGACGCCAGAAATAATAGGATGGAATTTCTCAAGAGCTAGGCCTAGTTGTCTAGAAGGTCCGTGATGCGTGACTTGAATTCTTCGACCGTGAGCGCACGCTGAATCATCAGCGGGCTCGTCTCGGTCATGACGCCGGCGGCACTATCCGTACTGCCTTCCGCAAGCGCCAGCGGCTTCTTGATGGCAGCGGGTATATCGGAGACCGGCTGTACTTCTAGTACTGGCTCTTTGCCCGCGGTGCTGATGCGGCGCACGCCATTGTCGTCGACGACGATGAAATGCCCCTGCGACCAGCCGATCAGGGGGTTGATCAGATCGCGCGACATGGATTCGACGAAGTAGATTCCCCGTTCCGACATCTCGGGAATGCGCATACCGCTAACTTCGGTTATCTGGCCGTTAAAAACACCGCCCATGAACTTCAGCTCCACCGAGCCGCCGCTGTAGTCGCCCTTAATCACATCGTCGATCTGGAATGTGACATAGGTGCTGATGATGCCACTGCTGCTGTCCCGCCTCGTCTCTCGATTTATCACTACGCCCTCGAAGACGAATTCGGCATCGGCTACTACTTTGTCTATGTCCATGCCGAGTATGGTAGTCGCCGATACCCAGCTAGAGGCGAGCAGGGCTAGCGAACAGAGCAGTGTCGCTAGCGGCCGTCTCGACGAGTAGCTAGGTCTCACGTTCTGTGGGGCCTGCGGTCGGCTGACTGCAAGGGAGTGGGATACAGGATTCATGGTTAAACTTCCTAGTGGAACAGCGCGATTGTGACAGGCATAGGGAATTATAGTGCAACATCTCAAGATAATGACAGGCGATTGCTCCGCTTTATTCCCCCAAATGTGCGGTTCGTGATCCATGCCACATGCAGGAAGCAGCCAATTCTCGGGCTGCAGGCTGATACGCAGCATCATCCTTCACTAACTAAATTAACGCGGGAGCGTCGATTTGGATGACCCTAGGGGGCAGTTTCGGGAAAACATCGTCATTTTGCCAAGCTCAATGGCGCGGGAAGAAGGGCATCACGCTGGTATCGGGCGCTAGCCGGTAGTATCCTCGGTGCTCTATTAAGAATAATAAAACCATATAACTAGAATATGCAGTCTAGCCACATAGCCAATATTGTCTCCGGCGCGCTTATTGCATTGGTCAATATCTCAGTGGCCGTGTCGGTTGCGGCGCTACTGTTCGCCCAGACTGATCCGCGCCTAATGGTGCCGGGTATCGCTATTTTGCTGATCGGCACGCTGGTAACTGGCTTGGGCGGCACCCTATTCAGCGGCTACAAGGCTGTGGTCTGTTCCCCCCGCAATGGCCTGATACCCGTGTTCGCTGTGATTGTCAGCAGCATCTATGTCAGCTTCGGGTCCGAGTACTCGGTTGGCGCTGAGGCTACGATCATCGCCGCCATCATGGTGACCACCACGACCGCTGGTCTGTTCCTGTTACTGCTGGGGCGCCTCAAGCTTGGTAATCTCGTTCGCTATATTCCCTATCCGGTAACCGGTGGTTTCTTCGCCGGCATCGGCTACATCTTCATACAGGGTGGTCTCACGGTGGCGAGCGGACGCGATGCAGACCTCGCGGCCCTTTCCGACCCCCAGTTTATACAACTCGTCACGCCGGCCGTCGTGCTGGCACTCTGCCTCATCATCGGCAAGATGTTTCGCGACAACCGCCTCTCAGTACCCGGCATCCTTTTGCTGTCTGTGCTCTTGTTCTATGGCGTGCTTGCCCTAACAGGCATCAGCCGTGAACAGGCGGCAGCGAACGGGCTGCTGCCGATTATTGAGTCTGGGGGCACTCTAGTGCCAGTGTTCGACTGGGGCTACCTCGATCAAATTCGCTGGATGGCTATCTGGGAGCAGTTTGGCGGTATCGTCGTGGTCGCCTTACTCTGTTCCATGATGCTGCTGCTCGATGTCTCCGGCATCGAGCTGATCGCGAAGCGCGATCTCAACCCTGACCATGAACTCGAAGTTATGGGCTATACCAATGTCGTGAACGGCATGCTGGGCGGGTTCCCGGGCGTGCACGATGCCTCGGACACCGCGCTCGTGAACAGGCTTGGCGGAACCGACAGGCTAATGGGAATCGTCAATTCCCTCATCGTTGCCGCCGCGATTCTCGCCGGGACCGAGTTCATGGAACTGGTCCCCACCTTCCTGCTAGGCGGCTTGCTAGTCTACGTCGGCCTGGAGTTCTTGATCGACTGGCTGTGGAAGGCGCGGGATGAACTCCCTCTTTCCGACTACGTAGTCGTGTTACTGATCCTGGTCGTCATTATCTTCTCCGACATACTGCAGGGCGTTACCTTCGGTTTCTTCGTCGCCATCATCCTGTTCGTGGTCAACTACTCGCAGCTCAGTGTGATCAAGATCGAGACCAACGGCAGCGACCATGCCAGCAATGTCGATCGGGATCTGGAGACGCGAGAGCTATTGAACAAGGAAGGCCACCGTGTATTGATCATGGTGCTGCAGGGCTTCATCTTCTTCGGCACGGCCGACAAGCTACTTACCGCGATTCGCAATCGGATCATGGAATCCGAGGGCAAGAAGTTCGATTTTCTGGTGCTGGACTTTCATCACGTCAGCCAGCTGGACACCTCGGCGATCGTCACCTTCTCGAAGCTCGCGCAGATCAGCGAACGGGTCGGCTTCCACATCGTCATCAGCAGTGCCGACGACAAGTCGATCAAGCAGCTCGTGAAGCACGGCTTCTTCACCTTCGGCGATCAGCCGCTGGAGCGACACTACAAGGAGCAGCTCGATACGGCCGTGGACTGGTGCGAGCGCCGCATACTGCAGGATCTGAACCTGAACGACGAGGAGCAGAATCTCGAGCTTACCGATGTGCTGAGCCGCATCGCCTACGAGAAGTCCGATGTCGAACTGCTCGCCGAGTTCTTCGTGGTGGAGGATCGTAAGGCGGGCGAGTACCTGTTCAACGAGGGCGACAGCGGCGATAGCCTCTACTTCGTGGGCTCCGGCACCGTGGTGGTGGTATTGAAGATGCCGGCGCAGGTGGAGCGCATACTGCGCAAGTACAAGGCCGGCGCCATACTCGGCGAGATGGCTATTTATACCGGCGAATACCGTACCGCCAGCGTGCGCATCGAGAACGATGCGCGACTATTCAGGTTAGACAAGGAGAAGCTGGAGGAGATGTCGCGAAGATTCCCGGCGTCGACGGCTGCGTTGCATACCTACATAGTGCGGGTGTTATCCGAACGCCTCGGTCGCGCGAACAGAAACCTCAGTCGCTACATATAGGTTTCCGAGCTAATCTACCGGCCGTAGAACAACCGGCACCATCTCGCTCCCCTGAAACCAACTCGCATCAATGCGCAGTAGTTCTTCGCCAGCCTCGTCGAAGCGAAGCGTGCCGGTGAACTCGACGTCCAGTCGACGTATGATCACTGTGAGGGAGATGCCGTTGAGACTCACCCTGTCCGCCGGCATGCCGTAGATGCCTAGACCATCGCTTATCATGGTCGCGGCATAGCCGTCGTCATCCTCGCTGAAGTTGAACACGAGCCCGAGGTCATCCTCGCCGATCACCAGCGCGCCACCCCAGGATCCCACCAGCGGCGCCTCGCCGTCTTGCTGCGCATAGGCGGCCCCGGCGGACAGGCAGAGGGTGAGACTCAGTGTGTAGCTGGCTATGTAGGTGACTATGCGAGAGTATTTCATGGAGCAGGATGTTATGTCGCCGACCGCTTGAGCGCAAGCCACGGGGTATTAGCTGTGCGAGATCAACCAGGTCTGATGGATCTTCTTCTGCCGCTGGAAATCGCGATCCAGGCTGGCCGCCGTGTAGTCGCGAATCTTGTAGCTGCTCAGGTTCTTGGCATCCAGCTTAAAGTTGAGCTTGTTGGTCGAGAAGATGAGCAGGCCGCCGCGCTCCAGCTTGTTCATGGCGTTCTCGATGAGCTGCCCATGATCGCGCTGCACGTCCAGCACGTTGCTGGTGCTCTTCGAGTTCGAGAATGTGGGCGGGTCCAGGAAGATGAGGTCGAACTTCTCGTACTTGGAGCTCAGGTAGTCGATGCAGTCGGCCTTCTTCAGGCGGTGACTCTTGCCGCTAATCTTGTTCAACAGGAAGTTTCGTCGCGCCCAGTCGAGATAGGTATTCGACAGGTCGATGCTTAGCGTCGACGTGGCGCCGCCCAGCGCCGCCTGCACACTGGCGCTGGCCGTGTAGCAGAACAGGTTGAGGAAGCGCTTGCCCGCCGCGTTCTCGCGAATGAACTGGCGAATCGGCCTGTGGTCCAGGAATAGCCCCGTGTCGAGATAGTCTTTCAGGTTGATCCAAAACTGCGCCGGCCCCTCGCTGACAGTAAAGAAAGACTGACTGTTATCTTGCGTCTCATACTGTTGCTTGCCGCGCTGACGCTCGCGCGACTTCAGCACGACGCGCCCCGGCGCCACGTCTAGCACTTCATGCACGGCGGCGACCGCCTGCTTTCGCCTGACGGCTACCTTGTCGGCGTCGATGGAAGCGGGGGCCTGGTACTCTGCCATCTGCACGTGCTCGCCATAGATGTCGATGGCGAAGGCATACTCCGGAAGGTCGCGATCGTAGAGCCGATAGCATTCGATGCCTTGCTGGCGGGCCCATTTTCCAATCACGCGCTGATTCTTGCGCAGGCGATTCGCCAGCATCGCCGCGCCGTCGTCCTCCCCGCCTGTCTGTGTTTCCGTACTCATAGTAGTTTTCTTGCTTAAAAGTGTCAGGCCTTGGTTTGCCTGTGATCGCTGTCGTGGCAGAATAGCTAGAACGCATGATACGCCAGATAGTCGGCAACAGAGAATAAAGTTTATGGGACAGGAAGAATTAGAGCAGGTAACGAACCTCTACAATATGCTGGTAGCCTATCTGGTGAACTACAGCTTTCAGATTTTCGGCGCCGTCGTCGTCCTCATACTGGGCTTCTTCGTCGGCAGGCGGGTCAGCAATCTGGTGCTGGCGCTGTGCGCGAAGAAATCGCTGGATATCACCCTCAGCCGATTCTTCGCCAACGCGGCCCGCATCGCCATCATCACCGCCGCGGTTCTGATCGCCCTGCCGAAGCTCGGCATACAGGTCACGCCATTCATCGCGGCAGTCGGCGCACTCGGCCTCGGTGCCGGATTGGCGGTGCAGGGACTGCTGTCGAACTACGGCGCTGGCCTGAGCATCATCTTCAATCGGCCCTTCGTGGTAGGGGATACGATCCGTGTCGAGGGCGTGTTCGGTGTGGTGAAGGAGGTCCATCTGGCCTATACGCTACTCACCAACGAAGACGAAGAGCTCATCCTCATTCCCAATAAACATATACTCGGCGAGATTCTGCATAATTCCCAGACCGATACCATATTGGAGCTGTCGGTAGGCGTTGCCTACGATAGCGATACCGATGCGGCAATGGCGGCTATCCGAAACAAGTTCGCGAGCGTCGAAGGCCTGAGCAAGGAGCGCGACATACAGATTGGCATCGACGAGTTCGGCGATAGCGCCATCAACATCGCCGTGCGCTGCTGGGCACGAACCGAACGCTTCCACCAGACGCGCTTCGACGCGAATCAGGCGATCAAGGATGCGCTAAAGGAAGCCAATATCGCTATTCCTTTCCCGCAGCGGGAAGTGCGGATGTTGTCGCAGGTATAGATCGCAGCCGAGTTCAGGGCGATGCGGGAAGGGTGCTTGGATCAGGCCGTTCTCATCATCGAGTGGATGAGCCCCGGAAGCTTGTCGGTGTCATAGGGCTTGGAGATGCAGACGATATTGTCGGTCTCCTCAATCTTGTCTTTCAGAATCTGCTGCGTGTAGCCCGTCGCCAGCAGTATCGGCGTGCTGGGTTTCGCTAACAGGATGCGCTTTGCCATATCGATGCCGTTCATGCCGCCGGGCATCATGATATCGGAGAACACCAGGTCGATGTGGGGGTTGTTGTTGAAGCGTTCCAGGCCGGAGTTGCCATCGACTGCCGCGATGACCTTGTAGCCAGCCTCCAGCAGCAATTGCGTCGCCACGTCTCTGACGCCGGAGTCATCCTCGACTAGCAAGATGGTGCCGCTGTACTGTTGCGCGCCCTGAGTCTCTTCCAGATTTAATCCTCGCTCGGCGGTATCGCCACTGGCGAGCGGTAGCTGCAGGGTGAACGTAGTCCATTCTCCCTGCCGGCTCTTGACCGTGATGTTGCCACCCGATTGCTGTAAGAAGCCGAATGCCGTGCTGAGCCCAAACCCCGATCCCTCTCCCATCTCCTTGGTAGTGAAGAAAGGGTCGAACACCTTGCTCTGTATCTCGGCGGGTATGCCCAGTCCATTGTCGGTTACCGTAATCTCTACGAACTCCTGCTCGCTGCCGCTGGGCGAATCGCCAGTGGCTGCGGCGGGGAGTATCACACGCTGAGAGCTGATGGTGAGGATGCCGCCGTCTGGCATGGCATCTTTTGCGTTCACGCAGAGGTTGACGATGACGTTCTCGAACTGAGTTTTGTCGATCCGAACGAGGTTGCTGCCGTCACCCAGCGTGAGTTGCACGTCGATGTCCTCTCCTACCACGCCGCGGATAAAGGATTCCATGTCGGGCAGGATAGTATTCACGTCCTCTGTCTTGCTCAGGAGCGCCTGTTCTCGGGAGAAGCTCAGTAGCCGCTTGTTCAACTCGGCGCCATTCTTGGCCGCCTTGACTAGGTTGTCGATGATCTCGGTTTCTCCAACTTTACCGTCTTCTGTCATTCTGCGCCTGAGGAACTGGAGATTCCCCATAATAACAGTGAGCAGATTGTTGAAGTCGTGTGCCACACCGCCTGTGATGCGTCCTATGGCCTCCATCTTCTGCGACTGTAAAAGCTTCGCCTCCATCTCCAACTGATTCGTTAGGTCGACGAAACTCACTACGGCGCCGAGGAGATTGTCCTCTTCGATTATCGGGCGACAGGAGAAACTAACGGGAAGGATGAGATCGTCCTTGCCGCAGAACACTCCCTGCTCATTCTGTACGGACTCGGCCTGCTGCAGGCATAGGTTTATGGACTTTCGCGTTCTCGCTTCCTTGCCAGTCTGCGTGCTGCTGCGGCAGATCAGGCTCACAGCATTCTCGCCTATCACCTCGGATTCTCTTAGCTGCAACAGCTGTAGGGCCATCGCATTAACGAAGCTTATGTTGCCAACGTTGTTGATGCCAAAGATTCCCTCGCCCACGGCGTCAAGCAATAGTAGTTTTTCCCTCGCCGCCATAGCAAGCTTGTTATCGGTGTCCTGTTTCTCACGCAGCAGCGCCTCCTCCCGCTCGATGCGCACGACCAACTCTGCCTCACGCTGCTTCAGAGTCTCGGCCTCATTACTCAGATTCTTGTCGAGTTCGCTGTTTCTCAGCTGCAGCAGAATCGTTCGATTGAGGTCTCTGCCGATGCGCATAGCCATGAAGGTCGTGAAGGCGAGGATAACGGTGAGAGAGCCGGCGATCTGAAAATCCTGCCGTGAGCCGATATAGAGGGAGAAGGCGACGTGCACCGCCACGGCGGGTATGGCGAAACTGAGGAAGAGTCTTCGGTTTACCGAGAGCACTATCGTGGCGTTTGCCAGCATCAGGCAGGGCCAGATCAGGCTCGCTCCCTTAGGCGCCACGACTAACTGCTGCGCGCTAACCGGCGCGAGCATCCAGGTACAGCCCCAGATCAGGCCAGACAACAGCACCATGGCGAGCAAGATGCGCTCGCGGTACTTCAGCGTGTCTGCGGTAGAGGCGATGTCGATCTGAGAGCGACCGAACAGGTAGAAGAAACCACAATTGGCAAGGAGCATGCCGAACCAGAGGTAGGTGCCGGGATGGACTCGTTCGGCGAAGGCGAAGGCGAAAAAGACGAGAACTGCGCCTGCCCCTGCGTCGACGCCGAGGATGAGACGTAGTTGGCGAAACACGGAGTCGATCTGCTCGCGATGGACGACATCTTCTCGAGGTTCGAACTCGATCTCAGATTTAGAACGTTCCAACAGGCTGGCCATAGCATCGCTTCCGATGAGTGTGTATCTAGTCGAGCACGAACGGTTCTAGTCGTGGTCTCCTACGCTCTCGGACCCCGCCAATTAACTAGCGTAGACTATCACGAAACACTGGGGATTGGAGGTTTATAAGGCCGATGCGCTGGCACAGTCCAACGGGTTTAGACGGACTACAGGCTCGGGGGGATGGAAGGAGCTTGTCCGAGCGACATGGCCCCAACGGCGACTGAATTTCCGTGTTGGGGCCATGAGCGTAGTAGCGGTTTAGGCTGCGCCTATTTCCACGCGCTGGCGGGCTGGTCCGGGTCCGAGGTCAGGAATCGGATCAGGTCGGCGTGAAACTGATCGGGGATCTCGATCTGCGGAGCATGGCCCACGTTCGGATAGAGCAGTATGGCCGAGTTTTGCAGCTCGTTCGCGACGTTGTGCGCCAGGGTGGGGAAATCATCTACCAGACCATCCTCTTCGCCGCCGATGACCAGCGCCTTGGTGTCGATATGCTGCCAGTCATAGACGACAGGGTCGTCGTACAGCATCTGGCCCTGCAGTCGGCGCACCTGAGCAAGGCGAGGCCATTCGCCGCTCATGGTCTGCCCGAACTGGCGACGCACGAATTCCAGGTGCTCTGGTGGCCAGCGCAGCGGGAAGTAGTTCTGGTGCCCGCGCAGGATCGACTGATAGGTGGTCGTGCCGCCTCCGACGAAGGGGTCTCTCCAGGGCCGGCTCTGACGCTGATCGGTAAGCCCGATCTGATTCACCATCACGACGTGAGTTGTGATGTCGGGATAGACCATGGCGAAGCGGCTCACTGTCATGCCCCCCATGGAGTGACCTACGATTGCCACCTCATCGATACCGAGCTCGTCCAGCAGCGCCTTCATATTCGCCGCCACGAAATTGAAGCTATAGGGCAGAATTGGCTTAGAGGACTTGCCGTAGCCGATTCGGTCCACGGCGATCACACGGAAGCCCGCGGCAGAGAGTGCCTTGATAGTGGGCGTATAGGCCTCGGAGTAGAAGTTCATGCCGTGCTGCCAGAACACGGTTTGGCCGTTCGAGCGTCCGCTGGGGGGCACGTCCATATAAGCCATGCGGATATCTTGCTGGAAGCGGTTCAGCTCGAGGAATTGCACCGGATAGGGGTAGGGAATTTCTTCGAAGTTGGCGGAGACCGAGCCCCAATGTGCCGGCGCCTCAGACGGGGGAGTCTCAGGCCATTCTGATTGGGCGAAGGCTGCGCTGGCAGCCAGGCCAAACAGGGCGGCGCCAAGGCAGGGGATCATGCGTTGTTTTATAAAGGACATATGCAGCGTTCCTAGGTTATTGAAGAATGTACTTGTTGATGGACTCGCGTTTAACTAGCGACAGAGTATTTCAGATTACGGGACAGGATTCAAAAGCTGTTGCGGGCGCAGAGGCACCCGCAGGTATTTAGCCTAGCCAATCTGAATCGGCCCTGGGCGCTAGTTCTCTTTGATGCAGCGCGGGTCGCCGTTCTGAATGGCGGCGATCGTCTCGCGATCGATCGGCAAGGGGGCGCAGCCGTGGTCTGTGCCGCAGATGAGGTCCCACTCCGGACGCGCCAGCGTGTGGCAGCCGAAGCAGTTGCCGCCGAACTGATTTATCACCTCGGTTGTGCCGCGAACCTTAATCTCGGATCCCTGCTCGGACACATTCAACTCGAAGAACTCCCAGTCGTTGGTGGTCGGATTCCAGCCCGGCTCGTGCTTGATCATCACCTCGGTCGGGATCAGGGAGACAAGAGAACCGGTTGGGTATTCGCCGCCAGTGGCCGAGTTTGCAACCGCTACAGTGGCATCGATGTCACCCAACACATTGTCCACGAAGAAGTCGCCGGTGGACGAGCGCGTCATCTCGGACAGACACTTAAAGAGTGCTTCGGTAACGTCTAACTGCTTCGAGCTGTCCTGCGAATTGCTCTGGCTGATCGCCGAAAGCGAGAAGCAAAGCAGTAGCGCCATCTTGAATGCCTTTTCGAGGCTGCGAATTTTCATGTGTTTCTCCTGATTCCTAAAATTCGATTCGGTCTCTCATCGATTGAGCAGCATGGTAGGGACTAAGTCCCGATCATGCAATGCGGGTATTCATGGCACAGGGTTCGCGGGGCCGACTAGGCCGAGTTCCGCGAGGCGTTGATGTTGCCGTACAGCGAGCGCACGACCATCTTCTCGTAGTCCTCGATCCGCGGATCGTCCTCGTCCTCGCTGCGCAGTTCGTTGATCTTCATTAGGGCGAACTGCTGCGTAACGAGCAGAGGCAGCACGATGCGCTCCCGAAGCTCGATGCTGAGTCGAGCGCGTGGGTTGTCCGCTAACAGGAAGTCTTGCCCGGCCACCTTGAGCACCATCGCATGGGTCAGTTCATGCTCGGCGTAGATCATCTTCCAGAACTCACCGAAGCGCTCATCGGATTCCATATATCGAGTCAAATGAAAATTAGTCTTGGCGAGATTCTGCATGCCGTTCGCGATCAGCGCGCGGAAGAAGCCCGAATCCTTATAGAGTTGAATGCAGCTCTCGAGTTGCCCGGCCTTGTCCAGCTCCTGCAGCGCGGTCCCGAGGCCGTAGTAGCCCGGCACGTTCTGCTTTAGCTGTGCCCAGGCACCGACGAAGGGTATGGCACGCAGGTCTTCGAACTTGAGCTCGGAGCTATCGCCACGCTTCGCAGGCCGGCTGCCGATGTTCGTCATATTGTAGTAGTTCAGCGTGCTCATCTCTTCGAGGTAGGGAATGAAGAGATCGTGCTGCTTCAGCGATTCGTATTTCGAGAGGCTGGACGTCGCTAACGACTCGATCAGGGCGCTCTGCTCATCGGTCAGCTCTCGCTCGGACCGATCGTAGAGGTTGTTCTCCAGCCCCGCGGCGAGCAGCAGGCTAAGATTGTGTTGCGCCGCCGGCTTCACGCCATAGTTCGAGCTGATGGTCTGGCCCTGCACCGTCATCTGAATCTGATTGCTCTCTATCTTCTTGCCGAGGGCGGCGTAGAACAGATAGGCATTGCCACCGCCACGTGCGGTCGGTCCGCCGCGGCCATCGAAGAAGATGACCTCGATGCCGGCCTCGCGCGAGACGGCAGTGAGATCTTCCTTCGCCCTATAGATGGCCCAGTTCGCCATCAGATAGCCCCCGTCCTTGGTGCCATCGGAGAAACCCAGCATGACAGTCTGCCGATTGCCGCGGCTCGCGAGATGTTGTTTGTAGACCGGATTGGCATAGATGCGGCGCATGGAGTCGCCAGCCTTCTGCAGGTCATTGATCGTCTCGAACAGTGGCACGATGTCGACGCTCAGCGTCTTGTCCTGCCACCCACAGAGCTGCAGCAGCGCATAGACGCGCGCCATATCAACCGGTCCATGGCAGTTGCTGATGATATAGCGGTGACAGCCCTTCTCGCCGTTCATCGCCTGAATGTCTTCGATCAGCCCGAAGGAGGCAAGGGTGTCCTGCACCACCGGATCTTCGAACGAGTCGAGAGCGGGACTGCCACTGACGGTTAATAAGTGCTCTACCTGCTCTGCCTCGTCCAGCGCTTCGAATCCTGCGCCCAGCACATCGTGTCGCTCGTTCAGCGCGGCGAACGCGCCCGCGATTACGCGGCTGTCCTGTCGAATATCCATGCTCGCGAAATAGAAACCAAAGAGATGCACCTTGCGCCGAAACGAGCGTAGCTGTTCTACGAACATGCCCTGATTCTTCTCGATTAAAATCGTCTCGATCGTGTCGAGCTTGGCGCGCAGGGTCTGGGAATCCAGCGTGTACTGCGGCTTGCTTTCCGATATCTCGGCGTGCAGCTGCTTCTCGATATCATCCAGTACCTCGTAGATGCCCTTGAAGGTCAGGCGTCGCTTGAGCTCGCGGATGTCGCGGTGATAGCAGCTCGCGATGCTATAGCGTAGCTTCGCCGCTACGCGCCGCGTCGTGTCGGCGTTGACGAAGGGATTGCCGTCGCGATCGCCCCCTGGCCAGAAGCCGATCGTCATGAGCTGCTGATTCTCGATGACGTCATTCTCATAGCGGCCGGCGAACCTATCGACGATCTGGCCCATGACAGGATAGAAGATGTTGCCGAGGTACCAGCTCAGTAGCACGGCCTCGTCGTAGGGGGTCGGCTTGTCCTTGCGAGAGAAGGGCGTGTTGCCGAGTTGCTGCAAAAGGTTCCTGACCTCGGGGATGTCATTCTTCCCTATGGCGCGTGTTAGATCGTTGATGATCGCCAGTACCGGACCCGGATAGAACTGCGTGGGATGCGCGGTGAGCGTTACACGTATTCCAAACTTCTTGAGGATCTCGGAGAACTGCTGCTGCTGGCCGTCAGTCTCGACCTTCTCGATCACGCTGCGCAGGATCTTCAGCTTGTCGACCTGATGCATCTTGCGGTAGGCCGCGTCTTCGAGTGCGTCGACGAGCACCACCTGGCGCTCGACGTATTGGATTACCTTGAACAGGAAATTCTTCTTGTCCTGTTCCGAGAAGTGGGGCTTGTGCAGCTCGAAGAACTCTTCGATGATGATATCGGGAGTCTTGCCATCGGCCAGGCCATCCTGGCAGGCGGCATCCAGCAGTGGCAGCAGCAGGCCGGTCTTCTCTACGGCATCCAGCGGCAGGGTAAGGAACAGGCCGTTATAGAGTTGGTAGTTCAGGCCAATCAGTTCTTCGAACTTGTCTGTTAGTGTGTCGCTCATCTCTCTCCGTGTTATGACTTGCTGCGGTGTTCGCCATTATACACGGAGTATAGGGCCGCTGCGGCAATGCCCCAAAGAGGACAAACGCGCCTTCTTTATTCGAAGAGGCTGATGTCGACGATGTCGGCCATCGCCTTGTAGCCGATGTCATTAGGATGCAGGTTGTCCTCGGTAAAGGCAGGCAGGATTCGGCTTGGATTAGCCGGGTCTTGTACCGCCTGCTCGAAGTCTATGACGCCATCGAATTCGCCGCCGCTGCGTATGAAGGCGTTAACCTCCTGCCGCACGGCCTCACCCTGGGGCGTGAAATACGCGGCGCCCTCGTAGGGCGTGAGCGTCGCGCCGATGACCTTGATGCCACTGGCGTGGGCCCGCGCGATGATCTGGCGATAGCCCGCGATGATGTCGCTAGCGGAGATAAGCTGGTCAGTGGGAGACATGCCGATGTCGTTGATGCCTTCCATCAACACCATGTGAGTGACTTTACTCAGGGCGAGCACGTCGCGTTCGAAGCGCGCCTGCAGGTTCTCGCCGAATAGCGCATTGCCCTCGGTGGTTACCCGGTTGCCGCTGATGCCTGCATTCACCACGGCGAAGCGTTTGTCCGTGCTCTCCTCGAGCAGCCTGCGACTGAAATGATTGGGCCAGCGCTGATTGGCGCTGGCGGTGGAGCCCCAGCCATCGGTGATGGAGTCGCCCACCATCGCGATCGCCGAGCTGGAGGCGGCGCCGATCACATCGATCGCCGTGAGCAGGGGCCAGGCTGGCGTCTCCGTCGCAGCACTCAGGTCTGACGCCTGTGTCTGATCGCCACCGGTCGACACATAATTAATCTGGTTGGACAGCGCGTGTGCCGTGAGAAATCCGGCAGCGCCCGGCAGATAGAGACTAACGCTCAGATTCTGCATCGCGACCACGGGATAAGTTAGGGGGTCGCTGAACACGACCGCGCCCTGAGCAATGGTGACGCTGGTCTGCCCGGCGAAGCTAAGCGCGGCGCTGCTGCCCGCTTGGATCGAGCTGCCCTCGGCCTGCCGCGCGATGCTGGCGGCGCCGATGTGCAATGGCCCATTGCCGTGGGTATTGCTGAGCCGAATACGCACACTGGATCCACTGGCGCTGGGGTGGGCGATGAGGCGCAGCGTCTGCTCGGCCGCTGCTTCCTCCGGGTCGTCCTGATTAGGCAGCGTGCTCGGCGCGGTTGCCCAACTCGTCAGCCAGCGCGGGTCATCGTGGTCCTGCGCCAGTGCCGAGGGAATGGCAACGAGAAGTGAGAATAGCGTTGCCGCGAGCAGCGCGCCGCACTGGCGCGCTAGCGGAATGGCTCTTGTACTGCCGTGGATGGTCTCGGATTTTTTCATTGTGTAGGCCTGCCAATAAATGCTGTGTGCTGAATTTAGCTTGAGTAAAACACAGAACCCAGAGCTTGAGAAATGGATTTCCGGTTGCCTGCGGCCTGTGCCTGCTATAGATTCCCAACAGCCCGCCGCGGCGGGCCCAACGAATTTAGGAACAGGAGAGTTAGACGCTATGGATGTATTGCCCGCAGTAGAGATGGAGGCGCCGAACGGCGTTGCGGTAGACGCTTCTATCATCTGGTTACACGGTCTCGGCGCGGACGGCAACGATTTTGCGCCGCTGGTGCCTCAGCTCGACCTGCCAAGTGGCTTCGGCATACGCTTCGTCTTTCCCCACGCGCCGTCGATACCGGTCACCATCAATAACGGCTTCGTCATGCCGGCCTGGTACGACATCAAGGAGATGGATATCGATCGACACGTCGACGAGACCCAATTGCTGCAGTCGGCGGCCTGGGTTCATGCGCTTATCGACCGCGAGATAGAGCGCGGCGTAGACAGTCGTCGCATCGTCGTCGCCGGCTTCTCCCAAGGTGGGGCAGTTTCCTACCAGGCCGCGCTGAGCTATCCCAAACCCCTAGCCGGCATCATGGCGCTGTCGACCTACTTCGCGACGGCGGCGAGCGTGCAGGTGGACCCGGTACAGAAAGAGATTCCCATCATGATCTGCCACGGCAGCATGGACCCTGTGGTGCCCGAGCAGTTGGGTCAGAGCAGCGTCGCCGCGCTGAAGGAGATGGGCTTCGCACCTGAATATCACAGCTATCCCATGGAGCATTCGCTGTGCCCGCCGCAGGTGGTGGATATTTCCGCCTGGCTCAGCCGCACACTCGGCTAGAGCCTGCACGGCGTTCTGCGCCCACTCCCCCCTTGACCTTAGAGTTTACTCTAGGCTTATACTGGCCCCAGTTTCAGTCAATTACCTGAATTCTGGGGACAGCAGACATGTTAAAAATCAGTGAACTCTCAGCAAAGACGGGCCTGACAGCCCATACTCTGCGCTTTTATGAGAAGAACGGCCTGATCAGCGCCAGCACGCGCAGCGAGGCGGGCTATCGCTTCTACAACGAATCCGATGTGCGCCGCGTGGAGTTCGTGAAGACGGCGCGCAACACCGGCTTTTCCCTCGAAGCCATCGCGCAGCTACTCTCCATCCGCGTGGACAAGCAGAGCCATAGCTGTCAGGAGGTCACCGACATCACGCAGCACAAGCTGGACGAGGTGAACGCCAAGCTCGCCGAACTGCAATCGATGCAGCAGACCCTCGAGCTGCTGCTGGAGAGCTGCTGCGGTGGCCCCGAGAATGCTACCCACTGCTCGATCATGGAGGCGCTCGATGCGGGCCTTGAGGATGAGGCGCCGCTTGAGAAAACAGGAGCCGCCTCATGATGAATCTACTCAGCATCTTCTGGGATTTGGTCGTCGAGAGTGCGCCCTGGCTGCTACTCGGCTATCTGTTGGCGGGCGTCATCAAGCAGGTCATCCCCAGCGAGTGGGTGCACAAGCAGATGGCCAAGCCCGGCTTCGTCTCCATCGCCAAGGGTGCCTTCATCGGCGCGCCGTTGCCGCTGTGCTCCTGTGGCGTTATCCCCGCCGCGCTGGCTGTGCGCAAGGCGGGCGCCTCAAAAGGCGCCACGTCATCCTTTTTAGTGGCGACGCCCGAGACCGGGGTCGACTCCATCTCCTTCTCCTTCGCGGTGCTGGGACCGATCTTCGCCATCGCGCGACCCATTGCCGCCCTGATCAGCGCGATCACCGCGGGCGTTCTGGTAAATAGCTTCGACCGGGAAGAGAGCGCGCCATTGGAGGCGAAAGCCGAGAGCAGTTGCTGTCACAGCAAGCAACAGACGCAGGCGGTGGACGAGCCGCCGCTGAGTGAGAAACTGGTCGGCGCCGTGCAGTACGGCTACGGGCGTATGATCTCCGACACGGCCAAGTGGTTGGTAATCGGTCTGGTTGCCGCCGCGCTCATTACGGCGGCTGTGCCGCAGTCCTTCTTCCTGCAGTGGGGCGATGGCCTGCTCGCCATGGTCATCATGGTGATAGTCGGGCTGCCGATGTACATCTGCGCGACGGCATCGACGCCGGTCGCGGCGGGCTTCCTGTTCGCGGGTATCTCGCCCGGCGCCGCGCTGGTTTTCATGCTTACCGGTCCTGCCACCAATATCGCCACCATGGGTGTGATCAAGGAGCATCTCGGCATGCGTTCGCTGATCGCCTATATGCTTGGCGTGATCGTGATGGCAATACTCTGTGGCCTGCTGCTGAACCAGCTCTATGACTTCTACGGCTGGCCGCTGCAGCTGTCGATGATGGAGCACGGTGAGAGTTATCCGCTGTGGAGGCAGGCGGCTGCGATCTTGCTCAGTGCGCTGGTGCTGAGGGTCTGGATACAGCCGCTCTTTAGCGCCAGGAAGGCCGAGCTGGTGGAGTCCAGCTAGGCGGTAGAGATGCGGTGCGCGCTATCGAGCGAGAAGACGCGGTCCGCTGTGGCGGGTAGCGTATTCAGGCAGTGCCGCGTGAGGCGCTCGAAGTGCTGAATGAAGCGCGCGATCTCCTCACTACTCATCAGGCCACTCGCATCAGGCTGCGAGCGCTGGCGCAGTTTCTCCTCTTGCAGGCGGCGCCACTCCAGCACCTGATCGATGCCCGGCGCGGCGAGCAATATTAGACTATCGAGGCTCGCGAAGAGGGTCTGGTAGCCCGCCGCCAACTGCTGGTTCACATAATGACGCCAGCGGCCATCGCCGTCTTCCAGCTCCTCCAGTCGATTGATCGGCTCTAGCAGCTCAGATTCCTGCTGCGGCTCGGCCCCGACGAACCAACCTTCTAATATCACCACATCCACCGGGCCGCGAAGCTGCCTGCAGCGCGCTTGGGGAACGCAGTCGTCGGTCGCCTTGTCGAAGCCGGGCAGCGTGACGGGCTCGGCGATCTCAGTGTTGAATAAGCGCGGCAGCAGCGCCAAGGCGCTATCGACATCGTGAGTGCCGGGCACGCCGCGTGAGGCGAGTAGGGGATGGACGGTCTGCGCCAGCGCTTCGCGGCTGGCCTTGGAGTAATAGAAGTCGTCGATGGAGAGATTCGCCACGCGGTGGCCATCGCTCGCTAGCAGTGTGCTGAGCAAGAGCGCCAGCGTCGACTTTCCCGTGCCCTGGGCACCGTTGATGCCGAGCACGAAGCCTTGCCCTTTGTGTGAGGCGATTTGATTCTCGATGTCGCGCAGCAGCGGCAGGAAATTCTGGCTGGCGTCGATGGCATAGCTCTGGGGCAGCCGCTGCTGTCTTATAAACTCGTCTATAAGCTGTTGATACATTGTGAATAGATTAACCCCAATAGCCCTGCATTGCGAAAGATGCCACCGAGTGAACTGTTCAGTGTGTTAGCAAAACGTCCTGTGTTAGCATCGCAATAGTCGCTGCACTTCACCACTGCCGGTTCGAATTCCCGCTCGGAACCGATCGTAAACCGTACGTAAAATAGCAAGTAAATAGTACAAAGAATCGCCTCTCATGAAGAACTCTCTGCTGCCAGAACGCCCTCTGATTATCTCGCCGACGCTTGCGGCGACGATAGGCTTGGAGGAGGCGGTCATGTTGCAGGGGCTGGCCGAGCTGATACACGGCAGGGAATCCCGGCGCCGCGCGGCGAACCCCGCGCTCGAGTGGGTGGAACTGAATGACGCCGATCTTCAGCAGGCCTTCCCGTTCTGGGCCACGATCGATCTGAAGCGCGTGCAGAACAGCTTGCAGAATCTGGGGCTGATCGCGATCGATCCGCAAGACGATTCGCGCAGCAACTTCTACGCCATCGACGAGGCGAGCGAATCCGAACCGCCAACAGAAGCTATCAATCCACGGCAACAAGCCAAGGCCGCCATACCGACAGGCGGCAGCGCGACGCTGATTCCACCAAGCTGGCAGCCCGGGCCCGACTGGATCAAGCAGTGCCAGCAGCACAATATTCCCGAACAGTTTATCCACGCCCTTGTGCCGGAGTTCGTTAGCTACTGGCGCGACCGCGGCCAGGCACAGTTCTCCTGGGGCAATACCTTCTACCGCTGGGTCAGGAAACAGTGGCGCGAGGAGCAGTCGCGCCAGGGCGCGTTCGAGCTCGCCACCGAGATGTCCGCACAGTGGCGGCCGAGTCAGGACGCGATTGGCATACTCGAGATATCCGGTATAAATAGTAGTTTCATCGAAGACGCGATACCGGAGTTTGTGCTCTACTGGCGCGAGCGCGGCATGGTCAATGGCGCCTGGAATACGAAGTTCATCGAACACATACGCAGGCAGTGGGCGAAGTTCTCCGCCGCCTTCGGCTATGACGACACGCCGAAAGCGATCCCGCCGGATTGGCAGCCGAGCAGCGACTGCTTCGAGATTCTGCAGCTCGCCGAGATCGACGAAGTTTACGCGCGCAACAAGATTCCAGAGTTCGTTATGTACTGGAAAGACAGCCAACAGGTAAAGTCATCGTGGAACACTGTGTTTCTTCAATTCATTAAACAAGACTGGGCACGTCAGCTGAAGCAGAGCGAGAGTGCAGATTTAAGCTATGCAGAAAATCAATCCCTTGTTGGATCAGGCCAGCAAAGAGTTAAAGAAAGATTCCAGCGCATCGCCGACCGCAGTTGGGCGGAGTAAGCCGCAGGCGACGCTGCCGGACGGTGTAGCCGAACCCGGCGCTGCTTTCGAAGACCCGGCCGAGCTCGACCACGTCGACGCGATCAATCAGATCTTCGCGGAGTTCGAGTTCGCCTACCACAATCAGTTTCACAAGGCCTTCAGCGATCAGAGCAGTCAGATTATTGCGAAGAAATACTGGCTCTCGAGTCTGGAGCACTTCGCGCCGCGGCAGATCGTGCAGGCGGCGAAACAGGTCATACGCACGCAGGACTATCTACCTTCTATTGCTGCTCTGGTGCGAGCCTGCGAACAGGGCTTAGACCTCTACGGTCTCGCCTTGCCGCGCCAGGCCTATCTCGAAGCCTGTGAGGCGCCGTCGCCGAAGCGCGACTATGCCTGGAGTCACGAGGCGGTTTATCTGGCCGGCCAGGCGGCGGGGTGGTTTCTTCTGGCGAGCGAGCCGGAATCGGTGTCCTTCCCGCGCTTCGAGTATCACTACGACATACTCTGCCGGCGCGTGATCAATGGCGAGGAGCTTGAGCAGGCTATGCCGACGCCGCTGGCCAACAAGGTCGAGCGCCCGCTAAGCAAGGACGAGGCGAAGGCGCGGCTCGCCAAGATGCGCGACGAGCTCGGCCTGTAAGCGCCTAGAGCTGCCCTAGGCGTTCAACTTCTTGTACTTCACCCGTGTCGGCTCACTCGAGTCGCCGCTGCGCTTCTTGTGCTCGGCCTCGTAGTCCGTGTAGTTCCCCTCGTGCCAGATCACCTCACTCTCGCCCTCGAAGGCGAGGATGTGGGTGCAGATGCGGTCGAGGAACCAGCGATCGTGCGAGACCACGATCACGCAGCCGGGGAACGCCAGCAGGCCCTCTTCCAGCGCGCGCAGCGTCTCCACGTCCAGGTCGTTGGTGGGTTCGTCCAATAGCAGGACATTGCCGCCGCGCTTCAGCAGCTTGGCCATGTGCAGCCGATTACGCTCGCCGCCCGACAGGTCTTTCACAAACTTCTGCTGATCTCCGCCCTTGAAGTTAAAGCGGCTCGCGTAGGCGCGCGAAGACACCTCGTACTTGCCGATCTGCAGCTGTTCCTGTTCGTCGGAGATCTCCTGCCATACGGTGTTCTCGCCATTGAGCTCGTCGCGACTCTGGTCGACATAGGCGAGGTCGACGGTCTCGCCTAGCTCGATGCTGCCGCTGTCTGGCTGTTCGGTGCCGACCAGCATGCGCAGGAAGGTAGTCTTGCCGGCGCCATTGCCGCCGATGATGCCCACGATGCTGCCCTTGGGCACGGAGAAGCTGAGGTCCTCGATCAGGCTCTTGTCCTCGAAGCCCTTGCTCAGGTTTTTCACCTCGATCACCTTGTCGCCCAGCCGGTTACCGGGCGGGATATACAGCTCCGAAGTCTCGTTGCGTTTCTGAAAATCCTGCGAGTTGAGTTCCTCGAAGCGGGCGATACGCGCCTTGCTCTTCGACTGCCGCCCCTTCGGATTTGCCCGAACCCATTCCAGTTCGGACTTGATGGTGCGTTCGTGGGCCGCCTCTTGCTTGGCCTCGGTCTCCAGTCGCTTCTCCTTCGCCTCCAGCCAGTCGCTGTAGTTACCCTCATAGGGGATGCCATGGCCGCGGTCCAGCTCCAGGATCCAGCCCGCCGCATTGTCCAGGAAGTAGCGGTCGTGGGTAATGGCTACCACGGTGCCAGAGTAGTCCGAAAGGAATCGCTCCAGCCAGGCGACGCTCTCGGCATCCAGATGGTTGGTGGGCTCGTCGAGCAGCAACATATCAGGTTTGGAGAGCAGCAGTCGGCACAGTGCGACGCGGCGGCGCTCACCGCCAGAGAGCTTGCTGACATCGGCATCCCAGGGCGGCAGACGCAGCGCGTCCGCGGCACGCTCGAGTATGCGTTCAATCTCCCAGCCGTCGACTGTGTCGATCTTGGTCTGCAGATCGCCCTGCCTTCCCAAGAGTTCATTCATCTCGTCGTCGCTCATGGGCTCGGCAAACTTGTCGCTGATGGCGTTGAATTCCTCCACCAGGGAGATGATCTCTTTGACGCCCTGCTGCACATTGCCGCGCACGTCCGCGTCTTCGTCTAGCTGGGGCTCCTGCGGCAGGTAGCCGATATTGATCTCGGACTGAGCGCGCGCCTCGCCGTTAAACTCTGTATCGACGCCCGCCATGATGCGCAGCAGCGTGGACTTGCCCGAGCCGTTCAGGCCTAACACGCCAATCTTGGCGCCGGGGAAGAAGGACAGTGAAATATTCTTGAGGATTTCGCGCTTCGGCGGAACGATCTTGCCGACCTGATGCATGGTGTAAACAAATTGTGCCATTGAGGATTTCCTGATTGTAATCTGTGCCGCCGGTGGCTCGATGCTGCCGACGCTAGGCTGGGCTAGGGGGCGCTATTATGGCATAGGCGCCGGGCAAGTTTCTGCTCCGAGGCCCTGAATTACCAAGAATATTAATGCCCAATCTAGGCGCATCATGTAGAATAGCGCCTTCAAAATTTTCCCGATCCCTGCATGTTATCGGGATGCCAATTCAGACTCAAACGAGACCCTAACCAGCAAGCCTTTGGAGCAGCAGATGTTTAATAGCGACACCCATCTTTCAGATTTTGACCCAGAAATTAGCGCGGCCATCGAAGCTGAGAGAACTCGCCAGGAAGAACACATCGAGCTGATCGCATCCGAGAATCACACAAGTCCTCTGGTCATGGAGGCGCAGGGTTCGGTGCTCACCAACAAATACGCCGAGGGCTATCCCGGCAAGCGCTACTATGGCGGCTGCGAGCATGTCGATGTCGTCGAGAACCTCGCCATCGAGCGCGTGAAGAAGCTATTCGGTGCCGACTACGCGAACGTGCAGCCCCATTCTGGCTCACAGGCCAATGCCGCGGTCTACATGGCGCTGCTCAAGCCCGGCGATACGGTGCTGGGTATGAGCCTGGCCCATGGCGGCCATCTCACCCACGGCGCCAGTGTCAGTTTCTCCGGCCGCATCTACAATGCCGTGCAGTACGGCCTCAACAACGAGACCGGCGAGATCGACTACGACGAGGTAAGGGCACTGGCCGAGGAGCACAAGCCGAAGATGATCATGGCTGGCTTCTCCGCCTATTCCCGCGTCATCGATTGGCAGAAGTTCCGCGAGATTGCCGACAGTGTCGGCGCCTACTTCGTAGTGGACATGGCACACGTGGCCGGCCTGATCGCCGCGGGCGTGTACCCCAGCCCCGTTAACATCGCCGACGTGACTACCTCGACCACACACAAGACGCTGCGCGGACCGCGCGGTGGTGTGATTCTCGCGAAGGCGAACCCCGAGCTGGAGAAGAAGCTCAACTTCGCGGTGTTCCCCGAGAGTCAGGGTGGTCCCTTGATGCACGTTATCGCGGCGAAGGCCGTCTGCTTCAAAGAGGCGATGAGCGATGAATTCAAGTCGTATCAGCAGCAGGTATTGGCGAATGCGCGCACGATGGCGAAGGGCTTCATCGAGAGAGGCTTCGACGTCGTATCTGGCGGCACCGACGATCACCTGTTTCTGCTCAGCCTGATCAAGCAAGATATTACGGGCAAAGATGCCGATGCGGCGATGGAGCGTGCGAATATCACCGTCAACAAGAATGCCGTGCCGAACGACCCCAAGCCCCCATTCGTAACCAGTGGCCTGCGTCTGGGCTCCCCGGCAATCACCACCCGCGGATTCGGCGAGCAAGAAGTGGCTGATTTAACGTCGTGGATGTGCGATATTCTCGATGATATCGAGAACGAGGCGGTTATCGGCGAGGTGAAACAGAAGGTAGTCGATCTCTGCGCACGCTTCCCCGTCTATCGATAGTCTGAGACTAGACTCCATAGAAGAGTCGGTAGGAATAATTTAATAGTACGTTTAGTTGATGAGTGGTTTTTATGCATTGTCCTTTCTGCGGCGCGATTGACACCAAAGTTATAGACTCTCGGTTAGTAACCGAGGGCAATCACGTTCGCCGTCGACGCGAATGCATCACCTGCGAAGAGCGCTTTACTACCTACGAGTCTGCCGAACTGGTCATGCCACGAATCATCAAACAGGATGGCATTCGCGAGCCGTTCAACGAAGACAAACTCATGGCGGGCCTGACCAAGGCGCTGGAGAAGCGCCCGGTAAGCATCGAAAAGGTTGAAGAGGCAGTCACTCGCATCAAGGCCAGCCTGCGCTCCTCCGGCGAGCGAGAGATTCAGTCGCGCGACGTGGGCGAACAGGTAATGAAGGAACTGCGCGGGCTCGACGAAGTCGCCTTCGTCCGATTCGCCTCGGTCTACCGAAGCTTCAAGGATCTCAACGAATTCCGTGCCGAGATAGACCGCCTCTCGAAAGACAATACAAACTAACTCCAGTATATTAGCCATTCTCTGAATTATTCACGGGGCAGGGCAGTCGCACTCATACGCGCCTTTGCCTGCGAGCCCGACGACGCAGTTCCAGATTGAGAGTTCCAGTTTGAGATAGTCAGCAAAGTACGAAAAGCCCCTGGCCAATACCATGAAGAAACTCCGTAACGACGAACTAGACCCCACAGTTATTGACTGGCCAGTCTATATGCGCAGAGCGATAGACCTGGCAGGCAATGTGATCAGCGCCTCGCCGAATCCGCGAGTAGGCTGCGTGCTGGTCGCCGGAGAGCAGATCGTGGGCGAGGGTTGGCACGTCGCGCCGGGCGAAGACCACGCCGAGGTGATGGCATTAAAGCAAGCCGGAGCGAAGGCGCGTGGCGCCACCGCATTCGTCAGTCTCGAGCCCTGTTCTCACACCGGCCGCACCGGACCCTGTAGCGATGCACTGATCGATGCCGGGGTAGGGCAGGTCGTCATCGCCAGCATCGACCCCAATCCCGATGTGTCGGGTCAGGGCGCGGAAAGACTAATCGCCGCCGGCATCGAAGTGACACAGCTGCTGGAATTCGACTCCATCGCGCGTGCTGTAAACCCCGGTTACTTCAAGCGCCGCGAGTGCGGCCTACCCTTCGTCCGCGTGAAGATCGCCATGAGCCTCGATGGCAAGACGGCGCTGGCCAATGGCGAGAGTAAATGGATTAGCTCCCCCGCTGCACGCCGTGACGTGCAGCTGCTCCGCGCCGCCAGTGGCGCCGTGCTGACTGGCATAGAAACGGTGTTAGTAGATGACCCCGCACTCAATGTCCGCGTCGATGAGCTTCCGCTAACTGCAGACGCGCTCGCTAGAAATCAGGCGCTGCTGGATAGGCAGCCTCTGCGCGTCGTGCTCGATAGCCGCTACCGCCTGCCGCCATCCGCGCGGATCACACAGGAACCGGGAAGCGTCTTGGTGTTCGGCGCCGCGCCACCCGCCGAGAAGCGAGGCAACGCCGCGAATATGGAGTACCGCCAGGCCGGGGACGGCGAGAGAGTCAATCTGCAAACTGTGCTAGAATCGCTGGCCTCCGAAATGGCGTGCACGGACGTACTCGTAGAGGCAGGCGCCACGCTGAGTACGGCGTTTCTGCAGGCGGGGCTTGTGGACGAAATGATCGTCTATATCGCGCCGAAGCTGCTGGGCAGCGATGCGCGGGCGCTGCTCAACATTGCAGGCATCTCAGCGATCGCGGAGGCGCCCGAGTTTGAGATTAGCGATCTGCACCAGATTGATCAGGATATTCGCGTCACACTGAAGCCGCGCGCGAACCGAACTCCTTAGAGTTCGTAACACGACGAAGAGCAATTATGTTTACCGGTATCATCGAGGCGATAGGCGCAGTAGCCAAGCTAGAACAGCTAGGTGCCGACTGGCGTCTAACGATCGATAGTGGGGACCTGGATCTGGACGATGTAAAACTCGGAGACAGCATAGCGGTCAATGGCTGCTGCCTGACCGTGGTAGATCTGCGCGATAGTTTGTTCGCCGCGGATGTCTCCAACGAGTCCATGCGCTGCACGGCACTGGGCGAGTTTAAGACGGGCACGCGCGTGAATCTGGAGAAGGCCATGCTCGCCAACGGACGCCTCGGCGGCCATATCGTCAGCGGGCACGTCGATGGTGTCGGTCGGCTAGTGGAGGCGGGGGCCGACGGCAATAGCGAGAAGCTAGTGTTCGAGGCGCCGGCTGCGATAGCGAAATACATAGCGGCCAAGGGCTCGATCTGCATCGACGGAACTAGCCTGACGGTGAACGACGTCGGCGGCAACAGCTTTACCGTGAATGTGATTCCACACACGCAGACCGCCACGGTGATCGGCGACTACCGCGTAGGCAGGCAGGTAAATCTGGAAGTCGATTTAGTCGCGCGTTATCTCGAGCGATTGTTGCAGGGCCACAACGCGGACGATTCACCGCTGGATAGAGAGTTTTTGAAGAAGCACGGCTTTAACTAAACTTAAACAACAAAGCTGAAATAACTAAGGTAAAGAGACAGTTTCTACTATGAAGTTGAATTCGATAGAAGAGATCATCGACGATATTCGCCAGGGCAAGATGGTG
>Ga0055584_100000430_pt1 | contig 39983 bp, 25 predicted proteins | sample OSDHelmetaG_FD_58716 | JGI IMG/M metagenome (GOLD analysis project Ga0055584, IMG submission 58716) | Pelagic marine sediment microbial communities from the LTER site Helgoland, North Sea, for post-phytoplankton bloom and carbon turnover... | ecosystem: Environmental > Aquatic > Marine >...
TCTAGTATCGCATCTTGTTTTGAATTAGAGATTGAGAGTCATATCATGAAATATCAGTGGCGTGTTTATCCAAAAATCTTCATCCTGTTGTTGATTTGCCTTTACGTGGCAAGACTCGCACAGGCACAGTCCGTCACCCCAGCTGACCTGGAAACAGTCGTTGATACCATCGCAAAAAAGTCCATCGAAAAACAGTCCGCTGTCGGCTTGAGCATCGGAATGGCCCTGGGTGATCAAATCGTACTGGCCAAAGGATATGGCACAGCGGATCTGGAACTGGAAGTGCCCGCAACAGAACAAATGGTGTATCGCATTGGCTCCATCACCAAACAGTTTACAGCAGCCGCGATTTTATTACTGGCCGAAGAGGGAAAGCTCAAACTGGATGACCCGCTCACCATGTATCTTCCAGATTACCCTACACAATCAAAGGTTGTAACACTCCGACAACTCTTGCAACACACTTCAGGAATCATTAATTTCACAAGCCTGCCCACTCATCGACGACTATTGGCTCAGAATGTCACGCATGCAGATATTCTGAATCGTTTCAAAGATAAACCCTTTAATTTTGAACCAGGCACGAAATTTCAATATTGCAACTCAGGGTATTATCTGTTGGGAATGGTCATTGAAAATATATCTGAACTTTCATATGAAGAGTTCATACAAAAACGGATTTTTAATCCGTTAAAAATGAATACGACCTATTACGATAAAGCCAGTCGCATCATTCCGCACAGAGCCAGCGGCTATTCTCGCTGGGGAGACAAATTTCGGAATGCCGGTTATGTCAATATGAAGCAGCCCTTTGCTGCGGGTGCGATGGCTTCCACAGTTTCCGACCTCATTCTCTGGCAGCGTGGCTTAGTCAACAACAGTCTGCTCAGACCTGACTCGTATAAGCTGATGACCACACCCGGAAAACTCTCGAACGGCAAATTCACCAGCTATGGCCTGGGTGCGTTCTTGCGAAAAATCAACAACAAACAAACCATAGGTCACGGCGGCGGCATTATCGGTTTTCAGTCAGATCTGATTTATTACCCGGAACTGGATTGTACGATTGTCGTGCTGGCCAATTGTGAGAACACAAATCCAGCCCGCATTTCCAGACAAATCGCGACATATTTGATCAAATCAAAAACAGAAACCACCAAATAAACATCGCTGGCTTCAACAAATCATACCCTGGGTGCTGCCTTGAGAACTTCTGCGGACACACCCGATGCGTATTTCATGAAGTTTTCGTTGAAGGCTGTTGCCAGCTTGACCGCGGTTGCTTTGTAGGCACTCTGATCGGCCCAGGAATGATGAGGAACCAACATTTTATCATCCACATTCGGACACTTCGTGATGGTTGCCGTTCCAAAAATGGGATCGATCTCGGTCGGAGCGTCATTGAGCGTACCAGAATGAATGGCATCAATAATCGCCCGAGTGTGTTTCAGACTGATACGACTACCAACACCATACGCACCACCATTCCAACCCGTGTTGACCAGCCAGACATTCGCATTGGTTTGCCTGATTTTCTCCGCTAATAAGTCGGCGTATTTCCCCGGATGCCACACGAGAAATGGACCGCCAAAACAGGGTGAAAATGTCGCTTCCGGCTCATTCACACCGACTTCCGTCCCCGCAACCTTCGCGGTGTAACCACTGATGAAATGATACATGGCCTGCTCGGGCGTCAGCTTACTCACCGGAGGCAACACACCAAACGCATCACAGGTCAGAAAAATGACATCAGTAGGATGATCAGCCACACACGGAATTTTGGCACTTGGCATATATTCAATCGGATAGGCGCCGCGTGTGTTTTGGGTCAGGCTGGTATCATCAAAATCCACATGGTGATGTGCTTCATCATACACAACGTTTTCCAGCACTGATCCATAGCGCAATGCCTGAAAGATTTCGGGTTCATTTTCGCGCGATAGATAAATCGCTTTGGCGTAACATCCCCCTTCAATATTAAAGATGCCTGAATCCGTCCAGCAATGCTCATCATCACCAATCAGATATCGCTTGGGGTCGGCAGAAAGTGTCGTCTTACCTGTTCCTGAAAGACCGAACAACACCGAAGAGCGCCCCGTCTCGCGGTCGGCAGTTGCCGAACAGTGCATCGAAAGAATTCCCTGTTTGGGCATCAGGTAATTCATCACTGTGAAAATACCCTTTTTCATTTCTCCCGCATATTCAGTTCCGAGAATGACGATTTCACCATCTTCAATACTTAAATCCACACTCGTTTTAGAGGTCATTCCCGTTGTGAATCGATTCGCCGGAAAGGTACCTGCATTGTAGATCACATAATCGGGCTTGCCAAAATCTTTTAGTTGTTCCTGAGTCGGACGAATGAGCATGTTATGCATAAACAAAGCATGGTAAGGCCGAGAACAGATCACGCGCACTTTTATCTGGTGCTCAGGATCCCAGCCAGCGAAAGCATCAATCACATACAGATGCGGGCAGATATTCAGATAATCGGTGGCCCGTTCACGGTTACAGTAGAAAGCATGCTGATCTAAGGGATAATTCACATCGCCCCACCAGATATCATCAGCGGACTTCTTGTGTTTGACGACCCGTTTGTCTTTAGGAGAACGGCCCGTTTTTTCACCCGAATAGGCAATCAAAGCACCCGTATCTGAAATTGAAGCCCCCGGTTCAAAGCGAATTGCTTCCTCATATAACATGGATGGATCGGGATTCCGCATCACCCATTCCACGTTGATGCCATGCTCCGAAAGATCAAACGACTCCATTACTTCACTCCGTTCAAATTAATTATTTAGTTAGATTCTTACTCTTCCCTGCGAGACTGAAGAATATCCTCTTCAACAGAAAGGGCTGGCGTCAGTGTAATCTCTCTCCTAAGTTTCCCCAAGAGAGATTCACACCTTTGAGTCCTATTTCATCAAAGCATCAGGAACCTGTAGCCAATCGTTTCAGTTCAGGCTGCATACGCCGCATGGCCTCTTCAAAGTTGACGCTGGGTTGATAGCCAAAATCATGACGGGCACGGCTGATATCATAATAGTGTGAACTACTGAGCTGTGATGCCAGAAATTGAGTCATAGGCGGCTCACCTGAAAGAGGCAGTACTCGATAAATAAATTCCAAGACAGACCCAACCCGTTTGGCAGATTTTACAGAAATCCGCTTACGGACCGGCGACAAACCAGCCGTCGTCAACAGTTGATTGATCCATTCCCACAACAGAACAGGCTCAGGCTCATTGATAAAATACGCCTGCCCTCCCACCGGAGAATCATAAAACAAGCGGGATGCAACCTGTAAATGCGCTGCAGCTGTATTCTCGACATAACTCATCGATACCAGATTGGTCCCATCACCCACCTGTCTCAAGCGACCGGATTGGGCACGTTGGATTAATCTGGGAATCAAATGATTGTCGCGAGGCCCCCAGATTAAGTGAGGTCGTAATGCGACCGTTGCGAATCCGTCTGTACCATTGGCAGCCAACACTGCTTTTTCCGCCAGCATTTTTGTATGCGGATAGTGGCAAAGATAATGATCGCTATACGGTAAATTTTCATTCGCATTCTTATGTTCAGATCCATCATAAACAACACTTGGCGAACTCGTGTAAACAAGTCTGCTGACCCCCTGCGATTGACAGGCTTCGAGAATATTCAACGTGCCCTGTGTATTGATGCTGTAAAAATAATCCCAAGACCCCCAGATACCGGAAACCGCTGCCGTATGATACACTGTGTCGATACCATCGCAGGCGCGCTGGACTGCAGAGGCATCACGGAGATCCCCCTGCACGGTTTCCACATTCAATTCTTTGAGACGCGGGTACTCTCCTCGACAGAAAACGCGAACCGACTCTCCCGCTTCCACTAGCTGTTCCACAATATAAAGACCAAGGAAGCCTCCCCCCCCGGTCACAAGTACGTTCATCGGATTTTTTTCTCTGCCCAGGGGGTCAGTTTTTCACGAAAGATTTTTACGTTGTGCCGTATATCGACGGGTAATGAGCGGTGAAACAAAATTGTTTCAATCGACTCGGTTAAGGGATTTGCCTGACCCAATTCCAAAAGTTCCTGCGTGAATCGCTCGCGGGCTGTTTGGTTTAGGGGAAAGTCCCCCTGCTCTGGTTCAACAATGATCACCGGTTTCCGAGTTGGTAAAGCACCAACCCCAACCAGCGCACACCGATAAACGCGAGGATGCTGATTGAAAATCGCCTCGCAACAAACTGTGAACATCCGCCCTTCTGATGTCTCCACAATATGAGATTTTCGTCCACAGAACCAGAGTTTCCCCGCGGCATCGCGATATCCAACGTCTCCCATGCGATGCCAGAATTGTTCTCCATCCGGTATTTTCGCCAGTGCTGTTGCCTCGGGTCGCTGAAAATATTCGCGAGTCGCCATCGGCCCTTGCACGATGATTTCCCCGATTTCACCCGCCGGTAATTCTCGAACCTGTTCAAACGCAGTGATCGGTTCATGATGAATCTCAATAATTTTGAACTGCACTCCCGGAAAGGGTGTGCCCACACAGGTGCCGGCTCCACCCTGAGTTTGTACCGCTGTTTCTTCAATCACTTCTCGTCCACTGATCGAAGCCACCGGCAGCGACTCGGTCGCTCCATAGGGAGTATGGATATCAGTTTCCGGATTCATAAAAGTCTTTCGCATACGTTCAATAACATGTACGGGCACCGGAGCACCTGCTGAAAGAATTCGTTTCAAAGAAGGCAGTTTAATCTGATGCTGTTCGCAATAGCGCCCAATCTGATTCCACATCGCCGGGGATCCAAACGCCTGTGTGACCCCCTGATCATTGATTTGTCTGATAATTTTGGCAGGCTCAACGTGCGCCGGTCTGGTCGGGTTCATATCGGGAACAACCGTAGTAACACCCATCGCCGAATTAAACAACGCAAACAGGGGAAAGCCAGGCAAATCGACTTCTCCCGGTTGAATTTGATAATAATCGCGCAGAAGATCAACTTGTGACCAGAACATTCCATGTTCGTAAGCAACACCCTTGGGAGGCCCCGTACTGCCACTGGTAAATATGATAGCAGCAGGATCGGTTCCGGTCCGCTGGATCATTTCCAACGGTTCCCAGTCACCACCTCGCAACCAGTCATAATCAATACCGGACGTCAGCACCGGTTTTCCCACAGTCACATTCAAACGGGCTTTGGGAAATGTTCGCTGTTTAAATTTGCGAATTACCTGTGCTAAGGGAATCGCCACAAAGCCTTCCGGCTCGACTTCTGACAAACAGCGAATGATATTTTTCCCACCCATCCCCGGATCAATTAAAATGATCACAGCGCCCGCTTTGAATAACGCAAACGTCAAAGCGATAAATTCCAGGCCGGGACGCACCATCAATGCCATTCTCGTACCTGGCTGCACGCCCAGCTGAATCAAACCGCGGGCCAGTCGATCACTCTCCTGATCAAGTTGCCGAAACGTCAAACTACTGTAGGTATACCGTTTCTGTTTGTCTTTTCCTGCAGGAAAGACAACCGCTTTTTGAAAGGGATAGTCGAGAGCCGACTGACGAAGACGATCGGCTATATTACGTTGAATAGACATGGACTTAAGGAACGCCCGGTGTTACCAGAGGAGGCGAGCTTCACTGACGAACCAGAATTTCCCCCTTACCGAATGCCAGAAAATCTCCGCAGTATCGTCGATAATCACTTTCGAAACAATCATCGGAGACGGGAAAACCAGATGCGATTAATTCTCTTAAAAAAAAGGAAAGCCACGTCGGTCTGTACAAACACGAATATTGAAAGGTTGGCAGAAGCTCCAACTCGTTTGACTCACCAAACAGACCAATGGTTCCGCGCCGCATGCCGGCACCCAGCTGCTTGCCGATTTTCCCAAATGAAAATATAGAACCTGCGATCATATCAAAACCGATCGCATCACCTGAAGTACCACCGATGGCGATCGTGCCCCTCCGCATGCGGTGCCCCGCTTCATTACCTGCATTCCCATGTATCAAAATGGTACCACCATTCATACCCCGCTTACTTCCCGGATAGGCTGACCCCACCAGATCACCGGCGTTGCCTTTGATACAAATCGTGCCCCCCTTCATCTCGGTCGCAATCCAGTCTGAGACATCACCCTCCACCAGAATCTCGCCACCCGACATCTCTGCACCAAGGTGCATTCCGGCGTTACCTTCCACTCGAACCCGCCCTGTCGTCAACCCTGCGCCGATATACTTCACACGGGAACAATCACCCGACCAGACAATGAGATCTTCGTCACGGGAAGTCTGCTGCACATCAAAAAAATCGGTAACCGCTAATTGACGATTGCCATGCAACACCGGAATCGAACGTATTTTGTCGGTCGACTGCTGACTCACCGATTCATGATTCACTAAATTCACTTCTAGAGGAATCGTGAGTGTCTGCTTAAGAGTCAGCGTAAGGGCCATTCAGGAAGCATTCTTTATCAGCCAGTGACGGAAGTTTTTCCCATGTTGATCAGACCCTCAATGAATCCGCGTGCAGCCAGATAGTCATTAGGAAGCATGTGACGAATCTGACCTCGGAGGAGATTTTTCATCGAGTTTGCTTCATCACTAATTTGCCGAGAAAGGCTGGAAGTCACACCAGTCGAATTTTTTAAGGAATAGAGCTCTTGTAACTTTTCACGAGACGCTTGAAACTCATTTCCCATCAGTGACTCAGGCCAGGAGATTTCTCCCGTTGCAGGATTGAGCTGACTGGAATTCAATCTTTCGCTATCCTGTGAGGCAGACGCATTAAAATAAGGACTTAAACCCGATTCACGGCGCTTGCGATTGATCTCAGTTTGTCTTTCATTAGCGGCTTGCCTTGCAGCATCTTTGGCTTTGATAATTTCCTGCTGTTCGGCGATGGAGGCTCTTTGTGCTTTTTGGCGGGCAACATAAGTCTCAGCCATCTTCTTCTGGTTATCAAGCTGCTTACTTTGCGCCTCTTGATAATTGATCATCGCTTTTGAGCGATCGACCTGCGCCTTCCCCTGTGCACGAATATATCCAGCGCCACTATCATAATATCCGCCACCGTAATAGCCACCACCGTATCCACCCCATCGGTTACCGTAATAAACGGAAGGACTTAGTCCTCCGCCAAAATTATAAATGGTTCTTCTCGGGAAAAAGGGGCCTGCAGCCTCCAGGATGGGTCCGGCTGATATCAGGACCATTAAACATAATCCAGATAAGGTCAATTTGCGCATGGCTGTATTCATCACTCACCCCTGAACATAAACTAACAACGAGAAACCCACCACAATATGAACTTTTCAATTCATTCTTGAGGGCTTATCTTTTTTCCTGACGAAACTGATAAGAATTACTTGATTTTTGAACTCAGATCATGATATCTATAATAATACAGTTTAATGTTCTTCATCCAACTTCGCCAGTCTTTAATTCAAAAGGTAATACGATTTCTTTACCTTTAGGAAAAATTGGCATTCGAAATGTGATTAGCAGGATCAATGCTCATGCGTCAGTTACTTACAGCAGGACTTTTTTTGGGAATTTGCTTACTCTGTACCGATTTTGCAGCTGCACAAGCTCCTGACATTAATTCACTGATTCTTGAGTTAGACAGTAAGGATGAAGGGAAAAAGGAATTAGCGGCTCACGAACTGGGAAAGCTCGGTCCCCTTGCGAAATCAGCGGTTCCAGCCTTGATCAAAGCGATTAAGACGGACTCTGTTGGATTACGGAGTGAAGCGATCATTGCTCTGGGTGAAATCGGTCCAGAGGCTGCCGCTGCCGTTCCCGAGCTCGCAAAAATCCTGCGAAGCCATTCCATCATTCTCAAATTTAATGCATTAAAAGCCTTGAGACAGATTGGTCCCGATTCTCTACCGGCGGAAAAACAAATTGCCACTTTACTGGAAAGTAATAATTCCTACATCAAAGTTGCCGCTGCCTGGACACTCTGGTCCGTTGACACAGATAATGCTGAAAACCAAAGCAAGGCGATTAAAGTTTTGATCAACAGTCTCGATCTGCCGATTAACGAAGTGCGCTCCGACGCTGCCGTCGCGCTTGCGGAAATTGGTGCCCCCGCAGTCAAACCCCTGCTGGCAAAATTAAAAACCAAATACCAGGGTAATCATACTGTCGAATGCCAGCAAATCTGCGATGTCTTTGCTCACATGGGTGTTCAGGGTGAAGCAGCAATTCCCACTTTATTGAAAGCATTGAAAGTAGAAGAAACCAGCTTAGTCTGGCGATCAGCTCATGCATTGGGCGCTATCGGTGCTAAACCTGAAGAAGTCGTTCCAGCATTGATTCCATTGCTTACGAATTCCTCTGCTGAAGTGCGTGCGCATGCTGCCATCGCCTTGGGAAATTATGGATCAGAAGCAAAATCGGCAGTACCTGGGTTATCGAAGTTACTCTCTGACTCTGATCTGAATGTCAAGTTGGATGCTGCTTCCGCTCTGGGTTCAATTGGGCCCGATGCCTCTTCAGCTGTCCCGCAACTTTCGAAAGCCATGCAGGAGGGACCAACTGCATTAACGCTTACTTCTGCCTCTGCTCTAGCTGCCATTGGGGAAGCCTCCGTCCCTGCGTTAAATAAATTATTATCCAATGATTCTTCCCTGAAACTACTGGCTATTCATGTATTGGGCGAAATCGGATCTGGGTCATCAGCAGCCATACCCGAATTGATAAAGCTCACAAAATCAACAGATACCGATATTCGTGAGAACGCGATTGTCAGTCTGGGAGAAATTGGTCCTGCCGCAATCAAGGCAGAGTCTGATCTGATTGATATTATGAAAAATGGAAAAGGCAAAACCAGAAATACTGCCGTTTATGCCCTCTCAAAAATTGGTAGCAAAAAAGCGTTACCACTCATTAAAAAATATGCCGCTTCTCAGTCTGAAGACGAACGATTTCATCTGGTCTGCTCCTGGGCGCTGCTTCGAGAAAATCCTCATGATCCCGAAACTGTCAAAGCCGCATTACCAGGACTGATCAAAATCCTTTCAGATGAAAATCCCCTTGTACGCCGCGAAGCAGCCAATGCGATTTCCATGACGGGGTCTCTGGCAAAATCAGCAACACCCAACCTCAGTAATGCTCTCAAGCAGGAAAAAGATCAAAGTGTTATCATGGAACTGATTACTGCTCTGGCAGAAATCGGGCCACCAGCTGCTTCCGCCATTCCTCTGATCACACCTTACCTGAATTCTCACGATCCTATGCTACGAGTCGTTGCCACATATGCTTTAGCTCGATTCGGAAAAGCAGCCAAATCCACAGTCCCCACTTTAGAAAAAGATCTCGCGAAACATCATGGGGATGAAAACGCGATCACACTCTGGGCGCTATCAAAAATTGACCCGAGCCCCAAAAGAGCAAAAGCCGCTGCTCCCGCGTTGACGGCTCTCCTCACAGAACACCCTAATCCTGATGCACGTCTGGAAGCTGCCATCAGCCTGGGAGAGTTTGGAATCAAAACACCAGAAATTACACAGGCCTTAAAAACTGCTGCGAAGGACAAAGACCCCAACGTCAAAAAAGCAGCCGAAGCGGCTCTCAAAAAACTGGGCAGCTAAAGATCTGTCGAGAGACAACGTTGATTTTTATCAACCAAAATCGAATGCATGTTGATTAAATACAACATCCGGAATCCAGCAAGCTGGTCCAGCTTGCTGGATTCGTAGATATATTCAGGGATAATCTCTTGTTGTAACAGGAATATTCCCAACGCTTTATTATCATATTCGGTTTTCATGCCGCAATCCGGTTAGAAATTGAGACAGTACCGTTAGCCTCATTCGTATGTGGCACGATTGTTGCGATTCTATTAAGGAACCTCTCTTTACCGAAGATTTAAAACGCTACATATCTTTCTCATGATCGGAGTCGCCATGATCACTGTTGCCGAAATCAACGATATTGATCGCCTTGACAATTTTCGTCTGGCATGGCGTTCCCTGCTCGGCAAAACCAAAGGAGTCACCTTCGCTCATTCTCCAGAATGGCTGGAAAATTATTGGGAGCATTTCGGCGAAGGGCTCAAATTACGAGTACTCTTCATCACGCTGGGAAACAAGATCATCGGAATCGTACCTCTGGTTGTAAAACCTGTTCAGACAAAAATGGGAACCATGCGCGTATTGACCAATCCCCTGGACGGATGGGGAGCATTTTATGGTCAGATCGGACCAAACCCGGCTGCAACAATGGTCACAGCCATGCGACATATCAAAACTTCCAAACGCGATTGGGATCTGATTGACTTTCGCTATATTGATCAGGAAGGCCATGACCGCAAACGCACATCCAATGCCTTTAAATCTGTCGGCTTTCAGGGAACACAGGCCGTGTGGCGCCAACTTCCCATGATCAATACGCTGGATACAAACTGGAACTCTTATCTTGAGAGTCGAACAATACAAACAAAAAATCGCATTGAAACTGCTGAGCAGATCTTAGCGGAAGCAGGACATACCTCCTTTTATCGATCAAGGTTGGAAGACCCTTCAGCTCCAGGCTGGAACCCACGCTGGGATCTCTGGTCCGAATTCGAACAGATGGATTTCACTCTCGGAAATCGGACCACGCTCGCCGGTGGTCACTATTCTCAAAGCAGAAAGCTGGCCTTCCTGAAAGAAATTCATGCGCCCGCCGTTCGACAGGGAATGGCACGCATTGATGCTCTATTTATTAACCATTCACTGGCGGTGTGCGCTTATGGGTTGCAGCATGCGGAAGGAACCGACTATCTGGCGCTGGGTCATCGAGATCAGGTTCCTGAGGAAATCGTGACTGCGTTGATCGCCCGCATGATCCAACAATCAATTCATGACGGAGAACAGGCTTTAAATCTGGCGTCACTAAGCCCGCAATTAGCCAATGAGTGGAAGAACCAGAATAAAAACAGTTATCGGTGCTCCCATTTCCCCGTCACTGTTCCACGCTCACAGGTCTTACGCGTGAATCGCTGGATGAAAGAACCCATTCTGAAAAACAACACGACAAAAACGGCAAATACCGGCAAACTAGATCTGAGTGCGACAATGAAGAATGAACACCATTCCAACATTGAAATATTAGCAGAGGCACCACAAGAATGGGCTGATGAGAAAAAAACTCGCTCTGATGGAAGCCACAGCGAAGACCGTCCAAAATTTAGAATCGTCGGTTAGACGGGTTCAATCATCGTTGCGTGCAAATTTAACGACCATCAGAGTCCGATCATCCCCATCATGTCCACCTTCCAGATGCTCCTGCAATTTGGACCAGATCCCTTCCAGAACGACTTCAGCAGTATCTTCAGTATGGCTCTCCAGGACTTTCATGATCCCATCCGAGCGAAACATTTTTCGCTCACTGCTCATCGCTTCACTGATTCCATCGCTGAAACCAACAATCATGTCATTCGTACATAATGGCATAACAGAGTAATCATAATCGTTCGCTTCGGTGACTCCCAGTAGCATACCGTGAGACATTAAATTATTGATCTTCCCCTTATGTACCCAGAATGGAGCGGGATGCCCAGCGTTTGTGTAGGTAAAAGTCCGATTCCTGGTGTCAATCACACCGTAAATCATGCTCATAAACTGATGAGGTAGTGAAGTATGATATAAAGATGTATTAATTCGACTAATCACAAATCGTGTATCTTTTGCCTGTTCGATTGGTCCTTCGGTCAAGGTATGCAAGGCGCCCCTGACCGATGCCATCACCACTGCAGCGGGAATACTGTCTCCGGAGGCATCACCTAACGCAAAACAGGTCACATGCGGTGAAAGCTTGATAAATTCGCATAAATCACCACCCACTTCATGATGGCTGATTGTCTGGACGGCTGCCTTAAATTCGCGATCCTGAGTGGAATCTCGTACTAACTCAGCCGGAAAAGAATCTGAGATAACCTTGAGTTCTTTTTTCAGACGAATCTGATTCTGGCTCTCTTTCAATAAAACCGTTCTCTCCAAAATCGTACTGATCTGGGCACCGATCGATTTTAATACGTGGATATCACGATCTTTCACTTGACGGGCACGACGGTCAAATGCCCAAAGCGTTCCAAACGGGCCGGAATCGGACTGCACCGAAACACAGATTCCCGTCAAACACCCTTCTGGTAACCAGTCAGACTGCTCGGAAGCATCCAGGCGGCTGATAACCACTCCCTCGTCAGTAAACGCTTCCATATCAGGGGTAGATTCAGATAACTTTCTGCGATGAAATGGGATTTCAAAGTGAGTCAGCGAGGACTGAACTCGAAGTGATAATTGATTTGAATCTGAACTCAGCAAAAAGAAGCCGGCAGTCCGCAGGCCGGTAAGTTGTAATGCCGCTTCTAATAACTTTTGCAAGGCATCCTGCAAGCCATCCTGCTTTGCAGAAGACAGACCGACATCCATCAGTGTTGTCACTTCTTTGTTCTTGACTTCCAACGACGTGTTCATCGTTTCAATGCGGGAAATCAGACTACCGACCAGTTCCGCAAATTTCCTCGCGGTGTCAAATAAATAATCATTGGTCGATTCTTCAGGTAGCGTCAGATAAAGATAACCCAGACACTGATTCCCGTCTTCAATCGACTCATACCAGCAGTATTTATCGCTCTCAGACAGCTCCTCTTCCAATGATTTTCGCTCTTCCGGTTTGGAAGGCGCGAAGAGCAAAGGCCATCCGGTGATTTCCGTAAACTGATCACAAACGCTGTGAATCCATTCGAGAGGTTGGGTGAGTGTCTGTTCCATTTCACCTGATCCAGGAGACGCCAAGAGAGAAAATGATTAGTTAAAAGCGGACTGCTCTATTTTCTTCTATCGACAATCAGGGACTGGCAGAATACCCGGTAGCCCAATTATGACGGTTGGAACGGTTATCCCTGAAGAAATCTTTGACAATCACAGATTCCAGCAGCTTCGGGTCAACTTGCAAACGGAATTGAATGAATCACTCTTAGCGAAAACGCTCAATCACGGCACTTCCACAAGCGTCGCTCCAGACATTGACGGAAGTACGACACATATCCAATATCCGGTCGACCGCAATAATGACACCTTGTGCTTCAAGCGGCAGGCCAACTGCCTGCAAAACAATGGCCATCATCACCAGTCCTGCATGAGGAATTCCTGCAGCACCGATGCTCGCCAGTAATGCGGTAATGGCAACCAGAACTTGTTGCTCTAAAGGCATGACCACCCCGGAATAAGCCTGTGCGATAAACAATACAGCCACCGCTTCATACAAAGCGGTTCCATCCATATTGATCGTTGCACCTAAGGGAAGTACAAACGAACTGACCTCATTGGAAACCTCTGCCTTCTCTTCTACACAGGTAATCGTCAGGGGAAGCGTTCCGTTTGACGATGCCGTTGAGAATGCTGTCATCAATGCCGGGCTCATGGCACGCGCAAATTCTATGGGCGAACGCCGCGCCACAAATTTCAATATACAGGGCAATATGATTAAAGCATGCGCTAGCAGAGCCAGAAAGACTGTGATCATATACCAGCCGAGAATCTTGAAGATCTCAATTCCCTGCGAAGAGACCGCATAAAACATAAATGCAAACACACCAATCGGAGCCAGACTGATGATAAACATCGTCATCCGCATCATGACTTCGAAACCGGCCTGAAAGAAATCCGTCAATAGTTTTGCATGTTTGCCACCAACAAGAATAATAAAAATTCCCACCAGCATACTGAAAGAAATAATCGAAAGAAATTCTCCTTCTCCTAACGAATAGATAATATTCGTAGGAATCAGACGATCTGCCATATCAAGAAAGATGGAGCTGACAGAGTCTTGTCCGGTAGAGAGACTGCCAGTACCTCCCGGGAGGTCCGCGCCAATCCCGGGGCGTATCAGGTTTACAAAAAAGATACCGGTAGAGATAGCAAGCAGACTGGTCGAAAGATAATACAGGAGCGTTCGGGAAAACATCTTTCCAAACCGTGCTGCATTCCCCAAACTTGCAATGCCCGTCACTAAGGAGGTCACTATCAAAGGAATAGTCACCATCTTAAGCAACCGCAAAAACAGGTCACCTAACCATTTGGAAATCGCCATCGCATTGTAGGAAACACCTGTGCCATGCGCCTTATATTCCGCATCCCACCTGGGATAGGTTTTCACCAACTCCTCACCGTTCGGCGCAGAATACGTTGTGAGAATGGTCTTACGATTCACCTTCCTGCTATAACTTAGCTCATACTTTTTTGCAGAGTCAATAAAGTGAATCAACCGCTCAGTCACTTCGACCGTCACCGGTTTTTTCGGTTCGCCTTTGGCCAGGATCTTTTCGAATTCTGGAAAGCGCACGAGTAATTCTTCACGGTCTTTAAACTGATATTCTGTTCGAACTTTTTTGACATCCTCTTCGATTACCTGAAAGCCAGATTCAGAGTGGCTGAGTGTTAATGAAATATTATTCAGAGAAAATTCACCAGGATTAAAAATAAATCCGAGAACGGTACCAAAAATCAAAGCAATTAGAATTTGGTAATGCAGTGGAAGATTCTTCATAAAACACCAACTTCCCGATTCTCTTTTGATGAACGATCAACAGGATATCTACAAGCTCTCAGTCTGGAAAATCACTCCCTCAATTTTAAATCTGAATGAGCAAGTTCTAGCTGCGGGCACTCTCACATTGAAAAGGAAGCCAGGCACCATTTTCGTGACTGCTGGCAACAGATTGCTGGATAAAATACATCCCTTCCACGCCATCATACACGTTTGGATAAATGGTATTTTTTGGTTCAAATGGCTGACCCGTAATGCGGTTAATCATGGCATCAAAGGCAGAGCGATAAATATTCGCAAAAGCCTCAAAGAACGCTTCCGGATGACCGGAGGGTAATCGACAGGCGGCTGCACCGGATTCATTCATATACGGCGCATTCGGATCGCGTATATAAACGGAATGCGGTTGACCATTGCGTCGAATCACCATCTGATTAGGCTCTTCCTGTCGCCATGCCAGCGCCCCTTTAGTTCCGTCGATCTCAATGAATAAATCATTTTCGCGACCGTGTGAAATTTGACTGGCTGTCACAGTTCCCATAGCCCCATTTTGAAACCGAACGACGGCGTGACCGTAATCATCCAGTTTTCGTCCTGGTGCGAAAATCTTCAAATTGCACGAGATTTCTTCCGGAAGTAGCCCGGTCATATAACGGCCCAGGTTGTAAGCATGTGTGGCAATATCGCCAAACGCACCAGCCGCTCCCGATTTTGCCGGATCGGTCCGCCAGGCAGCCTGTTTCTGGTCTTCCTCTTCCAGACGCGAACGCAACCAACCCTGAATATAATTCGAACGCACCGCTTGAATCTCACCAAATTCACCGCTCAGAATCATTTCCCGTGCCATCCGCACGAGAGGGTAACCTGTGTAGTTATGACTGACGGCAAACACCACACCCGATTTCTCGACCAGGCTTTGCAATTCTTCCGCCTGCCCCAGATCAAATGTCATTGGCTTATCACAAACGACATTAAACCCGGCCTCAACTGCCGTCTTCGCAATCGAAAAATGCGTAAAGTTCGGTGTTGCAATACTGATAAAATCAACTCGCTCGTCTTCAGGCAGACCGGATTCTTTTTCAACCAGTTCTTCAATGGAACCGTAGGCACGTTCCGGTTTGATATCATAAGCGGGTGCCGATGCCTTCGCTCTTTCTGGATTTGATGAAAGAGCACCAGCCACCAGCTCTGCACGATTATCCAGACAGGCGGCAATGGAATGAACGCGTCCGATAAACGAACCTTGACCACCCCCCACAAGTGCCATTCGCAATTTACGATTGAGTTGACCGTTCATTGTTTCCATTGTTGAACTCCTTCCTCTTTGTAATTCATTCTATACCCGTACCAGTAGACGAGTTAGTGTTGAGCAGCAAGATGTTGAATTTGACCGGCCCTCCGGACAGTCACTTACAAGTCAGCATACTTTTGGATCATCGGAATTACAACCAATGTGAATTACAGAGCATAATCTCGCAATAAACATCCCATTTTCTCAAACAGAATTTGCCATTTTTTTCCTTTTTAATCAACTCTGGCAGCGAACAAAGTTCTTGGATACAATACAGTAGCAGGTCTGAGTCCAGACCAGTTCGAATGCTTCAAGTGTTCGAAATATTTCTTCAATTTCTGTTTTCTAACTGTAGTCTGTGTGCAAACACACACTCTACATGCTTACAAAGAACATGGGGAGGCATTTGTGGTGAAAAAACAAAATGGCGAACGCCGATTCCTTTGGTTAACTGTCGGTGTCATCTGTGGAATGTGTTTATCCTATTTCTGGCCACATGAGCCTGCTCTGGCGGTCGCTACGGACAGAGATACTGACCGCTTCGCAATTTCAACGGTCCCTACCAAAGCAGGCAATGCGGAAGCCGTCTTTGTGCTCGACTTCTTAACAGGTCGACTACAGGGGGCAGTATTAAATTCACGATCAGGAAAATTCACACAGGCCTACTTCCGAAATCTGGCTGCAGACTTTGGTGTTGATCCAACGGCAAAACCACATTACGTGATCGTTCCTGGTACCGTTGATTTACCAGCACAGGGACGTGTCCAATTTGCAAATGGCGGCCTTTATGTTGCCGAGATGTCTTCTGGTGTTGTTGCCTGTTATGGTTTTTCATTCCTCTTCAACAATGCTCCTACACCACCTCAACAATTAATTCCGATCGACAAATTCCAATTCCGGGCAGCTCAATAAACCAGATCAGCCCAGTAATCCCGGTCAGAGTTTGCTGCATCTAATGAAAACTAACGGGAGTCAGTTAATGACTCCCGTTTTTTTATTACTGTTAAAAAAAAAGAGAGTGGTACTATTCACGCTCACAAATCAAAGCGCGGGCTTTTCCCTCTAAGCGGGCAATGATTAACACACCCGCTGCTTCGCCTTTCAGTGACAACTTGCGGCGCAGACCTTCAATCGAAACAGGTATTCGCCGACATTTAATTTCCAGTTGACCAAATGACGCAGTCCGAAAATATTTCCGGATCTCCCGTTCATTGTTTGGCAACTCTGCCAGAATTTTGAAGCGTCTGAAAAAAGGGGAATCTACCGGATTCGTTGAGGTCAAATATTCTTCTTCAGAATCGAGACGGCTCAGCGAAAACTGGCTCGCAGCCACATCCAGTAATCCGGAACGGACAACTGAAGGATCGGGGTCGTAAATATAAGAACCCGGTGGGGTGATGTTCACAAAGGCATCCAGTGGATGGCCGGCAATACTGTTGACCTCACCCGTTTTTGAAATGGCAGTCGCCCGAAATTCCTGGTCCCCGGCTAGATCACCAAACCAGATCGTGGCTTCTTTGCATTCACCATTCAGGCTGATCAGTTCCGTCTCGGTTTCAGGAAACTTTCCCGCAAAATTACTGGCGGGACTGAGTTTGATCGCCCCACCCTGAAACTGGGGGATCAATTTGAGAAGAGTCTCAAGCCCCGGCAGATAATCTTCGATCCGAATAACCTTGCCACCCGAACCGGGCCGCCGATCCGGATCAATGTGCAATCTCCCTTGTCGATCCGAAAATTCCTCAAGAGGAGAATTGATCACACTCACCATTTCCGAAACACCATAAACTTCACTGTTCCAGACCGCAAACTGACACAGTAATGGATCCAGATCAACGCCGGTGACGCTAGCCTCTTTTGCTAACGCAACCAGATCCCCACCCATACCACAACAAAAATCGTAAACCGTACCGGAAAATCTTGCTGCTTTATGTCGCGAGACCAGCTCCGGCGTCGACTGCTCCAGGCTTTTGCGATCAAACCACATCTGTCCCGCTTGGGAAAATTTTGCCCGCCCGCGTGTTCGTAATTCGGATAAGGTCAACGCCGCACGCACCATGTCCTGCGAATAGTTTTTTCTTAACTGATTCTGCAGTTGGAACTCAGATCCCGAATGCTGTTGAATGATAGCAAAGATTTCATCAGTGCTGTGCAGTTGACGAAAACAATCAAGCTCGGAAGATGACTCGCTGGACATGGAATTGGTTAACGACTTTCTGTCGCTGATTTAGGTTGATTCAACTGAAATATCGCTTGCGAAATCCTGATAGAAATCTCATCGAGTCGCTCCTTATTCAAATCGAATTCCACCAAACGGACAGTATCATCCACCACCGCCAGACCTATGGAATCGGGCATGCCCCCAATGAGTTGCGTCACCGCCAGTGTATACACTCCCAACTGAAATTCATACTCTTCAATCAGTTGTTCTTCAGTCATTTGTGCAACGCGCGAACCGGTTTTATAGTCAAGCAGTACCCAGCGGCCATCGTCCGCCTGAAAAAGCATATCGATCGTCCCGGCAATAGTGATGGGAGCGATCAATTCCTGATTTTCATGAACTCCTCGATGTGATGCAGCAGGCCAGCGCAAGAGAAAATCGAGTTCCCGATAACAGGCGTGCGCCGATCGGAGTGTCTGGCAAAGTGCAGAATCATACCAGGTAGATACTTTTTGCATGATCAAAGGCCGCAGCTTTTGCTGAATCTGTTCTGACTGTTCGAATAACACGGACTCTAAAATCTGTGCAGCCTTCTCAGGACGATCTGGCTCCAGACACTCGAGAACAGCATGTGTCAAAGTACCCAGTAAGGTGGCTTCATCAGAGTTAAGCGAATGACCAGCGGACACATCCCTGTGCCAACCCGTACGAATATGTTGCAACTCGGCGTCAATCACCTCTAATTGAGAAACACTAATATGACTACGTGCGCCCTGTTGAGGCAGAAGTTGTCCGTATCGAATAGGAAACGCTGTCGGCGTGCCCTGTTCCAAAGCTTTGACATACTGACTCGGCTTTAGCTCAGTTTGTTTTTTCGCCGCTTTGAAGGAAGATGTCGGCTTATGATGATGCACATGAATCTGGGGAATTTGATCGGCGGGAATCCCACCGAGAGAAATCCTGCCCAGATAGGGGTCAACCGCGGGAGATCCGGTACTCAAATCAAAATGTCGGCCCAGCAGTTTCATCCAGGGTGACTGAACTTTACGGTTATAAGGTAAACCTGATGAAAGAATCAAATAATCGGCAGCACGGGTGACAGCCACGTATAATAGACGAATGGTTTCATCTTCCTCGGCCCTTTGTTCCAGAGTGCGCTGCATTTTGAATGCATAATTTTCCGGAACTTTTCCCTGAACCTGAGGTAATGAAACTAAGGCACCCCATTCTGAATGCAACACAGGATCCCTTGAAGCACCCGGTGACTTACGGTCCAGATCGGCGACAATCACAATCGGAAACTCAAGCCCTTTGGACTGGTGAATCGTCATCAGACGAATCACATCACTGGTTTCTGGCAGTGTCGCCGCCAGTTCCTCTTTACTTTCTTCCAGGATGGAATCTCGGATCCGCTGCACAAAATCTTTCAGGGTAAATAAGCCCGATGATTCAAAATTACGCGCCAGCTCAAGCAATTTTCGCAGATTGGCAATTTTTCGATCACCGAGAAACTCATTCAACAATGCAGCATCATAGCCCGTTCTTTCTAACGCCAGATTTAATAATTCCACCAGCGACAGCCTGTCCTTTTTCGAACGCAACTCTGTCAACACACTCTGCGCATATTGCACCTGACGTTTCTGCTGAGGCACTAATTCTTCGGGAGGTGCATTCAGCATTGCTGCAGAAAGTGTCTCTGAGTGACGGACCATCGAAAAGAGCGTGTCATCCGAAAGACTGAAAAAGGGCGAACGCAACAATCCAAGAAGACTTAGTTCATCATCAGGATTATCAAGGTACTGACAAAGATTACTCAGGTCATTAATTTCCTGTTGTGCATAAAAGGCACGACCACCAACCAGATAATAATCCAGATCCCATTTTTGTAATGCTTTTTCATACAGGCCTACGTTCGACAAAGCGCGGAATAGAATGCAGATATCTCCCGGCTCAACTCGCTTTAATTCCCGTGCGCCAGTCACCGTATTTTTGGACCATATCCGTGGTGTTTCATCATCCAGTAATTGCCGAATGCGGGCAGCAATCCACTCTGCTTCCGTCTCACGCACCGCATCCGCCCCTTTGATCTCCGGATCATCAGGCGATGCAAACAAAAATTCAATCGCAGGAGTGGGAGAATGCTGTTCTACATCGAAAGGCAACAATGATTCGTAATAATGTTCCATCGCGGAGGAAAATAGACAATTCGTAAAATTCAGAATCGCCGGCTGGCTCCGAAAATTGGTACTTAAGGGTAATCGCCCCGCTTCCGGAATTTCCTGACGAAGTTGATGAAACACTTCCGGGTCTGCACGACGAAAGCGATAGATTGACTGCTTGGCATCGCCCACCAGAAATAACTTACCAGTCAATAATTCTTTACCACACAACGATCGCACGATCTCACTCTGAACGGGATCGGTATCCTGAAATTCATCCACCATCAAAAACTGGATCCCGGCTGCTGCCCGCTGTCGGGCCTGTGGATCACGACGAAACAAATCGCGCGTCTGCAAAAGCAGATCATCAAAGTCAAGCAATCCTTTTTCTGCTTTACTCTGTTGGTAACGTTTTGCAACGAATTCGGTCACTCTTAAAACTACCAGACTGTATTCGGCTGCTGATAAAAATTCGGCATATTCAGGCGAAAGATCTTCAAACAATGGCTTCAACGCTTCGCGCAATTTCTTAAATCCATTTTTGATCTGTTCATAAACATCGATATCGTCCCAGTCTTTTTTGGTCCCCGCTCCCTGCACTCGGGCATGGCTGATCAGAGTTTCCAGTAACTCACCGCGATTCCGCTCTGCACCATCGATCAATTCAGGAAGCCGCGACGAGAGCACTTGAAAATGTTCTTGCATTTTGACGTTCTTCGGTGATTGCTCATTCATCAGTTTTATCAAAAACTGTGTGCTCTCTGAATGAACGATTTCTGCCAGCTGTGAAGGAATGAAGGTCCGCTCCCAATACTCACGATATTGGGCCGCCAACGTTTCAACTGTCATGTCATTGAAATGATCGAATTCAATCCGAAACTGCTGTGGAACCAGGTTGATAATCAACTCGTATGTTTTTTCCAGTCCGTACCGATAAACCATCTGCAGTCCATCGGCGTGCTCCCGTTTCAAGAGTTCGTGAATCGCTTCACGCACTACTTTTCGCAAAAACGTATCACTGGTTCCCTGGTCTAATAATCCAAAATGAGGATCCAGTCTGGCGCTGACAGCATGACTCCGCAGAATTGATGTGCAAAATGAATGAATGGTGCTGATCCGTGCAGAATCCAGACCACGTATGACCGACTGCCAGTGTCCGACTTCTTCTCTGGGACAGTTTTTCAACTCTGCCAGACAGGTTTCACGAATCCGATCCCGCATTTCACGGGCCGCCCGATCGGTAAATGTAATCGCCACGATATGACTCAGTCGATCCGGGGGCGTTCCCGGCTCAATCAGTTTCAAAAAACGTTGAGTCAAGACAAATGTTTTTCCACAACCGGCACCAGCAGACAGCGCAGTTGATACCTCACGCTGATTGATGGCAGCGGCCTGCTGATCAGTATAGGTTGTCCTGGTCGACATAATTTAAAGTTACTTTATCAGGTAGATTCTTCAGAGGTTTTCTGCACTGTTTCTGAATACTGCAGTAAGTCAACATGCTTACTCAGTGATTCTCGATAGCTTTCCACTTCAGCAAAGCGGCAAATCGATTGAAAGGATGGATCGAGATGGGCAACATCTTTGTCGACTTGTACCGGATAGAATCCATCACGAATCATTTGCGCTAAATGAGGCACCAGCCCCTCCAACGTCGTTTCCAGTAATTCCAGATCTTCACCCGTAAGTGGGTCCTGTATTTTATTGCGGGATCTCAAAGGCGTGACAAAACCAGCTTCCTGAACTTTCCAGTATCCCAAGTGGAATGCTTCCGCGTCGGCATCCACCATTTTCAGCCTTTTTGCTGCCGTTAAATACAAAGCCAGTTGAATTTTCTTCCCCGAACGCATTTCGCTGGCGGTAGGTAACGACCGCCCAGTTTTATAATCGATGATGTTAAAATATTTCTGACCGTTCATACTCCCCAGGTCGATACGGTCTATCTGACCTCTCACGCGCGTCTCACGCGCTCCGGTACCCAATGTAAGATGACGGTAATGTGTTTGCGAAGGGTCCGGTTCAGATGGAACTCTGCCAAAGGGCACCTCTCTACCCACGATCGACGGAGGCTGATCCCAAAGTTCTTCAAACAGTTTGCCATACGATTCTGATTGTTCCGCGAAGAGAGTTCCCCAGTCTTCCAGAATCTGTTTCTCAATCGTCTGCAAGACCTGTTGCAGTTTATTCTCTCCAAAGGCATCAGAAACATTCTGGTTCAGTAATTCCAGGAACATCGCTTCAATTTGATCCGCTTCGTAAAATTGCGAGTGCTCTCCCTGTTCGATTAAGAGTTCATATAATTTCGTCAAAATGCTGTGAACATGAATTCCCCGCTGCAGATAATCAGTACGCAGTTCCGGCGGTTCAGGTACCTCAATTCCCAGAACACTCTGTGTAAAAAACTGATAAGGACATGATAAATACAATTCCAGTTGTGTCGTGCTGAATTCATATTCACGCGGAAATCGTTCACGAATCGCCTGTCGGTTTTGAGGAGATACCAGAACGCCTTCGTACTCAGTAAATCCTTCGCGTTCAAAACGAGAGACCGCCATTTCCGCAGACGCCAGTATATTCAGTGCAGGCTCTCTGAGCGCGGGGGTATTTAACAGATTGAGAAACTGTCCCGGTTGATTTTGCTTCAACTGACCTGTCGCCAGCACGCGCAAATCACGATTTGACAAAGTCTGTTCTTGACGCGGTAAAGGATTTAACTCTCCCACATGTTGAACCGAAAGAGCCGTTGGGTCAAACAGATCGATTAACGCAGTCAGATAAGGGCTGGCAAACAGAGGCTGGCCCGTTGAACTGATCCCCGGATAACTCAAAATCAGCTGATGTGAAAATCGAGTCATCACTTCATAAAACAACAACATCTCTTCCTGCTGCTGATTGGCGTGTAATTTGAGCGAAAGACCGTTCTGATTCAATTCCCCTCGCTCTTTCTCGGTGTATAAACAGTCTTCGCGATAACTTCGGGGAAAACTCGACTCGCTTAAACCGCCGATCAGTAAATATGGAAGGCTCAAGTTCCTCAGTTGTGATGCATCCAAAACACTGACTCGTCCCGTTTCATCCGTCTGAAGAGACAAAGTTTGCTGCTCAAGAAGATCCAGCAACAAACTGCGAAACGCGACCAAATCCATCGGTGTCGCTGCACGTTGATGAAACTGTTCTATCTGATCAACCTGAGCAACAGCATGAAACAGCAGTTGCTGAAAACGATCCCACACAAACTGCTCTCGTTCTGAAAGAAGATCATTTTCTGTATCTGCTTCCTTCCAAACATTGAGCAAACCAAAATCATGTGCCAGGGAAATTAAAATTTCGATCCAGGATCCAAATAACTCCTTCCCTCGCAGCCGCTGTGTGGCATCAGACAACCGTTTAGCCAGTTGATTTGCCACTTCTGTTTGCTGCCGATCTGTTTCCCACTTCTTTTGATCCGGATATTTAACATTGAGTTCGATTGCTCTCTGGCTGGCACGTTCCAGCGCATCCAGAACATCCGTTTTTCCCGAATCGATTTTTAATTGACGCAAGACACGTGACAGACTGCGCACCGCTTCCCCTGTCTGATATTCCGGCCAGTCAGGAGAAAAATAATTCGAATCAAGAATGGACATCATACTGTCAAATGACCAGTTTTCGATTTCGATCTGTAGAAAAGAAAAGAGAGCACGTACGACGGGAAATTGAGAAAACTCCTGCTCGACACCCAGGAAGAAAGGAATTCCCGCCGCTGTAAATGTTTCGTTAATAAGATCGCCATATTCCCGCGTCGAGCGAAAAGCAACTGTAATCTCTTCTGGCAAGATGCCTTTCAGTAACAGTTGCTTCACTTCTGCCGCAATCACTTCCAGTTCGTTCCTCTGTCCTGCAACCGCCAGAACTTTAATCTGCTCGGCAGAACCCAAGGGTTTGATCTCGCGCGGATTATCAAACAAGGCCTGACTGATCTGCCCGCGTGAAGACAATGCATCACTCTGTTGAAACTGAACCGATTGAATCGTTCCGGGCAATCGAGATTCAAGGATTCGTTTTGCCACGATCGATTTGGCAAACAAGTCATTCCGCTTTAACTCATTTTCCAGAGGAAGAGAAATCTGAAGTTTATCGGTCCGACGCGCGAGCAGTTCCAATATCTCGTATTGCGTATGAGTAAAGTCAGCAAATCCATCCAATACAATCAGATCAAACCGACCGAAGGGCCCCCACATTCCATCCTGCAGTGCAGTGCGTGCTGACCAGAAACGACCTTCAGAGTCGTAGCGTCGCATTTCATGTAAAGCAGTCTGATAACGCTCATAAATCAATACCAGTTCCCGGTCCTTCGGATGCGAATTGACATTGAGATGATCACAGGCCTTTGAAAAATGGTCCGGCCAGATTTCTTCACGTTTTAATTCTGAGATGAAACTGGAAACCAAATCCAGAAACCCCGACGTTTCTGCAATGGAACCGAAGTATTGAATTTGTTCGGTCGCGATCAAATCATCAACAATACTGCGCAGGAGATAGCGTTTGGATATCTCCGGCAACGTCTGAATGGGTTCATCAAGCGAGTTTAAAATCGCCTCGGCAAAAGCTTCAAAAGTATAAATATTGGGAGCAAAACAAACTGGCATCTGTTCAGAGGACAATAGATCCAGAACCTGCCGCCGTGCACGAATTGTGGGAGAGAGCCAGAGTGTCGAACCGGGACAATGCCGGGAGAGACCAGCCTGCAAGGCTTCCCGATATTGAACCAGCAAATGTTCCGTTTTCCCGGAACCTGCTGTACCCGTTAAGATTTGAACTTCCGGCCCCATGATTTCTCTTGCCCGGTAAAGACGAAATTATTGAAAAAACAATCCTGTATGCAATGTATCCGGCTGAACCCAGGAATTCAATTTCGATGGTATTTTCTGGATTCACCAGTTTTAGTCATATTGATTATAGGGCAAATCTTGCCACTGCTTTCCTGATCGCCTACACTTATAACATAAGAACTAAAAAAAAATCAGAATTTATGTCACTCAGACAAAACACAATTGAAACATTTTTCCGTCTGGCTTGAGTTGTGTTCTGTTATTCTCATAAGGAATCATCCATGCAAAAATTCCGTTTGATCAGTTCATTCTTATTTCTGTCCGTTGTTCTCTCGATTGCGTTTTCTCAATCACTCCACGCTGATGAGAAACCCAAAGAAAAGGACGATGACTATTATCAAATGATGAAACTCTTCGCTGATACTTATGAGCAGATTGAACGGAACTATGTGAAAGACGTCGATCGACGTATCTTACTCGAAGCAGCCATTCGAGGCATGGTAAAGGAACTGGACCAATACTCGAACTATATCAGCCCAAAAGACCTCTCCCGCTTTAACCAGGTGGTCGAACAGGAATTCGGTGGGATTGGAATCCAGGTTCACATTGATGAACATAACGGGCGACTGACTGTCATGACACCACTTCCAGGCACACCTGCATATAAAGCAGGAATTCGGGCCGGTGATATCATCGACAGTATTGAAGGAAAAAGCACAAAAGGTTTCACACTTCCCGAGGCAATTAAAACCCTGAAAGGACGCGCGGGCGAAAAAGTCAGTATGTCGGTCATTCATAAAGGTACGAACGAACCTGTCCCTTTGACAATTACTCGTGAAATCATCCATGTTGCCACCGTACTGGGAGACACTTACAAAAAAGACGATGCCTGGGATTTCATGATTAATAAAAAAGATAAGATTGGCTACATTCGCCTGACCCACTTCAGTCGGCATAGCTCGGAAGAGTTGAGAGCAGCCATTGACGAATTAAAGAAACAGGGTATGAAAGGCTTGATTCTGGACCTGCGATTCAATCCCGGTGGATTACTTTCGCAGGCCACCGAAATATCGGATATGTTCATCGAATCAGGAAAAATTGTGAGTACTGCGGGCCGCAACAGTCGCAATCGAAAGTGGGAAGCCACCAAAGAAGGCACTTACTCCGGTTTTCCAATGGCGATTATAGTCAATCGTTATTCTGCTTCCGCCAGTGAAATCGTTTCTGCTTGCCTGCAGGATCATAAACGCGCAGCCATTGTAGGAGAACGAACCTGGGGCAAAGGCAGCGTCCAGAATGTGATTGAACTGGAAGAGGGAGAGAGTGCCTTAAAACTAACCACAGCCAGCTATCATCGACCAAGTGGAAAAAACATTCACCGTTTTCCAGGGTCAAAAGATACCGACGTCTGGGGAGTGACTCCCGACGAGAATTACCGTTTACGCCTGAAAGATGAAGAACTGGAAGAATTGGGGGTATACCGCCGCCAACGAGACATTCTGGACCACAATGCCAAGCAAGATGAACAATTTAAAGACAAACAGCTTGACCTTGCCATGAAATATGTAGAAACCGCCTTGAAAGACAAAGCAAAGCCGGAAAAAAAGAGCGACGCGAAAAAACCGGAAAAAAAGCCGGCTCCCAAAGCAGCCAAACCTGCTAAAAAAGCAGCAGGACTACCGCAGCCTGCCAAAGCTAAAATTATCATTCAAACAACTTAGAACGAATTCAATGGTACCAGAATCAACTCTGGTCATTGAATCAAAGTTTCTATCAAACATGATGTGTAGCCAGAATTGTGATTGATGAATTCTATCGGCTGAATTGATCTCAGTCCAACTTCAAAGCGAGCGACTTTCGGTGACCACTGAGACCCGAACGTCGCTTTTCATTTTTATTACCTGTTATCATCCATGAACCAGCCAAAAGAATACCTCCTTGCGATCGAGTCATCTTGTGACGAAACCGCTGCAGCCGTCATCACGCGCGACATGGGAATTCTTTCGAATATCGTCTCTTCACAAATTGACTTGCATGAAAAATTTGGAGGCGTCGTCCCGGAAATTGCCTCGCGAGCGCATCTGGAACGAATTTTGCCCGTCATTGATGAAGCACTCAAACAGGCAGGGATTTCTTTAAACCAGTTAACGGCCATCGCGGTTGCCACAGAGCCCGGTCTCGTCGGGTCACTGCTGATCGGATTAACCGCGGCTAAAACCCTGGCCATGACACTCGATTTGCCGCTCATTGCGGTGAATCATATCGAAGGGCATCTGTTTGCCTGTCAAATGCAGGAAACCCGACCACTTTTTCCGGCAATTGGTCTGGTCGTGAGCGGCGGTCATACAAATTTGTACCACTGTTCCGAGTCTTTCGAATTTAAATTAATCGGCGCTACCATAGATGACGCTGCTGGCGAAGCGTTTGATAAAGTCGCAAAAATCTTAGGGCTCGCTTATCCGGGAGGCCCTTCTATCCAGAAATCTGCCGTTTCCGGAAATCCAAAGGCCTTTCCCTTTCCCCGAACGTTTCTGAAAGACCCCGAACTCCGCTTCAGTTTTAGCGGGCTCAAAACTGCAGTCCTCTACACCGCGCTCGGCAACCCCGGCGCAAAAAAACAACCACCACCACTGACCCCCGAACGAATTGCTGATCTTGCAGCCAGCTTTCAGGAAACAGTTGTTGATGTATTAGTCGGAAAATGCCAGCAGGCGCTTAAGCAGTACAATTACTCAACGCTTTGTGTCGGAGGAGGTGTGGCAGCGAATACACTGCTTCGAGAGCGGTTGGCTGAAATGACGAAGGAAGAGGGCATCTATCTCAGCATGGCCCCTCTTGATTTATGCACTGACAATGCCGCTATGGCAGCAATCGCCTGGCATCATCTGGACCAGGGTCGAATCGCTGACCTTGATCTGGATGTCAATCCAGGGCTTGTCAGATAAAAGCCTCTCAATCGCTGGCTATGGCTGCAGAAAACTGAAAGTAAACACGTCGGTCACATTAGTAAATTGTGGGAAAAGTGACAATCTGACATATCTGCGATCTGCTGAAATTACGGCTGCCCCCGACAGACTGATTCCTTCGGGAATCACAGAAATTACTGGTTGATTGGCAACGCCACCAATATTTTGTGAACCGGTCACCAAAGGAACCTGTCTCCCTGTTGAAATGGTTGTTCCCGCCTGTCGTGAAACACGAAAACTTTTTAAAGACTCACGAGCAGCCTTTGAATTCGGGCGAAAAGCATACGACAAATTACGAATTGCGCTCTGGCTTGTTTTCTGAGAATTTTGTGGAGTCTGTGGCACTCCGGATTTCTTGCTGCGTCGTCCTTTCGAAAGATCAATGGAAATTACTCGATCCGTTTCCATCAGAGGCACAATCATCGACTCTATGACAGGACGATCTGAACCGTGATAGCGGGTCACTTTCAATTTCGCCCGTTGACCAACAATATTTCCCGATACATAACGCACTCGCACCACATAGGTTCCTGGAAATCCATAAGCACAAACATAGTTTTCGTGACAATTTTTCTGTTTGGGACCATACCCGTCATTCAACAACACCCCGCCTCCGGCTGTCAATGGAGCTTCAAATGAACAAACTGTTCCCTTAGGCTCTTCTACAATCAGATCCAGATCGCCATCCCCATTCCAGGTCAGTTCCAGTTTTAAATCTCGCTTCAAGGCCTGTTGCCTGGCTGAACGAACACGTTCGGCTTCTGCTTTTCGTCCCGCTGTTTTAAATGATTGTTCCAGGTCCGCCAATGCATTTAAAGCTCTCTCGTGCCACTGCTGATGATCATTCACCCAGACATGAGTCAGAATTCCAGTCGCCGCCCATTGGAGGGCCTCCTTGTCTTTGAGTTTTTCTGCAAGCCGTAATCCCATGATATAGGATTCTGGTCTGTCAGGCTGCAGTTTTGCTGCCTGCTGATACAGTTTGAGCGCTTGCTCATCTGCATTGAATCGAGATAAATAGGCAGCCGAATAAACCATGCTGGGTACATCCGTCGCAGAAAAATCGATGCGAGAAAGCAAAACTCGCTGAATCTCCTGCTTGGGACGCCCAAGAATTTCCATCGACAACGCCAGCACATCGTACATCCAGGGTTGCGATTGATTATGTATCAGAGCGGCATTAATGGCGGCAATGACATGTTCATGTTTGCCAGCCTGATGCAAATTGAAGATTAAGTCATTCACTACCGATGGCGCTGGTTTTCGCTTGGAAAAATAGTCGCTCCAGAACGCAGACGGATCTTTGATATTGCCGACTAACGGAAGCTTGACTTCGTTCTTTTTTACCGACGGAGTATTAACAGAAACGGAGCCTTTCTTTTCAGATCGGCTCCGTACTGTTAATTTAGATTGTCCAGGGACATCAGGTGATGTCGATTTCCCGTTTACTTCCCGCTTTCCGGTTTTTTTTTGAGTTGTTCAACCGTGCGATTATTGAATTGAAAGGGATTGTCCTCGACCTGAAATTGTGCCTGAGGCTGCTTGGATTCTGCTTTTCCTAGAATATCATCCAGAATCGCTTTCATTTCCGGATCGTGAATTGGCTTAATGACCTCTTTGGCAACTTTACCTTGCACTTTTTTGACAGGTTGTTTCTGCCCTTTTTGTGCTTTAGGTGTATTCATCATCAGAAATTCAGGTGCGATATTAAACAATCCCTGTCCACCACCACCGCCCTGCTGGCCACCACCGAAACCGCCTTGCTGGCCGCCGCCCTGTTGACCGAGGCCGTTGCCACCTTGTTGACCGCCAAAACCACCCTGGCTGCTTCCAACAGAAGACTGCTGCGCGGACACCGAAATCACAAGATCAGCTACCGGATAAACGCGTGTGGATAAGATCTCATCTGCTTTCACAATGGTCGTGATTTTCATCACTTCATCTTCAATCAGATAGGTCAAACCGATCGGTTTCAAAATAATATTCATGGCACTTTTCAATTTGATGCCACTTAAAGAAACATTCACCGGTTCATCAACTGTTAAACCTTCTTCACCCAGATCATTTGAGTTGATCAAAATTGTGATATTATGCAACTCAGCAAAGTAAGTCATGACTTCGGAAAGCGGAATATCCGGGAAGTTTGCTTCTGTTTCTTTTTGCAATTCTTCGAAAATTCTCTGCTCTGCAGGGCTGGCGCGATGCAGGTCAACAGAAGCCCATTTCTTGCGACGTTCTGTCAGATTGACCCAGACTGGCGCGGCAGGCCAACGAATGGGAGGTTCATCAGGAAATGGAACGTGCGACAATTCAACCTGATAGAGTGTTTCCAGGAATCGGTCTGCTCGTAGAGAACGCATTCTGAATACTTTATCCAACTGTCCCGCCGCTTCAGATGTAAACAACGCGGCTGTCGCTGGTCCATTGCCTGGTTCCATCTGAACAGCCACCCGAGAAACAGCTTCTGCCTCTTCATATGCATCACTGTTACCGTGCTTACCATCTTGTATCAAGGATCGTACCCGGTCGATCAACTGTTCCAGCTTTTCGTCTTCCAAAAGAATTTTATCGACAAGACGTTTTTGTTGTTCTAACTGTGCCAGCTGTTGCTGTTGACGAATTTGTCGTGTTTCAGCTATTTCCATCTGACTGCGGACATCCACCATAATATTATTCAGACGGCGTTGCAGTTGCTGACGAAGATCAATATCAATATCCGATGTAGATTTGAGGAAACTCAAAGATCGTTTCAATATGCTAAGTGCTCCCTCGGGATTTTCAGCAGTGATCGTTCGCGCTTCTTCTATGGCATTGGAAACCTCAATCTTCATCTGAGCTCCCTTGATCTGCCTTAACTGCTCCACTTTGCTGATCGAATCGTTAATCGGAGGCTTGGCATCTGCTTTTGTGGCGGGCTCAGGCTTGGCATCGGCTGCAGGCTTAGCATCGGCTGCTGGTTTTTTGGTATCCGCTTGTGCCAACTGATCTTGTTGTTGAAATTTATCGGACAGTTTCAACAGTGAATTACCACGCGTATTCCCAGGATCGAGCTGCTGTAGCAGATTACCAAACTGGGCAGCCTGTTCAAAATTACCACTCTGAATGGCACGCGTGCCTGCAAATTCTAATTGAGCCATACGCTCTTCATGTGCAGTTCGTGCCAGATTCATCATTCGCTGACCGGCAAAGGCAATCCCGATATCCTGCCCCGGCTGAGAGTTCATCCAGGGAACAGCCAGGAAACTATTGACTGCCTGTGCGACGGGTACGTTAAATTTCCAGTTTGCATTCAAATGACGATTACTCAACTCAAGTGACAACCGGCCACTCAATTCACCTTTGGCAAGATAAACCGTGTCTCGGTCTGTACGAACCGGCAAAGCTTGACGTGTATTTAATTCCAATTTTTTATCTGAGAGCTGAATCGTATTCGGAAAGAAAACTGGAGCTTGAACCGCTTTGGCTAATTGCTTACCTACTATTGTTGGCAGGTCCTTTTTCTCTTCAGCCTGATCGGCGAGAACAATACCACCAGTGTAAACTCCTAACGTTCCCAAAAGCCGTAAATCTTTTTTAGGTCCCACTGCATAACTGTGAACGGGAACATGTTGATGAGCTAATTCACTCGTGAGTGCAGCCATTTCCGGAAGAGAAATTAATCGGGCTGAACTCATTCCATCACCAATATAAAGGATGGATCGAACCGGCTGTTTCTGTAGCCCCTGCATGACCGTTTTGAAAGCTTCAGAAAGATTCGTTGCTCCCAATGGTGCCCGATTGGCTAAAGATGCCACTGCAAGTTTGGCCCCTCGGCTCTGTGGTGTCACGAATTCATTGACGAATGGCGTGCATTGCACATCAACAGCATAGATGCCAACTGTCGCATCGTTGGGAAGCTCGCTCAGGAATGACTTCAAAACATCCAACGCTTGAGTTCGATGCTCGCCGACCTGACTCGCTGAAGTATCAAACAGAATCGCAATCTGCTTTCCTGAATGCACATTGGCGGGTAACCGATCTGCTTTCATTTGCAGAGCATAATAATGCTCGCCTTCGTTATTTTGATAACTGAGGATCTGGCCAATGTTTGATATTTCTGGAAGTTTGTTCTCAGCATAGCCTTGCGGGGAGCACAACAACATAGTTGACGCTGCCCAAACAAACATTGATATTCCAAATCTGGATACTGACATTTTTTCTCTCTCCCGAGTTACTTTAGGTAAGAATGCTCTCACTCAGACCAAATGGACGATCGCCAAATTGCGCATTCTCCTCAACTGTGCATTGTATATTCAATCTCGGACTCCATTGAAGGAAATTCCCCCGATTTTCTCTTAATTCTCCAAATTTGGTGCGACTTGAATAGTGATTGTCGGCACGGACTGAAGTATCCGCGTAAATTATAGTCAGATTATGAGGAAAGTGAGGATCAAGGCCCACTTAGCGGAATCATTGATTTCGTAAACCTGCTCTATTAAGTCGGACCGGGGAATATCCATTCGTCCACATCATTGAGACCAAGCAGGCCATTCTGTTGCTCATCGCTTGTCCAGATTATCTCGATTCTGCTCAATAACTCCCCAATGATTTGACGATCTTGAATACAGACTCACCCCACTTCCTCATCGGGCATCGCCTGTTTTAAGAACTGGATGTCATCACATGACACCCATTCCGCACATCAACACCTGACATCATTTCTTTCACTCTCTTTTTCTTTCACTGTCTTTGCGTATGAACGATCGATGGCAATTCAACAGATCGACTTTGTTTTTGAGCGCGATAGTACTTGTGCTGATCGCATTGGTGATTCAATCGTCTGCAACTCATTTTACAGACTATTGGAAAGCAAAGCGAAGTTCTTCTGGAAAGATCACCGCAAGAAAACCAGTTGTACCTGGCTCTCTCCCAGTGGATTGGAACCAGCCAGTAAACATCATTGCATCCAGCATGAACCCGAGCTTTCCACTTTCACTTCGAAGTGACGACGAATATCTGTTGATCATCAATAATCTGGAACGAACACCTCAACATTCGCGAACAATTCATCTATCAGCAGATCTCAAATCCCATAATCATGAGCCAGTTGACTGTTACTTTCAAAATACGAGTAACCTCATTCAATCGGGTCACTCAAATCGTCATTCGAGTATTTCAGCCGCTTCTGATGAAATACAATATCAAAGACCGCTCGCTCCATCCAATTTAGAAATAAAACCCCCAGAAAGCGAACGCGCTTTCTATTTATTTGTGACTGAAGGCGACCTCTCCGACAAAAATAAATATACGCGCATTACAGGGCGACTGATTCAACAAAGTCCGCGCGTCGCCGTTTATCTGGATGACCAACAGCACACAAATGAATTGACCGCTGGCCTGGTCAATGAAATCATAGAAATCATGGAGCAACAGGTTCTGGACCAGATCACCCGGAAATGTGGTCCGATTCGCGATGTGGATCTAGATGGACGATTTACCATCCTGCTCTCTCCCTGGTTAAATAAGCTCCAGGGAGGCAAAACATCGATCAATGGTTTTGTACGCCCCAGCGATTTTCGAGAGTCTGTCGTAGCGCCTTTCAGCAATCACTCCGACATGCTGTATCTGAATTCAACACTCAAACCTGGTCAGGAATTACTGGATTTACTCAGTCACGAACTGACACACGCTGCAATTTCCAGTTTTCGGACCGCGCCAGTGCAATCTCAATATGGATCGTTAATGGATGAGGAAGACTGGTTGAACGAGGGCATTGCGCACATCATGGAACCGGGTTATACAAATCGTGATTACCGGATCAGCGAATTTTATCGTAGTCCCGAATCTTATCCACTGGTCGTCTCAGACTACTATCGTGCTCAACTCTGGCGTAATCATGGTTGTCGGGGAGCCGTCAGTCTGTTCCTGGACTGGTGCAATCAGATCGATTCCACTCAGAATTTCTCTTATCGTTTCGCACATCACCCCTCAACAGGTATCAAAAAAATAGAACAGCTCACCGAATTTCGCTTCTCAGAACTATTCCGGCAATGGTCACTGAATCTCGTCAGTCAATCCTTGAACGCGCAGGCTCCAGAGAACTCGCTCTCCCCTCAAGCAGGCTTTCATTGTGGAAAATTTGTCTTAGCGGGCCCTGCCCTGCGAACTTGGAATCCGAGTCATGACCACAGGACTTCACTGAAGATTGCTTCGACTGCATCCAGCTTTATTCATCTCAAGTCAAATAGCAAGCTAGCCCGCGACATTACAATCAAGGTCAACGGGTTTCAAAATATGCAATTGACACTTTTGAAATTTCCCAAAAATAAAGAGCGGCCCTCTTTAACCGCCAGATATTTCGACTCTGTTTCCCAAGACGTTCAATCTGCAGAATTTGTTGAAGTTCGTCTGAGTTGTCTACACCCGATGCATTCGACAGTAGAATCAATCAGTCTGGAATTTGGCGGCGCCGGGCTCTCTCGGAAAGAGCGAAAACCGCGGCAGTTTCTAACCAGCGCGCTGAACTCTAAATGGACTGCACTGAATGGAACGCTGGAACTGGCCCACAGTGGTACTCAACAAAACAGCGAAACTCTGGTCACTGATTTTTTGGTGCGCCTGCCCCGTCACTCCTTACCAGCATCTTCCAAAGCTACCTGTTGGAATTTCAAAGCTATCGTAAAAACAGAGCAGCAAACACGGACTGCAGCACAGTGTGAACTCAAGCTCCCCATCAAACTAAAACCACGTCTGGCCGAGTCGAACACGAAAACTATGGTGAAATGAAGTCAGGTCGTTTAAAAGCTGCTTTCTTCTTCCAGAGTCTCACCCGTATATTTTATTCGAGTCGCAAACATCTTTTTCAATCGGGAGACGGGATACATGCGAACGATTTTGTTTTTGTAAGTAATTCTTCCCTGATCATCGCGGCCCAGATGAGTGGCAACATCAGGCTTGGCCAGATCTGCGTATAACGCAGCAAAGGTCTCTGGATCAACACCATTCCCGGATTCAAGATCTTCCATCGCATTCACGCCACCACAAGAGACAGCAAATGAATTTAATCCTTTGGTGGCGGTGGTCATGAAATTTTCCTCTTCCAGGGCCAACTGGGATTCAAGCATCTGTTTCACAGCACCTTTTATTTTATCTTCAGTCTCCTCTGTTGGAGTCCCTGATTTTTGCTGAGCAAGCAATGTTGTGCTCTGAAAACTCTGAGAGGCCCCCAGAACATAACCCACAGTGATCAGAAGCAAACCGATAACAACCTGGTTTAATCTGGACATGAAAGACTCCCCGTGAAATCAACTTTTTATTATGATTGGTTTCTATTCGAGATGAGAATTACTGGCTGACTGATCAAATGCATTCAGCCTGCTGACTCAAATAGAATGACAAGATTGAATATCAGTAGCACATATTTACTAAGAATTGAGTAGTCAGGTCAATAAGAACCCTGAAAATTCAACCGTAATACTCCTGATATTACACGATCAAGAGAGTAAACTCAGCAAAAATCTTCAGTAGAATCCGTAAATGAGATTTTGCCCTTTAAATGAGACGTTGATTGAATTGCCGGTTAAATATGAAGATCGAAGAATTTCAGCAAGCTCTTGCTAATATTGTCAGTCAATTTCAAACGGCAGATTATGACACCAGACATCTTCTGCTTGATCTCTCCGAAAAAATATTGGCACTAGCGGATCAGGCCCCACATTTGCTTCCGGATCATTTCAAGTCCGAATGGAAATCCATCTGCAGGGAGGTAGACGAAGTGCAACCGACATTCAAAAGCCATCGAAAGACTTCGATACTGCTTGATCGGGAAGGGATGGGCCAACCGGGAAGACAAAGAGCCAACGCGATCATAACAAGAATCGTTGCGCTCTCGAAGTCGGTTAATCGACTGGAAAATGAGGAGAATTCACCGGATTGAACGATTTATCCAGCTGGCAACCAGGTAATAAAGTTCGTCAAACAACAATCCGGTCCATGTGATTCAACATGATTTCCTTGCGTTGTTCAATTCCAGACTGATCTTCCGCTTTACAGGCTATCTCTAATTCGGCTGCGATTTGCGAAAGTTCTTCAAATCCATAACCGGCACTCGCCCCTTTTAACTGGTGGGCTAATACTTTAAGTTCCTCAATCTGACTGGTAGCGGAAGCATCCCGTAAAAATGTCTTTTTCTCCTCAATGCCCTCTACGAACATCTCAATCAATTCATGGAAATCTTCGTCATCACAAAATAATGATCGAACCGGTTCATTTTTCAGAGTATTTACCATGGTTGCAGATTCCATATCCAATAAAGGGCTTCTATTTGTTATTTGTCATTGTTTGATTCTCAGCTACCTGTGAGCTCTTACAAACTTGATGGCGTTTCCTCAAAAAAAGACCTATGAATAAAGGCCTTTGTTAATTAATAGGTTGAACCCACTACCCGGAAGCAAAAAATGCTGAAATTACCCAATTTAGTGGCAAAGTGAATCCCTCCAGTGAAATAATTGTACCGATTATGACAGAACTGCCGATACAATATTGTCTTGTTCCAGACGGACCTGTCTGACTCTGTTGATACATTCTATTTATGCGATTCTGATACTAGCCAATAAACACTATACATAACAGCACATTGCTATGTCTGATATTGACTCAATCCCACTTCTTACCGTATACACCTTCGGTCAATATCTGCAAATCAATGCCTGTAGCTAAACCCATATCACCTTTCTATTTCTTCAATATTAAACCCATCAATCATGCGATTGCTTCAGCGCTATATTCTCTTTGAATTACTGCGCGTTTTCACCTTGATGATCACAGTTCTGACCGTTCTCTTAGTGTTTGTGGGCGCCTTCCAGCAAGCAACAGATCAGGGTCTGGGGGCTATTCTTGTCTTAAAAATTCTGCCCTTCATCGTCCCCAGTATGTTGCCTTTTACGATTCCCGCCACTTTGCTGTTAACTGTTTGTGTTGTTTATGGACGAATTTCGGGCGACCAGGAAATCACAGCGGCCAAGGCCGCGGGGATCAATGTCCTCTCGCTCCTCTGGCCCTCTTTTATACTGGGAGGTTTTTTGAGTCTGGGATCACTGCTGTTAAGCGATCAAATCATCCCCTGGGCCGAAAAAAATATCGAAAAAACCATTGCCCTGGAACTCGAAACCATATTTCTGGAAAAACTACGATCTCAAAATCAGATACATGATCCGGCGAGTGGGATCTCCATCACTGTCATGGGAGTCAGAGATAAAACACTACTCGTTCCCACATTTCGCTATTCCCCACCCAACAAACAGCCCGTACATCTGCAGGCGGAAGAAGCAACTCTGGAATTTGACCTTGCTCATCAGCAAGTCATATTGCACATCTCAAAAGGGCACATCGACTTTCCCGGCAAGCCACGGTTTTACGTCGAAAAAGATGATTTTCCTTTTCCGCTACCCAGTCAAACCGCCATGGCAAAGCCCCGGCACATGAGTGTCAGATCAATCAAATCTGAATTGGGCAACCTCAATGAAAAGAAAGACGAATTTGAATTTCAGCGTGATATCGAAGTCGCCATGGTTTTAGCTCTGGGGGATTTTGAAAGATTTCACTCTCCCGAAATCAATACTGATTTACCCCAGACTCAAGCCGAAGATAAACGCAAGAATAAACTTAAAACCGCTCTGTCAAGTCGCTTCGCATTAAGTTGCAGTTGTTTCTTCTTTGTTCTGGTTGGTTGTCCGTTTTCCATCGCTCAGGCTCGCAGACAGTTCCTCACCAGTTTCTTTCTGGTCTTCATGCCCATTCTACTCTTCTACTATCCCATCGTCTTGTTGACTATTAATTTATCGAAGCTGGGTAAAATTGAACCAGGTTGGTCCCTGTGGGCCGGGAATATTGGCTTACTGTTTATCGCCATCCACCTGCTGCGAAAAGTACTCAGAAATTAGCTCGCTCACGCGGTAGTCTTTATTCCCAGTTTGAGAAAAACGTCGTCAAGCGCCGCGTTTCGCCAAAGATGTACATCGCAGCGGTAATATGACCGGAATCTAACCAGACCAGTTCCGGTTTCTTGCCGATTGATTCCCAAAGCGCGATGGAACTTTTGGGCGGCAGAATCTCATCATGCTTTGCCACTACCATCAAGACATCGCGGTCCTCAAGTAAATGTCCATACGTATGGGGATCAACGGGTGACATGATCTTCAGAAACGATTCGTAAGTTCCCCCATTTTGCAGCCACTGTTTCCGAAACTGTTTTGCATGCGGATGAGGGTTCTCCCAAATCCCCAAAGCCAGATTTCCACCTCCCAGATAGATGGCCACTTTTTTGAACCGAGGCTCGGCTGCGGAAGATAGTGCCGACATAATTCCTCCCAGACTGATTCCCGTCACACCCAGTTTCTGGGCATTGACCTCGTCTCGATTCGCCAGCCAGGCAGCCGCCCGACGCACATCCAGCACAGCTTGAGTCATCCCTTCAGCGGTATGTTCGGGCACAAAAGAAATCATGCGACGCCGACCATTTATACCCTCTCCACGTCTCTGAGCATAATAAGGCATTTTAATTGTCAACGCCGCAATTCCCTGTCGCGCCAGTGAATTCGCAGACATCTCGGAAAGCTCAAAGCCGCCTCCCAGAATATGCAGGCAGACACAGGCCGGAAAAGGACCATCACCTGCAGGCTGATAGTAATGGCCGTGAACGGTATTATTTTCATCAACCTTCGTTTTCACCGGCGAAGGAAACGTCACATCGTACACACGTACCGGACCGCTCATCCGCTTGAACTCACAGGTAAACGGAAACGTATGCGCAGCAAGATGAAAACGAGCGGGAACTTTTCCTTCTTTTTCAGTCGTTTCGAAGCGAACCTGTCCACGCGCGGGAATGTCTACAAACACGGGTCCCGCTGGTTTGTTCTCCGCCCTGCTCTCCTCGCCCAATACGGACAGACAGACGATGATTCCCAAACTCAATAAAAGAAAACGTCGATCCCTCGACGTGCAATGATAACTGGACATGAACTGAATACTTCCCGATTGAATACTATTGAAACAGATACAGCCACCAGATCCATTAGATGGTTGCTGACACAGGCCTGTCTCATTTTAGACCAATCATTGACAAATATGTAGACTGATTTTAGGAAGAACAAATGAGAAGAGAGGACACAGCAACTGCCTGGAAGTTGAGATCACATGATTCCTGGCCAGTCTCTGTTTGTGCCACAAAGTGATTTTCCTCTCCGTTACCGGCATTGAGGACTCGTTCGATCTCCTTAGCAGACATGCCGGAAGCCAGCATATGATGTTTCAAATCAATATCTTTTTGATGACAGGCAATCTTGATCCAGGCACGGGATAGAATTGCAGTCAGCCCACAGACAAAAGGCAGACCGAATAAGCAAATAATGGCTGTAAAGCCAACATTGTCAATATCGCCCATCATTCTCTCCTTAGAGACAAACTGGAACTGAAATGCAATTTCCTAATGTCTTTTCGCTCAAATGAAAGAAATATCGGCATGCAAACCGCTTTATTTTTATTTTACAAGGATCATTTTGATGCTTAAAATCGGGAGATTTTATCCTTAAATTCTGATCTCAGAAGATTTTCCACAAACAGAGTAAATTGACTCACACCGATCTGCTGATAAGATTGTGAGGAGGGCAGAAAGATTTTCCATTTTGTGTTCCTCTTTTTGTTACTTTTGACGTACTACTAGACACGGGGGCGATCGGATTCGACTGGTTCACCGTATGTTAGGGTGGCGTGCCGTGGTTGATCAGTTGGCCACGTAAAAAGCTGATCACAATCTAATTGCAAACAAGCAATTTTCAATGGCTGCTTAATAAAAGCAACCCCGGCTTAGGAATCCCTGTCTGAGGAGTCCGAAGGCTGGTCACAAATTCAGACTGGTATCAGATCAATGACCACTCCGTCTGATACGAGATCCGTGGTGGACTGGCTTCCGAAGGGCTTTGTTTGTTGTGCCTGAAGAAGCGAGACTCAAACAATAGAATATGCACGTAGAGGCTTTAGCTGAGGGTTCACAGGACGCGGGTTCAATTCCCGCCGCCTCCA
>Ga0055584_100000431_pt1 | contig 39922 bp, 40 predicted proteins | sample OSDHelmetaG_FD_58716 | JGI IMG/M metagenome (GOLD analysis project Ga0055584, IMG submission 58716) | Pelagic marine sediment microbial communities from the LTER site Helgoland, North Sea, for post-phytoplankton bloom and carbon turnover... | ecosystem: Environmental > Aquatic > Marine >...
ATCAGTAATGCTACTCCGGCATCACGTCCGATTAGAGTGCCGTAAGTGCTCATGACACCAATAATTATTATCACCATGATCAACTGGCGACTAAAACGAACCAATAAAGAAGGTTTAGTCGTCGCTCCTGGTTTGTTAATTTCAAAATGTAAGCGCCAGAAGGCCAGAGAAAAAAACATGACAGACATCCATATTGGTGTTCGCAGGCTGTGGGGTAGGACGGCGAGGCCTAGTCCTGTGCTTATCCACAATAACTCCGGGCGTATAGACAAGATGAATTTTCCAGGCTTGATCATAAGTGGATTTAACTAACTCAATTTGTACTCAGCCAAGATCTTAAGGCATTTATGTTTATGAACCTCGCCCGCATTAAAGTCTGTGTAAGATTTATCATCTAAAGAGAGAGCATATTGAGCTCCTTGTTTATCCGCTTCGAGAACCCATAAACACAGTTGAGAAAGACGAGGTTCCAGGCCACTTATATGATTTATTTGTTGCAAATCAATCAGTATCCTTTTTGAGCCTTTGCCACTAAACCTTTTTGTTTGTAGCCCCCTTTCACGGGCATAGGCTTTCCAGTCGACGCTACGCATTGAATCACCATCCTGATATTGACGAAACCCAAGAAAATCTTCAGTGCCAATAGCAGTGCCTGTCTGTTCCTCTCCATCAAGTACTATTTGTTCGGGTAAACTTTTTGTTCCCATGGGTCGCGGATAAATAATGCAGGGTTGATCGAGATGTAGGTAGGACCAAGCGCGAAATAATCCTATCGGCCAGGTTGAGCTAATTTTAATCCGACCGGGTATAAGCTTTCCTCGTTTAATAGCATCAATTCGAAAATTCAGTGGATGAAGATCATTTTCATCAATATCGGCAGAGTTATTTACATTTGGTATCGATTCATCTTTTTGCTTTTTCTTTGAGCTAGCCTGCATTTGGAAATTAACCGCGACTCGAGCAGATCCGAACCTGTTATCGAGCAACAAAGGAAAGCTTGCTTGTTGTCCGGCAAATACAGGCTCGCTTGGCGAGCTGCTTATGATTAATCCTTTTAAATTATTGTAGGTGTGTAACATGCTTACCATGAATAAACCGGCAAGTAGGAATGTAAGGGCATAGGCAAGACTGTTATTGTAGTTAACCGCGCCGAGCAGCATAACAATCAGGTTAATTGTGAAGATAAGGCCATAGCGCGTCAGAAAAATATAAACGCGTTTGCGAAGAAGTGTTTGACCAGCAGAGTTTATATCGTCGCCAGTCGCGGCGGGAATGCGTTCTAATACTACGCTATATGCCATTTGTCTACGGAATCGGGACTTGCTTGATTAAAGTCTCAGCGATTGACTCATGTGAGGCAACGTTTTCATCTTGAGTCAATTTTAAACGATGACCAATTACGCTTGGGATGACAGCCTGAACATCTTCGGGAAGCACATGTTCGTGGCCATGCATTAAGGCCCAGGCTTTCGCACAATGAAGAATCGCCAGTCCTGAACGTGGAGAGAGACCATTGCTGAAATCTGAGCTAATTCTGCTAAATTCAAGTAGGTTTTGCAGGTAATTAAGTAATGCATCAGCTACCTGAACATTCTTTACCTGCGACTGAAATTTTCGTAATTCGACATCGCTTATTATCGCTCTGCTCTCCGCCAAAATTGCTCTTCTATCACGACCCTTTAGTAGCTCGCGTTCTGCTTCTGCATTTGGGTAGCCTAATGTTACTCGCATGGTGAATCGATCCAGTTGAGATTCCGGTAAAGGGAATGTGCCTATCTGGTTAGAAGGGTTTTGAGTTGCTATCACAAAAAAAGGATCTGGTAATGAACGTGTCACACCTTCAATGGTGACTTGTTGTTCTTCCATTGCCTCCAGTAAAGCACTCTGAGCGCGAGGTGTTGCTCGATTGACTTCATCTGCGAGAATCAGTTGAGCAAAAATAGGACCAGGATGAAAACTAAATGATTCGCTCTCGCGACTGTAGACCGAGACACCGAGAATATCTGCAGGCAGTAAATCACTGGTAAACTGAATACGTTGAAGACTCAGGCCTAGCAAGTTCGCGAGAACATTCGCCAGAGTTGTTTTGCCAACTCCCGGTTGATCTTCAATAAGCAAATGCCCCTGCGCGAGCATACAGCTAAGAGCCAACCTAATGGTAAGGTCCTTACCAAGAATAATTTTGTTTGCACAGGTAATAAGCTCTTCGAAAGCCTCAGATGCAGTTTTATCTAGAATAGTTTCCGCTGGTGCTGTCATGTTTTTCTTCGTTTATAGTAGTAACAGTAAAAAATGGGATTAACCTGAATTATTCACCCGCTACAGTCATATTTTCAATTAGTACTGAGCCTGTACGGATATTTCGACGTGAATCTACATCCTTACCCACTTCAATTATGTGCATATACATATCAAGCAAATTACCCGCAACCGTGATTTCTTCTACCGGATATTGTATTTCTCCATTCTCTATCCAAAAGCCAGATGCGCCGCGAGAATAATCTCCTGTCATTTGGTTTACACCAAAGCCAATCATGTCTGTTATGAGCAATCCATGGTGCATAGTTTTGATCAAGTCTTCGAGGTTTTGATCGCCGGGTTTGATAAACAAATTGTGAATCCCTCCAGCATTACCGGTCGGCTCTAAATTCAATTTGCGCGCCGAGTAAGCGCTTAGTATATAGGACTGCAATATACCGTCTTTAACAATGTCTCGTGCTGAAGTCGCCATACCGTCTGAGTCAAATGCGGCACTGCCAATGGCTTTAGCGACGAAGGGATCTTCATATATATGGATGTGTTGTGCAAATACTGCTTGATCGATTTTATCCAGTAAAAAACTGGCTTTCCTATACAGGGCGCCGCCGGATACTGCGCCTATGAAAGCTGAGAACAGGCTGCTGGCGACACTGGCTTCAAATAACACAGGTACTTCTCGAGTCGATAATTTACGCGCCCCGAGTCTGGCAACCGTTCTTTGTGCGGCTTTAGCACCTATTTTTTTAACATCCTCAAGGTCATTGGGGTCTCGGGACTTGCTATACCAACCGTCCCTCTGCATACCATTTTCTGTGGCAATAACTGTGCAGTCGATGAGGTGGCTGGACCAGTCCCAACCGCCGATAAAACCATGAGAATTTCCATACGCATGTTTCCCTGAATATGAATTAATCAATGTACCGTCTGCGTTGTCAATTCGCTGATCGCTGTCGAAGGCCTCTTTTTCGCAGGCAATGGCTAGTTCAGTCGCATCTTCTGGTGTTATCTCCCAGGGATGATACAAGTCCAGATCCGGTATGTCGGTGGCCAAATATTCCTTTGCAATTAATCCCGCATATTTGTCCGGACTGGCATTTCTGGCGATCGTACAGGCAGCCTGTACTGAGTCTTTGATTGCCTCTTGACTAAAATCGCTGGTACTTGCGCTACCCTTGCGCTGATCTATGTAAACCGTCACCCCAAGGCCCTTGTCGCGCTGGTGTTCAATGGCCTCTAGCTCGCCCATACGAACGGTTATCGATAAGCCTTCACCAGTTCCGATATCCGCCTCTGCCGAATTTGCACCTTCCGCGCGAGCGTAATCAAGTACTTGCTGAATAATGTTCTCTAATTCTGAACGTGTACTCAATGTCTCTGCACTCCTCACAATAATTTCAAATTTAAAATATGCATTCTAGCATTCTTGTTTAAATAAGGGTTTTCAATAAATAAATTCATGAATAGAACTTATCATCATTCAAGGGTGAATAATTTAATCCGCATTCTGTTAAAATCTCACCAATGGATGTGTCCTCTGTATTAGATCCCCTCAACGAAGCGCAACGAGAAGCTGTTGCTGCGCCAACTGGCAATATATTGCTGCTAGCGGGCGCGGGTAGCGGCAAAACCCGTGTTTTGGTGCATCGTATCGCCTGGTATATAGAAACTAACCAGACCAGTCCCTATGGCATTCTCGCGGTAACCTTTACTAATAAGGCTGCAGCAGAAATGCGTGCCAGAATAGAAAGCTTACTGGAGAGGCCTATCGGGGGCATGTGGGTGGGGACTTTTCATGGCATCGCGCATCGTTTGTTACGCGCTCACTCGCAAGAAGCCGGTTTGCCAGAGAATTTTCAGATTCTTGATAGTGATGATCAATACCGGACGATTCGTAGGGTCATTCGTGCCATGCAACTGGATGAATCTCAATATCCTCCTCGTGAATCGCAATGGTTCATCAATGGACGCAAGGATGAAGGCTTAAGACCTCAGCATCTTGAAGATAATGGCGATCCTGGCATGGCTCAATTAATAAACATATACCAGACCTACGAGCAAACGTGCGCCCGCAGTGGTCTGGTAGATTTCGCTGAATTATTATTGCGTGCACATGAACTGTTTCGTGATCAGGAAAATGTATTACGCATATATCGTGAGCGTTTTCGTCATTTGCTTGTAGATGAATTTCAAGATACTAACGCCTTGCAGTATGCCTGGTTGCGTCTACTGGTCGGTGATAGCGGTGCGCTATTTGCAGTTGGAGATGATGACCAGTCAGTTTATGGCTGGCGCGGTGCTCGTATTGAGAACATGCAGCAGTTTCAAAAGGATATTCCCGGTACCAAATTAATGAAATTGGAGCAAAACTATCGCTCCACGGCCAATATATTGAGAGCTGCTAATACTCTTATTCAAAATAATGATTCTCGTCTTGGTAAGGAACTCTGGACTGAAGATAAAGACGGCGAAAAAATTGGCGTGTATTCTGCCTATAACGAATACGACGAGGCTCGCTTTGTTATCGAATCTATCAAAGCCGCGAAACAAGATTCATTACAGTATAAAGATAACGCAGTTCTATACAGAGTCAGTGCGCAATCACGCGTAATTGAAGAAATTCTCATGCAATCGAATATTCCATATCGGGTCTATGGCGGTATGCGTTTCTATGAGAGGGCAGAAATTAAGGATGTTTTAGCCTATCTGCGTTTGGCAAGTTTTAGTGATGATGACTCATCCTTCGAGCGCATCGTCAATACACCGACACGTGGTATTGGTCAACGCACCCTCGAAGAATTACGTTTGCGTGCGAGAAGAGAAAATATTTCCTTATGGCAAGCGGCGGGCCAAATTGTTTTTGATAAAGCATTGAGTGCTCGCGCACTGGGTGCTTTGCAGCATTTTCTCAAATTGATTTACACAATGGGTGTAGATATAAAGTCATTATCTCTGGACGAGGCTGTCGATACGGTAATTAAACAGAGCGGTCTGGTGGAGCATTTTCGTAAGGAAAAAGGCGAAAAAGGATTGGCTCGAATTGAAAACATGGAGGAACTGGTGAGTGCTGCCAGTGAGTTTGAAATGAATAAGGAAGCCCATGGTGATCTTGAGCCGCTGCCAGCCTTTTTATCTCATGCTGCATTGGAAGCCGGAGACACCCAGGCCGATGCCTATACTGACTGTGTTCATCTAATGACTTTACACTCAGCGAAAGGTCTGGAGTTTCCCAGTATTTATCTTGTTGGCATGGAGGACGGTTTATTTCCACATCAACGTAGTCTTGATGATCCTGACCAACTCGAAGAGGAACGTCGACTTTGTTATGTTGGTATCACACGTGCCAAACAGCTTTTAACGCTTACTTTTGCTCAACATAGACGCATGCATGGTTCTGACTATTATCCTCAGGCATCGCGTTTTATAAGCGAAATACCGGCTGATTTGATTAATGAAATTCGCCTTGGCGGGGCAAGTGTAAGTCAGGAAATTTTTAGTCGTAATTCTGAACTGCTTCAGGAAGAAAGTGATTTTTCACTGGGTCAGAGAGTCTCGCATAATCGCTTTGGCGAAGGTGTGGTGTTGAACCTGGAAGGCAGCGGTAGTCACGCCAGAGTGCAGGTCAATTTTGAACAGGCAGGCAATAAGTGGCTAGTGTTAGCCTATGCAGGTTTACAATCAGCGTCTTAACAACAGTTTGCTTATATGAAATATGAGAGAAAAATAATGACAGTTATTCAGAAAATTAAATGTTTGATTTGTGTTTTATTTCTAGCCGGTTGTGGTGGCAGTGACTCAGGTCAGTTGCCCGCATCCTCAGGCGTTGATAATAGTATTACTTACAAGTGGAAAATGGTAACAACCTGGCCAGCGAATTTTCCGATTTTTCAGGAAGGTGCGGAAAAATTTGCGAACGACGTTCGATCGATGAGTAATGGTCGTCTGGATATAAAAGTTTTTGCAGGAGGTGAATTGGTGCCGGCATTACAAGCTTTTGATGCTGTATCACAAGGCTCAGTTGAGATGGCGCATGGTTCTCCATATTACTGGGCAGGTAAAGTACCTGAAGCACAGTTTTTTTCTACCGTACCATTTGGCATGACAGTCAGAGGTATGCAGGCCTGGTTATATCACGGTGGTGGCCTGGAGCTTTGGCGAGAAATATATAAGCCATACAATATTCACCCTATGCCAATGGGCAACACAGGTATTCAGATGGGAGGTTGGTTTAATAAAAAGATTAACTCTGCCTCTGATTTAAAGGGTTTACGTATGCGCATTCCCGGTATCGGAGGCAAGGTATTGAAGAAAGCGGGTGGCAATCCTGTGCTTATGTCTGGAGGTGAAATATACACAGCATTAGAACGGGGCATAATAGATGCGACTGAGTGGGTCGGGCCTTTCCACGATTTGCGATTGGGTTTAAACAGGGCTGCGAAGTATTATTATTATCCCGGGTGGCATGAACCGGGTACAGAATTTGAGTTAATGGTTAACATGGCAAACTGGGAGCAATTACCTGAGGACTTAAAGAAGATTGTTGAAACGGCGGCGGCGGCAAACTCAGATTGGATTTATACTTCAATGGAGTATCACAACAGCATGGCATTGTCAGAGTTGAAAGAAAAACAACATATTGAGGTGCTCGAATTTCCAAAAGATGTAATGACAGAGCTAAAAAGTTTGACCGAAATAACCTTGCAGGAAGAGGCAGACAAGAACCCTAAGTTTGAAGAAATTTATAATGCCTATAGGAGTTTTCAAAATAACTATGCAGAATGGGGAGAAATGACCGAGGCAGCCTATCAGCGTAGCAAGCGTAATTAATAAACCCTTTGCTTAAGAAGAGAAGATTATTGTTCCACACAAAAAAAGGAGGCATAGCCTCCTTTTTTTGAAAAATAGATAGTTGCTATTGCGCGTTGGCTACCATGTAATCAACAGCAGCTTTTACTTCTTCATCACTCAGCGCTGGATTGCCACCTTTTGCGGGCATGGGTACACCGCTGGCGCCGGTAAAACCAATAATGGCATTGTTATAGAGTGATTCGATTCCATTAGCAATTCGTCCGGCCCAGGCATCTTTATCACCTAATTGCGGAATGCCGGGAAGACCCGTGCCATGGCAGGAAAAACAAAGGCTGCCATAAACCTGTTTACCGGGATCCGCGGGCTCTTCACTTGCCGCGATTGTTTCTTCAGCAGTAACCTCCACTGCCTCTTCTTCAGGGAGCGCTTCACCGGCTAGTCTCACTTCGCCAACGGGAGCGGTATTTTCAGCGGCTTTAGATGTGCCTTGGGCACTAAGCGCCTCGTTGTGAGGAACCACAAGTCTTGCAACTACGAGACACACGATTATCAAAACTGCCAAGATTCCAATAACAATAGAATAGTTTCTGAAAAATACTTTATCTTGTGCTTCGCTCATGTCTGCTCCTCAACTGCGCTTATTTAATTATTAGAATCGCCAAGTATACCTATTGTCGATAACTGTGGAAACTTCGGATAGACTAAATATGCCTGGTTTCGTATTTCAACCACTTTTAAACAGCTTTTGGCTTAAAGGATGCGTGTACGTACTTGTCCGCGAGTAAGCGGGAATTTGAGCATAAGCTGAAATTATTTCTACTATAGGAGGCTAATTTTGTGCTGAACTTCATAGGCGGTAAGACAATGTTTCAATTCATTTATCACCGTAAAAGTCGATTTCTTACTATTCATTTACGTGGTCTGTTTTTACTGTGTTCTTTGATGTTTTCCGCTCCGGCTTCAAATGCTGAATTTGAGTCTCTTGTTAAGCAAGTGACACCCAAAGTCACAAGCTGGAGACGCGACATTCATCAACACCCTGAGCTTGGCAATAGAGAGCACCGAACCGCTAAATTGGTTGCAGATCATTTGCGTGCACTTGGAATGGAGGTCACAACCGGAATTGCTCACACCGGCGTTGTTGCATTATTGCGCGGTGGCAGGCCGGGGCCAGTCGTTGCTTTGCGTGCGGACATGGATGCGCTGCCCGTTGTGGAGCGAGTCGATCTACCTTTTGCATCCCGTGTCAGAACTACTTATAACGGAAATGAAGTTGGTGTGATGCACGCCTGTGGTCATGACGTGCATACGGCCGTGCTTATGGGCGTTGCGGAAGTCTTGCATGGGATCCAGGCACAGCTCCCTGGAACAGTAAAATTTATTTTTCAGCCTGCTGAAGAAGGCCCTCCCGTCGGGGAAGAAGGTGGTGCAAAGCTTATGATCGAGGAAGGGGTGCTGCAGAACCCAAAACCGGATGCTATTTTTGCCTTACATGCTGTCGCAGCGCCTACAGGAATGATCGGCTATCGCTCTGGTGGCATTTTAGCGGGGGCGGATCAACTTAATATAGTTGTGCAAGGAAAACAAACTCATGGGGCTGTGCCGTGGGCTGGCGTTGATCCTATTGTAGTTGCGTCTCAGATTGTATTGGGATTGCAACTGATTCCCAGCAGACAACTTAATGTACAAACACCAACGATAATATCTATTGGTAGTATTCATGGCGGAGTAAGAGGCAATATTATTCCGGACCAGGTGACGATGGACGGTACTATCCGAATTCTAGACCCATCAATGAGAGAAGATGTGCATCAACGCATTAGACTAACGGCAAACAACATTGCTGAAAGTGGTGGTGCCAGGGCCAGGGTAGATATCAAGACTTATGCGCCAGTCACTTACAATGATCCAGAGCTTACAGCACGGATGCTTCCGACTCTGCGTAGAGTCGCTGGTGAAGGCTTAGTAGAAGTGCAACCCAAAACACCTTCAGAAGATTTTTCTTTCTTTCAGGAAAAAATACCTGGCCTGTATATATTGCTTGGAGTAAACGCTAAAGGCGTAGGGCCAGGCGAGGCGGCGGCGAATCACTCTCCGCTTTTCTACGCAAACGAAGAGGCTTTACCTATTGGCGTACGTGCACTTACGGCTCTGGTAGTTGATTATTTAAATAGTGATAACTAAAGAGGTAAAAAGCATGCAGCGGTCGCAGCAAGATTGATAAATGATATGCCTGCTCCGGATTTTTTTATCCGGAGCCGATAAATTTCTGCTTACTACTTTCGTTCTTTAGCGATGAGTTCGTTGATAGTCTGAAGAAGGTTTTCGTATGAACCGGTTAAGGATGCACTGGTCATGTATTTGCCATTAACAATTACCGCAGGAACACCGGTGATTTTGTATCGCTGACCCATTACAAAGGCTTGTTTGAATTTAGTTTCGATTTCACTTGAATTAAATATCTTACTGAATTCATCTCCATCAACCCCTTTCGAAACAAAAAAATCTTTTAATTCGTCTTCTGTGTATATACGCTTACGTTCCCTGTGTAAGGCAGTAAATAATGGGCTGTGAATCTTGTCGAGTATCCCCATTTTCTCCGCGGTGAAATACGCCTTAGCATGGGCAATCCAGCTTTTGTTGAAAATGCCTGGCATGCGGCGAAATTCCACATCTTCCGGTAAGTCCTTCAACCAATTTTCGATATGAGGTTCAAAGTCGTAGCAATGTGGGCAGCCGTACCAAAACACTTCGAGTACTTCAATTTTGTTATCAGTTTGTGTAGGTTGGACCGGAATTATAAGTTTATAAGGATCTTCAGCCTGCACCGTTATGCTGAAGCACAGTAGCAATATACTGAGCAGTGAACCTGTAATTTTATTCATGGTTTTATCCTATTGTTATTATGTAGCCTGTTTTCAGGCTCTTCTCTAGTCTTATGACCAACAATCTGTGCGTGAGTTTCAGGCCGTTCGCTAATTTAATAGTCTGTTATTGCCAATTAATGCAATCCCTCGATGTAATCTGAGACAGCATCAATCTCATCATTAGTCATTTTAGCAGCAATGTTGCGCATCACATTGTTACTGTCATTAGCACGCGCTTCCGATTTAAAAGCTTTAAGCTGAACGGCGGTATATTGGGAAAACTGACCGGCAAGAGAGGGGTATTTCGCTGCAGGATTGCCTTTGCCGGAAGGGCCATGGCAGGCCATGCATGCTGCGAGTCCTGAACTTGCATCGCCAGCACGGTACAATTTTTCGCCTGACTCTACCTGATCGGGCGAGCTACTGCCCGTGCTGCCCTTCAAGCTAGCATAATAAACTGCAATATCAGCAATATCCTGATCGCTTAGTGATGCAACCATTGGTGCCATAATCGCGTTAACACGGTTTTTCGACTTATAGTCGCGTATTTGCTTCTCTGTATATTCAGCGTGTTGTCCGGCAAGTCTGGGTTGGTTAGGCAAGGCCTCAACACCATTACCGTCATTGCCATGGCAGGCAGCGCAAACGGTCGACTTTGTCTTACCTGCAGCGATATCGCCATTCGCAGAGGCGTATGAGCTGAACATGAGTAAAATTGAACCGATTAATAAACAGAGATTTCTAAACATTTGTAAGTTTCCTTTAATTCATCTGGCAATATTTCGTCTGACAACGTTATAGTGGTCTGTCATTCAGGTAGCTTTTCCACTTCGCTGTGCATGCGTATCTTACCGAAAAAATGACAAGTAGTGGATGACTATCAAAGGAAATATTTGATGTTTGGACATTTAATTATCGAATTGGAAGATTATGGCTGCTAATACCTACCGACAGGCTAGTTACGCGACGAGCGCACATACTCTGGAGCAATTAATGCCGGATAATGGTCGTGAAGTCGCATTTGCGGGTCGTTCGAATGCGGGTAAATCCAGCGTAATTAATGCCCTTACAGGGCAAAAGCGGCTTGCCAAGATAAGCAAAACACCTGGTCGCACGCAGTTGATCAATTTTTTTCCGATAGATGAAGACAATCGCCTGGTAGATTTGCCTGGCTACGGCTATGCAAAAGTGCCTCAGAAATTACAGGTACATTGGGCACAAACTCTGGGTGAATACTTCCAGCAAAGACAATGTCTGGTAGGTGTAGTACTGATTGTCGACATTCGAAGGTTGTTAGGTGAATTTGACCAGCAGATGTTGAGTTGGTGTGAATCGGCTGGTCTTTCTGTGCATGTATTGTTGAACAAGTCCGACAAGTTGGCGTTTGGAGCACGCAAAGCTTCTCTGAAAAAGGTTGAAAATCAATTGGCTAATAAAAACCAGACTGTGCAATTATTTTCAGTTTTGAAAAAGGAGGGAATTGATGAACTGGCTTCTGTGCTTGATAACTGGTTATTTACGCCGGAATGAGAGCAAAAAAGTAGGCCCCGGCACTATTAAAGGGGGAGGTAACCGGGGCCAAGTATACCCGGCTGGGGAGGCCGGGGTTCTATCACGTTCATGAGGAGGAACGAGTAAATTTTGCTTACTGTTGTTTTCGACCGACAAAGTTCTGAAATGTTCAAATATTTTTTTAAATGAGTGCTTGACAAACTGTTTTATGCACAGAGAAAGCCTTATTTTGAAAAGAGTTCATATTAAGTCTTAAGTAAAACGCATTTGGCGCTATAAAAATAGCATAAGCTTTTGATATATAAGTAGTTATTATAATTGTACAAAAATTAACAAATTTGTAATAAAGCCAGTAAAAACGCTGATTTCAGCACTCTGTTAGCATTCCATCCACAAAGTTATGCACAGAAAATGTGGATAAAGTTTGATCTTGATAAAGAGCAATGGCTTAACCTTTTTATGTCATAAATTACCTCAAGTAGGGTAGCTAACTTGAACATTAATTCCACGTTCAATTGCTTTCAAAATTTAAATATAAATAGTGTTTAGGTTATCAATTTTCGTCGCTGCTTAGGCGGATATCGTGGGGATGGCGAATCTGTATGCGTAGCTGATTATTGCGTAAATACACTTTACCGCGTACCTGAACATATTGACCCGGTAATTCGGTAATATTTAAAGCTGGAAAATACTTTAGCTCTCGTTTATTTATTCGGATGGCCAAATGTTTGTTTAAATTTATCCAGAGATTGTTGGCGCTGCGGGCTGTGTGTGAGATGCGTCCGCTTACGATTCGGTATCCCTTGCTCTGTTTTGACAGTTTATTCGCCGGGCGTACCTGATATTTTTCAAGTTGCCATATACCTGTTTTCTTATGCCTCGCCTGTTCCGCGTTTTCCAGGTAGCAGTCCGCGAATGATATGTTTGGCGGGATATTTAACGGTGTTGCTAAGCCAGCCGCCAGTATGAGTGATTGTAGATTTCTGCCATCCGTAAGAAAAAGATGTCCAAGTGAACGGCCGTGGTGATCATACCTTTCTGGTCCAAACTGCAGAGAGTATTGTTTTTTCCTGGTAACTAGCCTGTTTAGGAAAGCGCGTGCGGCCAAGGCCATATCGTCCGAAACATTGCCGTTATAGCCAATTTCCGGACTATCTATACCAATCAGACGTAATTTTTCACCATTACTGAGAAGTACAGTGTCACCATCGATAACATAGTTGATGTGAATTTTGCTGGTCTTGTTTTCGTCAGCCTGGCAGTTTGAAGGCGCTGCTTTAGAAGAGACACTGAAAGTAAGGACAATGATAAAAGTGATAGAAACAAAAAAGCGCCTTTTAGCGGCGCTTTTGTAGTGGCAAATCGTCCTGTTAAAGTCAGGATTACATGCCGTATTTCTTGCGAAACTTATCAACGCGGCCAGCTGTATCCAGCATTTTTTGCTTGCCGGTATAGAAAGGATGGCATTGCGAGCAAACATCGATATGAAGATCCTTATCACCAATGGTAGAACGGGTTTCAAAGACGTTTCCGCAACTACAAGTTACTGAAACTTCGTTATATGTTGGATGAATTTCGGCCTTCATTTTACTTCACTCTCTCATGTTATCTGACTGCGTTAATCGCAGGGCCGTGGAGTTTAGTAGAAAGCGTGAAAACTTGCAAACCCTTAAAGTGAGGCGGTAATGCTCAATCATCCGTTTATAGTTAGATCCTAAAGCCACCGTGGCGGCGGCGATTGAGCAAATCCATTAGATAAGCACCGCCGAAAACACCGAGAATGAGTGTGATTATCAGATATATAATCATGTTACGGGTGCCTGGATTAAAACTGTTTTCACTGTCACTGAAAACACCGCCTTTCTTGAGTCCGTCACCGCCTAAAGCCTCATACTTGTCCATTACTCTGGCCAATTGAATTTCCAGTTTTTTGTTATCTTCTGTTAAGGCTTTGATCTGTTCATATTGTGCGTCAGCGTCACTGTCGAGGCCTACCCTGTTGCGTAGTTCGGTTATTTCGATCTGTAATTGGCCCACTTTAAGCTTTTCTGCTTTGAACTGCTGTTCTAGTCCAGTGTGTGACTCTTGTAAGGCGATATAGGCGACTGTTTCTTGCGGCAGCACTTTACCCTGAGATTTCAAATCTGCTTCAAGTGAGAGATTCTTCTCCTTTGCTTCGACCAGACGCTTTTCTAGATTATCGGACCTCTCTTTCAATGTCTTAACATCGGTATTGTCGGGCGCGTTCTGCATCAGGTATGCATTGTTTATCCAGCCGCTTGTGCCACCGGGATCTCTGACAAAACTGAGTTCTTGTTCACGTTTAACAATTTCCAGACGCGTTCCTGTGGCGACAATCTTAACTATGGGGCTATCCAGTGATTTGTCTTCATGCAGGCCTGCCTTCAATTGATCGGTGATGTAGACAACCTCAGACGACACCAATGTTGGTATCAGGAATATGGCAAATACTAATGAAATCAGTCTCATGTCGGGCTTTCTGTCTCCACTTTTACTATACCTGAATGCCTTAATAGGGCCTCTATACTGGGCTTACGGCCACGAAATTCAATGAATAAATCCATCGGCTCACGTGAACCGCCATTTTCCAGTATAGAATTTAAAAATTGTTTTCCAGTTGCTCTGTCAAAGATACCGTTTTCTTCAAACTTAGAAAAGGCATCGGCCGATAAAACCTCTGCCCATTTGTAACTGTAATAACCCGCTGCGTAGCCACCTGCGAATATATGAGAAAACCCATGCTGAAATCGATTATAGGCAGGTGGCTCAATAACTGAGACACGAGATCGTATCTCGTTCAACAGACTTTGAATGTCTTTGGCATCTGCGCCGCGTTTTTCTTGATGTAGACGAAAATCAAATAGCGCGAATTCAAGCTGTCTTACCATTTGCATGCCAGATTCAAAAGATCTGGCTTTAAGCATCTTTTCAAATAACTCGGAAGGCAAGCTAGCATTAGTTTGATAATGGCTGGCTATCAATTCAAGTGATTCCTGCTCCCAGCACCAGTTCTCCATAAACTGACTGGGTAGTTCCACCGCGTCCCAGGGTACGCCATTTATTCCGGAGACCTCTGGGTAATCGATCAATGTAAGCATATGGTGAAGCCCGTGACCGAATTCGTGAAATAAGGTAATAACCTCATCATGAGTCAATAATGAAGGGTCTTCGCCAATAGGCGGTGTAAAGTTACAAGTTAAATAGGCAACCGCTGCCTGAACTTCCTGTTCATTGCGCTTTCGAACTACGCATTCATCCATCCAGGCTCCACCACGCTTTTGTGGTCTCGCATAGAGATCCAGGTAAAAACTGCCACGCAATTTGCCAATAGAATCACGAATTTCAAAAAACTGAACATCGTCATGCCATGTTTCTATTCCTTCAACTTTATTAATATCGATCCCATACAGACGATTTACTACATCGAACATACCCTGGATAACTCTAGGCGCAGGAAAGAATGGTTTTAGTTGTTCCTGAGAAATATCGTACTTATGTTCGCGTAGCTTTTCTGAGTAATACGCGATATCCCAGGCTTGTAGGTCAGTGATTTGATGATGCTCGAGAGAGAATTTTCTGAGTTCGTCCAAATCTGATTTTGCAACGGAGATTGATTTGTCAGCAAGGTCATTAAGAAATACGAGAACTTCTTCCGGGTTATCGGCCATTTTTCGCGTCAGGGAGTAATCCGCGTAACTGTCAAAACCAAGCAAAGTCGCCTGCTGCTGCCGTAATGCAAGAATTTCTACCATTAATGGGCTATTGTCCCATTTACCTGCATCCGGTCCTTTATCAGATGCGCGAGTTACGAAGGCCTGGTATACCTCTTCTCTTAAAGCGCGGTCGTCGGCATATTGCATAACCGGTAAGTAGGATGGGTATTCCAGACTAACTAACCAGCCTGTTTTATTTTCACGCTGTGCATTTTGCGCAGCTAGTGCCATTGCTGACTCCGGTAACCCGACTAGCAGAGTTTGATCCTCAATGTGCTTTTGCCAGTTTTGAGTCGCATCAAGCAGATTCTCTTCAAATTTAGTTTGTATTTGAGAGAGTTTTAGTTTTATTGATTTGTATTCATTGCGACTCTTTTCATCCAGACCAATTCCAGATAATTCAAAGTCGCGCAAACCATTCTCAATAGATTTCTTTTGAGCATGATGTAAGGAATCAAAGTCATCGCTTTCCTTTATTTGTCGGTAGGCCTGATAAAGACCTTCATGCTGACCCATCTCGGTAGAGAATTCCGTTAGCTTGGGTAAACAGGCGTTATAGGACTCTCGCAATTCGTCATTATCTGCAACCGAATGGAGGTGATTAACCGGGGACCAGGCTCGATTCAGGCGATCGGCTTCATTTTCCAGGGCTTGTATAAGGTTTTCCCAGGTGTATCGCGTGTTCTTGCTGAGCAATTCCGTCAGCGTTTTACGATATTCTTTCAGTATTTGATCTATTGCCGGTTCGATATGTTTTGCTTCGATCGAATTAAAGGCAGGCAGGGTGCTTTTTTTCAGTAAGGGGTTATCCATTATCAGATAAATATCTCCGGGCTAATTTACGATAGTTCAAGTCGCTTAGGGGCGAACATACTAATGAAAGAAACAGTTATGTGCCAGTTAGACGAAGTGTAATTATCCAGGTTGCGAATATTCCACTTGTAAAAAACAATATTATCGATGCCGCGGAATAGAGTTGATAGCGTTTTATTAAAGAGTGTTGAGGTAGAGCCGATAATAAAAACGGTCGCCTACTGTCTCGAGTTCTAGACAACATGTTCACTGGTGTTTCTACTTTTCTTTCATTATGTTTTGACATCACTTCTTTTAAAGCTGCGGCGCGAACGGCTTGCCATTCATCCATATCGATTTGCCCATCTTTGTTGGTATCGAATTTTTTCAACATCAACTCACTGTTTTGTTTCCATTCTTTTAAAACTTCGCGCACATCACTATTTGGGTCAAATACATCTCCTGCTCCACCAACGGTATTGAAAAGTCCGATTGCATACAAGGGTTCTTTGGGATGTAATCGAGATTCGGTATAACGATAACGACCACTGGATAAAAAGCCACTAGATACGGCAGGTCCGCGACTCGGTCTTGCGGTCGCGCCATACCAGACATCTTTCTCTGCAGGCGTAACACTGGCACCATCAGGGTCAATAATACATTCACCGGTTTCATCGACGATTAAAAACAACTCTTCGCTAACACCTTTATCTACCGTCGACCAGCTAGAGTTTTTATTGCCGCGCCGGTGCTCCTCGATCTTGTAGCTATACCAGGTGCAGGTTTTGCCAGTTATCGGGCCAGTTATGGGAGGGCCTTCAAGCAAATTGCCTGTGCCATCAATTTCAACATAGCCCTGAGCGGCAGAACGAATTTTTGATGTAGGAGTATCTTCCATAATGCGTTTCCGCATAAAAAAATAAAATGCAGCAGCAAACCCGAAGAGCGTTGAAGCTAAAGAGATAATGGCAATTAGCCAAAAATCATCATTAGGACTGATTTTCACCCATTCAATAAGAGCAGACATTGAAGATAATTAAAATTGCACAGTGAGAGATAGTTGAGACCAATCTAACTTAGCTGAACAGCTCTTTCATATCGACGTCTTTCTTTTCTTCTTCACTGAATTCCAATAATGGCTTTTTACCAAAGCCCATATTTTTTGCAATTATCACATCTGGAAATTGTTCGACGCGGATGTTATTGGTGTTTACACTTTCATTGTAAAATTCACGTCTGTCCGCTATAGCATTTTCCAGGCCTGAGATTCGGCTTTGTAAATGCTGGAAATTATCATTGGCTTTTAGATCGGGGTAGGCTTCGGCTAACGCAAATAAATTGCCGAGGCCCATTCTCAATTGTGTTTCAGCTGGTCCGAGCGCACCGACATCGCCTTGCTGGCGGGCGGAAGCCACGGCTGAACGAGCCTGCATGACTTTTTCCAGGGTGTCCTGTTCGTATTGCATGTACTGTTTGCAAGTCTCAACCAGCTTAGGTAACTCATCGTGACGTTGCTTGAGCAGCACATCGATATTTGACCAGGCTTTATCCACATTGTGTTTCAAAGATACGAGATTGTTGTAGAGAGTTACACCGTACAGCGCCAAAGCGGCCATGATTCCGAGAAAGATGAATGTGGAGACATCCATAATATATTTACCTCTTATTGTGTCTTATTACCAAAGTATATAAGAGAACTAATACTTGCAACATAAAAGAGAATATCGGAATAGCTATCAAACCGATTGATTCTCCGGGAACAGGCTTGCCTATTTGTCAGATCCAACTGGAAAATAGAACGTTGCATTTCTAAATGATAATGATTATCATTTAGCATAATTATTTCATTTTAATAGAGGGAAAATCATGTGTGCCAATAAATACAGATGTCAGGTTTGAGCTGGGTATCTACTGACTGACATTATTAATTTATTTTGGTTTTGCATCGCTTTTATAGCCACATCAAGTACTGAAAAATTCCGGTGGGTGACCCAGCAGTAGTAAAAGGCCATGATCCTCCTCTCAGTTATTATCGATCTAACATATGAGCCAAATAATTTTTATGCGCGCTAAGGTTTCGAAAATGGTTATTTATCATGAACAATAATCGACTGATTACTAGACCGAGCATTAATGACCAATTTGGCAGTTTGGGAAACTTATAGAATGGTGCCTTTTGAGACAATAAGCTTATTTTTCATGACAAGTCTGGCTCTGGCTTTGGTGCCAGGACCCGACAACATTTTTGTTTTAACGCAATCTGCAGTGCATGGACGAAAAGCAGGTATATTGGTAACGATCGGCTTATGTAGCGGAATACTTGTACACACGATAGCTGCATCTTTAGGCATTGCCGTAATTTTTCAGACTTCAGCATTGGCATTCAATATTCTGAAAATAGTTGGTGTCATATATTTACTGTATCTTGCCTGGCAAGCTTTCCATACAGCAAGGGCAGATATTCATGGGACTGAGAATGCAAACGTGAATTTGCAGAGTCTTTATTATCGTGGTGTGATAATGAATATTACCAATCCGAAAGTGACTATATTTTTCCTGGCTTTCCTTCCTCAGTTCGTTGATCCATCAACAGGCTCTATAGTTACGCAGATGGTTATACTTGGCGGCGTGTTTGTGCTGGCGACGCTGATAATTTTTTGTAGTATCGCCTGGTCGTCCGGTTTTCTCGGTGAGCAGCTGCAGAGATCTCCACAGATTCGAGTCGTCATCAATCGCCTGGCGGGAACAATTTTTATGGCTCTGGCGCTAAAATTGAGTATGAGCGAGCGTTAGTGAAAAGCATTTAAATATCGAATAAAGAGAGGGCCAAAGATGAAACTCAAGCTATATTTAGGAACAATTATTATCTTTATCAAATTTATAACAAAATTGAGAAGAGGTTGGTTATGAGAATCTTTTGCGTATTTATGTGTTTGGTAGTTTGTAGCAGCACGGTATATTCCATTGAAGTAAATGTTTATTCCGCCCGTAAAGAGGCATTGATTAAGCCTTTGCTGGATAGGTATACCGAGCAAACCGGAGTTGAAGTGAACCTTGTCACCGGTAAGGCTGATGCATTGATCAAACGATTGGAACTGGAAGGTCCTAATTCCCCTGCGGACTTGTTATTGACAGTAGATGTTGGGCGATTATTCAGAGCCAAGAAGCTAAATCTCCTGGCAAATATACGTTCTGATTTACTCGAAGATGTTATTCCTGACATATACCGTGACCCGGAAGGCTCCTGGTACGGGTTATCAATACGCTCGCGAGTAATTGTCTATTCAAAAAAGAAAGTGCTCAGGGAGCAATTGTCTACTTACGAAGCATTGGCGGAGTCAGAATGGAAAAATAGGATCTGCGTTCGTTCGTCTTCTAACATTTATAACCAGTCTCTGGTGAGTTCTTTGCTTGCTCATATTGGCGAGATGAAAACAGAGGGATGGGCGAATGGGCTGGTCAATAATCTGGCGCGTTCTCCGAAAGGCGGAGATCGAGATCAAATCAAGGCTGTTTCTGTTGGTCAGTGTGATCTTGCTTTAGTGAATACTTATTACCTCGCAGGTATGTTGACATCCAAAATTACATCAGAAGTTGCTGCAGCTGAAAAGGTGGACTTGTTCTGGCCTAACCAGCTTGATCGCGGTGCACATGTCAATATAAGTGGTGCGGGCGTTACATTTTCTTCTACTCGTAAAGACGAGGCAATTCGATTACTCGAATTTTTGGCTAGCGAAGAGGCCCAGCAATGGTACGCTGAGAACAACCACGAATACCCGGTACGTCTAGGCGTACCTGCGAGCAAGGTTTTGCGACAATGGGGGGAATTCAAGGCAGATGAGCTTCCATTAAGTAAACTGGGTGAATTAAATGCTACAGCTGTTCGTTTGATGGACCGGGCAAACTGGAAATAGTGTTAAACGTGCTCATCTGGGAATATAAGTCGTTATTAACTTGAGCAGCTCGTCCTTTCTGTCATCGGCTGGCATCATGTCAGGACTATTCAGACCCTGGAAATTGCACCCCTGGCTTTTAGCTTTGGTGTTGATAGCCGCATTACTCGCTATTCCCGTAATCTGTATTTTTATGTCTGTTTTCTTAGCCAGTGGTGACGTATGGAAACATTTATACGATACGGTACTGCTATCCTACATTTTGAATTCCTTATCTCTGGTTTTTGGTGTCGGTTTTTTTGTTTTGTCTCTGGGTGTGATACCAGCCTGGTTGGTGACCATGTACGAATTTCCCGGTAGTCGGGTTCTCGGCTGGGCTTTATTGTTACCCATGGCAATTCCGGCCTATATTATTGCTTATACCTATACTGGCATGCTGGATGTGGCGGGACCATTACAATCAATGCTGCGTGAGTTTTTTGCCTGGGAGTATGGTGACTACTGGTTTCCTGAAGTGCGCTCTTTAGGTGGTGCGATCGCAATGCTCTCATTAGTTTTATATCCTTACGTGTATCTTTTGTCCCGAGCCTCTTTTATAGAACAGTCAATTTGTGTCCTGGAAGTTTCACGAACTTTGGGTTGTGGTCCTTTTCAGTCGTTTTTTCGGGTGGCTATCCCTCTGGCACGGCCAGCGATTATCGCAGGATTATCATTAGTCATGATGGAGACGCTGGCAGATTACGGTACAGTGCAATACTTTGGTGTCGCTACCTTTACCACAGGTATATTTCGTACATGGTTTGGGCTTGGTAGCAGCGTCGCGGCTGCACAGTTAGCCGTGGTGTTACTGATGCTCATTATGTTAGTGGTGATGCTGGAGGCCTGGTCACGTCGGCAGGCACGCTATCACCATACTAGTAATCGCTATAGCAAGCTGATACAAAAACCGCTAAAAGGTGGACACAAATGGCTGGCTACTCTGGCTTGTTTTCTACCAGTGGCATTCGGTTTTGTGATTCCCGCATTACAGCTTTTTGTCTGGGCCACGCAAACCTGGAAAGATGTTATAGATGATGAGTTTTTCTCCCTAGTTGGGCACAGTATTGAACTCGCTGCTATCGCATCAATAACGGCCATATTACTTACCTTGTTCATTGCTTATGGCAAAAGGCTTTTCTCCAGTCCGCTCACAGGCTTCATCGTTCGTTTTCTGGGAATGGGTTATGCAATACCCGGCACGGTAATAGCAGTAGGTGTGCTCATTCCATTTGCCTGGCTGGATAACAGCATTGATGCCTGGATGCGTGAACACTGGGATATAAGTACGGGTTTGTTATTTAGTGGCACCATCTTCGCACTGGTGTTTGCCTATTTGGTAAGATTTTTGCCGGTTTCTCTAAATGCGGTCGAAGCAGGTCTGACTAAGGTACGCCCATCCATGGATGAAGCGGGACGCATTATGGGGCTTCAGGCCGGAGCGATACTAAAAAAGATTCATGTCCCGATGTTAAAAGGCAGTATTCTAACGGCTACCTTACTTGTGTTTGTGGACGTATTGAAAGAATTGCCAGCAACTCTGATATTACGACCGTTTAATTTTAATACATTGGCTATCCGAACTTATGAACTTGCAAATGAAGAGAGACTGGCAGAAGCCGCGAGCCCGGCATTGGCGATCGTACTTGTTGGTATTATTCCTGTAATAATCCTTAGTCTTTCTATATCAAGATCAAGAACTGGCAATGAGTAATACACTGGAATTAAAACAGCTCTCTGTTTCCATCGAGGATCGACCTATCATCAATTCTGTTTCATTTTCTCTGGAGCGAGGCGAAATAGCCTGTTTGTTAGGACCCAGTGGATGTGGCAAAACTACCTTATTACGTACTATTGCAGGTTTTGAACGTCCCTTAAATGGCGAGGTCTGGCTGGACTCGAGATTGGTCAGTGATGAGCAAAACCTTGTGCCTGTCGAGGATCGTAAAGTTGGAATGGTTTTTCAGGATTATGCACTTTTCCCGCATTTGAATGTAAAGGACAATATTGCTTTTGGTTTGCAAGGCCTGAGTGTTACTGAGCGCCTGACCCGAGTAGAAGAGATGGCAGAGTTACTTGAAGTGACTAAATGCTTGTATGATTTTCCACATAGACTTTCCGGTGGTCAGCAACAGCGGGTTGCTTTGGCGCGAGCGATTGCCACAAGACCTAATATACTTTTGCTGGATGAACCCTTTGCCAGTCTGGATATAGAGTTACGTGAACAAATAGCGAAGGAAATGCGTAATATTCTTAAACAAAATGGAATCACGGCTATTCTCGTAAGTCATAATCAGCTGGAAGCGTTCGCAATGGCGGACTCCATCGGGGTCATGCGAGATGGTGCTTTGCTGCAATGGGACAATGCTTTTACGTTATATCATCGGCCTGCCTGTACCTACGTTGCCGACTTTGTCGGAGATGGTGTATTTTTACCGGGTAAGGTCGTCAATAGTACTAATGTAGAAACAGAACTAGGCATTATTAATGGCGGACAGTCGCACGGTTATTCTTTTGGTGACAGGGTAAGTGTACTGATTAGACCAGATGATATCATTCATGATGATGAGAGCGAGATGCGAGCCAAAGTGCTCGATAAAGCCTTCCGCGGGGCGGAGTTCCTCTATACTCTGACGCTAGAAAGTGGTTCTCAGGTACTTACGCTGGTTCCGAGTCATCATAATCATGCAGTTGACGAGTCTATTGGTATAACACTTGAAATAGATCATCTTGTGGTTTTTCCCAGTCAATAAACTCACAGCGGCAGTGATGATTTTATCGTGAAAACAAAACAAGGTGCGACAGGTATAAAGCGTATTCTCAATGCGACTGTATTTTCCTGGCAGGGATTGCAGGCTGCTTTCAAAAATGAAGCTGCATTTCGTCTGGAATGCGCACTAACGATTGTACTCGCACCGCTTGGGCTCTTTTTGGGTAATAGTGGCATTGAAAAAGCAGTATTAGTCGCAACGCTACTATTAGTATTAATCGTAGAATTACTAAACTCTGCACTCGAAGCGGTCGTAGATCGTTTTGGGGGTGAGCAGCATGAACTTTCTGGCCGGGCCAAAGACATTGGTTCCGCAGCGGTATTGCTTGCATTGCTTAATGTGATTTTGGTCTAGTCGCTAGTATTGGTTGGCTAGGTATTTGATGAATACTATTCTTTTGGATTCGAACGATTAGCACAATAACTAACAACTTGAATTGCTTTCGCATTTGCGTAATGAAAATTGCGTGGGTAGTTGTTGGATTAAGCTTTTTCTTTTTTTGTTCATATAGTCAGGCGCAGCCGCAAAATCCACCGAAGGAATCCTGGACGTTTACTTTTCATTTCGAAAATGATCTTTTTGCTGATACAGACAGGTTTTATACCAACGGTGTTAAACTGAGTTGGGTTTCCCCTGAACTTAAGTGGTTTCAAGATTTGGCTTTTATGCAAAAGCCAGGGGTTATTCAGGCGACCACAAATAAAATTATAGACCTTCTGCCTTTTAGTGATGATGCTTCCAGACAGCGAAACCTGGCATTCTCTTTTGGTCAGAAAATGTACACCCCGGAAGATATTGGTCGTCGTGACCTAATTACTGACGATAGACCTTATGCTGGTTGGCTTTATGGTAGTGCTGCTTTTCACAGTAAAACTTATCGACGTCTTGATACATTTGAAATTCAAATGGGCTTTACCGGGGATTTTTCTATAGCGGAAGAAACACAGGATTTTGTGCATTCTATTCGAGGTATTGATAAAGCCAATGGCTGGGATAATCAGATTGATACGGAGCTAGGTTTTGCGCTCATTTATGATAGAAAGCAGAGATTGATCCCTCGTTACGATTTTCATAAGCAGTGGGGCATAGATTTTATCGCGCATGCAGGTTTGGCGGCAGGCACTGTGTTTTCACATGTTAACGCCGGGCTAGAGTTTCGACTTGGCTGGAATTTGCCGACCGATTTTGGTACGGCCCTGATTCGACCTGCTGGTGATACTAACGCACCGGCAGATACAAAGGATCCTCGATATAAAACCAGGAAACAGGCCTTCAGTATTCATTTGTTTGGTGGAACCACGGGGAGGATGGTGTTCAGAGATATCTTTCTTGACGGAAATACATATTCTAATAGTCATAGCACCGCCAAAAAAAAACTGGTGGGTGATTTTGTACTAGGCGTCAGTTTGATTTACAGAAAGCTCAAGCTTTCATACGCTCAGGTCTTGCGTACGAAAGAGTTTGATCGACAAAGAAGTGGCCAGAATTTTGGTTCTATTAGTCTGTCTTATACCTATTGATAATCACTTTATATTGATTTTTTTGTAAAATTTAGCCAGTCCTGAGGTTTAAGAAATATCTCATAAAGTCTGGCTTCTTCAGAATCTTTTTCAGGTTGCCAGTTGTAGCGCCAACGTACTTCCGGAGGTAATGACATAAGAATAGACTCAGTACGTCCGCCAGACTGTAGTCCAAATAAAGTTCCCCGATCATAAACCAGGTTGAATTCTACATATCGGCCGCGTCGGTAAAGTTGAAAATCGCGTTCTCTGCTGCCATATTTTGTCTTACGTCGACGTTCAACAATGGGCTCGTAAGCGGGTATAAAGTGATCGCCGACGCTGCGCATGAAGGCGAAGCTTTCTTCAAACCCTAACTTGTTTAAATCATCAAAAAAAAGCCCACCGATTCCGCGTGTTTCTTTGCGATGATTGAGATAAAAATACTCATCACACCATTGTTTATATTGTGGATACAAATCGTCGCCATAAGGGTCACAGGACTGTTTCGCTATTTGATGCCAATGTTTGGCATCTTCTTCAAAGCCGTAATAAGGAGTCAGATCAAATCCGCCGCCAAACCACCAAACTGCTTCACTATTGTCCTTTTCTGCTATGAAAAAGCGAACATTCATGTGCGTTGTGGGAATAAAAGGATTTCTTGGGTGAATGACCAGCGATACGCCCATTGCCTGGAAACTTCGGCCCGCTAACTCCGGTCTTTGTGCAGACGCGGAGGAAGGTAATTTATCGCCATGTACGTGTGAAAAATTAATACCGGCTTGCTCGAACAACTCCCCATCGGTGAGTATGCGAGTGCGACCGCCGCCGCCATCTTCGCGCTGCCACACCTCCTCCTGACATTGTTGCCCTCCTTCAAGAACATCAATTTTATCTGATATTGTGTCTTGGAGCTCAAGCAGGTATTTTTTTACAGCATTGATGTTTATTATTGTCGTCATGCAATTTGGCCAGATTTGTTCGAATTACGATAAAGATTTTTTTCCAGAGTCTTAACAGGTTATCCTACTCTGTTTATGCTATCTAAATAAGGACAGCTTTGGAAATTCCAATCGGAAGCGAGCTTTCTTTGATTTAAAATAACCAATTTATCAATACAGTAAGTGAGAAATAATGACTGAGAAACGCAAGGCTTCAGTAAGCCGGGAGACAAAAGAAACCCAGATCAGTGTGGAAATTGATTTAGATGGAAAGGGTGATGCCAATTTGAAAATAGGCGTGCCATTTCTTGAGCATATGCTCGATCAGATCGCCCGACATGGCATGTTTGACCTGAATATCAAGGCTAAAGGTGACCTTGCTATAGACGCCCATCATACTGTTGAAGATGTTGGTATTACGCTGGGCCAGGCTTTAAGTAAGGCATTGGGCGACAAAAAGGGCATACGTCGCTATGGGCATGCTTATGTGCCCCTGGATGAAGCTTTGTCGAGAGTTGTGCTTGACTGCTCAGGTAGGCCCGGTCTCGAATACCATGCGGAATATCCACGTGCACGAGTGGGGGATTTTGATATAGATCTACTGAGTGAATTTTTTCAGGGCTTTGTTAATCATGCCCAGGTCACGCTCCATATCGATAATATTCGCGGTAGAAACGCGCATCATATTGCCGAGACAATATTTAAAGCCTTTGGTCGGGCTTTACGTATGGCGGTTGAAGCCGATCCCCGTATGCATGGCATTATGCCGTCAACCAAGGGCTCTCTGTAGCAAACAAATCAATGCAATCAATAGCCGTAATTGATTACGGGGCAAGCAATCTACGCTCTGTTAGTAAAGCCTTGTCTTATGTCGCTGACAAGCATTCCCAAATAATCGTTAGTGATAAAGCTGAGGAAATATTTGCGGCTGACAAAATTGTGTTTCCAGGCCAGGGTGCAATGGGGCAGTGCATGACAAGTTTATCTGAAAAAGGCTTGGATAAAGTCTTACTCGAATGTGTCAATAACAAACCGTTTTTAGGTATTTGCCTTGGCCTGCAATCGTTGATGCAGGAAAGCGAAGAAAACGAATGCACACCCGGACTGGGTATAATCCCCGGGCGTGTTGTTAAGTTTACGATTTCAAAACAACAGACAAAAAAATCTGTCTTCAAAATCCCGCATATGGGATGGAATAGTGTTGCGCAGGAAAAGCCACATACCTTATGGAAAGGCATTGAGTCTGAAGCACGTTTCTATTTTGTGCATAGTTACTATGTTGTCCCGGACGAAAAAAAGGATATTGTGGCTACAAGTGACTATGTCGTTGATTTTACAGCGGCTGTGGCGCGTGACAACCTATTCGCGACGCAATTTCACCCCGAAAAAAGTCAGCAGGCAGGGCTTACTTTATTGTCTAATTTCCTTAACTGGAACCCATAAAAAAAGGCTATTTGCTTTTCCGCAAATAGCCTTCTAAATAAGAACAATATTGCTAATTAAGCAACAGCGTCTTTAATCGCTTTCAATGCAACAGCACGAACACTAGTAGTCGCGGGCTTAGCTTTGATCATGATTTCTTCACCAGTAAAAGGATTCACACCTTTACGCGCTTTACGAGCTGGTTTGATAACACGGCGTAACTTAATTCCTAAAGAAGGAACTGTGAATTCACCAGAACCTTTTTTCTTCAGATGTCGGTGAGCCAGATCAGCCATAGCATCAATAACAGAAGCTATTTCTTTTTTTGTTAGACCTGTGTCCTCAGCAAGTGTGCTAAGAATTTGAGACTTGGTTTGTTTAGTTGCAATTGCAGCAGGTTTTTTCGCCATTTTATAACCTCATTAAATTTCCGATAAAAAGTTCTTGTTAAAATATTACCGCTATTATTTTGTGTTGAAATAGTAGTAAAAGAATTGTTGCTTGAAAAGCGTAAGTCTGACAAGCGCGGCAATTATCCTATGTTACTCGCACGAATCCAATAGCAATTTAGCGCTTTTTAATTACATTCATTAATTATTTGCTGTTTTTTCCCGATTAATAGCTCGGTAACCGATATCTTTTCGAAAAAACATGCCTTCACAGTGAATTTTGCTAATAGCCTGATAGACTTGTTTTTGTGCTTCGCTGACATTTTTGGCCAATGTGGTGACACATAATACTCGCCCGCCAGCGGTAAAAATGGCTCCATTATTTTCTTTTGTGCCTGCATGAAAGACTTTCGTGTTCTCATCAGATGCTTGACTCAAGCCGGTAATCTCATCGCCTTTGCTTGCATTTTCCGGATATCCTTTGGAAGCCATTACAACACCTAGTGCTGCACGTTCATCCCATTCAATTTTGAGATTTTTCAATTTGCCTTCCAGGGCGGCGTTGCATAATTCAACCAGATCACTTTTTAATCTCATCATGATCGGTTGAGTTTCCGGGTCACCAAAACGACAATTGAACTCTAAAACTTTCGGTGTGCCGTCATCAGTAATCATTATGCCTGCGTAAAGAAAACCCGTGTAGGGCATGCCTTCATTACGCATACCTTCAAGCGCCGGTTGTATTACTTCCTGCATAATACGTGCATGCATCTGCGCATCAACTACAGGCGCAGGTGAATAAGCTCCCATACCACCGGTATTCGGTCCCAGGTCACCTTCATCCCTTGCCTTGTGATCCTGTGAACTGGCTAATGGCAGACCATTTTGCCCATCACAAATAACAATAAAACTTGCTTCTTCTCCACTCATGAATTCTTCGATGACAACGCTGTTACCGGCGTCTCCAAATTTATTGCCAGCGAGCATATCTGTCGCTGCAGCAATAGCTTCCTCCTCATTCTGGGCAACGACAACGCCTTTACCTGCAGCCAGACCGTCCGCTTTTACGACGATGGGCGCTCCATTTTCTTTAATATAGGCGATTGCTTTGTCCAGATCGCTGAAGTGTTCATAATCGGCAGTAGGAATGTGCTGTCTTTTTAGAAAAGCCTTACTAAAAGACTTAGAGCCTTCAAGTTGAGATGCTTTTTTACTTGGTCCGAAGCAAGGTAGATTAGCTTGCTGAAACTCATCGACAATGCCCTCTACCAGTGGTACTTCCGGCCCAATAATGGTGAGATTAATAGACTCTGACAGGGCGAATTCCTTCAGGGCATTGATATCATCCGCGGAGATATTAATGTTTTCCAGCTTGCTTTCTTCAGCCGTTCCGGCATTTCCGGGCGCAACATAGACGATTTCAACATAAGCTGATTGTGCTGCCTTCCAGGCCAGAGCATGTTCACGTCCACCTCCGCCGACAATTAGTATTTTCATTGTGAGTAATTTAGCCAGCTATTAATGTCTGAAGTGACGCATATTTGTAAAAACCATGGCCAGGCCGTGTTCATCTGCCGCGGCGATAACTTCATCATCACGGACTGAGCCACCTGGTTGAATAACGGCACTAATGCCTACCGCAGCCGCGGAATCGATACCATCGCGAAAAGGAAAAAAAGCGTCAGATGCCATCACCGAGCCTTTCACTTCGAGACCCTCATCTTCAGCTTTAATGGCAGCTATCCGGGCACTGTAAACGCGACTCATCTGTCCTGCGCCGATGCCAATGGTTTGTTGGTTTTTTATATAAACGATAGCGTTCGACTTTACATATTTAACAACTTTCCATGCAAATAAAAGATCTTCCATTTCTTGATCTGTTGGTGAGCGTTTGCTTACTATCTTCAAATCGCTCTGAGCAACAATACCATCATCGCCATCCTGGACGAGTAAGCCGCCACTGACGCGTTTTAGCTCCATCTGCTGAATACGGGTTTTACGTTCACCAGTAGATAAAACACGAACGCCTTTTTTACTGGAACATACTTCGAGTGCATCGGCGTCGATCGTTGGAGCGATAATCACTTCGGTAAACTGTCTGTCGACGATAGCCTGAGCTGTTGCTTTATCGAGTGCTCTATTAAAGGCGATAATGCCACCGAAAGCGGAAGTTGGATCAGTGGCATAAGCGCTTTCATATGCTTGTAATATGCTGCTCGATTGAGCTACTCCGCAGGGGTTCGCATGTTTTACAATCACGCAGGCTGGTTCATCAAATGACATAACACATTCCAGCGCCGCATCTGAATCAGCGATATTGTTGTATGAAAGTTCCTTGCCTTGTAATTGTCTGGCACTTGCTAGTGTGCCGGGACTTGAGCCTAACTGTTTGTAAAACGCGGCAGACTGATGCGGGTTTTCACCATAACGCATATCCTGTAATTTACTAAACTGCATACTATAGCTTTCCGGGAAATCGAGATAATCCCCATCATTTGTGATTGCGCTGAGATAATTAGAAACAGCTGCATCATAATTAGCGGTATGAGCGAAAACTTTCTTAGCCAGATAAAAACGGGTGCTGTCTTCAAGTTGGTTAGTGTTACGTTCAAGTTCGTCAATAACTGTTTGATAATCTTCCGTATCAACCACAACACCAACATGGGCGTGATTCTTTGCGGCGGAGCGCAGCATGGTCGGACCACCAATATCAATATTCTCTATAGCATCTTCAAGACTGCAATCAGGCCTACTGATAGTCGCCTCAAAGGGATAAAGATTTACAATGACCAGATCGATGGCTTCAATGTCGTTGTCGAGCATCACCTGGTCGTCCTGGCCACGTCGACCGAGTAAACCACCGTGTATTTTTGGGTGTAGTGTTTTGACCCGACCATCCATTATCTCAGGAAACCCGGTATGCGCAGAGACTTCTGTTACTGCTATGTTATTGTCCTGCAATAAACTGGCGGTTCCACCAGTGGAGAGGATTTTAATATTGAGTGCGGCAAGTTTTTTGCAAAATTCAACTATACCGGTTTTGTCAGAAACACTTACCAGAGCGCATTGCACTGAGGACATAGGCTTTGCTTCCTTTGAAATTTAATTGTAATAAGAAAAATTGAAGGTAATAACTTATTTGTCGAGTCCATATTTTTGCATGCGATTACGCAGCGTGCCTCTATTGAGTCCGAGCAGTTGTGCAGCACGACTGATATTACCACGGGCATTGTCAATGACGCTTTCGATTAGCGGTTTTTCTACCTGGGACATAATCAATTCATGTAAGTCGTCAGGTTCGTGGCCATCCATATCCTTGAAATACTTTTCCACCGCATCTCTTACATTATCACCGAGACACTTGTTTTTACTTTCAGGTGATGGCCTGGCTTTTTTCGACTTCTTGTTTGTTTTGGCGGCATTCATGCTGCCAGCTCCTCTAACACATCGTAGCGGAAGTAATTATTAACAACACGTAGTTGTTCGCTACAGTTTGTTGCTCGGTTAGCGAGCGCTAAAAAGGCTCGAGAGTTGTTTCTGTTTCGGCAATACCAGCCTATATGTTTTCTGGCAATGCGTACGCCAAGATAGTCTCCGTAAAACGCATATAAACTTTGCAAATGACGGCTTAGCACATCGCTAATTTCAGTCGCAGTTGGTTCTGGGAGCAATTGACCTGTTTCGAGGTAATGTAAGATTTCTCGAAATATCCAGGGGTTGCCTTGTGCTGCACGGCCTATCATTAAGGCATCTGCGCCGCTAGCGTCTAGCACGCGCTTTGCATCATGAGGATTATTGATGTCACCATTGGCTATCACGGGAATCGATACGAGTGATTTAATCAAACGCACGGTATTGTGTTCTGCGCCACCCTTATAACCGCAAGCGCGGGTTCTGCCATGAACCGCGACTGCCTGGATGCCACAATCTTCTGCTATTCGAGCGATCACAGGTGCATTACGGTTTTCGATATTCCAGCCAGTTCGAATCTTTAGGGTGACGGGTACGGTAACAGCCTTAACCACGGCTTCAATTATTTTTGCTGCGTGTTTCTCATTCTGCATCAGCGCCGAGCCTGCCATAAGGTTACATACCTTTTTAGCCGGACAGCCCATATTAATATCAATTATGTCCGCACCATGATCAACATTGAACTGCGCAGCCTCTGCCATCATCGTCGGTTCAGCGCCAGCGATTTGCACAACTATTGGGGCTGCCTCTTCGCTATGATCGAGACGTTGTCGCGTTTTTCTGGAATTATACAATGCCGGATTTGAAGTGATCATTTCAGACACTAACAAGCCGGCATCTAACTCTCTGCAGAGCTGCCGAAAAGGCTTATCAGTTACACCCGCCATGGGTGCGAGGACAAGATTGTTAGTAAGTGAGTGAGACCCTATTTTCATCCGATTTGATTACCGCTTCTTATAGACGTATAGGCGGTTAATTAAGTTATTAATGATAGCCATTATCGCAGCAGGATAAAAGCAGTTCCTACGGTGGTAAATGAATTTTGACCGAGACGGGGATAGAACTAGAGGAAATCAAATTCAAAACTAACAGCACCCACCCCGCCATCCGCCACTTCTAGAACAAAATGGACCGGTTTATCGGCCGCCATGCCTTGTTCGATATCCATGCTATTATCCAAATAGTCCGTTGGCGCAACCTGACGGTATGCAATTACATCGCCATTGGTATTATAAAGACTAAGCAATACAAGCGGGTAACGCTGAGTAGAACCTGACTGGTTAATCATTGTCGCGTTAACCAGTAATGCATCTTCATAGCGAGGGTGAATCCTTACATCGCGATTGAGCAGTTTAATTGCTGAAATGTTTCTATTACGAATAAGCGTGCATTTAAATTGCAGACAGACCTGTTTTGCCTGTGGCAGGAACTCTGGATAACGACTTAGTAATATATCTCTATTAAACCAGGCTGCTTGTGCGGTTCCCGCCAGAACTAATAGCAGCACGCCAAATGACCAAAAAAGCCTCAATAAAACGCTGGTTTTAGGCTTTTCGTCGTCGCTTAGCTCACCCGGAAAAGGATAATCATCGTCAGGCACTTGACGTTTTGACTCAGTGCCTTCAGCAATCGGATCCGCAGTATCAAAATTTGCTTCGACTACGGGGTCGACACCAACAGACGAATTATCAAGGCTAATATCCAGTACCGGATCGCTAAGATCAGAATCGGGTTCTTGCTTAGCAAGAGTTTGGTTTTCAATTTCAGGAATGAAAAATTCAGGCTCTTCGATGGAACTTTGCGGCGACATTACATCTCTGGCAATCACCAGTGGCTTATCATACAAACGTTCAAGAGCATTAAACTGATTACCGCAGAAACCACATTGGACCAGGCCTTCTGCCTGAGCTAATTGTTTTGCACGTATGCGAAACTGTCTTGAACAATCCGGACAATTTGTAAACATAGTTTAAATTCGCTCGTCCTTCTTTATGTAAGTCGCTGGCCTTCGAGTAAGACCCATTCATCCTGAAAAACAGGTTCACTCATGGTAAACCACGGCGTGTAAGCTGCCAAACACTCATCTATCTGTACTGCCAATATACCGGATAGAGCCAGTTTCCCAGATGGTTTAACCAGTTCGCTTAAGTGCGGGGCGAGTTCTATCAGAGGGTTGAGAAGAATATTTGCGATAAGAGTATCTGCTTGTGGCATGACTATACTATCAGCTGTAGACACGACTATGTTCTCTGTCAGATCGTTTTTACTGGCATTGGCATTAGTTGCAATTATAGCCTGTGGATCAATATCAACTGCATAAACAAGCTTCGCACCAAGCTTCGCTGCGGCGAGTGCGAGGATGCCCGAACCACAACCATAGTCAATAATATTTTGCTGTTTAAGGTCGTGAGATGCCAGCCATTCCAGACATAGTGAAGTAGTAGCATGTTTGCCTGTACCAAAAGCAAGACCCGGATCGAGTTCCAGTGTGACGGGATAATCAGTTTCTACTTCCAGCCAACCGGGCTTGATACAAAGGCGGTCAGCAAAAATCATTGCGCCGTGTTGCTCTTTCTGTGCATCGACCCAGTTTTTGTCGGCGACTGATTCAATTCGACTATTGCGTAAATTCTCAGTACCAATGCGATTTCTTGCACAGGCATGCAAAATATCCAGGTCGACGCAATCGTCGAATAAAGCGGACACCGCTGTTCTTTTCCAGTAAACAGGATCCTCAGAGATACCGGCGAATAATTGTTCTTCAGTTACTGCTTCACTGCTAATCGCAACGGCTTCAAATTGTTCGAAAAGATGCGAGAGTGAGTCGACATGAGTTGCATGACATTCGAGAGTAAGACGCAACCATGACATGCTTAGAGGTAACTCGAAAACGTTATAGAAGAGACTAAAACACGGTTTATTCGTAATATGCTTTTCACTAATACATTTTTTCAGTCAAGTTGTTACTGACTACTTTATGCCCAGCTTATTTTCCAGATAGTGGATATCAGTACCACCCGCCATAAAAGCTGCGTCGTCGATTAGTCGCTGATGTAGAGGGATATTAGTCTTGATCCCTTCTATAACAATTTCAGAAAGAGCTAGTTGCATACGGGCCAGTGCCAGTTCTCTGGATTCGCTATGTGCAATGAGCTTACCAATCATAGAGTCATAATGGGGAGGCACCTTGTAGCCCTGATACACATGGGTATCAACACGAATACCTGGACCACCAGCAGGATGATAATGTTCTATGGTTCCCGGAGAGGGCATAAAACTATCAGGGTCTTCAGCATTTATTCTGCATTCAATCGCATGGCCATGCATACGAATATCTTTTTGTTTGTAGCTTAATTCATCTCCATTGGCGATACGTAATTGTTCTTTCACAATATCGACTCCGGTAATCATTTCAGTTACCGGGTGCTCAACCTGAATCCGAGTATTCATTTCGATAAAGTAGAATTCGCCGTCTTCGTAAAGAAACTCAAAAGTGCCCGCACCTCGGTAACCAATTTCCAGACATGCATCAACACAACGTTTGCCAATATCTTTACGAATAGCATCACTGATGCCTGGTGCCGGTGCTTCTTCAATCACTTTTTGGTGACGACGTTGCATGGAGCAATCTCGCTCACCTAAGTGGATAACATTGCCATGTTCATCGGCCAATACCTGTATTTCGATATGACGCGGATGTTCCAGATATTTTTCCATATAGACCATGTCATTACCAAAAGTGACGGCTGCTTCATTTTTGGTCATGGAAATCGCGTTACGTAAGGACGCTTCGGTATGCACTACGCGCATACCTCGGCCACCACCACCACCGGAGGCCTTTATGATAACCGGATAGCCAATTTCTTTTGCCATATGGCTAGCCTTTTCCATATCATCATCAAGTGGACCATCAGAGCCTGGTACGCAAGGAACACCGGCTTTTTTCATCGTCTTAATAGCAGAAACTTTGTCACCCATTAATCGAATTGTCTCAGCACGTGGACCAATGAATTTAAATCCGCTTTTTTCAACACGCTCTGCAAAGTCAGCATTTTCAGATAGAAAACCATAGCCGGGGTGAATGGCAACGGCGTCAGTTACTTCGGCTGCGCTAATCACTGCCGGAATATTAAGGTAACTTTCTGTCGATGCGGCAGGGCCAATACAAACCGCTTCATCGGCTAAAAAGACGTGTTTTTGTTCGCGGTCCACCTCTGAGAAAACTGCAACAGTTTTGATGCCAAGTTCATGACAGGCTCGTAGGATACGCAGGGCAATTTCGCCGCGATTGGCGATAACAACTTTTTCAAGCATAAGTCGCGATTAACTCGTTTCGGATGTGTAATAAATGTAAAAAATATTTTGCTTTATAGAGTTGCGCTATTGCTCACGGATAACAAATAATGGTTGTCCGTATTCTATTGGAGCGCCGTTCTCCACCATGATTTTGCTAATCACACCGTCGAAATCTGACTCCACCTGATTCATTATTTTCATTGCTTCAATAATGCATAAGACATCGCCTTTTTTGACAGATTGTCCAAGCTCGACAAAACTGGGTTTACCAGGGGTCATTGACTCGTAGAAAATACCAACCATCGGAGCTTTAACTACATCGCCTACTATTTCTGGTTCTTCGTCAGTCGTCGAGGGGAAAGTTTTTTCTGCCGGACTTGATGCCGGCGTTGGTGCCGGAGCGGGCGGCGCCGTCTGTATATAAGTCGGTGCTGCAGCTGCTGCACTGCTACGGCTTATGCGTACTGATTCTTCACCTTCGTGAATCTCGATTTCAGCGACCCCAGACTCTTCTAACAACTCAATGAGTTTTTTAACTTTACGAATATCCATTGTTTTAATTCTTTTCTATTTATTCAGTTGATTGTCAATTGCCTGCAATGCAAAGCTATAGCCCTGTGCTCCCAGGCCACTAATTACACCAATAGCAACATCAGACAAATATGATTGTTGTCGAAATGATTCGCGAGCGAAAACATTAGACAAATGTACTTCAATAAAGGGAATCTGCACGCCAAGAAATGCATCGCGTAATGCAATACTCGTGTGTGTAAAAGCACCCGGGTTGATAACAATAAAATTCACGTCGTTTTCTTTTGCCGCATGAATATGTTCTACCAGCTCATGCTCAGCATTGCTTTGTGAGCAATTTAGCTGATGACCTGCTTTTTCGGCTTCGATTTGCAGCGAGCTGTTAATTTCATCGAGAGTCGTCGTTCCGTATACCTCAGGCTCTCTTTTACCTAAAAGATTGAGATTTGGTCCGTGTAACACCAGGATTTTGGCCATTGATTTCCCCGAAATTGAATAATTAGCATCTAGATCGACGCTTTTCTTTGCAGGTTAGCAGAAAATAAGTGCAATTAGGAGAGGATTTTCGCTTTTAGAGTAATTTGGAGATGGTAGCTTCTGCGCTTTCTCCGTCTAATGGGCCGCGTTTAATAAAGTGAATAAGCCCTTTTCGGTCAACAATAACGGTGTAAGGCAGGGCGCCAATGTCGTTACCGTAGGATTCCGCGATTTTGATTACTTCCATTTCACCTGCCAGTACCGGGTAGTTCATGCCGTATTCCTTAATAAACTCGGTAACCTCTTCCGGTCTTTGTAAAGCGATGCCGATAAACTGCAGTCCCTGTTTCTGATATTTGTGCTGGATTTCGATAAACTCGGGTATTTCTTTTATACAGGGTGGACACCATGTTGCCCAAAAGTTAATCGCGAGTACTTTTCCATCCCACTCATTAATGTTTCTTAGTTTTCCGGCAACATCAGACAAAGTAAATTCAGGGCGCATTGAGCCTATTATTTGATCTCTGTCAGAGGAAGTTACAGCGGGTGTAATTTCATTTGCGACCTCTGCCGTGGGCTGCTGAGATACGTAATATCCGGTGTAAGTCGCGAGAACTGAAATGAGCACAGTTACAATTATGATTAATGTTTTTCGTTTCATAATGCCCGGTCTTTCACCTCATTCAGATGGTTAGTAAATTTATCCGCTTTTACAAACCCAACAACACGGTGCGATATTCTCTCGAGCCCATTGACGTCAAAAAACAAAATGGCTGGCGGACCATATAATTCGAATTCTTTTAAGAGTTCGCGGTCTTGCTGATCATTTTTAGTAACATCGGCTTGTAGCAGAGTGAACTCCTTCATTAATCCCGACACCTTGTCATCAGAAAAAGTATAGGACTCCATTTCTTTGCAAACGACACACCAGTCAGCATAAAAATCGAGCATGATAATTTTCTCTTGCTGCGATGCTATAGCGATCTCTTTGTTCAGATCACTAATACTTTTAATGGATTTAAATTGAAATTGAGCATGTTTAGACTCAGCTGAATTTGAGGACATGCTCAAGCCTTGCAAAGGCTTGTATAAATTGTTGCTACCGCTTGCGGCGCCAATTACCAGAATCACGCCATAGACGAGCAGGATTATTCCCAGGCCTTTCCATAGTTTTGCCCAACCAGTCTGGTCGTTGAGTTTATCCAGGGCGCCCATATAAACAGAGGAGATAATCATTAATGCGGCCCAAAGTAAAAGCGCGATTTGAGCAGGGATAACACGTTCCATAAACCATATTGCAACGCCTAGCATGATGACGCCAAAGACCTGTTTAATCGCATCCATCCAGATACCGGCCTTCGGTAATATCGACCCTGCTGAGCTGCCAATCAGTAACAGGGGGACACCGAAACCCAGACCCATGGCAAAAAGCGCGAGTCCACCAAGCAAAGCGTTGCCTGTCTGGCTGATGTATAGCAAAGCACCAGCCAAGGGTGGGGCAACGCAGGGACCGACGATAATGGCGGATAAGGCACCCATTAAAGCTGCACCCTGTAAAGTGCCACCACGTTGATTATTACTTGTGGAAGTCAACCGGGATTGAATCGCTGATGGTAATTGGAATTCATAAAAGCCAAACATGGATAAGGCCAGCGCAACGAACACCAGGCTAAACAGGCTGATTACCCAGACATTTTGAAACGCAGCCTGCAGGTTAAAATAAAATGAACCTGCGATAACGCCTAGTACTGCGTAAGTGAGTGCCATTGCCAGTACGTAAAAAAGTGATAGCAAGAAGGCTCTGGCGGTGGTGATTGTTGTACCCTGCCCAACAATGATGCCCGACAAAATAGGGATCATTGGAAATACACAAGGTGTGAGCGAAAGTAAAAGACCAAAACCAAAAAATGCAATAATATTTAGAAGAATACTGCCGTCTTTCAGCTTTGCGGTAATAGCGTCCTGCTCAGAAAGTCGTAATGAAGTATTGCTTGTGCTGGTTTGTGAGTTTGTCGATGCTGCTTCCGCGGAAGCGATTATCGGTGGCAATGTCAGCGACAGAAATTTGGTAATAGGCGGGTAACAAACAGATTCGTCTTTACAGCCCTGATAGCGTACTTCCAGGGTCACCGCAGTTTGGTCCTTGCTTGAACGTTGTAAAGGCAAATCAATAAAAAACTCACCGGTATTTATTACGACTTGGCCGAAAGCCGGATCTTCTTTGACTTTGCCTGCTGGAAGTTTGAGCTGAGACTGTTCTATCTGTGCATCGCCTTCAGTTATGGAAAATTTGAATTTGTCCCGGTAAAGATAGTAACCATCTTGCACCTGCCAGTGCAGTTTAATCAAGTTTGGATCAGAGACGCTGGCTTCATAAGTAAATGCAACATCAGGACTCAAAATTTCATCGCTACTTGAGGATCCTCCAAAGACCTTAGTTAATCGATCACTTAGTGATTCGGCCAATGATGGCTGTGAGCTACTTAACAAAAGTGAAATTATGAGGATACGAAACAACATGATTACTATTTTAGAGAAACCTCTATTTTGTGAGCTTAATCAGCCAGACTGGTAGTTATAGGGACTGAAATAATCTCTGGAAGTTCATGAGGATGCAGACGCTTAATACATTTTTCCAGCCCAGCGTAGGCATCACTGGTGGTTTTGATAAGCAATAAGTGTTCATCCGTTTTTTCAACTTTGCCGACCCACAGTGAGAATGAGCTTATTCCATTAATGAGCCTTACATTTGAGCCTAACTTTTGAGCAATGACTTCATTGGAGATTTTTTTTGCCGTGATTGAGCCCTTACAGGAGGTAATTACCAGAAGGTGGTTTGATTTCTTTGGCATAATTAATCTAAATTATCTCGGTTCTGGGACTTGAAAACTGGTATTTTGCCAATACATTGAACAATAAGCTATTTTTCTTACATAAATATCAATTATCGTGTTTCGAGTACTCTTCCTTCTTTTCGTTACAGTTCCGCTCCTCGAGCTCTATTTGCTGATCCAGGTGGGCAGTTATTTTGGCGCTTTGCCAACCATTGCCTTGTGCCTGTTTACAGCGGCCTTAGGCGCGGCCTTACTACGACAGCAGGGCCTTGAAACTCTGGGGCGAGTACAATCGAAGTTAGAGCAAGGTGAAATGCCGGCGACCGAAGTCATTGGAGGTCTGATTTTGTTGTTTTCCGGGGTTTTCCTCCTCACGCCCGGACTATTTACCGATATCATTGGTTTTATTTGCCTGTTGCCACAGTTTCGACACTATGTCGCAAATAACATGCTTACCGGGATTCTCGAAAAACAGGCTCAGCAGAGTCAGCAGAGTAATATCATAGTTGAAGGAGAATTCTGGGAAGAGAATGAACAAAAGCGATTAGACGAATAAACAGATCGATAAAATGAAAAATATGGATCTGGATAAAAAGAAGTTACTCGTTGAATCTCTTTCGAATGTCATTAATGAGCAACGACAGCTTCTTCTACAGCAAATACTTTCTCAGAGAACCCGTCACATTACTGTTGTTCTAGAAGATATCTATCAGGCTCAAAATGCCAGTGCTGTGATAAGAACGGCTGAGTGTATTGGCTTACAGGAAATTCATATTATTGAGAATAAGCACGAGTATCAGCTCAATCGAAAAGTTTTACAGGGTGCGTCAAAATGGATGGAGATCAACCGACATAAGAAAAGGGATACTGACAATACAAGCGCCTGCCTGAAAAAGCTCAAAAAAAGAGGCTACAAAATAGTAGCGATGACACTGCAAGAGGACAGTGTTGATCTGGATGCACTTGACCTCGAGCAAAAGCTGGCTTTGTGTTTTGGTTCTGAACAACCTGGCTTAACAGATGTAGTACATGAACTGGCGGATGAATTTATCAAAATCCCAATGTGCGGTTTCACACAAAGTTTCAATATATCGGTTAGCGCCGGAATCAGTCTCTATCAACTCAGCACAAAAATGCGTACATTGGATATGGACTGGCAGTTAAAAGAAGAAGATAAGATTGATCTTTATATAGATTGGTTATCTAAATCCACACCTACCGGAAAAGTATTACTGAATAAGTTTATACAAAGTAACGCCATTGAATAACAGATTCAGTTTTCTACATCTGAAAATTTGTTCCATACGAAATCAGACTCGTGTTACCCGGCAAAGAAAACAGCCTGGTTTGGCGTTGTGAAGATGTAGATATCTTACTTCGTTGTTTTTAAAA